>SDBV01004253.1_pt1 | contig 20711 bp, 23 predicted proteins | sample 2277081 | NCBI WGS metagenome assembly SDBV01 (sample SAMN10402039, study PRJNA504765) | marine sediment metagenome | isolation source: marine sediment core GS10_PC15, 223 cmbsf | place: Arctic Ocean: Southern Knipovich Ridge | collected 2010 | reverse complement strand
AGATAAAATAAGGAACAGTAAAACCATGCTCAAACAATGGTTTGTAACCATGCTATTAACAGACCAGGCATATAGTTTATATGAACTTTTTAAGCAAAATGCTGTTATAATTAGAACTTAGCCGTTTTTATTAAACTTAAACCCAGAATTGTCATTTGACTTTCTATTACATGGTCAAATTAATTCAAAATCAGGTACTTAACACAAAGTTGGCTCGTCAGCATAACTTAGGCTATGCTTCCTCACCTAAGCACCTGATTTTCTTGTACTTTAACCCTTCATCACAAAACCCTAATGACAAATCTGGGTTAGATGAAACCTACCTCAACAAAAATAAACGTGAAATACTCATTTTTATCATATTTTAACCCGAATTATGTATTGGAACTTCGTTATGAGGGCTGAAAGTGCAATAAAACAGGCACTTATGGAAACGAAGCATAGCACCACTATGGTGAGTTGAGATAAGTGAGTGTAACGATGTATTTTGAAGTAGTTTCAGCACGGAATAGATTTTCTAATGCATATTTCGGGTTTAATATGATTTTACATTTTGATTCCGGCATGTCAAAATAAACACAGGTTGATATAAAAAAAATATTAAGTGTAAATACAAATCGGAATAAAATGTTGTCCAGATATCAGAAATAAAGCTGATCCAGAGTGATATAAATCCCGCTTAAGATTAAGGTCCAACCAGCGATCCATGGAATTTTCTGTGCCAATCTTTCTTTCAGGATGACGATAAATCCCCGGTTTATCAAAATGCTTAATGCTACAACAGGCAGAAGCGCACCCGTAGCAAAAAGAAGTGGAAATACAATTATCTGGTTATTGTCCACCGACAGAGGTATCATGATCCCAAAATAAATGAATGCCGTAGCCGGGCAGAATGTTAACGCCAATAATGCTCCCATCAGGAAGATATAAATTGCCGGCTTGTTTGTCCAGAATTCCTTTTTTGGCAGCATACCTGCATAAGGACGGCCTAATTTGATCATTCCCGATAAAACCATACCCGCAAAAATCAGCATTGGCCCAAGAAAAGCGCTAAAGACGCTTTGCAGGTAAATACTAAGCCTTGGAATCGAAATCAAACTAAAATTTATTAGAACCGCTATCCCGATAAGAGCAAACACATATCCCAGGCTAAAAAATACTAATACTGATATCAGTCTCTTTTTAGTTCGTGATGTACCTGACAATAAAGAAATGGCAGCGATATTGGCTGTCAAAGGACAGGGGTGCATGGTAGTCATGATACCCAGCATCAGGCATCCTATTGCTGTGATCAATAATTCATTCATCTTCTATCAGGAATTGATGAATTTCATTTTCCAAAAAGTCCTTAAATGCCTGCTCGTCCCTGTACATACCTGTTGCCTTCAAAAGTGTTTTTGAATCTATTACCTGCTTCTTGTCAAATTCCAGCAATACTAATGTAGAAGCAAAGATCCCGAACCTGTCTACCAGGTTTGCATTCGCGGGATCATCAATGACCACTGTTTTAAACGCAGGTTGTTTAGCTCTAAATTCATCGCTACTATTAAGTCCTTCAAGCACATCGATTGTATATTGTTCCATCTGCAGGCACTGATAGCATCTTTTTCGATTATGGAACAGGACGACCATATACCGATCTTCCAATGAAGCATTGAGTTGCTCGTACAATGATTCACCAGGATTAGCACGCTCAAGTTTTTGGCATTTCCTGGCTGCAAAAACCAGGCTGATTATGACAAAACCCAGGAGGATCCATTTCAAAATTCTCATTGTTACCGAAAGATGGGACTTGCTCAAATAATTACGGACACTACTACGAAATTCTCCATTGATTTTACTGGAATATCCTTTTTTGTCAATTGAAAGTTCATCTTTGAAAGCATACATCGTAACCGGACAGGTATCACCTAGCAGAGGTTCAGCCAAAGAACTCAAAACTCCATGGCTGACAAGAAAATTGGCTTCCGTAACTTCCCTGGAAGGACAACAACCGATCTGATCCTCGATATCATTACCAATCAGGATGAAGTACTTTTTATGATTATCAATCACATGAATTAGCCTGTTTTGCAATTCTTTTCCTATGCCTGACAGCTTTGAAAAATCAGGTTCATAAATTGGTTGCCTGGGAACCTGGGGGTTGAATTTTTTTAACAAACAGGCCGATCCATGTGTATTATATTCTTCCTGGAAATAGGATAAATGAGCTTTATGTTCCTCCGTTGAGTCAACACACCTATCCCGCATAATTAAATCCCGGGATTGATTTTTTGGAATACTGCACCATTTTCCCCGATAAACAATTGTTCCATCCCTGAGAATGAGCATTCGAAATGGCCCAGGATAAAACAGCGCTTTCCTTTGTTCAGATTGTTCTTTACTATTTTGTAACTGATCATACAATGAAACCAGGCCTGATTCAAAATCTTCCGATATTTCATTTTCAATAACTGAATCTTTTGGGGCCGGTTTCTTCAAACCATCTTTTTTTTCTATCAAACCCCGGTAAGGGGGCAAGCTAAAGATCCTGTAAGTTTTATCACAAACGGACTTTAACTCCTCAGAAAAAAGTACATGGTTGTCATCATCTAGTGCAGCAAGGGCTGTTCCGGTGTATTTCACCTCCTTACCTGTAAAATAGCAAGGGCCATGCTTGCCTTTAAATGCACGAATCGAATAATTCAATTCACCAGGTGTAGCCGATAAAATCTCAATGGCAACAAAACCAATCCTTTCAAGGTCATGAACTGCCTGATCGTAATTTGATGTTTTTATCAGGACTGACTTTAATACCGGGAGTCCCCTGTATGTATCATCCAGTTCCAGGTAGGTCGGGTTATGTAAATAAAGATCTTTCATTACAAACCACTAACTTAATGTGAGTTCGATATAATATCAAATGAAAACACCTTGGAATCCTCTCCAAGGAGCCTCCAAGGAGGGATTGGGGTGGGTAAATGACTAAAAAATGTTTTCATTTGGTTTCAATACGACTAATATTTTGCTTGAATTATGGATTTTATTGACTACCCACCTCTACACTCCTCCACTCCTCCAAGGAGGAGACTAATGGTATAATTCAAGCAAAAAAAAATGAATTCTTATATCAAACTCACGTTAACTTACCAAATCCAGAATTGCTTTTACCAAATCATTAACCGCTTCAGTTGTTGTTCCTATGCCCATACTTAGCCGAATGGTACCAATGGCTTCTTTCTTATTTCTTCCCATGGCAACAATAATTCTGGATGGATCCATTTGGTTTTCGTGACAAGCTGATCCCGTCGAAATTGCATATCCCGATAAGGATAGTGCACTTACTATTTCACTACCTGAATGGCCTGGAATACTTATTGACAACAGACCCGGTAAGCTATTGCCGGGGGTATTGACCACCAAATCAGGTACCTCTTGTAATTTATTCAGAACAAGCTGCCTGAGCGTTTTCAAGCGTGTCATCTCTTCATTCAGGTGTTCGATGCTTTTTTTAAATGCGATAACCATTGCAGAAAGTCCGGCTATATCTTCAGTGCCTGCCCTTAAATTCCACTCCTGTTTACCACCATGGATTAAGGGTTCAAATTGATCATCCCGGATTAAGATGCCACCGGTAGATTTTACGCTGCCAAATTTGTGCCCTGAAAAAGAATAATACGTAAAAGGTATATCATTCAGATTTAAAGGTACATGTCCTGTTGATTGTGCACCATCAATTAAGATCCTAATTTGCTTTCTATAGCACAGATCAGATATTTCTTTAACCGGATGGATAGCGCCCGTTTCATTGCACACATGACTGATACAGACAAGTGAAATATCGTTGGTTAAAGCCTTTTTAAATTTGTCAACAGGTATTTGACCTGCCGAATCTATTTTTATTATTTCTGCTTTTTTTTGAAATTTTTCAGAAGCATACCATATGGAATCATGGACATCTTCGGCAATAATCATTTTGCCTCTGGGAAATTGCTTTAAATGTCCATTAATAATTGTATTGTTAGCTTCGGAACCTGAGGAGCAAAGCAATAGTCTTCCATCAAAAAAATGGAGAAGATCACAGAATTCTTTTTTCAAGCTCAGCAGCTTTTGTTTTGCCTCTTTTCCGGGCATATGATTTGATGATGGATTTGCATAAAATAATTGAGAGATATTTGTATACGCCTCAATTGATTCCTGCCATGGCGGATAAGAAGCTGCATAGTCAAAGTACCCTGGATTAGCGAATCCTTCCATAGTTATAATCAAGCCGTTGATCGCCCAGCTAAAAAGTCTTGAATATTACAATTCCCTGATTTTGATATTGCGGAACCATATGGTATAGCCATGATCCTGGAGGCCGATATACCCCTCCCTGGCAATGCCTTCGGTGAAGCCAGGAAAATTCTTAAACTTGCTATTGAGCAGCAATTCATCCCATTCGGGTGTCCACAACGTATAGGATACCACTTCCACACCATTCATTGTATGTGTTACGTTCCCATCTTTTACTTTAATGACCACCGTATTCCATGAACCTGTCGGATGTACTGTTTTAGGATCTGCTGCGATCATATCATAGAGTGATCCGGCCATATGGCTTGGAACTTTATTGTCAGAGGCATTTTCATTATCAAGTATCTGGACTTCAGGTGCCGCAAAATAAATTGGTTTACCCTGCTCCTCGCGTACGTAATAGAAAATCCCGGAGTTACCCTTTTCACCAGCTTTCCAATCAATTGATAATTCAAAGTTTTTAAATTTTTTGGGTGAGTAGAGAATATCACCGCCTGCACCTTGTCCTTCCCTTTTACCCTCACCTGTAAATACTTTCATGGCATTTTCCTCGATTATCCAATTGTCAGGCATGGTGGCACCATTGCACTGCCGCCAACCATCGAAGTTCTCACCGCTAAAAAGCAATTCCCATCCTGCTTCTTGTTCTGCTGCAGTAAGAGCATTGACCTCCTGGCCAAACATTGGTTTTACAATTAATACAATGGCTGAAAGTGTCAAAATTATGCTTCTCTTCATGATTGAAATGTTAAATTTAAAATGTTTTTCAAAAAAATTATTTGGTAAAAATGATCATTTAACCCAGAATTGTCATTAGACTTTCTACTACATGGTCAAATTACTTCAAAATCAGGCACTTAACACAAAGTTGGCTCGTCAGCATAACTTAAGCTATGCTTCCCTGCCTGCCGGCAGGCAGGCTCACCTAAGCACCTGATTTTCCCTGCCTTGCCGGCAGGCAGGTTGTACTTTAACCCTTCATCACAAAACCCTAATGACAAATCTGGGTTTAACTCCAACTTCGTTCTCGTCAATTTCTTCAGAGTATGTTTCTTCAAATGATACGTCAGGCATAGCAATTGTTATTGAGTTTATCCATTGTCTAAACTACAAAAAGTTCTGCCCATAATAAAAAGGGAGTGTCAGTTACTCCCATCGACGAAACAATGATTTGTCCATTTTACTCACTTATCTGACCACCTCCCCCACTTTTATAATGATTGGAATCGCTTCCAGGGATTTGCAACCCCGGCGCTAGACGGAATTAACATAAAATCTACCTACGTTCCGCCGATGAGCAAAGCCTTCCGCGAGCGCCGAAGCTACTCAGCGGAGGCACTTAGCGGAGGCCGTAATGCTCCGGGCAGACCAGACAGATATATAATCTGAGTGAGAGCTAGCGTGCTGGAACAAAGTACAATCATTAGGTAAATCCTTTTCTGTATCCCGCAAATGACAGACGGCCAGTGCCCGGACTATCCCGCTGCCTTTCTTGTCAATGCTAATTAATTAGAGGTTCTTCATTTTGGTCTGAACATGACCAAAAAAACAATAAAGCCAGAAACAGCACTCTTTCTTTTGTCATTATTATGGATATTTTAATTAGCAAAATTATAGTGTCATCACAATATTAGAGCAGGAGGAAGTAGCAAACAATGACATATGTCACCAAATGATTAGGAAGACTTACTTTGGAACTAGTCTTTCAATTGAACGGTTGCCAAAATAAAATGACCAAGTCCGGACACATTTGCCATTTCTTATTCGCCGACTTCGTCTGCCGAAGGCCGAAGTTTAGACGCCAGCGGGCCTGTACTTCCATGGTTCGTGTCCTCACGAACCTGCAAAAGAAAATAAAGATGGGTTAAAGTCATATTGACACTGTGGAATGAAGTCTTCACCTTCAAAGCATGCACCCAACAAAAAAGGAATAAAGAAAAGTTTTTTTTCATGGTAGCCATCTTGATAATCGATAAAAAAGAGAGAATACAAGGTTCAGATTGAAAACTCCCCTTTTCGAGATTCCCGACTGAGAAAGATTTATTCAAGATAGTGGTTTTCCTCTTTCATTCCTCGCAAATGATCTGGGATATTTTGGCAAATAATCCAACTCTTTTACCATACCCAGATGAAATTTAAGGATGTCAAACGGCCACTTAGAAGTCTAATGACAATTCGGGGTTAAAGGTTTACCTGGAAGATCTTGAACCCAAGCTGGATAACTAAATAGCTTCGATTCACTTCTACCCCGTTTCCTGTAGAAATAGAAACAACGTCCCCTCCGGTCACCACGTGATATATTGCTGACAATCGGAAGTTATTCAGGGTCACCCCAACTTCAGGGGCAAATCCAAAGCTCTTCACAGCAGATAGAGAAGTATCCGGGATACTATTCCCATTAACCTCGACCCCACTGTTCGCCTGGGTATACCTTCCTAACATCAAACCAACAAATAACCTGTTTCGATTTTCAGAGAAGTAGTATTCTCCTTTAACCAGAAAAGCAGCTCGTGAAGAGGTGCTTACACTGATATTTCCGGCATCGGCGCTGAGGCTACCTCCAAAAAGTACATCTCCTTCCATTCGCAAACCTGCAGAGATCTGCTTGTTAAAGAAAAATTTGGGCTCAAACGATGCGGAAATTCCATAGGATTTAAGTTCTCCTAAAGTGAAGGCAGCTCCAAGGCCACCATCAGCTTTGATAGAACGGTCCTGCGCAAGTGCCGAAGACAATGTAAAAACCAGGAACAATGTTAAAGCCAGGATTGAAGCATAAAGAATTCGTTTCATTTTTTATAATATTTGGTTTTAAAAACAATGGATTTTCAAGATTTTTTTTAAACAAATACTTTCATATTAACCCTCAAAATTTTGAAAATCAGTGATTAATACCCGAGACATCGGATGAAGTAACCCAAATCGGTGGGCAGGTGCCCTCCTACGCTCTGCTGGCGGACAGCAGGACATTATATAACAAATCCTACTTCCATGGGTTCGTGTCCTCACGAACCTGCAAAAACCTTCTTTACATTAATTGGTCGTTATGTTAATTTACAACCATATTTACTCAGGTAAGAATTATATTGCGCTATTAAACACAAATCCATGACCACTCAAAAGCAAAGTTTCTTATACTTTCTATTGATATTATTTTGTACTTCATGCACATCGAATAAGCATGACTCACGCACCTCAATAAGGGAATTTAACAAGGAGAAGGACCTGCTGCTGGCCCAGTTTGATTGCAAAACGGATGTGGACGATTTACATTCCGTCGCAGCCTTTGCAACGTTGATAAGCGACGCTCGGTTTTCGGAAGTAAAATATCATGCTGTGGCCGGGGCTTATGGGATTCAGGATGGATTATATGTACCTCCCAATGAGTTGTTTGCTGCTACTTTCGGAGACCGGTGGTCAGATGCTCATACAGACTTTGAACAGGCGTTGAAAGAGGTGGCATCCCTGGTAATTAGTAGCCTGGAAAATGATGGTGACATTTGGATAGCAGATGCAGGTCAGTCAGATTTTTCCGCAGCGCTCGTTCGAAAAATAAAATCAGCTAAACCTGGAATACAAACTTCCGAACGTATTCACCTTGTACAGCACAGTCATTGGAATGAGCAGGTCACCTCTCCGGAAAGTCTTCAGTTTGTCAAAGAGCATACGGATTATCATAAAATTCCTGATGGCAATACCACCGGAAATGGCACGCCTGGATTTCGTTCTGAAGAAGTAATCATGTGGCAAAACTCAATCACCGATCCGGTATTAATTAATATTTGGAATTTGGCGATAGCGCTGGGTGAACAATACAATGGAAAAGAGGGACGGTACAATAATGAAGCCATTGCAAATGGAGGATTGGATTTCTCTGATCTTTCAGAGACTTGCTGGATCTTAGGTATGCAACATATTGTTGATGCCCGTCAATTTTTTGACCAATTTTCAGGTGTTTCAAACAAGTAATTGTCCTGCTTCCACGGTTCATGTCCTCACGAACCTGCAACAGAAAATAAAGATGGATGAAAGTATCTTTAACCCAGAATTGTCATTAGAAATTTACTATGGCTTCCAATTTACTGTCATTCAGGCACTTTCTCGCTTTTTGATTCTCACCATAATCCTACTATGCTTCCGATTCAAAAAACTGTGAGAGCACCTGACTAACAGCAACTTGAAACCCTCGCTACAAAGTCTAATGACAATTCTGGGTTTAACCCGAAATATGCATTAGAAAATCTATTCCGTGCTGAAACTACTTCAGAACAGATCGTTACACTTACTTATCTCAACTCACCATAGCGGTGCTATGCTTCGTTTCCATAAGTGCCTGTTTTATTGCACTTTCAGCCCTCATAACGAAGTTCCAACACATAATCCGGGTTTAAACATAAAAAGATGCCTGAGGTTATGGTCCGTGGAGATACGAACCAACAAGATAGAGTCACGAATCCGGGAGATGGGGTATTATTACTTGAATATTTTATTTGTGTACATTTATTCGGTTATGAAAAATCACAAGAAAAAAGAGGTACAATATATGAATCTATTTTTTACTATAGGATTGTCATTATATTAGGTAGCACTGTGAACGAATGAAAACTATTAATTATTTTGACTCACGAAGTAGTCTACAAATTTTTTTCATAATTCATCATTCCGGCGTTCCGGTAATGTTTATTTGCTTCTACTGATAACCTGTACGGTCTGTTAAAAGCATTCTGACGTACTTTAAATCTTTTGGATAATATTCGGATAACATTTTTGGAAAGTCCTTTCTTATAATTTAGAATATCTGAAAGATGACCTTTGGATACTTTTAATAAATCAGCGAGATCTTTCTGTTTCAAATTATTTTCAAGCATCAGAGATTTTAATAATTGAATTGGATCCACTTCTTTTAGCTGGGAGTTCTCCTCGTCATATTTTTCTATTAGTAAAGTAATTGTGTCAACCAGGTCAAGCAATTTAACCGATGGTTTGGAATTATATTCTAAAGTCAATTTCTCCAAATCATTGCAGTAGGTCATGTATTGCTCTTCGGATCTTATTATCGTATATGTCTTCATGTTATATGCCTTTCGTTTAATATTCATCAATTGTATACTGTAAATTATGATTACACAGCTTTGTATATTCAGCATGCGTACCGATCCATTTTAAATAAAGATGGATCATCCTCGATCCAAACCAATACGAACAAATCATGCGATAATTGTTACCTCCAATATTGAATACAATTCTATAATTCTTAAGAATATCAGCTGAGCTAAATGTATTCCGGATATCATTTATCGATTCCCAGTCGGCATGCTTAATTTTTTCTTTAAAGGTCTCACATGACACTTTTGATCGAGCATGTGTGGTAACAAAATCTTCCACCGATATCCATTTTATTAAGTGTACTCTCATATAATTAAACGCTAAAGTTATCAATATAGTTCGCATAAAGCGAACTATATTGCAGAAATACTCAAAATTTGATTTATCCAACTCAGAATCTCCAGCGGTGCCTTCTTGTTGCGGGCATAGACTCTGAGGAGATTAGTCTCAGCGGCAATTTATACTCTCAGAGTCCTTTGTCAGGAGACTGAGGGGGATGCAAGCTGAAAATTAAATAAACCCCAAGCTCAAAGCTCGAAAGCTCTAAACCTGAGGCTATAACAACTAACAACTAACAACAAATAACTGACAACTAATCCCTAATAATCACTTCTCACCAGGATCCCCAGCTTTTCCATCAGCTGTGGTTGCTCTTCCAGGGCAAGCTCGGCGAGGGTACGGAGTTCTATGCAGTAATCCTCCAGTGAATCCAGGTTTGCGTTTCGCACGCGCGTGGCCTCCTGGGCCTCCCCTTTTTCCTTCATGGCATCGTCGTGCAGCAGCTTCAGACTACGGACAGCTTCCCGCTCTGACTCCAGTCGCTCGGATGTAGCTTTAAACTGTGCCAGCTTGCCAAGAAATTCCGCCTCATTGAGTACGCTACGATAAAAATCGATGGCATTTTCAAACCACTTTTCAATGGCAACAGATTTGCCGTTTGACAGGTGGATGCGATCCTGCAGATCTTCGTCGTTGCGGGACATTACTTTTACCAGCTTCATGGTACGATCATGCTTGTTTGTGACTTCATGGCGCTCCTCATTGAACTTGTCAAACGCATGGCTTTGTTCCTGGTATTCCGTTTTCTGCTGTCCTACGAGGTCCATGGTTTCACTGTAAAGTGCGTCGCCACGGTCTAAATACGGAGCGTCTACGCCGATCTCCTTCAGCAATGTGGCGATCTCTTCATCGCGGCTGTTGCGAATGAGTACTCGATAAGAATGAAGTCTGTCGGCTAATGTTTTTTTGTGTGCCATAATTTTGTTTTTTTTAGTGAATAATGATTATTTAATTAATACTACTCCCTGCCACCCGGCAGCAAGTTCATTGTCTTAAACCCATATTATAATTACATTTTATATACTTATTATGATATTCGAAATAAGAAGAATTATGCCTGGGAAGCAAGGCGTTTTATACTTGAGGAACAAATATTTTTTGCGAATCGCGCAACTATTCTTTCTATACAGGCATTGCCAATTGAATTATGCTTATTGATGGACCTCTACAATTGAATAATGCAATTCTCCACGGTATCATGGACATCTACAATTGAATGATGCAATTCTCCACAGTATCATGGACATCTACAATTGAATATCGCAATTCTCCACGGTATCATGGGCATCTACAATTGAATATCGCAATTCTCCACAGTATCATGGGCAGCTCCAACTTTATGATGCGTTTCTCCAGAGTATTACGGGCACCTCCGGCATTATCATTCGTTTCCCCGTAGTATTGTGGGCATTTCCATTTGTATCACGCGTTCCCCACACGCTCCTTCGCATAGGGTAATATGCTCACAAGGTTAGTAAGTTTATTTATGGAATTCGATTTTTGCGCTCAGGCCCTATCTGCTAACAGGCAGCCATGCAGCCATTAAGCTCTTGCTTTTCCATTGATGAAAAAGTATGTAAACCCGCCCGAACGTACCATTCGGTACTTCTCTTAGATTTAACGCCTGGGATGACGCAATTATTAGCTCTTTAAATAATTCCGGATCTTTATGTAAATTCATTTAAATGATATTCCATTCAATTTTATTGGGAACTATCTCCTGACTAACTCCTATGCGATAAGTACTTAAATTATTTAAAGACTTCCTTATTTTAACAGCACAGTTATTATCAATTTCTTCCAAAAGAGCTCCTGTCAAAGCTCTGGTTGCCGGATTATATTTCAAAACAGAATTACAGATCACTTTAATCGTGTTAGCATCAAATTGATTTAACTTAGTTTTCAATATTTTAATTGAATTATTTATATCTGCATCCGGAATTTTTTTTACATTTTTCAATGCATCAAGAATTGGAAGAACTTTTCTATTCTTATAGTTTATTTCCTCACTACTCTTTACAAACTTAATTTTAGTACTCCCCAAATCTATCATAGATCGTCTTCTATTGATTGCAACTTCAATTTGATTCGAAACCTGAGAAGTTAAACCTAATCTGTTATATAGATTTATGCCGGTTATATAACCGTTTTTTACATATTTGCTAAGTATTTCATTTTCCGAAGGCTTAAGCTCTCCAAATCTTGAAACTTTTGGTTTATAGTATTTACCTCTTGATAGTCTTTTAATTACTCCTTCTCTATTAAGTCTACTCAAAGCTTTAGCAGTTGCTTCTATTTCATTATCTGAAATATTAAATGATGAGTAGTCAAAAATCTCTCCTTCTTTTAAACTATCAACTTTAGATTTAACTCTTGCTGCTACACTTTTCATTATATGTTCTGTTTATGCAAATATAACATGTCATGTTTTATGTACAAAATACCTGACACTTATTTAAACGTATGCAGATAAACTTAAGTTTCATTTATTTCATTAAATACACCGGTAGTAGTAGTTGAACTCCCATCTAAACTTCCATCACGGTGTCAGTGGATGTTACACTTTTTACTCGTATTATTCATTGAGGATTAGCATGAATGCCAATGGATTTTACCATTTATAACCCAGAAATGACTTTTACATCCTATTTTTCTTCTCACAGGAGGTTCCAATGATTATTCCGTGAGCAACAAGTTTTTCTTTTTTTTTCCATGCTCCTTATTCATAGAAGTTTTTCAATGATTTTGCTAGCTTTATTGTTACCTGGCTAATTCGTTGGTTTCTTTTTCTATAACCTGACTGTTTGTGTCAAGCTATTTCAGAACGTGATCCAATGATAAGCTTTGCTTTTATACTATCCTGCTTCAAGAAATAAATTAAACCTAAAATCCAACCTTTCCTGATCCGGCCAGTTATTCTTACTTCGAGGAAGAATAATTTTCTGCTTATCAATACTCTGGATACCGTACTTCAACATAGGCCCATCCACTTCATGTAAAACATCCTCTCTTACTGCAATCTGATAATCAGGAGAAATGCCTATGATGGAATTATCATAAGCAGCATGATGGATTTTGCATAAAGAGATACCATTGGGTACTATAGGTTCTCCCCGCTCCTCTCGATCGGGTATGATATGAGCTGCATCTAAAAGTTCACGATGTTTAAGCTTGCAGATGGCGCAATGATCTCTATACGCTCGAAGTACATTTTCTCGGAATGTACTTTGATGCAGTCGAACCAGCACTTCCCGGGTTTCATATTTCCTTCGATATTCACCCATTGGTTCTTCCAACATGCTTTCTTTGGATAATATAGACTGATTTTCAGCAGCAACGGTAAAGCGAAGTTTTCCCGGTTCATCACCTACAATAAACACAGGCCAGGCAAAAAAATACCTACCCTTCATAATTTGATGAAGATAGATTAGTGGTACTTTATCTTTCCATGCATTCCTAAGTCCTACATTATCCGAATGCATTGGATTATCGCCACGATAGCTATAATGCAATGTGGAGTCATTCACAAATTCGTCAGTATACTTACTGCGTTCCACAGATGTTATAGAGATAGGATATTGCTTTATTTGCTTTGGTTTCCAAATACCCTTGGCACCAATTAATACGATAGTTTCGTTATTATAACAAAATCCCTCAGTAAGATCTTTCCAATCTAGTACATAGTCCTTGGTGGGAGCTATTTGTTGTAGCCATTCGAAAGCTGCAAGACGAATATTCAAACTATTTGCGTCTTCCATTATTTTGCTGATATACGTAATAGTTTCTCATCCCTGTGCGAAATGACTTCGATATTGGAATGACAATGTATTTAATTATTTTGAAATAAAAATGATTATTGTCATGAAACGCTGGATGTAACTATTGATATACCCTCACCTAAAACTATGCAAATTAATCTAACCCTTTTCCATTCTCTTTTGCGGCCAAACGCAGAATATTATATAACATCCTTTGTGGAACAGAATTAAGTTTCCTAGCATTTGGCAGCAGCTAGGGTCAAACTTTTCCCAATCCTGCTCGATTGGCGTCGGTTAGGTGGGAATAAAAAAGAATGCAAAAAATCTAGACAGAATGGCGCTTCTACCTACAGGCCAACGCATGGCCCACTATTCTGTCAGGCCACCCCTCGTAGATTCCACGCACCAAAATTATCTAGCCATCACTTTTTCAATGAGATTCCTGTAATCGTCAAGGGAGTTTATATCTATGAGAAACTTGGGATGTAGATCCATTTCTGATCTCCTTAGTGAATTCCTTCCAAATCCATCATACCCTATTTCATTCTTTGCACCATTCGATAATAGCCAACACCAAGTTGACAAATCATTGGTTAAATCTAAAAGATTAGTTGTCGTCAATTTTTTGTCAGTAATTTGACCATGAAATATCTTATTTCTTATTGATATTGATTCTTTTACAGTAGCCAGGAGTTGCTTGTATTTTTTCCCAATCAGATCCTTTACCCCTACTGGATATATGGTGTTGAATCCTTTAGTAAATCCTTCAAAGTATACCCTATTGTTTTTGAATAAAATATTTCTAATATCAGTAAAGCTCTCATTTTGAATCTTTGGGTATTGATATATCAAATGAGTGAATAGTTTCCGAAGCTGTCGTTCGGATTTTATTAATGCTAAGCTAAATGCATCTACCCCTCGAGTGATTTTATCAGACTGTACAAGTAGATTAACGGTTTCAAATTCCTCTTTGTAGCTCATTTTTTCTTATACTTCATCCATATCACGTGTAAATCCCAATCTGTCAAACCTTTTATATCATACTCTTAAATGCTGCTTCACTTTGTTTAGATTTTCTTCTAAGCTTCCGTCTTTTAAAATCAGATCACACATTGATTTGAGCGAATCTACTTCCAATTCCACATTATGACTATCTTGTTCTAAAAAATCATCAAATGTATTCTGTCTATCAATTTTATTAATCCGACTCTTATATCGCTCATATCTTGTTTTTGCGTCCATATCAAGATAGATTGAAATCAAGTTAGTGTAAGACAACTTTATCAATTCATAAATTGATTTATGACGAATGCCCTCAAAAATCAAAATTACCTTTTTATCAGGCTGAGAGTATTTTACAACTTCTTTTAGAAATTTTGCTGGATCATCTTCTATAAATCTTTGTCCCAAATCTTGAAGAATCGTTCGGTCAAATTCCATGTCTCTTACTGTGCAATAGTTTTTGAGATATCCTCCAAAGGAAATTATAAGGGAACTTGATGGTAATATTTCGTTTACTGAATTGGCAAGGGTCGATTTTCCTGATCCTATTCTGCCAATTATAACAACTGATTTATTCATTGTTCTTGATCAAATTGCCAAATATCAATGGTTTATACTTCTCCTTAATTACTGTCCAGGATGTTCTGTCCTTCTTTCCAATTCCAAAACTTTTAAGAATGTGAATTTCTTGGATTTCTATTAAGGTCGCATACCTAGAGTGTTCGCGACTTTCCCAAAATTTGGGATCTAGGTTAGAACAGATAGCGGTACTGTATTTTAATTCTAATTCTTTCAAGCTAGATTTGCTATTTAATACCCAGTACTCAATATTTCCACAAAAGAAGAAACCTAAAACATTTCCAGCTGTCTTTTTGATGAGAACAATGTCTCCCTTATAAACTTTTCTAAAGGGATTGACTCTTATAAGAGAAAAGCGTGACTCAACCAATTTTTTGCCTTGGATCACAGCACTCAAAAATGGTTCATTAAATACAGCAATATGTATACCTATAGCACCATCACTACGAACTATTTGATTAATAGTTGAATCCCAATCCTCATTACTACTATTTAGCTGATAAATAAATTCTTTAAGTAGTTTGTCTTTCCATTTCATAGTAAATGTGCGCCAAGTATTCCTTATATTCTTTTCTTTCTAGATCAATAATCATTTCCTTCCAATTATTTACAATTGGACTTTCTCCTGTCTTGAGTGCTTCCCAAAATTCGCTAACTTTATTTACTTGGAAAATTCGATTTCCGCTTGTCCACACATTTGCAAGTTTTCTTAATTTATGACTACTGCTAACACTTGGTAAAATATCAGTTGGAGTTAGACTATTTATCCAAAGTGGATGCTTATCGATATCATCAGAATTCATATTTACTCTTACCCGAATTTGACCAATTTCTATTTCCTTCCAATACTGACCTGGTGTACCAATTTCTGGGCGCGATTTTTTGGATTCGGATACCTTCTTAAAGAAAGCGAGATCTCCTTTTCGCCAAAAAGGTTGAACATTTGATACACCGGAAGCTCTAAAAGCATTAAATTCAAAGAAGGGCATGGCATACTCAAGCTTTTCAGGCTCAAGTTTTTCTATGCATAAACCTTGTTTTTGGCAAAATTTGAACCATTCAATCCTTTCTTTATCTACGTTACTCCGTGTATTTATCGGTGGAATACTTATTACCATAATACCTCCCAGTTCAAGGCACATTGCCCCTAGCCATACAAACTGATAAAGGAATTTACTATACCAAGGTGGATCCATGAAAACACTATAATATTTTCCTATAGAATCAGGGCTAGCCGAAAATATATCATTCTCTTGAACTCTGTATCGGTCACTTGTGAATTTTGAAAGAGCCCTAACAATTGGTTTATTTCTTTCAAGTAGGGTAATACATTGAGTAACATTTCTCTGAGAGCAAGTTGCAAACAATGTTGGCATTCCTAATAACAAAACTTTGTCACTCGTTGAATTAACCTGTCCTATTAAATCGACTAATGAATTTAAACTCTTCAACGTGTTTCTCCACTCAAAATCCAGAGGATGTGGTGTCTTCAAAAAATTAAAATGCCCCATATATTTCTTAAGAGGTAATTCGGAATCTGAATCAAGGTCAATGGGAAATAATCCAATATCTTTGGAAACCACCGACCAGTATTCGTCCTTTTGCGATAACTGATTATCATTTTCTAACTCTTCCAGTAGCTTAGATAATTTAACGGGATCGAGTCCACCCATCTTATTTGTTATGTACTCCAGAGTTCTTGGTTGAGTACAAATTCTTATAATTGAATTTGTTAGATGAGTCGTTTTCATGATAAAATATCAATTTCCGTTATTGTTTTACTTAACAAATCTTCAGAAAACCGATTTTTAAGTTCTGAGTTCCATACTTCCATTGCCATATATTGGCCTTTTATTAAATCTTCAACTTTTTGAATTTTAGAAGGATTCCCCATAATTCTTGAGACCAAAGGGGTAAATTCAATAATTTCTAAAGGGATAATTCTTAAAGGAGTATACTCATGAATTTATTGTATCTTATCAAAGAATCTAGGCACACAAGATTCGAAATCTGTTTTTGTCGAAGCTGTAAGTGTAATATAAAAATACAAGTCAAGATTCAGAGACATCAAGCGCTTTACTAATTGAAATTGCCGATCGAATAATTTGGGATCCGCCATTGTATTATGACTAAATGAGATTTCATCAATTCCCTTAAAACAACAAACTCTTCCATACATGTTGTAAGACTCCACCAGGTCAATCTGATCATTGCTAAGAAATTTCCAGAAATAGTCATTACTTAAATTGTCATCGGACCATAAATAGATTTCGTTATTAAGGTTTTTATCCATTAATGCCTCCATCATCCAAGGTATCCATTCAGGAGTTAAATCAGGTTGGCCTCCTGTAAGATCAATAATTTTTGGACGATTTAATTCTTTTAGATAAATATCTAAAAGCTGATGACATGTTTTAAAGCTTGAATATTTTCCAATTCCAGCCAGCAATTTGAAGTCAACAAAACAATACCAACATCGCCAATTACAAACCGAATTTTGAAAAACTTGAGCTCTAATTTCATTTCCAGGATCGATTCCCAGAGCCTTGGCAGCAGGCATTATTGGCAATGGATTGATTGGCCAGTTACTTCCTCTTGTAAGTTTAAAGTGACGCACACGTCCAAAACCCTCACAATTTGACTTTTCATTAATGTCCTTTTCCTGTTCAGAATTGAAGAAGTTAGTAATAGACACAGATTTATTCTTCAGATCAATTGCCCGACTACGATATCTCACGGAAAGTCCATCAGAATCCAATATGTTCATTCCTTTGATTCTTGTAGTTCTGGGATTCTATCTTTACTATACAATAGGACTAATTCAGTAAAAAAATCAAGTTGCTCATTCGTAAGTATTAGCTCTTGGGGGATATTATGCCATATTTCAATACATTTCCGACAACAGGTTGCTGTTGCATGTTGGGCATAATTGACTATATCCCCGTTTCCCATTGGAGTTTGTCTTCCATCCCACGCCGTAAGTTTTCCAACCTTAGACTTTAATGCTTTCTTTGCTCTTAATTTTAATTTATCATAATCTTCAGTTATTGCACTTTCTCTAGCTACATCATCAATTTCGGTATGCCAAAAAACATGCCTGATAAGTTCATTTTTCATTGCAGTGAATGTAAAATGCACATCGCTAAGGTCTCGCCTATGGATTCTGCTCCAATCTATTAGGTCGGAACCACATTCTCTGCAAACACCTTTCTTACCGAATTTTCTTAATGAACTCTTTTTTAAACTAAAACAGTGCAACTCATCTTCACATTTAGTGCTACCACACGTTATATCTAAGGGAGTAAGGTCTTCAACTGGAACACCAATTGGTACTTTTCTAAATTTGCCGCGTTTATCTCTCATATTCTAATTAATTGCCATAGAAAGCATATTGCTTTCTATTTGATTTAAGTATTTAAAATTCAATTTCTTTTTGAGATAATTTTTGGTTATCTCAGAAGGTGACGGGTCTTTTATTTGAAGGTTATTAGCTGTTCCCCACCAATTTGTGCCTTCATATTGAAGGCGATATGCCAGATAATTGGCTAGAAAATCAGCCCTGTATCCTTTCTCACCTGAAATATCTATTACAGCTTGTTTTAATTTTTCTACTCTTTTTGAAGCTCTTTCTATACAATCCTGTGCTAATTGGTCTGCGTTTTCATGAAAAATGAATTGATTGGCAAATGAATTAGCTTCTAATTCTTCTTCTGATTCTACATAACTGACTGGGGATAACTCCTCTTCTTCAATTACAGAAGAGTTTTTTTCCTCGAGGTGAACAAAGACATGGTAGAGTTCGTGAAGTAAATCAAAGATCCATTTAGCATGTGAATCTGTCTTTTGCTTTAAAACTATTACATGTCTTCCTTCAATATTCCAACTAGCACCGTGAAAAACACCTGAATCAGATAACGGTATTACACAAATTCCTAAATCCCAAATTGTGTCTAACAGAGCATCCAATGTTATGGCACCATGTTTTTCTAACACAAGATTTCTAAACTCATTGATATCACTAGGGTAATCTTTAAGTGGTACGTCACATGCTTTCATGGAAGCTTTCGCAATAAAATATGCATAATGAGAGTAAGCCCTAATCTGATTTATATTGGCATTTGTAGGTTTCTTGTAAAAAGCTAGGCGATAGGGTACTGAGCTCAACTCAATTTGGTTTGATTCAATGAATTCGTTTCGACTAATATCAAATAACGTGGTAAAATACTCTAAGGCCTCTACAACTAACCTTCCAGATCGATCTTCTCGAATTCGCTTCATTAATTTGGTGGGTATAATCCTGTTCTCAACTAATTTTTGTGACAATCCAAGATCAACCACTTTTCTTAAAAGCTCCTCCCAACTAATCTTAGCAGTGCTTTTCTCTTCTGATGTCTTTTTTAGTTTCTTTATCAGACTTAAACCTTCTGCCTTAAGTTGCTTACTATCATATCCTTCGTCCCTAATTATCTCAATTGCATTTTCTTTATCTGAATCAACCAAATTAGATTGCGTCAAAAACAGCTCTTTTAAGTTTTCTTTTTGAATGTTTAGCTTATTTGCCATGATAAATCATTTAGAGGTCTACTATAAATTCATTAATCTTTTTATGTGCCTTCTTAATCGCTTTTGGGCATTCCTTACTACTTCTATATCTACTCCATACTTGTCTTCAATATCTTCTGGTTTCATTCCTTCCAAAAGTGATTTATATACTAACCACATTTCTTCATCATCCAATAGTGTCTCTTCCAATCTGTCTAAAAAATCTTCGCCAATCAATCCTTCTTCAAACATTAAATCGACAAATAGCGAATCATTGATTTCATCTGCTAAATCTTTATCCAAGAACATTTCTCTTTCTTTTGATTTTACCATGTTATAAATAATACTATTAATGACACTCTTTAAATAGTTTATTAAATCTGGTTCCTTGGTTTCATCCCATTTTCTCTTGCCTTCCCATAGCAATGTAACGGCTTCATTAGTAAAATCCTTCGCTTCCAGACCCTTCATTCTGATCTCGGATTTGAGTCCAAACCAATTTATCCTCAGGATTGAATGTGCATACAATTTTTCCAAGATTTCATCCCAGTCTACGGACTCAAGCTTTTGCCTTAAATTCGGATCCATTAATTAGTATTTATTGTTGATGTCATTGCCCTCTACAACTAAGAGCTGGCAAGTTGGCCTAAATTTGCCATTGTAGTAAAATTTTCTAGTAAGAACCAAATTATTTGATTCAGTTATTATAGGAATTAATGACAAACTGTGGCCTGTTACCTCCATGTCAAATGGATGCCTAGCAGCAAGACAGAGACCAATTGGTTCTTTACAGTTAGAAAGAGTCAGCGATATCAACTTTATTTGAATTCCATGTTTGTATATGATATTAAAGTCCGAAAAAGTATCTAGAGATTAATGAATCGCATATTTCAATGTTACCTAAATAGCTATCATTTTTTGCTAATACGATTAATCATACAATATATATGCGACTTTGATAATAACTATGATTTTTGTCATGTAACGTTGGCTGTGATCAAGTAATAAGTGCAATCTTTGGATTGCAAAATGTCAAAAAACTACACACATCTCAGTTTAGATCAAAGATATCAAATTGAGGCATTATTGAAAACAGGAATAAAACAAAAAGAG
>SDBV01004252.1_pt1 | contig 20711 bp, 19 predicted proteins | sample 2277081 | NCBI WGS metagenome assembly SDBV01 (sample SAMN10402039, study PRJNA504765) | marine sediment metagenome | isolation source: marine sediment core GS10_PC15, 223 cmbsf | place: Arctic Ocean: Southern Knipovich Ridge | collected 2010 | reverse complement strand
AGCTCCACCAGAATTAACTCCTAAACTCGTTTCTTTCAAAAAATATCAATCTGCTATCCTCATCGTATTTATTGCCGTAATTGGTTTTTATGCGGCCAATATTTTTAAAGTAAAAAATAGCGGAGAGGCGGCATTAGCGAATTTAGAATTCGCTAGAACTAATTTAGAAAATTTTGAATTTCAAAAAGCGGCTACTAATTTTTCTATTGCACGAGATAAGTTTGATATCGTAAGTAATAGATTAAATTTAATGGGATTAGATTTTGCTGCTGCGTTTAAGGGAATCCCGGGGTTAGATAAAGCAAATTCTGCAAAGAATTTGATTGAAGCCGGAGAAGAATTAGCTAGAGCAGGTGAAAGTCTTTCTGCAGCTATGGGAAGACTAACGGAAGAAAATCTATTTTCATACTTCGGATTAAGCGGGGAAGACAAGAAATCTCTCTCTATTTTTGTGGATTCATTTAGAAAACCGATTTTAGAAGCTCAGTTGTATATAGAGAATGCTATTGATAGCTTGTCGGAAGTTGATGATTCGATCATTCCGGAAGACAAGAGAGAATTATTCAATGAATTGAAAGATAAACTTCCTTTATTTGAATCATTTATTGCTGATGCTGTTGAATATTCTAGCTTCCTCTCCTCAGTAGTCGGAGAGGGTAGTTCTAGGACATATTTGGTTTTGTTCCAAAATACGAGTGAAGCACGTGCAACTGGAGGATTCCCAGGTAGCTATGCACTAGTTACTTTGAAGAAAGGATACTTCGAAGGAATAGACGTAGATGATGTATATAATCCGGATGGGCAGATAAAAGAAAATATCATACCACCTAGGCCATTGCAGCATATTACTCCAACATGGGGGATGAGAGATGCGAATTGGTTTGCCGACTTCCCTACTTCTGCGTTTAAAATTATTGAATTTTATAAAAAGGGGAGTGATGTAGAAGAAGTTCATGGGGTATTCTCAGTAACGCCGGAAGTCATAATAGATATCTTACGTATCGTTGGTGATATTGAAGTTCCTGAATATAACGTTGTATTGAATGCAGATAACTTTATGGCGGAAATCCAAAACGAAGTTGAATATGGAGGAGATGATGATAGAGAACATTCAAAAGTCATTTTAACTGATTTCACTCCCCTACTTCTGGAAAGACTTTCTGCACTGCCTCAAGAAAAGTGGATAGAGGTTTCAGAAATATTAATGAAGGGTATTGGTCAAAAGCAGATAATGGTATATCTCACTGATCCGGTATTGCAAAGTATCGCAGTTAAGAATGATTTTGCGGGAGAAGTTAAAAAAGTAGATGGGGATTATCTTTCCGTTATCCACTCAAACGTAAAGGGTTCGAAAACGGATAAATATATAGATACTATAGTAAGCGTTGAGACTTCCATAATGGGTAGTAATCCGAGACATAGAGTCACGATTACAAGAAAACATAACGGAGGAAATACAGAATATGGGTTTTATAACCGGATTAATCCTGATTATGTAAGAGTGCTTGTTCCGAAAGGCTCAAAATTATTAAGTATTGAAGGTACAGATAAAGTTGACTACAAGCCATTAGTAAGTTATAACAATAAGGATTTTGTGGTTGATCCAGACCTTGAAGCATATGAAAATACGCGCATAATAGGTGATAATAATATTGAATTGTTAGAAGAATCCGGGAAAGGTGAATTTGCTTTCTGGATGGTTATAGCACCTGGCCAAGAGCAAACTGTGATACTCGAATATGTTAGCCCAATCGAAGTTAGTGGCGACTATACCATGTACATACAGAAGCAATCGGGAACGATCGGGCACGGAATAAATTATTCATTCCAGGTACCGTCGAATCTCAATTTAATATATAAATCTCCATATCTGGAGATCGAAAAAGGAAATGTAGTTATGAATTCCAATCTCGATGAAGACAAGCTGATAGAGATTAGATTACGATAGTGAAATTACTGAATCGACAGTTTAAGACGATTTTCGGAGCGGGCATAGTCCTAGCTTCTTTTAATTTGCTATCAAAGATTATTGGACTCTTGAGGGACAGAATTTTAGCTGGTTCTTTTGGTGCTGGTGATACACTGGATATCTATTACACGGCATTTAGAATCCCCGACTTTATTTTCAACCTAATCGTTATTGGTGCAGTTTCTGCGGCATTTATCCCTGTTTTTATTGAAAAATATGAAAAGGACAAAAGTGGAGCCTGGGATTTAATTAGTAACTTTCTTAATTTCTCACTTATTATCATAGCGTTGATCTCAGTTGTTCTTTTGATATTTACTCCGCAACTTATGGAATATATTGCTCCTGGTTTTGATGCTGATAATAAGGAAGCCGCAATTGCTTTGACAAGATTGATGTTTCTAAGTCCTATAATTTTTGCAATCAGTACGATTGTCGGTTCTGCTTTACAGTCTTTGCAAAAGTTTATGGCTTATGCAATTGCACCTATTTTTTATAATCTTGGAATTATAATCGGAGCATTAGTTTTTGCTCCAATGATGGATAAAGCATATATGGGTCTTGGTTGGGGTGTTGTTTTAGGGGCATTAATGCATCTTGCTGTTCAATTCCCTGCATTAGTAAATTCTGGTTTCCATTGGAGAAAAGTTTTTAATTTTAAAGATTCTGCTTTAAGAAAAATTATTACCCTTATGATTCCTCGAACAATTGGGTTGGCTGCTTTGCAGATAAATTTCATTGTTATTAACGCTATCGCATCCACATTAGCAGTTGGAAGTATTACGGTATTCAATTTCGCAAACCATTTACAATACTTACCGATTGGGTTTTTTGGAGTTTCTTTAGCAACAGCGGCTTTTCCAACATTTACCAGGCGGGCTTTAACTGATCGAGCACGGTTTGTACAAAATGTTTCCTCGGCAATACGAAATATCACATTGATGGTCCTGCCGGTTTCTATAGCAATGTATTTTTTGAGATTTTGGATTGTAGATATTGTTTTAGGAGTTGGGAATTTTAATGTCTCGGATATTGCTTTAACGGCTGAAGTATTGGGGATCTTTTCTTTCAGTATTTTGGCATACAGCTTGATTCTGATATTGTCTAAAGCGTATTTTGCTGTTCAAAATACGAGAACACCTGTAATCTTCAGCATAGTATCTATAGCCATGAATATTTATCTTAGTTTTCAGTTTGCATACTTGGGCGTGATCGGTTTGGCTATAGCTTTCAGCTTGGCTGGTAATCTAAATGCATTATTATTATTAATCGGATTGAGGACAATAAAACATGGATAAGATCAGAAATTTCGTCATTATAGCTCATATAGATGCAGGAAAATCCACACTAGCGGATAGAATGCTTGAAATTACGAAAACAGTTGAGAAAAGAAAAATGAAAGAGCAATACTTGGACATTCACCCTTTAGAAAGAGAAAGAGGGATAACTATCAAATTGCAGCCGGTAAGGATGGAATACAAAGAATATATATTTAACCTGATTGATACTCCTGGCCATGTTGATTTCTCATATGAAGTTTCTAGATCTTTAGCTGCTGTAGAAGGCGCAATCTTATTAGTCGATGCAACCAAAGGGGTCCAAGCACAAACACTTTCTAATTTACATGCAGCGATGGAACAGAATCTGGATATTATCCCCGTTATAAATAAAATTGATTTACCAAATGCGAGAATAGAAGAAGTAGAAAATCAGATCGTTGATCTGATAGGTGTTGATAAATCAGAAATTTTAAAGATATCTGCTAAGAACGGAGAGAATATAGAGCAGGTTCTAGATACCGTGATTGAAAAAATTAGTCCTCCCGAAAAAGGATCGGGGAAATTCAAGGCTTTAGTTTTTGATTCAATGTATGACACATACAAAGGCGTTGTCGTTTTTGTTAGGGTTTTTGATGGATCTGTTGAACCGAATGATAGACTTACCTTTATAACCTCGAAAGCAAAGACCGAAGCTAAAGAAGTTGGACACTTTAAGCCTGAGTTAACAAGAACATCTAAATTAAGTGATGGAGAAATTGGATTTATCGCCACTGGGTTAAAAGATGTAGGTATGGCTAGGGTTGGTGATACAATTGCCCATATAGATTTATCCATTAGACCATTGCCAGGATATAAGGAACCGAAGCCAGTTGTTTTTGCTAGTTTCTTCCCTCGTAATGCTGATGACTTTGAATTATTAAAAGATGCCTTGAATAAAATGAATTTATCTGATGCGGCTTTAACATTTGAGCCACAAAGTACCGAGGGTTTGGGACGAGGATTTAGATGTGGATTTTTGGGAATGCTTCATGTTGAAATCGTCAGTGAAAAATTGAGAAGAGATTTTAATTTAGATTTGATAATTTCTACTCCATCTGTTGAATACAAAATTAATATGAAAGATGGAGAGACAATATATATTCGTTCGGCAGGTTCGTTACCCGATCCTAATTTGATTGAAAATATTGAAGAGCCTGTTGTTGCGACAGAGATAATTGCACCGAATGAATATTTGGGGGCATTGATGAGTTTGATGGCAGAAACAAGATCAATATATCAAAGCACTGAATATGTTGGTAAAGAAACAATACTTTTAAAATACATAATGCCATTGGCTGAGATGGTTGAAGATTTTTATGACAGGTTAAAAAGTGTCTCTTCTGGTTATGCATCATTTAATTATGAGCCGTATGGATATAACAAAGATGACTTAGTTAAATTAGATATTTTAATCGCTGGGGATTTAGTTGAACCATTCTCTAAAATTGTTCATAGGACATTGGCGTATAAAGAAGGGAAGAGGATGGTGGATAAATTAAAAGAAGTAACCCCAGCACAGCAGTTTGCTGTGGCTATTCAAGCGGCAGTTGGCGGAAAGATTATCGCCCGACAGGACATGAAAGCTCGAAGAAAAGACGTTACAGGCTATCTATATGGTGGAGATGTTACTCGAAAAAAGAAGCTTTTAGAGAAGCAGAAGAAAGGTAAGGCTAAACTGAAAGAAAGAGGAAGGGTTAATCTTCCCCAAAAGGTGTTTTTGGAAATGCTAAGACGCTAGTATATTATTAGTAAAGTAAGGGTAGTAGTAAAAAGCCTATGAGGCTTAGGGCAATGATGAATATAATTACTCGCCAGACCCATATAAATAGTGTTTTTCTATGCATGATATTATTCTATTATATTCTAATTTCGTAATATTTCAATTACTAAAAAAACCTGATATCGTTGAAGTGATTATAAATGGATAATTTTTTCAGAACAAGAATATTTACGGTGTTCAGCTTTATCTTAATAGGCTTCCTTGGTTTTATGATTCTCAAGAGTAAACCAATCATTGAAACCTTGGATACTGAAATAGGCGAATTAGAAAACAGAATTGCTGAATCTGAGAGGAAAACAGAACAATTGGAATCAGACTTTGAATATTTTGAGAGCGAAGGATATCTAGAAAGACAAGCAAGATTAAAACTCGGATTAAAAGATCCAGAAGAAAATGTTGTGTATATAGTGCGAGACGAAGAGGAAATAGCTTCAGACTCTGAAGATATTGAAAAGAAAAGTTTTTGGAGTAGTTTTCTCGAGATACTATTTAAGCGGGATTAGTACAGTGGTATTACACTTGCTTCCCAAGCAAGAGACACGGGTTCGATTCCCGTATCCCGCTCTGGTGAAATTAATATATTAAAAGACAACAAATGAAATTCGAATCTTTCATAGCAGAAAACAAAGAAATCGTAGAGCAAATTGGCGAAGAAAATTTCTATTACCAAACCGTCGAAGATCAGATAATGCTTTTGAAACAGGAAGGATATAGAGATAAACAGATTAATACTATAAAGGCTGAACTATTAGAAAGAGCACAAGAATATTTCGACAAAGAAAAGGGAATTAAAGAGAGTATTAAGAATAAATTTAACGGATATCTAGACAAATTAGCAGAATACTCTGGTATACCAAGAAAATTAAAAAGAGTAGCTCGACTTATAGCAATAACTCAATTGGTAGTTGGATCTATAATAGGATCTGTAATCGGGACCGAATTGGGTAATGAGATAGGGGCTAGGATAGAAGAAGAAATAACAGAAACTCAGGTAGAAGCAGAGGTGGAAACGCTAAGTGAAAGAGAGCTTGAATTATACAACTCTATTTGGCGTGAAGTAGGAAGTGGTGCTGATAGGATGCTGCTTCTTGAAAGTATTAAGGATCCTGACGAAAGAAAGCGGTTAGAGGGAATAGAATTGAGGATAGAAAATTTCAGTGAGATGTTTGCAGAATTGGGTGTGCAAGACGTCGAAATGGGTAAGGTTTTGGGGACTTTCCCTATGGAATTTCTTTCTAATATGAATTCAATTAGTTTTGAGAATATCCACAAAGAAATTAACACTGAGAAATATGGAAAAGCTTATGCAAATAAGGAAGCAGCTGGTGAGGCCAATTCGAGCGATAGATCTGTTAAGATATTCGCAGGGGCTCTGAAAAACGAAAAGATATGGATTACTAATGATCTGATTGCTCACGAACTAGCCCACTTGAATGATTGGGATACCAACAAACTACTTACTCTCGAAGAAAGACTAGAATTATTCAATAAAATACTAGAGCGACTTAATTCAGAAGACAGATATCAGTCTAGTTATGTAGAATCAATTACTAATGACAATAAACAGTATGAGAAGTATAGCAAAGCTCAAGAATACTATGCCGAAATAATGGAAGCCTATTTCTCGGTTAACGGCCCAATGTCCTTACCCGAAGCCGATAGAGCTATAGCTGGAGGGGTTATTAAAAAATTAAATCCTCAATATGACGAAAATGCTATGCTTAGTGTAAGATTAGGGATTATCACAGGGCCAGTATCAGCGTCACCTGCTTCATAATATGAAAAAAATCGTTACAATTTTTGATAAAGATTATAAAGTCACATCCTTTATATTAAAAGAAGATGGTGGGCTTAAGGTTGAAACATTAGGAGACAAGAAAAGTGAAACGGTGGAAGAAGTAATTGATTATTTAAAACAAAACAAACCGCGATTTATGAAGGATATACGCAGTAAGGATGGAATGAGTTCGAGCGTTATAATGGAGAAGATAGAAAAAGATGATGACCTATATATGGATGCAGTTGCTCAAGAGTTTAAAATGAAGGGACTCAGGGCATTCGCTGTTCCGGCAGAATTAAGAGAAGCTTTGTTGGTTCTGGGTCACGATAATATAAGTAAAAAAGACAGGGAAAGAGTGATCGGTGACGTTCTTAATATACGAGGAGATATGCTCAAAGATTTTGCGGAAACTTTCAAGGGTGCCGAAACAGAGCTACGTAAGATTAAAGAAAATCGGGAGAATTGGCATAAATTTATGGACGAAAAAATAGCCAGTTTGAAAAAATAATTACATTAAACTTATCTCTCTATTCTTTTCCATACGTCTCGATATAATCTTGTGGGAGTTCCTTTCCTCTCTCGTTCTCGAAACTGCCACATCCATGATTGGTCAAACAACAAATTTTCCAACATTCTCAGTGACGATATCGGGTGTTTTACTATTACGCGCAATAGAGCAAGCCACACCTTTGGATTTCTTGGTATTTGTTTGTATAACTCTCTTAACCAATACTCAGAAGTCCAATTATAATCTTCTGTTCCATCCTCACGATTGAGCAAAGTAAAATTATTTCTTGTGCATTGCTCTAGTTGATCCTCTCTTGGATACCATCCTCCGAAATCCTCCAAAAGTACTTTTACAAATTGATAATTATCAGAACCTTTTTTGAAGGCTTTTGATCCCTTAATAATTTCCCTGGGATCAACGGGCTGGTTGAAATGAATTATGGTAGTAGTAAAATATCCCCCTGGTTTAAGAATTCTATGCACAATTTTAAACATCTGCTCATAAATATCATCTTGCTTGCCATTAATAGCATCTTGTGTCTGAACAAAGTGCTCTACTGAACCATTTGCAATTACTCCATCAAATCTGCTATTCCAGCTTTCGGGAATATTACGATAGTTCATTACTATCGTGTCCAATCCTTTCTTTCTCGCTTTCTTAACTTGCACATCTGAAATAGTGATTCCTACACTTTTGGCACCACGTTTTTTCGCGGCTTGAAGCAACCGACCGTTACCACATCCAATGTCCAAAATATAACTACCCTCTGTGCACTTTATTTGATCTAATAGCCACTCGGCCTGATTAACTTGTGCCTTATCATATGGTAATGAAGAATCTCCATAATATTTACCATCAGTAAAATCCTTCACATTCCCAGCCAGAGCGACATCTAATATGCTATAACAAGTCATGACTACTTTCGATGTGTCTTTTATATTGTCTTTATCTTTCATAATTGATTGTTTCTTTGTGTCGTAAAAAGTGATTGTTTTTCAGCTTCCTCTTATAGTGATAATATATCACTTTTTCTGTTTTTTCTAATGAAGCTTACACTTATTACTCCTTCGTTCTGCGATGGTTAGAATGAAGCTGTAAAGCTCTATTTAAAGTTAATTATTTTTGCTAAAGTAAGTCCAAGCAGTGTTGTAAATACGCTCATATCAGACAGTTTTTTATTTGACTTTACCTTATTTTTTTGGTATTATATCAACGTACCTTTCTCAATAACCTTCAAACCAAACGGGAGGTGTAAGTGTCAGTTAGTCTAGTAGAGCGGGATCCGATTAACGAGTTCGTTGTCATAGACTCCTGGTTCCAAGGAGTTCACGTAGAGACGGAAAAAAGATGGATTCAGGCAAATCTCATCAAAGTAACACCTCTGGACTCCGGAGATCCATGCCCGGATTGTGAGCTTCTGAACATTGCATGTTGCGAGGAGCCTTGCAAGAAAATCCACGATTTTATGAAGATGAACCCAAATCTGGGCGACAAGTACAGACTCTGACAAACACTCAAAATTACACAGGCCCTTTTCACGGAGGGTCTGAACACTTTTAAAAGACTAATTTTTTTGATATATTTCCCATGTAATCTAATGCCTGCGTAGCTCAGGGGTAGAGCAACTGTTTCGTAAACAGTAGGTCGGGGGTTCGAATCCTCCCGTAGGCTCTGTTATAATATGAAGTATGATCCCAACAAAGCACTCCTGTATGTATATTCGGGAGCGGGTGGCATCGATGCTCAGGACTGGGCTTCTATGCTTTTGAAAATGTATAGGCGCTACGCAGAGCGTAGAGGCTTTTCTTTTATGCTTTTAAATGCCTCATATGGTGAGCAACGAGGTATAAAAAGCGCTGCTTGTGAATTGTCGGGGTCTGGTGTGTATGATGAACTAAAAGAGGAAGCAGGGGTTCATCGTCTAGTGAGAATTTCTCCTTTTTCAACAAAAGGGTTGAGACATACTTCTTTTGCGCTTATAGATGTATTGCCTGAAGTTGAAAAAGTTGAGTTGAAAATTGATTCGAATGATCTAAGAATCGATACGTTTCGTTCTTCAGGACCTGGAGGGCAGCATTTGCAGAAAACTGATTCTGCCGTTAGGATAACTCATATCCCTACAAATATATCTGTTTCTATCCAATCGGAAAGATCTCAGGCTCAGAATAAAGAAAAAGCAATGCAAATATTGGTTTCTCGATTGGTTAAGCTCATGGAAGAAAAAAGAGTTGAAGAGCTTTCTGAGTTAAAAGCCAAGGTAGAACCAGGAGGTATCGAATGGGGAAGTCAGATTAGATCATATGTTTTACACCCGTATAAGATGGTCAAAGACCACCGAAGTGGTGTAAAATCAAGTCAGCCGGAAGAAGTTTTAGATGGTAAATTAAATAAGTTTATAAAAGGTAAAAAATAATGATTGAATTTAAAAACGTAACCAAAGCATACAACGGAAATTATTTTGCGTTGGAAGATGTTAGTTTTAATATAAAAGAAGGCGAATTTGTTTCTATCGTAGGAAAAAGTGGGGCAGGAAAAACAACCCTACTTAGGCTTTTGACTCACGAAGAAACACCAACACAAGGAGAGGTTATTATTAATGGAGTGAATGTAGTTGAGATAAAGGAGAAAGATATTCCTTTATTAAGAAGAATGGTTGGAACGATCTTCCAGGATTTTAAATTATTGAGTAATAAAACTGTTTACGAAAATGTTGCTTTCGCTTTGGAGGTTTCCGGAGCACCTGACGAAAAAATTGCGGAAGATGTTCCGCAAGTTTTAAGTGTTGTTGGTTTAGAGGACAAGATAAATAACTTTCCGCATGAATTAGCTGGTGGAGAAAAGCAGAGAGTATCTATTGCTCGTGCATTAATCCACAGACCTAAAATTTTGTTAGCCGATGAACCTACGGGTAATTTAGATCTCACAAATAAATTTGATGTAGTAGAATTATTAAAGAAGGTCAACGGGTTTGGTACAACCGTTGTTTTAGCTACGCACGATGACAAATCAGTAAACCTCATTGGTAGAAGGGTTGTCGCTTTGGACAGAGGGAAGATCGTGAGTGACCAAGAAAACGCTAAATATCCTATTCTATGAAGTCGAATATAAACAGGATTATAAAATTTGGTTGGCAGAACTTCAAAAGAAATAGTTATCTCAGTATGGCTACCACAGGTATTTTAGCTTTGACGTTAATTTTATTCACTGGACTTCTAACATTTAACTTCTTGTCTTCATCTGTGTTGGCTGATTTGGAAGATAAAGTAGATGTTACTGCATATTTCAATGACGACGCAGTTGAATCAGATATCTTAATTGTTGGGGAAGAGCTAAAGGAAATGGAAATAGTTGAGAGTGTAACCTATGTTTCCAAAGAAGAAGCTTTAGATAAATTTAAGGAAAGACATAAGGATGATGAATTGATTCAAGAATCTTTATCTGAATTAGATGAAAATCCTTTACAAGCGTCATTAAATATCAAAGCAATTGATCCATCGTATTATGAAAAGATTGTTGGGGAGCTTGAAGCTAGTTTTTTGGGCAATGTAATTGAAAAAATTAATTTCTATGAAAATAAAGGAGTAATCGAAAAAGTTCAGAAGATTTCTGATGGTATTGAGAAGTGGGGATTAATAGGTATTGCTCTATTGGGGTTGATTGCAGTATTGGTTGCTTTTAACACAGTTCGATTAACAATATATAGTCAACGAAATGAAATTGAAATTATGAGATTAGTTGGTGCTGGGAACGGGCAAATCCGTGGCCCTTACATTCTCGAAGGAGGATTATATGGAGTTTTTGGAGGGATAATAGCATTAGCAATCTTTTATCCTGCCGTTTATGTTATCTCACCAAAAATTAGCTCGTTTGCCCCATCTATCGATCTATTTGGATATTTCGGAACTTATGCTCTACAGGTGACTTCTTTGGTTATCGGTATCGGTGTTATCCTAGGCATAGTTTCAAGCTACATTGCTATTAGAAGGTATCTAAAAATCTAATGGTCGAATTTAAATAAACAAAACCCTCCTTTAAAATATGAAACCAGATAAACATCAAATGGGGATGACGTTCGGTATCGTTACAGCTTCTTTGCACATCATTTGGGTCATTGCGATTGTTGCGGGTGTAGCAGATTGGTTTATGGAATGGACTCTTTCAATTAGTTTTGTTGAGTTCCCATACGAAATAATCGAACCAACCATTACAGGTACGATTGCATTAGTAGCTCTGACATTTGTCGGTGGCTACATAATCGGTTGGTTACTTGCATGTGTTTGGAATTGGCTGAGTAAGAAGAGATAATATTGTTATATAAAACAGCCCGTTAACGCGAGCTGTTTTAATTAGACAAAAGTCTTATTTTGAGGTAAAATATGGAAAATTGCCGGGTGGTGCAATGGTAGTCACGCTGGGTTCTGGTCCCAGAAATGAAGGTTCGAGTCCTTCCCCGGCAGCCAAGATATGAATATAAATTAAAGTCTTTATAATCATGCTTAAAATTTACTTAGCACGACATGGACAAGATATGGATAATGTCAAAGGAATCCTTAATGGGAGGAGAGATAAACCGTTGTCGAGAAAAGGTATTAGGCAGGCTAATGAAATAACTTTAAAGATTAAAGAAATTGGAATTCATTTCGATTATGTTTACTCGTCTTCGTTACAACGAGCATATAAAACTGCTGAAATTATTACAGACACACTTAATATTAAAGAACCAAAGGTTTTAGATGATTTAATTGAAAGAGATTTTGGTGTTATGACAGGCAAACCACAAAGTACTATCAAAGATATCTGTTCACCCGATATTTTCCAGACTGATTCTATCTGCTATTTTCTAAACCCAGAGGGAGCTGAAACGTTCCCACAACTAATCGAGCGAGCCAGGAAACTATTAAAGGGATTAAAGGTAAAACATAAAGATGGAAATATTTTACTTGTTACCCATGGTGATTTTGGTAAGATGATCTATACTGTTTATTACGATCTAGACTGGAAAGAAGTACTGAATATGTTCCATTTCGGAAATTCTGAATTATTGGAATTGTCGGAAGCATCTGAGCCAGAAGAAACCCACGTCTTTAAGGTTGAGCAGTATAATTTTTAGTTAAATCGGGAATGTTAAAATAGCCTGATCTTACTGAACCCAGGTTCCAACGTCGTCTCACACAGCCAGCACGTTAGTACCTTGTACTAACGTGCTGTGTCTTTACGAAAATAACCTTTTATTCATGCGATTAATTTCATGTAGGAGGCTTGGACGTTAGAACTTTTTGTGATTAAATTAATAATTATGACAAAGAATATCTTGCAAAATATTGGACTACCTTTAGTTTTTCTAGGAGTATTCGCGTCACTATTTCTCTTATGGAGAATATTGAATTTACCAAAGGACGATGAGTTAATCGAGATTATAAGAAACTGGTTTAATCAGTACGGATTATGGATAGTGCTTGTAAGTGCAATTATTGAGGGAGTATTACTTGTTGGTTGGTATTATCCTGGTAGTCTAGTCATATTTCTAGGTGTTATCTTTGCAGGTAAAGATATTCCTCAAGTCATTATAACCATCTCTTTTGTTACAATAGGTCTTCTTGTAGCGTATATATTAAATTATGCAATAGGAAGATACGGCTGGTATAAACTTTTACTTAAATTCGGGATAAAAGCACCAGTAGAGAATGCAAAGAGAAGACTTACCAAGTACGGACTCAAAGGAATCTATGGAAGTTATTGGCAACCTAACTTAGCAGCATTAACTTCCACGGCAGCAGGAATACTTCACTTCCCTTTTAAAAAGTTCTTAAAATATTCCCTCATCGCAACGATTATCTGGAATGTTTTCTGGGGTAGTCTAGTGTATTTTCTTGGAGAATCAGCTTTGAATCTAGTAGCTAATATTTATATAGTATTCATTGGGATAGGAGTATGGATTGCGATTAGATTAATCAGAAAACCCAAATCAATTGAGGATAAAAGCATATTGCCATAAACGATATAGCAAATATCTTATCAACTACTAACAAAAACAAATGACGATAAGCCAGTTATTTGTATCAAGCAGGTTCGAACCTCGTCCACGACGGGAGTAAAACAATAGTGATGCCAGGGGTGGGGTAAATCACGCATTACAATAATTTCTTAAATCTGGAATGTAAATATACTCACCTTATTGCCGGATAATAGTTCTAACGTTGTCCACGGTGGCCAGCAAAATATGACAAACAAAATCCCAGAAAAATTAAACAAACTCTATAAAAAGTTTGATGGTTGTAAAAGATGCAAGCAGCAGAAAAATAAATTAAGACATATTTTAGGAGGCGGAAAATTTGCAAGACCAAAACTCCTTTTTTTATTTATAAACCCCACTCACTTAAATTTATCCAGTCATCAAGATTATAAGGGTAAAAGAAGATTTCCTTTCATTGGCGTAAGATATTTTTGGAAATTAATGTCTCAAGCTGGCTTTATATCAAATAAATTAATTGAGCGTATTTATAAAACAGGATGGCTCACAGAATACGAGAATGGTATAGAAAGAGAATTAATAGATAACGATATCTATATAACCAATTTAGTTAAATGCACCCAGTCAAATCCAGATAATCCGAATAAAGATATTATTTCTCAAGACTTGGGATATTTGATACAGGAGATAGATTTAGTTAATCCAAAATTTGTTATTACATTTGGTAAATTACCAACTGAGGTTTTAACCAATAAAACTATTAAACTTGCTGATTATTACGATGATGTAAAAAGGAGTAGGTATAAGCCTATAAAATCTCCTAATAATTTTAGCGTATTACCCTGTTATTTTCCGATAGGAAGGGGCAACCCACTAAAAGCGATAGAGATTTTAAGGTATATTAAAAAGAATTATTAAACTATCAGGTTTTTAATATTGAGAATGGCGATTGGCCTATAATATTTATTAAACAGGTTCTAACGTCGTCCAATGCCCCCAGCCAAGGTTGGAAGTATCGAGGACCTAGGTGTATTGCGGGTTACTTTGGTTCTAGTCCAAGACCCCATGATCTAGGCGGATAGGTTCTAAAAAGTTAGAACTAATTAAATAATGAACCAAGGATTATCAGAAAATTTGGATAAACAAGAAACCGAGAGCCTATTTGAGTATGGCCTACAGTTGGGTAGCGCTAGCATCCACAAACTAGAAGCCCTTAAAGAAGCCTGTGTTAGGGTTGGGATAGAAGTTGACGTAAATGCCTCTCCGGCCGAATCAGAAATAAATGCCCAGCCCTATGGTTTTGATGAGACGTATCGAGGAGCGATGAACAGGGCAAAAAATACACAGACAAAAAACCCAAAAACAGTCAAAATTGGGATAGAGAATGGTATTGTTCCTATTGGCGATAAATTTGTGGATCTGGCTGTTGTGGTGGTTCTAGTACCTAATAGTGAAAGTTTCATAGGCACATCAGCCGGTATAGATTTCCCTAGAGAAGTAGTAGAGGAAGCTAGGAAAAGAGGTTTTGAAACCACAACAGCAGGAGATGTAATGGCTGAAACAATGGGTGCTTCCAAGACTGATCCCCACTCAACATTAACTGGCGATAAGATTTCTCGTAAAGAAATTCTAGTAGAGGCCATTACTCTGGTTTTATCTCGAGCATTATCTACTAAGTAATTCGAATATATCTTCGGATTTCAGTGGTAGTTGAGAGAATCTGTTTTTATAATCTTCTATATTACTCGTTATATCAGTAACAGCAGCATCGACTTTCTCTGCTAGGGATTCACTAAGAAAGTCTTTTGACTTTCTAGTATCAATCCCGCTATCGGGTACAAGATTAACTCCTAGTCCTAGTTTCTCTATCTGACTGGCCACTAGGGGCTGATCTCCGAAAAATGGAATTGCTATCATCGGAACCTTTCTCAGTACGGCTTCATGGAAACTGTTTCCTCCCGCATGAGTTATAAAAACTGAGGCCTGTGATAGTGCTACAACTTGATCGGCATAGGTCACTACTTTCCAATTTGGCGGATAACTATCAAGAATAGATTTATCTTGGTTAACGAATAATACATCAAATTGTTTATCTTTCCATAATTCTGCTAATCGGCTTATGAATGTTTTTAACTTATCTCTAATTTCTGTCTGCTGATTCCACAGATTATTCATAACCACAGTGCCAAACGAAAAGTATATTATTGGTCTATTCTGGGTCTGGAGCTTTATCCTACTAGCTCCAGGCAGGTCTAGGTGTCCAACAAAGTAATAATTGCTCGATTGGCGATTGGCCATAAAGTCTGCGGGTGTAAGAACTGGATAAGACCAAATGAGGTTTGTTTGTCCTGGGACATGGAGCCCATCTGAGATCATTTCAATTTGTGAACTATTAAGGATTCCGGGAAATCTTTTATTTAACTCTCTAACTGCGGCAACATTATTGGGCATGCTTAATTTTGACTGTAAATAATCTTGGCTATTGAAGGGTCCCATTAAGGCCGGTATGGATGACCAGTATGGGATTTTCAAGATTTTCCCTATAAAATTTCCCTCTAGTGAAAAGTAGTCGTATAGTATTAAATCCGGCTTTTTTTCCCTAGAAATCTTTAAGCAATCGTCCATAAGTTCAGCAATACGTGGCAATGTCCAGATGGCTGGGTCAGTTTCATTTAAATCAGAATGTGCGAGGATTGTCACTGGTATAGTAATTCCTTTTAAATTTGGCTGGATATTCTTCCATCCGGTTATAACCAAATGAAAATCAAAATCATTCCGATACTTCCAGACTAAATTTTTCAGGACATTTAGGTGTCCGTTAAAGGGTGGACTGAACAGTAAAATCTTCTTAGTCATACTCTTGAAAAAATGCTAAAACAGCGCTATATTATATATCTAATATAGCATTATGAATAATTTTTATCTATCTTTCCCAGATAATATCTTGATCCAATTCAAAAGTTCTATTAATTTAGAATTTAATGACCGCGCTAGGGTTTTATTAGAAGCCTATACTCCAGGTGTAAATTTAATTTCAAGCCCTAATCGAATGCCGGATATAATTATCGAGCACGAACAGTCCGAGAATAAGAAGCTTGTTCAGGATAAAGATAAGATATTAATTTCTGATACTTGGGGAGAAGAACTTCCCTTGGATTTCTACCATTTACTATACAGTGTTGTACGAGTCGAACTGCTTAAACATGATCTTTTTTCGGTTCATGCCGCTTGCGTTGGAAAAGATGAATATATATTGGTCGTTGGGCATACGGGTGTAGGAAAAACTTCAATTGTCCTAGAGCTTTTAAAAAATAAAGGTTTACGGTTATTCTCTGGTAATAAAACCATTGTTTCATTTAAGTCGGGCGGTTTAAAAGCTATTGCGGGAACAAACATCCTCACAGCTGATCAAGAGGATATAGATCGTCACCTAGGAAAAACAGAAGCTGTTGAATACGGCAATAGAGCTGCTATCAAACTTGAAAGTAGTACCACTAAGCCGGGAATTATTAAGGCCATAGTTATAGCTTGTCTCAATGACGGAGTGGCTGAGAATAATATTATTGAACCGAATAGCGCTTTACACAAACTTTATCCTTACTTCCTGGATACTGTAAATGCAGATACGATTGTATGTGACGGCAAGGCCGTATATGTAGGTACGCCTCCTCCGGAAGTCCAAAAAAAACTTTCGCAGCAACTTAAAAAATGTCTTTCCAGAATCCAAGCATATTCTATCAGTGGGTCCATAGAGTTTGTCTGCGATTCGATAACTAAAATATGAAAAAGTTAAAAATTCTTTATGGTATTTGTGGGTTGGGGAATGGCCATACTTATCGCCAGCTTCCAATAGTCGAACACTTCTCTCTTAACAGTGAGATGCTGATATTTGCTCATGATAATAGTTATAAATTTTACGCATCTAAGTTTAAAGATCACCCCTCTGTAAAAATTATAGAAATTGCTATTCCTTTCTATGTAGGGGATAAAGATGGAATTGATTTCAGGGCAAGTTGTGAATCACCGATAAATCAAAAAGATATTTTCAAAATGAACTGCGTTGCGCTTGATCGAGCAACTAAAGAATTAGGGAAAGCCGATTTAGTCATTACTGACTACGAACCCGTAAGTGCTCAATACGCCTATGCTTATAGCTTGCCTCTGGTAACCATCGACCAACAAAGTAAGTACTTATGTGGTAATTTGCCCAAAGAACTGGCCGGCTTTGCGTTTAAGGATGAGGTTGAACGATTACACATGTTTTTCCCAAAAGCTAACGCTCGAATTGCTTGCTCGTTCTTCAAAGTGCCTATTAGGCCTGGGGGTGATGAGGTAAACCTTATGCCGCCAACCTTGAAAGATAGTGTCATTAAAATGGAAAGAAAACCTAAGCATAATTCCATTATGATTTATATATCGTCAGCTCGAGAGTTCAGTCAGACACCGGAAGAAATAATTCGAGTATGCTCGAACTTTAAAGATATCGAATTTCATCTTTTCCTGGGGCAAAGCAAGCTATATGATCCAAAAAGTTTTACTAATATAAATATTTATCAGCATGGCGACCCTAGATTCGATGAGATTTTGAGGGAGTGTTCTGGAATCGTGTCTACTGCTGGACATTCTCTCCTTTCAGAAGCTATGTATCTTGGAATTCCTGTTTATGCAATTCCGGTTGCACCATATGAGCAACATATGAATGCAGGTATTGTTAATAAATATGGTTTTGGTATTTCATACTCGAAGCTGAATGCAGATCGTCTAAAATACTTTATAGAAAAAATACCAGATTTCAGTATGGCCATAGAGAAGGATAAGGAAATATTACTGCGCGGAGTTGGACAAAAGGAAATCATAAAGTTTTTAAAGAATAAGTTTGAGTTTTAATTAACCCGCCTAAGACTAGAACCGAATCCTAAAACCAAAACCTGAGACTTTAAGCCAGAATATTAAGATTAGTTCGAATCGTCTCTCGTCAGCACAGTAGTACAGGGAACGTATAAATTATGAAAAAGCAATACAAACTAATTGGCATTGATTTGCAAAATGATTTCACTGATAAGAATGGGGTGTTTTTTGTTCCTGGGTTAGCGGTAGGATTTTTGCAAGAAAACGTCTTCCCTTTTATTAAAGAAAAGAATATCAAAATCAATGAAATTGTTTCTGATTATCGTCGGCCGAGGCCTGGTGATTCAGGGGATTGTTGTCATCCCGGCGAATGGGGCTATGAATCAATAATTCCAAGAAAGATAGTAAATTCAGTTTGGGTTAAGTGTATGAATTCGCCAATTTGGGTTAGGGAAGGTATTGGTCAAGCTAATGTAAAGCCAGGGTTGCCGTATCAAGACACAGTAGGTTTTGGAGATTGGTTGAAAAAAAATGTTGGTGAACCCGATTCGGTAATTCCTGTATTGTTCGGACTAACAATAGATTGTTGTGTTTTGTCTATTGCTCAAGAACTAGCATGGCGAGGATATTCTCCGTTGGTTATTAAAGAAGGTGTTGCTCATTCAAATGGAAAAGTCATAGATAGAGACAAAATTTTAGAAACACCTTTGCCAAATTGGGCGGATGCGATTTCCTGGGAAGAATTAAAAGATAGATTATAAATGTATCAACATGAAATCTGTTTCTATACAACGATTTTTGGATAGCTTCCTGGCGTTGCTCGCATTGGGTGTAGTGGGCAGAGACAACTAAATATAAATAATAAATTTCCGCCGAAAAAAATTTCGTAACGAAGCCCAAACAAACGGACAAAAAGGAAGGGGGACCGGGGGAAGGAATTTTTGTCCGTTTGCTCCCCCGCCTCCGGCGGGACTGGGTGAGACATCTCCGCAACAGATTTTCTTTAATAGGGAACGGAGATGTGGGAGGGTTTCAGGACACGCTCGCAAGCTCGCTTGTCTTGAAAAAAGTTCGAATTTGTTTGTAGATACACAGCACAGTCGTGATAGGCTCGACGCTCAAAGAGAATCGAAATCTGTTACAATACTATTTCGAACTATTTCGATTGAGAATAGTATCCAGAACACAAAATCACTTTAACGGCCCAAATAATTACTATTGACTAACTATATATTATATCATATAATATAAGCAGTATTAAGAACTTTAATAAATTACTTGTGAAGATATAGTTACAGCCAAAAGGTGCTTAATTATAGGCACTTTCTGACTGTGACTATATCGGTCCAGTGTTTTTGCTCTATATGGGCAAAAATTTAACCTAAATACCCTATACGGGTAGAGGAGAACGAAATGCCGAAAAATAACAGAACTGCAGATCGTGTACAAGCTGTCTGGAATATTCTTGGCGGAGAGGAAGGTGTCGACCGTCTGCTTCGCAGAGAAATCACAGTCTCCGAGACAGAGCGCGTCTGGCGTGAACAAAACGGCGTCATTTATTTCTCGGTCACTTCCGACAGCACTACCGGTGAGAAATGGATCAAGCGTCTGGTAAGCAAAGACTTCCGCGTGAGCGGTTATGCCAAAAGCGTACTGCATTCCTTGGACTTCAAACCGACCGATGGCGTGACGACCGAGATCGCCGTTCTCAAGGGAATGCTGTTCTCGGACAACGATCGGATCACGAAGAAGATCCGTGCCGAGGCCGACAAGCGAAAGCTCACCAAGCCCAATGCCGAAGTCGCCTGCCTTATCCGCGAGAAGTTCACGGACGAGGAGATCAAAGCCATGGGTCTCTGGGGGATCGTTGCAATGCACGAACCTATCAGGGATTCCGATTATGTTCCGCGCCTGCTCTTCGCGGGCCGTTACGACGACGTTGGTCGTTGGTTTGATGTGTTCTGCGACCTCTCTGACTTCAGCCGGGACCGTGGGTACGGGTTCGCGTTCGCCGCTTTGCAAGTATAGCGTTCAGCGCTTAGTTACTGTGCTCTTGCACTTTAACACTTAGTCCTTAGCCCTGTGCCTCTGGTGCATAGGGCTATCTTTTTTGATAAAATAGAAAATGGTACTAGGTGAATATGTGGGAGGGTTTCAGGGCAGGCTCGCAAGCTCGTGTGTTCTGAAAAAAGTTCGAGTTTTTTCGTAAAGACACAGCAAAATAATGAGCGAAAAATATAAAGGAATTATTATTGAAGAAAGCTTAAGTAATTCTTCAGTTCTTGAAGAAATTAAAGTAATCTCGGAGCGTACTGAATCAGACCAGGATAACCCCAACGAGACTTGGCATATCTATACTGTTGAAGTAACGAGAGATATGATAGAAAAGTTACAGAGCTATTTGGAAAGAAAAGGTGGATGGTATATGCACTTTTGGAAAGAAAGAAATATAATTGTGGTATTTCGTGATAAGATGTTTGAGATAAACTATGACGATAAAGAAACTTGGAAAGAGGCTGTTGATTACGGTCTATCAATG
>SDBV01004250.1_pt1 | contig 20721 bp, 15 predicted proteins | sample 2277081 | NCBI WGS metagenome assembly SDBV01 (sample SAMN10402039, study PRJNA504765) | marine sediment metagenome | isolation source: marine sediment core GS10_PC15, 223 cmbsf | place: Arctic Ocean: Southern Knipovich Ridge | collected 2010 | reverse complement strand
TCGCATGGCTGCGGGTCGTCAAAAGCCCTTTGTTTCTCGGAGAAAACGAAAGTTGTGCTAGCACAAAAATGTGGGTAAGGACAAGCCCTCCCGGGCGGGGCTATTCTCCAAAAGTGCGACGTTATCTTTATCCTTAGCTGTCAGTGCAGTGGCACCCCCGGTTGACCATCCGCCGGCGACTCGATCTGCGGAACCGGCAAGTGGCCCATCAGCCAGTCGGTCTGACGCGTGGCGGGAACCTGGTGCCGGCTGGCCGGGACCAAGGTCCGCAACAGTGCCGCCACCGGCTTCGACTGCAAAGCCGGGTGGCCCAGCAAGGCACCTTGGCGGCCCACCAGGATCGGCCCCGGAACCGACGCCGAACACCGGCCTTGCAGTTGAAGACCCCGTGAATCGATCCAAAAGGCCAGCGCCAGTTGTTCGTACGGGACAAGATCTCCCCAAGCCGGCTGCCCAGCGCCCCGCACCAGCCCCAACTGCGCCACCGCCGCGTCGATCAGCGAACGACTGATCACGCCAGGCCCGGCAACCAGCGTGCCGCCGGCCTCTTCCAGGCGTGCTCCGCGAAATCGGGCCGATTGGACGGTCACCTGGGCCGTGCCGCTGAGCTTGTGCGGGAAGTGCGCGGTTATCAGGTGGTCCAGGTCCACGTCGAACACCTCCCCGGCCAGCTCGCCGTCCCAGTTGGCCGACCTCCCCCCGCCGCTGGCCTGGCTGGCCCAGATGTAACCCCGCAGCCGGCTCTTCGGACCCAACTGCTCCAGCGCCGTCAGCCCCACGGCCAACAGACCGCAGGGCACCGCACCGCCGCCCGTGTCCAACTCGAAACTCGTTGTCGGCGGCGTGGTCTGGCGATTGCGGACCAGGCGGATTCTGATCGGCCGAGGCGTCTCGATCCCGGCAAGCCTGAAACTGACCGTGGCCTGCGTCCCGCCCGGAAGCGATTCCACCCTGCCTTGCAGCTCGGTCAACGTCTGCGGCCCGTCGGCGGTGCGAAGCGTCAATTGGCCGGCCCCCAGCCGCACGTTGAGTTGCGGCCCGCCGGTCCGGCACCGCAGCATCCGGTCGAGCACTTCTGCGAACTGCTCCACGCCCGCCGCCTCCACCTCCGGCTGCGACGCGACCAACACCAGCCAGGCCTTGGGCCGCCCTTGCTGATCGGTGGTCTGGCTCCAATCGGCCTCCAGCTCCCGGCACCGCAGTACCGGCCGGCCCGTCTCCGGGTCGGCCAACTCCAGCCCTTCATACACCACGCGCCCGGGCCGCGGGTACCGCAGGCCTTCCAGCGACACGTTCAGCCCCAACTCTTGCTGCAGCTTTCGGGATTCGGCTTCGACGATACCGGGCAGATGCCGCTGCGCGCACCAGGCCAGCACACCCACGGTGGGTGCCAAGCACAACAAGAAAAACGCCCCGCGACAGATCCGCCGCCGCGTCTTTTCATGCAATCGCAACATCCTTGCTCACCCCGGCGATTCAGTCGCACCAGTAGAGTAGGTGCGATCTCCTATCCTTCCAACTTCGCGCGGGCCATCTCGTGAAACAGTTTCCAACGTGCCTGCATCTCGATCAGACTGTCGCCGCCGAACTTGTCGACCATCGCCCGGGCGATCTCGAAGGCCACCACGTTCTCGATCACGCAGCTTGCCGCGGCCACCGCGCAGATGTCGCTCCGCTCGAACGAGGCCGACTGGGGCTGCTTAGTTTTCAGATCGACCGATTCGAGTGGTTGGGCCAGCGTGCTGATCGGCTTCAGCGCGGCGCGGATCACGATCGGCTGGGTGTTGGTCATCCCGGCCTCCACACCGCCGGCGTTGTTGGTCGGTCGCGTAAAGCCCAGCGAAGGTGAGTCCACTTGCTTCGGGTCGTATTGAATCGGGTCGTGAACCTGGGAACCGGTTCGCCGGGCCATCTCGAACCCCAGGCCAATCTCCACCCCCTTGATCGCCTGCACGGCCATTACGGCCTGGGCCAGCCGGCCGTCGAGCTTCAGCTCCCACTGCGTGTGAGTCCCCAGCCCGAACGGCACGCCCTCCACTCGCACCTCGATTATCCCGCCCAGCGTGTCGCCCTGCTGCTGCATCTCGTCGATCAGGCCCTTGATCCGCTCGTCCTGATCGGGGTCCAGCGTATACAACTCGCTGGCGTCGCGCCAGGCGCGTTGTTCCGGCAGCGTGCCGGGCTTCGCCTCGACGGCAATCGGCCCCACCGCGCACACGTAGCCCAACGCCGTGATGCCGAAGTCGCTCAGCAGTTGTTTGGCCAGCGCCCCGGCGGCAACCCGGGCAGCCGTTTCCCGCGCGCTTGCCCGTTCCAGGATCGCCCGGATCGTGCCCAGGTACTTCATCGATCCGCTCAGGTCGCCGTGCCCTGGCCGGGGCCGCTCGAGGTCCTCCATCTGCTCGATCTTGTAATCGCGGTTGGGCACCATCAGCGCGATCGGACTGCCCAGGGTCTCGCCCCGCCGGATTCCGCTGAGTATCTCGACGTGGTCGCTCTCCAGCAATTGACGGCCGCCGCGTCCGTATCCGCCTTGCCGGCGGCGAAGTTCGGCGTCGATCAGGTCGGTCTGAAGCCGCACGCCGGCCGGGAACCCGTCGACCAATGCCAACAACGCCTTGCCGTGCGACTCGCCCGCGGTCCAGTATCGTAACATCTTCACCACTCTCGACTTGCAACGACGAAGCTCCTCCCCGATCCCCCTCCGCTCGAATCGCCAATTCTACCCGGACGCACAGAACGGGCATAGGGCGGTTTGGGGACTTCAGCGGGCACGGGCACCGAGCCGCGGAGGATATCTTAGAATCGCGACCCACAGTCTCGGGGGTGGTTGTGGTGGAGCGCAGCGACCCCACAGAGCCGCGTCTTCCTGGGGGCTCGCTGCGCTCGACCCCAGCCACCCAGTTTTCAGGCCGAGAGGTTCTCAGATAGGTTCTAAGTCCACTGTGGCATGGCGACCCACGGCCGCGGCTTGCTGGATGACCTAATCCACAGCCAACGCATACAAGGTCACACTACACGGCGCCACAGTGAGCTTGTCCTTCACACCGCTGACCGCCCGCTCGGCGATCTCCACTTTCGCCACCTTGCCCGGCTCGTTGTAGGCCATCGGGTCGTCGCCGGCGATTTGCCACCGCCGCCCGGCCCCGGTGAGTTTCGCGCCGGTGACCTCCAGCGGAATCTCCAGCTTCTTCATCGTGGGGTTGACCACCGCCACCGTAAGCGTCCTGCGATCCCGGCTCCAGGCGGCCGCCACGTCCAGCGGCGAGTCGGTGGTCACACTCACGGGCACCACGCCGAAGCGCTTCCGATAGAGCTTCAGCACCAGGCCCGTGGTGGCGAAGGCCGCCCGGGTCTTGTTGGTCTTGATGCAGCCGATCACGTTGACCGTCTGGGCGTAGTTGGCCATGAACATGATGTCGCTCTGGCGGGCGAACTCGTTCAGCCCGGCCGCGATCCCCAGGGCGTCCTTCAAGAAGTACCGCGTGCCCAATTCTCCGAACACGTGCGGCCCGTACCAGTAGTTGTATTCGTCCAGGGCGACGCGGATGTCCTTACCCTCCAGCGAGTCGAACTGCTGGCGGTACCGGCGGTGGGCCTCGGCCTTGGCCCGAACGCGGTCGGGGGCCTGGCGGACGTGGGCGGCCAGTCCCGGCCTCTGTTGGACGTAAAAGTGCTCGCTGATCAGGTCCATGTGGTCGGCGCACTGCTGCATCATCACCTCGCTCCACTTTCCGGTGGCCCCCACGGCAACCAGCTTGATGGAGGGATCCGCCGCCCGCATGGCCTCGGCGAATTCGTTGTGTTTCAGGACGTACTGCTCCAGCGGCATGTGCCCGAGCTGCCAGCCGCCGTACATCTCGTTTCCGATACCCCACCACTTGACCTTGTAGGGTTCGGGATGCCCGTGCTTGGCCCTCAGTTGGCCCATGGCGGTGTCGGGGCCGCCGTTGGCGTATTGCACCTCCTCCACGGCGTTTTTCATTCCACCCAGCCCGCTGTTTACGGCGATATACGGTTCCGTTTTCAGCAGCTTGCAGAAGAGCATGAACTCGTCCAGCCCGAAGTCGTTGTGTTCCACTCCCGTCCAGGCGGGGTTCTTCCGCGGCGGCCGGCGGTCCCGCTCTCCGATACCGTCCTTCCAGTCGTAGCCGCTCACGAAATTCCCCCCCGGCCAGCGGTAGACCGGTGAGTCGAGCTGCTTCAACAGTTCCAGCGTGTCGGCCCGCATCCCCTGTACGTTGTCCGCCGGCATCAGCGACACCGCGCCCACCAGGCAGGGCCCGCCGCTGGTCATCCGAATCTCGAACATGCCCTTGTCCGTGTCGGAACCGGACTTAAAACGTAAGGGGTATTTCTGGTACCGATTCGAGGCGTTGGTGATCGTGGTGCGATCCATAAGCTGAGGCCCTTTACCCCAGCGTAACGAGACTTGCACGGTAGTGCTGGCACCTGCCGGTTTCAACCATACGTACCCCACGTACTGCTTCGACTTGACCAACCCCAGGTCCCTTTGACGCATGCCGCCGGCCAGTCCGATCAACGGCGTCTGCTCCCCGACGAACGAGCGTTCCTTGACCATCTTCACCGAGTCGTGATACGCCATGATCAGCCAGGGCGAAGCGCCCACCACCGGAAAGGCCGCGTCCTTGCGGACGTTGCGGGTGGCCCGATAGGGATCGTATTTCGCCGTGATCGGAAAATAGAACTTGCGGTCCTCCAGCATCTCCGCCCAGATCCCCCCGTAGATACAGCGCCCCAGGTGCTCGATAAACTGGCCGTAGATGTACTTCGAGATCGGCTCGCCCGTCCGCTTCGCATCGATGCTGATCCTGGGCTCCCAGTTCGCCGTGGAAAGTTTTTCCAGGCGGACGTCGTCGTACCATGCCTTGCCGGTGGCCAGTCCCCAGCCGCCGAACAGACAGTTGACCTGCACCGCGTCGAGACCGTCGGAATCGAACTCAACCTGTACCTTGGTCCAATCGTGCGTGCCGCGGATCGCCCTGGTCGCCACCGGCTGGATATTGTGCAGATTCAGCAGGGCGCCCCGCGCGCTCGCCCCACCGACGTTCTCCGCCTTGATCCACGCCGACAACCGGTAGGTGGAATGCGGCTCTACGGGCACCATGGCGAACCAGCTTATATCCGCCCCCTTTTCGGAGTCGAGCACCAGGCTGCGCTTTCCGGTCCGACCGGTGGTTGCATACCCGAAGTTGCCTTCGCCACCCCAGGTCTGTGTCTTCCAGCCGGCCGGCCTCCCGTCCGCCTGCTTTTCAAACGACGGGTTGGGCAGGAGATTGGCGGCCTGCTCGCCGGCGGCCGGGGGACCGGCCAGGCCGTTGCGGCCGATACACACCAGCGCCGCAACACAAACAATCATCATCGGGACGGCTACGCGGCGGTTCATCTTGCGCTCCTTGAAGATCGAGAGTTGTCAACTATACCCAGCACGCGTGAAACATGCGTGTTCTGTAGGAGGCGACTCCAGTCGCGGATTTTCTCGTTTGTCTGGGCGACTTCTCACTTTACGCGAAATCGGCGACTGGAGTCGCCTCCTACAAAAACCTCAGGTCTTGGCCGTGCCGAGTATATCCTCCGGGCCCGGGCCGACCTCCAGGTCCACCACACCGGCAGGATAACACCCGACTGCCGTTCTGTCCAGTTGGGCCGAAAACGGGACCGGTCTAATCTGCCCTCAGCGACCCGAAAGGCGCTTTGCACAAATCAGTCCCGTCGGCAAGACTCACTTGTTACGGTAAGATTTGCCGGTCTTTCGGAAAAACGTGATTCGGCACGTCCCCCTGCAAAGGTTTTGATCTAAGCTTGTGCAGTAGTGTTCGTTCCACGTTCAACCAGGGGGAGTTTCAAATGTTGAGAAAGTGCTTTAACAGCGTGTGGTTGCTCGCGATTTCGGCCTTGGCGGTCGGTATGATCGCGATGCCGGCGCAAGCGGCGGAGCAACAGAACATCGTCGACACGGCAAGGTCGGCCGGCAACTTCCAGACATTCTGCAGGGCCCTGGAAACCGCCGATCTGATCGAGACCATGCAAGGCGAGGGCCCGTTTACCGTGTTCGCGCCGACCGACGAAGCCTTCGCCAAGCTTCCGCCGGGAAAGTTGCAGGACCTGCTGGACGACAAGGAAAAGCTGAAGGGCATCCTGCTGTTTCACGTCATACCTGACAAGGTCATGGCCGCCGACTTCGCGAAGATGAGCTGGATCAGGACCGTCGGGGGGAAGCGGCTGAGGATCAGGGCGACCGACGACGGCGTGACGATCAATCGGGCACGCGTTACCAAGACCGACGTCCTCTGCACCAACGGAGTGATTCACTTCATCGACGCCGTGCTGATTCCCGAGTAAACCTGCACACAACGGGCTTCCGGCCGGCCGGATGCCTCGAAACCGTGCCGATCTATGCCCCTCAGGAGCAAGATCCGCTATCGGTGCCGAGGCATACCGCTGGCCGGAGCCCGGTAACGGGGCCGAAGGTCCACCGATCTCGACCGATCGGCGTTCGCAAACTTCTCCCTTTCCGGGAAGCGGTCATCTCGACCGCGGCAAAGGGCCCGGCCCCGCCGGCCACGATCGTTCGCTAGTGGCCCGGTCAGAACGCCAAGGCCCCGCCGACACCGCGCCTTCTTCTTTCGCGCAATAACCCAACGCGCGCCTCCGCCGCACCCAAAGTCAGGACGGCTTGACAATCCGTCCTGCAAACACGCGCGCACGGTGCGCAAAAACCGCGACACAGAGACCCTATCTAGCCCGCGCACCGGGCCCACAACCTCACCCTTCGGAAGGGGGTAGTTGTACGTCCGGCCAAATCCGGTTAAATAGGGGGCTGCAAGATTTCACCATCCGGTAGGAGGCAACAGACATGGCCAAATCTCCGGGAAAACGGTTTGCCGTCGGGGTGGATTACGGAACCAACAGCGTTCGGGCACTGGTCGTCGACGTCTCCGACGGCAGCCAGTTCGGCACACACGTCTACAACTATCCCAGCGGACAGGCCGGAATCCTGCTCGACCCCAAGGACCCCAACCTGGCCCGGCAGAACCCGGCCGATTACATCGACGGCTTCTACGTCTCCCTCCGCCGGGCGGTCAACGCGGCCAAGCGAAAGCGCGGCTTCCGGGCCGAGAACGTGATCGGCATCGGTGTGGACACCACCGGCTCAACGCCCATCCCCGTCGACCGCCACGGGATGCCGCTGGCCATCAAGCCTCAGTTCAAGAAGAACCTGGCCGCGCACGCACGCCTGTGGAAGGATCACACGGGCCACGCCGAGGCCGCCGAGATCACCGAGAAGGCCGCCCGCAGCCGCGTCGATTACCTGGCCAAGTGCGGCGGGACCTACAGCTCCGAGTGGTACTGGTCCAAAATCCTCCACTGCAAGCGAAACGACCCCAAAGTCTTCGCCGCCGCCTACGCCTGGGTCGAGTTGGCCGACTTCATCCCCGCCTTCATCACCGGCAACCTCGATCCGCTCACCCTGCCGCGCGGCATCTGCGCCGCCGGGCACAAGGCCATGTATCACCAGCAGTGGGGCGGGCTGCCCAAGCGGGAATTCCTCAAGGGCCTGGACCCGGGGCTGGCCGCCGTTCGAGATCACTATGCCCCCCGGGCCGTGCCCTCGGATCAAACCGCAGGCGAGCTCACACCCGAGATCGCCAGGCGGGTCGGCCTGCCTCCGGGCGTGCCCGTGGCCGTGGGCGCCTTCGACGCACACCTGGGAGCCGTCGGTGCCGGCATCAAGCCGGGTACGCTGGTAAAGATCATCGGCACCAGCACCTGCGACATGATGGTCGTCCCGTTGAAGCAGCGCCTGCCCGACGTCCCCGGCCTCTGCGGCATCGTACCCGGATCGATCATCCCCGGTATGTACGGCCTCGAAGCCGGGCAATCGGCCGTGGGCGACATCTTCAACTGGTTCGCCTCCCACCTGGCCCCGGCCAAATACACGGCCCAGGGCGACCCGCACGTCAACCTTACCCGCCAGGCCACCAAGCTCGAGCCCGGCGAAACCGGTCTGCTGGCCCTCGACTGGAACAACGGCAATCGCACCATCCTGGTCGATCCCCTCTTGACCGGACTGCTGGTAGGCCAGACCTTGCACACCACCGCGGCGGAGATCTACCGGGCCCTGGTCGAATCGACCGCGTTCGGGGCGCTGACGATCATCAAGCGCTTTGAAGAATATGGGGTGGCGGTCAACGAGGTCGTCAACTGTGGCGGGATCGCCGAGAAGAACCCCTTCGTGATGCAGATCTACGCCGACGTCTGCAACCGGCCCATGAAGATCAGCCGCTCGGACCAGACCTGCGCGCTGGGTGCGGCCATCTTCGGTGCGGTGGTCGGCGGGGCCTACCAGAGAACCGAGCAGGCACAGCGAAAGATGACCGGCGTGAAGGCCAAGGTCTATCGCCCCCACAAGGCCGCCGCCGCCGCCTACGCCCGGCTCTATAAGCTCTACCACAACTTGCACGACGCCTTCGGAACCGCGCAGTTCAAGGGTAGGCTCGACCGGGTGATGAAAGACCTGATTGCCGTCCGGGATCGCGTGCGAAAGGGCTGAGCAGCATGCTGGAGCAACTCAAGGCCGACGTATGCCGGGCCAACCTGGAGCTGGTCCGCCACCGACTGGTCACGCTGACCTGGGGTAACGTCAGCGGCATCGACCAGCGCCGCTCTCTGCTGGTGATCAAGCCCAGCGGCGTCTCCTACCACGAGTTGGAGCCCCGGCAGATGGTCGTCGTGGACCTCGACGGCAAGTTGGTCGAGGGCGACCTGCGGCCCTCTTCCGATACGCCCACCCACGTGTTGCTCTACCGGAATTTTCAGACCATCGGCGGTGTGGCGCATACGCACAGTCTGCGGGCCACCCCGTTTGCCCAGGCGCGGGTCGAGATCCCCTGCTTCGGCACCACCCACGCCGATCACTTCTACGGCCCGGTACCCGTCACCCGCCCGCTCACGCCAGAGGAGGTGGCCGCGGCCTACGAAGCCAACACCGGCCGTGTGATCGTGGAGCGCTTCGACGGGCTCGACCCGCGCGAAATGCCCGCCGTGCTGGTGGCCGGCCATGGACCCTTTACCTGGGGCAGCAGCGCCGCCGATGCGGTCGACAACAGCGTGGCGTTGGAGGCGGTGGCCGAGATGGCCGCCGGCACGATCGCGCTGAGCACCGACGCCCCCACGCTCGAATCCTATCTGCTGGAGAAGCACCGTCAACGAAAGCACGGCGCCGGCGCCTACTACGGCCAGGAGGAGTGACCGTCCGCATCAACCGAAAACGAGCAGTACAGGAGACTCATCATGAGTGTACCCGCCCCACAGATAAAAATCGGCTTCATCCCGGCCAACCGAAGTTTCTTTTCCTCGGAGTTGGCGGCCAAGATGCGGAAAGAGACCGTTGCCGCCATGCAGAAGCTGGGAATCGGCGTGGTAGTTCCCAGCCAGGAACAGACCGAGGTCGGCTGCGTCCAATCACTCGCCGAGGCGGAGACCTGTGCCGCACTGTTCCGCCAGCACAACGTAGGGGGGATCGTCATCGGCGCGGTCAACTTCGGTGAAGAACAATCGGCCGCCTGGACCGTCCGAAAGGCCGCGCTGGACGTGCCCGTGATGATCTTCGGCTGCCAGGAAGAAGAGACCCTCACCATGCAGACCCGCCGCCGCGACGCCTTCTGCGGCCTGCTCTCGATCGGTGAGGTGCTCCGCCAGATCGGGGCCAAGTACACCGTGGCCCCAACGCCCATCTGCTTCCCTTCCGATGAGTCCTTTGCCCACGACCTCGACTGGTTCGTGCGCGTCTGCCGCGTGGTCACCGGAGTAAAGAACGCCCGGTATGGGCAGATCGGCGCCCGGCCCGAGGCCTTTTGGACCTGCCGCTACGACGAAAAGCAGCTCCAGCGGCTGGGACCCACCGCCGTGGTGCTCGATCTCTCTGAGGCCATCGCCGGCGCCAACGCGCTGGCCGACGACGACGCGGAAGTGCAGAAGATCGTGGCCTCCATCGGCCAGTACGCCGACACCTCGGCCGTCAGGCCGCAGAGTGTGCTCCGCAGCGCCAAGCTCGAACTCTTCCTCCGCCGCTTCCAGCAGCAGCAGCGGATCGACGCCTTCGCTGTCCAGTGCTGGACCTCCATCCAGGCCAACTACGGCGTCTGCAGTTGCGCTACCATGAGCCGGCTGGGAGACGAAGGTGTGCCGTGTGCCTGCGAGTCCGACGTCCTGGGTACCCTCTCCATGCACGCCTGCCAGTTGGCCAGCGGCTCGCCCGCCGCACTGGCCGACTGGAACAATCTGCACAACGAGGACGACGAGCTGGCCAACATGTGGCACTGCGGCGTGTTCCCCAAGTCCTTCGCCAAGGGCCAGCCCAAGCTGGCCGTGCAGGAGATCATCGCCGCCAGCGGCGCGGCAAAGCACGAAGATTCCGAAGGCGTGGTCGAGTTTGTCGCCCGGCCCTCACCTCTAACGCTATTCCGCGTCACCCAGGATCCGGACGGCACCTGGAAGACGATGATCGCCGAGGGTAAGATTGAGGACAACCCGGCCAAGACCTTCGGGGCCTACGGCTGGTGCCGGATCCCGAACCTACAGCGCCTCTACCGCGACGTGCTGCTGAAGCACTTCCCCCACCACGTGGCAATCACCCAGTCACACGTGGGCAACGTGCTCTGGGAGGCCTTCGGCAACTACTTCGATATGAACGTCTACCGCGCCACCCAAGACCCGACCGGGCTGTACACGCCGCGGCTTCCGTTCTGAAGGCCGCTGCGGTTTTGGATTTGACGAACCGTTTGCCATAATTCAGAACCGCGCGCAGAGACGCAGGGACGCAGAGAAAGAAATCGAAATGTGTCATGCATGAGAACGAGAATTGGAACGATCGTTGTTGAATCGGCGATTACAGAAAACAGATACAGACTTACCTGAAACTGACCGGCTGTCGGCTAGGCTACTTGCTCAACTTTGGTGAAGCTTTGATGAAAGACGGCATTATCCGTGCAGTAAACGGACTGTTCGATCAATAGAAAAAGAGAACTCTGCGCCTCTGCGTCTCTGCGCGCGTTTCAGAGATGCATCAGCGGTCTCGTCAATCCCAAAGGAAGAACCCATGCAAGCGTTGGACTGGATCATAGTTGCTTTGTACTTTGGGGCACTGGTGGCGGTCGCCGTGTGGGTGATCCGCAAGGGCAAGGACACCCCCGACGATTACTTCCTGGCCGGCCGCCGCCTTGGCTGGTTCATCGTGGGGGCGTCGATCTTCTCCTCCAACATCGGTTCGGAGCACCTGGTCGGCCTGGCCGGCTCCGGCTGTACCGACGGCGTGGCCATGGCCCACTACGAGCTGCACGCCTGGTGCCTGCTGGTATTGGCCTGGGTGTTGGTGCCGTTCTATGCCCGGTCGATGGTCTACACCATGCCGGAGTTCCTCGAAAGACGCTTCAACGCCACCGCCCGCTGGGTTCTCTCGATCATCTCGCTGGTGGCCTACGTGCTGACGAAGGTGGCGGTGGGCATCTTTGCCGGCGGGATCGTCTTCAGCACACTCCTGCCGGACGTGGATTTCATGGGGCTGGACAGCTTCTGGATCGGCTCGATCCTGGTGATCGTTTTTACGGGAATATATACCGTGCTGGGCGGCCTGAGGGCAGTGGCATATACCGAGGCCCTCCAGACCGTGGTCCTGGTATTCGGCTCGATCCTGGTTACCATCTTCGGGTTAATGGCGCTCTGGGACGAGGGCGGAGAGCTGCGCAAAGCACCCTACGAAGGCTCCGACTTCGCCAAGGGACACAACGAAGGGTTCGACCTCTGGAAGCCGATCGTCCCGGAAGGCGTGGAAGGGACCTGGGAGCCCGTGATCGTCGAAGAGACAAACCCCCACGGCGAGAAGGTAATTGTCAAGCAAGCCTGGTACTTCAACGGCAACTATCCCTGGTTGGGCATGCTCTTCTGCGCGCCGATCATCGGCCTCTGGTATTGGTGCACCGACCAGTATATCGTGCAACGCGCCCTGGGGGCCCCCAATGAACGGGAAGCTCGCCGGGGCGCCATCTGGGCGGCCTGCTTGAAACTGCTGCCGGTGTTTATCTTCATCATCCCGGGCATGATCTGCTTCGCGCTGGCCAGCAAGGGCTACGCCGGGCTGGAACATCTGGTGGACGCCGACGGAAAGGCCGTCGAAGTAGAATGTCAGGCGGCCTTCCCGCTGATGGTCACGAAAGTGCTCCCCCAAGGCGTGCGCGGAATCGTAGTGGCCGGGTTGCTCTCCGCCCTGATGAGCTCGCTGGCCGGAGTGTTCAACGCCTCCTCCACCCTGTTTACCATGGACCTCTACCAGAAGTTCCAGCCCAAGGCGTCCCAGCACCAACTGGTCTGGATCGGACGGATCGCCACCGCCTGCATGGTCCTGATCGGGCTGGCGTGGGTGCCCGTGATCCGAGGAGCCGAGGGACTCTATCACTATCTGCAGAGCGTGCAGGGATACCTGGCGCCGCCGATCTTTGTGGTCTTCTTCTTCGGCGTCTTCATGAAACGGCTCAATGCCAAGGGTTGCCTCTCGGCGCTGGTCGTAGGGTTTATCCTGGGCGTGTTCCGCCTGGCCGTCGATACGCCCGTGGCGCTCAAAGACACGCCCTTCTTCCAACAGATGTTCGGAACCTTCGAGGGATACACCGAGGGCTCCTTCCTCTGGATCATCAACCACATCTACTTCCAGTACTACAGCCTCTCTATCTTCATCGTCTCCGTGGCCGTGATGATCGGCGTCAGCTATCTCACCAAGGCCCCCGACCTGGAGCAGATCAAGGGCCTGACCTACGGCACGGTGACCGACCAGCACCGGGCGGAGTCGAGGGCCAGTTGGAGCTGGATGGAGGTCACCGCCTCGGCGGTCGTGCTGGTGGCCATCCTGGCCGCGTACCTCTACTTTACCGGCTGATCCGCCGGCCACCGGACTGGGCTGCTGCCAGTTGCGACCATGGACCGAACCGATTGTCATCCTGCCGGGGCTGCCGCCGAGCAACTTCTGGCAGAATCCCAGCAGCGGCGGCTGCGCCGTTCGGGACCGGGTGGGCAACACCGCAACAAGGTCGAAACCGCCGTCCTGCTGCACCACCGGCCCACCGGCGTAAAAGCCGAAGCCAACGAGCGCCGAAGCCAGGCTGAGAACCGCACGGTCGCCCTGCTGCGGCTCCGGCTCAACCTGGCCCTGCAGGTCCGCTGCCGGCGCAGCCCGGATCAGACACCCAGCCCGCTCTGGCAGTCGCGCTGCTTAAGCGGACGGATCAGCCTCAGCGCCTCCCACCACGACTTCCCCACTCTCCTGGCCGAAGCCCTCGACGTGATCGCCGATTGCGATGCCGACGTGAAGGCCGCCGCCGAAACCCTCCGCTGCACCGCCTCGCAACTCGTCAAGCTGCTGAAGAAAGAGCCCCGAGCAATGGCGCTGCTCAACCGATGGCGCACGGATCGTGGGCTGCACCCGCTGAAATAGTCGAGGCGTGTGCCACTACCTGCTCGCAAGCAGTGCTCCCCTCGCCCCGCTTGCCACCGCACTGCTTCTGGCTAACTGCCTCCTCCTCCCCTCGCCCCGCTTGCCACCGCACTGCTTCTGGCTAACTGCCTCCTCCTCCCCTCGCCCCGCTTGCCACCGCACTGCTTCTGGCTAACTGCCTCCTCCTCCCCTCGCCCCGCTTGCGGGGAGAGGGGCCGGGGGTGAGGGGTTTTCGGATAGGCTCTCAGTAGTGACATGCCGCTTTCTTCAAGGGGCTTCCTGGGGCGCAAGCGCCTGCCCTCTCACACCCCGGCCGCCACGACCGAGGCGGCTCCTTCCGGGCACGCCAGCGGACTCGCCTCCAGCTCCTGCCGAAACTTCAGGTGCCGGCGCCGCGTGTATTCCACCAGCGGACGCCATGCGGCGGCGGTCAGCCGGTGGCGTATCAACACGTGCCAAAGCAGGTTTGCCCGTTTGTAGAGATACGACGTCGCCAGGTAGGGCGCCACCGCCTTCAGCCGGCTGGGCCGACGACGCCAAATCGACCGGTGCGAAAACAGCCGGCCGTAGCACCAGGAGTAGCCCTCGGCCAGTTGCTCGGGCGTCATGTGCCGCGGCCGGAAGACGACGTGCGACGTGTCGTAAAGTCGCCAGTCCCGGTGCAACAGGCGGCCCTGTGATTGCAGCCTCTCAAACAGCGGCGTGCCGGGGTACGGTGTCAGCACGTGAAACGTGGCGCACTGGAGCCGATTCTCCTCGATCCAGTCGACCGTCCTTTCAAACACGTCCGGTCGGTCGTGGTCGAACCCCAGTACGAAGCTCCCGTTGACCTGTATCCCGCTGTCGTGGAACACGGCGACCCGCCGGGCATAGTCTTCGGCCGGGGGACTCTTCTTTCGCGCCTCGGCAAGATTCTGGCTCTGAAGCGACTCGAAGCCCACGAACACACCCGTGCAGCCGGCCAGGGCCATCTCGCGGATCAGCGCAGGGTCGTCGGTCAGGTCCACCGACACGGCCGCGCTCCAAATCTTCCCCAGCGGCCGCAAGGCCCTGCATAACCGCCGCAGGTAATCCGGCTGCGAGCCCAGGTTGTTGTCGGTGAACACCGCGTAAGGCTCTCGGCTGCCTCGAAACTCCTCTGCCACCTGCTCCACGTCGCGCATCTGATAGGGCATTTGCAAACCCCGGGTCGACATGTAGCAGAAGTCGCAACGGTTGTGACAGCCGCGCGTGGCGATCAGGCTGGTGGTCGTCAGAAAACTCCTCTTGCAGAGCAGGTCGCGGCGCGGCAGGGGCTCTTCCCCGTACGGCCGCCGGAAATCTCCCCGGTAGACCGGCCGCAGCGTGCCGGCCTCTACGTCGCGCAGGATGCGTCCCCAAAGCTGCACTCCTTCGCCCACGGCCAACGCGTCGGCGTGCGGCGCGGCCTCCTCGGGACACGACGTCACGTGCAGCCCGCCCAGGATCACCTTGGCCCCACGGTTCCGATACCAGCGGGCCAACGCATAGGCCCTATCGGCGAAGGTCAAATGGACCGTGATCCCCACCGCCCGTGGAAAGGGGTCCCACGGCGGCGCCCCTTGCAGCAGATTCTCGTCCCAGTACGACACTTCCCACTCCGGCGGAGTGGCCGCCGCGATGCTGGTCAGCGCCAGGCTGGGCGCCAGCACGTGCTTGCCGAAACTGGCGTGCGGGTCTTTCGGATAAAAGGGCTGGATCAACAGCGTATACTGCGCACGTGCGGGCCCGGGACGCGCGTCGGGATCCAATCCGGGTGCAATCTGCATGTCGCGAGGTATCCATTTTCTCAGCATCCAACGTTCCTTTTTATAGATGACAAAGTGCGTCGTGCACCTCCTGAATCACGCCCTCCACCGTCGAAGTGCCGGCGCTGAGCCCCACGGTCTTGCACTCGTGGAACCACTCGGGTGCGAGCTCCTCGGCCGACTGGATGTGGCAGGTCGGCACGCCCTGACGCCGGCAGACGTTGACCAGTTCGCGGGTGTTGTTCGAATTGCGGCCGCCCACCACCACCATCACGTCGACCTTCGGCAGCAGACGCCCCACGGCCCTTTGCCGGTCGCGCGTGGCCTGGCAGATCGTGTTCTCGAAGCGGATCTCCGCGCGCAGATTGCGCAGCCGGATGGCCAACAGGATCTCTTCGGCTTCGTGAGGCGGAACTGTCGTCTGGCAGATGATGCCCAGCCGGTCGTATGGATAGCTGGCCACCTCTCCCAGCCCGGACACCACGTCCCAACTCCAGAGGTCCTCGACGATGCCCTGCACCTCCACGTGGTCCCGCCGGCCGATCACCAGCACGTGGTAGCCGTCCGCTTGCAGCTTCTGCGCAGTGCGGTGCACGCGTCTGACCAGCGGACACGTGGTGTCGATCAGCCGTTTGCCCGCCGCCTCAAGACTCCGCCGGCGGAAGTCGCTGATCCCGTGGGCCGTGATCATAACGCTGGAGGTCCGGGGCAACTCCCCGCGGTCTCGGTCGCCCGCGATCCGGAATCCACGCGACTCCAATTGGGCCTGGACCGTTTCATTGTGCACCAACTGGCCGTGGATCGTGACGGTCTCGGGAGAGTCGATCCCTTCGGCCACTTCCAGCGCCCGGCGCACACCGAAGCAGATGCCCATCGGTTCGGCATGGAGTACGTTCATGGGTCTTCACCTCCCAGAGCTTCTCGAGCTCGTTGCTCCGGCGTCTTTGCAACGCAAAGCGGCCGGGCAAGCTTTGCAACACAAAGTTTTTCTCCAAACAAAACGGCACGCGAGAGATTAGAGCTATCGACTACGAGCTTCGCGGGCACCGCCGATCGGAGGGAGAATAGCCGGGTCGCAACGCGACGCGGAGGTCTACTGTTTTGTGGCTTTCTCCCGCGTCGCGTTGCGACCCGGCTATTGTCGTTACCTGTTGGCGGGAGTTCTTGGAACTACTGACACTCTTCATGCCGGCGACAATCCGTCCAAAAGACCCTCTCCGTCCAAAAGACCCTGTTCCGCGCCTTCGGCAGCGCTCGCCTTGGCAGCTTCGGCCGCGTCGGCTACCACCTTTTCCAACGTCCCCACGTACTCCAGGAACCGCCTCCGGCCCTGCGGCGTAATGCGACACATGGTCTGCGGGCGGCTTCGTTTATGTCCCTTCCATACTTCCACCAATCCCGCCTCTCGAAGCACCTGGAGGTGCCGGTTGAGGTTTCCGTCGGTCAAGGCACAGAGCGCCTTCAAATCGACGAACACCAATCCGTCGGGATGGGCGACCAGGGAGGTCATGATTCCCAACCGCGCCTTCTCGTGAATCACGCGTTCCAGACCTTCGTATGCAAACCGCCCGGAACCCGCCGGCGGCGGACGTCCCGACGGACTATCGTTCTTCATCGCTTCGCTCCAAGGTAAAGTACAGAATGGCGGCAGCCAACATCTGGCCGACCCCGAAGGTGCCCACCATTGCCCAAGGCGACAACGCGGCGTCGCCCCGGGCCAGAACCAGCGCGGCCATGCCGGACAACAGATAGTAAGCTCCCACCCAGAAAATCGGACGCGGCAACAGCCGGCAGGATGCGAACACACCCAGGCTGAAGATGATCGCCCACAAACCGGGAAACACCCAGAGGACGTCTGCCGGGTCGGTCATATCCTGCGAGTAGCTCACGATCGCCCAGGTCAGCACTCCTCCCGCCGCCACGCAGGGAAAGAACTGCTCCACGGCCAGCAAGGTCATCTGCCTGGTCAACGACAGAGTGGCCCGCCGGCATCGCAACACCATCTCGGCACCCCAGACCAGGGCACAGACTGCAGCCAGGCCGACCCACAACGCCAGATACGTGCGGATATTACCTACCGGATCCGAAATCCAGGCCGCCTGCAATCCGGCCCCCACGGCTCCCAGCAGCCCCGAAAACGCCACCGTACCGGAACGATATCCCCGAAAGGTCTCGGTCCGAGCCATTTGCACCCGGATCTCGGTAATCTGTGAGAGCGCTTCGCGCAATTCCATTTTCGTCTCTCCCAGCCCCCCAACGCCACCTCGCACCGAGATGCTCACTTTGTACTGCAAAGTATATCGGACTTTCCAGCCCCGTCAAGAGACTTTTTTGCAGAAACTTCCCTTCTCCCAGTCGTTCCAGAATAGCCCCACCCGGAAGGGTGGGGTTGCGACGGCCACGAGAACGTCCCAAACCCCACCATCCCGGACGCCGCTGTTGCCAACGCACGCGACAAGCCCCCTGCGAACGACGGCCACCAGACACCGCGCGAACGTGCGGAGGACCCCCGCCAACTCTCGACTGCCGCAGCCACACTGCGTATGCTGGCCGGTGGGGCGAAAAGGGGGCAAAAATGCGCCCTGCAACTCGAACCCTTCCCCGGCGTCCGAACACCCGCCGGCAAATCCAACAGGAGATCTCAGATGACCAGGCGTGCTAACCCGATCACGCGTCGCCAACTCGTCAAAGCGGCCGCCGCGGCGCTGGCCCTGCCCACCGTCGTGCCGAGTTCCATTTTCGCCCGGCAAGACAGGGCCGCCCCCAGCGAGCGAACAACCGTCGGTTTCATCGGCTGCGGCAAGATGGCCAACAACTACCACCTGAGCACCTTGCTCAGCTTCGGCGACGTTCAGGCGCTGGCGGTCTGTGAGGTCGACCGCACTCGCCGCCGGCACGCCAAGAAAAGGGTCGAGGACGCCTACGCCACCAACGGCTCGTACCGGGGCTGCAGCGAGTATACCGACTTCCGCGACCTGATCGCCCGAGACGACGTCGATGCGGTCTGCATCGCCACGCCCGACCACTGGCACGCCATCCCCGTCATCGAGGCCTGCAAGGCGGGCAAAGACGTCTACTGCGAAAAGCCGCTGACCCTGACCATCGCCGAGGCCAAACGCTGTATCGACGCGGTGCGAAAGCACAAGCGCGTGATGCAGACCGGCAGCCAACAACGCTCCAGCGTCTTCGGCCCGTTCCGAAAGGCCTGCGAGCTGGTCCGCAGCGGCCGGCTGGGCACGGTAAAGACCGTCACCGTGGGCGTGGGCGGGCCGAGCCGCTGGTGCGACCTGAAGGAGGAGCCCATCGAGCCGGGACTCGACTGGAACATGTGGCTGGGCCAGGCCCCCCAGCGACCCTACAACTCGGTCCTCAGTCCCCGCGGCCTGCACAACCATTTTCCCCAATGGCGAGCCTATCGAGAATACTCCGGCGGCGGACACACCGATATGGGCGCGCACCACTACGACATCGCCCAGTGGGCACTCGGCATGGACCAGTCCGGACCCGTCGAGATCATCCCGCCCGAGGACCCCAAGACCGGCAAAGGCGTAAAGTACATTTACGCCAACGGCATCGAAATGACCCACGGCGGGCCGGGCGGCTGCGTCTTCGTGGGCACCAAAGGCCGGCTACACATCGATCGCGGACGCCTCACCAGCCAGCCCGAAGAGATCGTCAAGGAGCCGCTGGCCGACGACGAAGTCCACCTCTACAAATCCCCGGGCCACCACCGCGACTGGCTCAACTGTATCCGTTCCCGCAAGCGCCCGGTGGCCGACGTCGAAATCGGCGCCCGCTCGGTCACCATTGTACACCTGGGCAACCTGGCCTACTGGTACGGCCGCCGCCTGCGATGGGACCCCAAGAGTTGGAAGTTCATCGGCGACGACGAGGCCAACACGTGGCTCGACCGTGATCGCCGCGACCCGTGGCAGTTGCCCCAGGTGTAGCGGACTGCCAATTCCATGTCGCCAAAAACGCCCGGGGGCTGCGTCCCCCGGGGGGTCGGCGAACTGGTCCACCTTCAGCCCCCGGGGACCGCAGTCCCCGGGCGTTGGTTTCGACGAGTCAGCGCCGCAGTTTTCTATCGTAAAACTGCACCCCGGCCGGACGCCGCAACGGGACCTGCATCCCGCCGGCGGCCTCCAGCTTGTCGAAAAGCTGCTCGCGCATGGCCGCGATCTGCTCCCGGTACGCCGGAACCGCAATCAGGTTGTGCCGCTCGACCGGGTCGGTCTCCAAATCGTAAAACCCGTTGCGGTCCCAGACGCCGTGGTAATAGACATACTTGTAGCGATCCGAGCGTAGCGCAAACACCGTGGGCGTGGCCGGAAAGTTCCACTCCCAATAGTATTCGTAGAGGATCTCGTCGCGCCAGGGGACCTCTCTGCCGGTAAGCAGCGGCAGAAACGACCGGCCGTCCATGGCCGGTTTCTTCGGCGGCCGGCAGCCGGCCGCCTCCAGGATGGTCGCCGCGACGTCGATGTTCTGAACCATCTGCGTGACCTTCGTGCCCGGCCTGATCAGCCCCGGGGCGTAGGCCAGCATCGGCACGCGGATCGACTCCTCGAAGGCGTCGCGCTTGTCGTAGAAACCGTGCTCGCCCAGGGCAAACCCGTTATCGCCCATGTAGATCACCAGCGTCGACTCGGCCAGCCCCGCCCGGTCAAGGTAGTCCAACACCCGCCCCAGGTTCTCGTCCAGCCCGTGTACCGTCTCGCAGTACCGGCGATACAGATCATCGAACGAGGGCACCGGGTCGTCGTCGAACGGGCCCGTCTGCATGTGGTCGATGCCGTGAATTCCGTAGCGCCGCTGGCGAACCCAGCCAGGTTGCGTACGGTAGTTCTCCTCGGTGTTGGCCATCGTCTCCGGATACTTGATCTTGGCCGTCCCGTAGCGGCCGCGATGCCGCGGGGCGGGCTCGAAGGGGTAGTGAACCGCCTTGAACGAAAGGTACAGAAAGAACGGCTTCGAGCGCTTCCGCTTCAGCCACCTCAAGGCCCGCTCCACCAGGATATCGGTCGTATAGCCGCGCACCCGGCTCCGCCGGCCGTCCACGTTCAGCGTGGGATCGAAGTAGTCGCCCTGCCCCCGAAAGCTGACCCAGTGATCGAATCCCTTGCGCGGCTGGTCGTGATCGTGACCCATGTGCCACTTGCCAATGAAGGCGGTTTCGTAGCCGGCCTGTTGCAGATACTGCGGAAAAAAAACGGTCCCCTCCGGCACCGGCCGCTGGTTGTCGACCACGCCGTGCCGGTGGGCGTACTGGCCGGTCAGAATCGAAGCCCGGCTGGGCGAGCAGAGCGACGTGGCCACGAACGCGTGTAACCGTTCACGGCCCCGCGTCGCGAACAGCCTTCAGTGAACGCCAATTCGGGACGCTTGTGAACAAAGAACGAGAGAAGACCGGCGGTTTCCAGCGACACAAGGCACTATGCGGCTTTG
>SDBV01004249.1_pt1 | contig 20722 bp, 26 predicted proteins | sample 2277081 | NCBI WGS metagenome assembly SDBV01 (sample SAMN10402039, study PRJNA504765) | marine sediment metagenome | isolation source: marine sediment core GS10_PC15, 223 cmbsf | place: Arctic Ocean: Southern Knipovich Ridge | collected 2010 | reverse complement strand
GAGCAAGCAGCGAGCCGGTAAAGAGCCACATGCCCGCGAACGACAGCGCCACCAGCAGACAGCCGGTCCGGATCGCCGGCACGGGGCCGGCGCGATCGGCCAGGCGGCCGAGCAGGGGAGCGGCAAGCGCTCCCGCCGCGCCGGCTACCCCATAAGCGCCGGCGGCGCCGGCGCCCAGCCGGTACGGCTGAGCGGCCAGCGCCAGCGCGAGGGTCGACCAGAACGCGCCTAGCGAGGATGCCACGAGTGCCTGCGTATAAACCGCTCTGCGCAACGGCGCATGCTTGCGCCAGAGTTTGCCGAGGCTCGCGAGCAGATCGCCGTAGTGGCCACGCACGCTGACCGGCAGCGAGGGCAGGTAGCGCCACACCGCCAGCACGACCGCGCCTTCCAGAACCGCTGCAACCGCATAGATGTCGCGCCAGCCGAAGTTCTCCGCGATGATCCCGCCGAATGTTCTGGACAACAGAATACCGGTCAGCAGCCCGGTGGTGACCGTGCCGACTACGCGTCCCCGGTGCGACTCGGGAGCGAGGTGGGCAGCAACCGGAATAAAGTCCTGTCCGACGCTGCCGAGCAGGCCAATCATCGTGCCTGTGACAAGCAACGTTGTGAAGTTTGGCGACAATGCCGTGGCAAGCAACGCGAGAATTAGCAGAAGGCCTTTGCCGATAATCAGCGAACGGCGATTCAGCATATCGCCCAGCGGTGCGAGTAAAAGCATGCCTAGCGCGTAACCAATTTGCGTCAGTGTGGGCGCCCAGCCGACCCAATGCGCCGGAACGCCGAAATCCTGTTGAATCGTGGCGAGAATCGGCTGGATGTAATACACGTTGGCCACGCCGATGCCGGTGCCAATGGCCAGTAACAGGACAAGGCTTCGCGTTAGCGGCTCATGGCTGGCTGACACCGCAGCAGATGTCGTCAATGTGCACCTCATGGCGTGTTGCGTGAACGGGATGGGTGACAGGAAGGCACGGTGCGACGCTCGCCGGGGCGATCCGGCGGCCATGCCATGTGATGCGATGACCGGTCATGGGCCAGGCTTCACGTCGTGTGGTTGGTGTTTATGATGGCACAGAATTACATCGCATGAGATGTCATTTGAGTATTCTCCGCGTCCAATCGGTGTACTTCCAGAAACGCGCCCTTGCCGACTGGCGGTTCGATCACGCTGCGCGAATCAGGCGGCTCGGTTTTGCCTGCTGCTTCGTGAGCCAGCGCTATTTTTCGGCGGAGGTGGCGATGGTGTTCAGCACGGAATCGACCAGCGCCAGTTGATCGGCGCCCACTCCGTGCAGCAGTTTGTTCTTGATGTGTTTGACCATGGTGTCGACCTGTTCGCCGACCTGCCGGCCCGCATCAGTCAGATACAGGGTCTTGGCGCGCCGGTCGAGTGCGTCGTCGCGGCGTACTACGAGACCGGCTTCTTCCAGTTGGTCGAGCAGGCGCACCAGCGAGTGACCTTCAAGGCCCAGGTGTTCGGCCAGCGTGCGCTGGCGAAGACCTTCGCCCATCTTGTAGATGAGCCACAGCGGCGTAGAGGTGGCTTCCGAGAGGTTCAGCTTCTTGAGCTCAATATCGGCAACCTTGCGCCACATGCGCGCCGCCCGTTGCAGGCGTAAGCAAAAGGTATCTTCGGCGAGAGAGAGCAGGCTGGAAGACATACCGTCGGAATCGATCTAAAGAGGTCTCAGTTCATGCCGGCATTCGCTTTCAATGCGAAGCAGGTGCGTTGCAGCGCGGCCAGGGTAGCGGTAAGGCCGCCGCTACTGCAGATAATTGTTCCGGAGGCTTAAGTCAGCGAATATAGCACGCACATCAGCCGTATCTTTGAGCTTGGATTGGCGGCAACTGCAAGGTTGATGTGTGATGGAGCCGCCGTGGGGCAGCGCCATGTTGCCCGCCCGGGTCCAGCGCATCTATATCTCACGTGATTTATGCCTTTGAGATATGTTATCGCAGCAGCTATCGCTTGCGGGGAGCGTTAGCCTTGGGACGCTCCTCCGAATCCTCGTCTGCGCATGTCCTTGCGCTGCTTAAGTGCCCTGCTAAATAGATTGCATGCGATCTAATCTCGTGCGATGATTCTTTTCAAGGTTTGCTCCCGTTCCGTTTCGGCTTCGGTTGAAGTTCGCCTTGTTTGATATTTCGCGAGGCGGCGGGTTGCGACGCGAGCAGTCCAGGGATGCTCGTGTGGATCTGGTGGTAAAAGCAGGTTAATAGATAAGTTATGCTAATTAATATGTCATGCGTACCTGTCGCGATATCAGCCGCCGTGTGTGGTGCGTGGCGCGCGCCGCAGGATCGGCGGTCCGCATTGCGACGTACCTTGCCGCTGCTTCGAAAAACGGGAGTGTAGGGTGTTTAACGTATCCACCGAAAGCCGATTTCGCCCGCCTTATCTGAAAACCTACCGGGCCTATTCCGAACCGCTCACGGTCATCTGTTCGCTGTTGTCGCGGGCCGACAACGCCGCGCTGAGCGAGCGCCGTCGGGATCCGAATCTGCTGCTCGACGCGCGAGGTGAACTGGTCAAGGATCCCGCCACAGCAACTAGCGCTTTCGAGAACAACCCGAATCTCGGGTTCGAGAAATGGACCGAGTACTGGCGCAAGACGCACGGACCGCGCTTTATCCATGCGCAGCCGTCTGAGGCCAACGGCATTCAGCACCTGCTTCGCTACGATCAGATTCACCGTCTGCCGGCCGGCCCTTCCAACGAGTCGCCGCTGCCGTATACGCCACCCGTCGATGCGGCCGGCAAGCTGTTCGACACGGTGATCGGCCATGTGCCGGAGTACCGGCGGCCGCAATGGGACGGCATCGCTTATCTGGCGTTTGAGGACCTCGCGGGGTTGCAGGCGGTTTTCAGTCAGCCCGAGATCGACGCGAAGATTCTGCCTGAGGATCGGGCGATCTTCCGCGAATTGTGCCCCGTGCTGTCGCGCCAGCACATCGTGATTCCGAGCGAAACGCAGCGTGAATCGATCCTGCTGGTCAAGGTGGTGAGGCGAAAGGCCGGTTTGTCGCGTGAAGGATTTCACGCGGCCTGGCTGAATCAATATGCACGCCATGTGCTTCAGCAGCCGGCGACGACCCGCTACGTCAAGCGCTATGTTCAGTTGCATAACATCGGCGCAACGGAGCCCGGGCAGCCGTTTTTTCATCCGGTGGGCCATAAGATCGACGGTGTGTCGATCATGGGCTTTACGTCGATCAACGATCTGGAAGACTTTTTGCTCGATCCCGGTGTGGCGCAGCTCGCGCACAAGGAAGCGGAGTTTGTCGCGCAGGAAGGCGGGGAGTACTGGACGGGTCTGTCGTATCAGGTGGTCAATCAGATTTACCCGGAAACAGCGACACGCGCCTAGGCGTTGTGCTTAGTCATGCTAACGTTTGTGGGGGATGTCAACGCGATCGAGGCCACCATCAAGTTGTTCAGGTAGATGCCAGCAAGGGCGGCGGCGATCGGCCAATGAAGCCAATGCGGCTAATGGCCGAACTCCCGCCGCCTCGCAGAATCAGGCTTCGCTCAGCGGTTCCGGGTGAAGTTCCGCCGCTGCACCCGGCGGTGTTTTGGCCGCCGCCGCGTGCACCCGGCCGATCCACAGGATCCCCGCCATTGCGATAGCCACCGCCACCCAGCCGACCGTGCCATAACCGGCAATCTGGCCGCTCGCCGTATTGGTCAGCATCAGACCGCCGAGCCAGGCGCCGCAACCCATGCCGAGCGCCTGGAGTGCGCTATTGGCGCTCAGGAACGCGCCGCGGCGGCTCGGCTCGGGAACCGTGGTGAGGAGTGCCTGCATCGGCACGATCCGCCCGGACATTGCCACCATAAAGAACGGGAAGAACAGCACGACCGCGACGAAAGGCAGATCGGGCAGATGAGTGACGAACAGCACCGGCAGCATCGACACCAGAGTGATGATGCGAAATACCCGGTGCTTGCCATAACGGTCGGCGAGGCGCCCAATCGCACGCGAAGTAAAGAACGTCGCGAAGCCGCCGCCCATATACATCCACGACAGATGGGCAGGCGGTACGCCGTGGTTGAGGACCAGCATCGGAGCGATAAACGGAATCACCATCATATGCGACACCATCATCATGAAGGTGAGCGCAAATGCATTCAGATGACGCAGATTGCTGAGCAGGCGGACGAGATCGGGCAGGACCTGGCGCAGCGGAGGGGGCTGGCGGCTCAGATGTTCCGCGAGCGGCGGCACGACGCGTGCCCCACCGAACCAGATCAGCACGGAGAGCACGACCAGCAGCACAAACGGTGCTGCCCAACTGAAGTGCGCTCCGAGCATCACGCCCACCGGCACCCCGGCAATCGCGGCGAGCGAGAAGGACGTCATGATGGTGCCGGTGGCCGCGCCGCGCCGTGCGATCGGGATCACATCGCCCACGATCGCCATGATCACGGAGCCGAGCACACCGCCCGTGATGCCCGCGAACGCGCGTGCCGCGAGCAGCAGCGGAAAGCTGCTGGCGAGGGCACAACCGAGGTTGGAAAGCGCGAACAATGCGTAGACGATCAGCAGCAGCTTGCGCCGGTCGAAGCGGTCGATATAGGTAGCGGCGAGCAGGCCCGAGAGTCCCGAACACCACGAATAGGCCGAGACCGCCGTCGCGAACGCCGCCGGCGTGATGCCGAAGGTGTGCATGATCTGCGGTCCCAGCGGCATCATGATCATGAAGTCCATGATGATGGTGAACTGCGTCAGCGCGAGCAGCCAGAGCAGGCGCTGTTCATGCTTGGTGCTGATGGAATACATCGGCAGGATCCTTGAAAAGGTAAAAGCCAGCCGTGTGGCTGGCGGCAGGCACTGCGCGGGTTCAGTCGTCGAGGTTTTCGTGAACCGCTTCGGCGCCCTGTTTCCAGTAGCTGGCTGCGCGGATACGCGATTTGTCGACGCCGCGTTCCGTGCAGAGGTGATAACGGACCGCGCGCATCGTTGCGGATTCGCCCGCTGCCCACACATAGCCTTCGCCGTCAGGCAGATAGGTGTCGCGCACCGCTTGCAGCAGTGCATCGCCGCGATACGGCGAATCGCTGCGGTAGCGCCACACCACATGCAACTCGGCCTGGGTGTCGAATTCGATGCGCGCCGACGGATCGGCCACTTCGAGTACCGCTGCCACACGCGTGCCTGCCGGCAGTTCCTGCAGACGCCGGGCAATTGCCGGAAGGGCGGTCTCGTCGCCGATCAGCAGATGCCAGTCGAAGGCAGTCGGAATCACCAGCGAGCCGCGCGGGCCGCCCACGCCGAGATATTGCCCGACCTTTGCCTGGGCTGCCCACCCGGCGGCCGGCCCAGCTTCGTGCATGGCGAACTCGATATCCAGCTCGCGCGCGTCACGGTCGTAGCGGCGCGGCGTGAAATCGCGCGCCACCGGGCGCGGCTGATCTTCCGGAAACATCGGACCGTTAGGGCCGGCGCTCGGCAACACCGGCTTGTCGGCGCCCGGTGCGGGGAAGAAGACCTTGATGTGATCGTCGAACGATGCCGATACGAAATCGTGCAGATCGTCGCCAGTGAAGGTGACGCGAATCAGGTGAGGCGTCAGCGGTTGCACACGCTTGACTTGCAGCAGACGAAATTTCAGGGGATGACGTACGCGGGTGACCGCGAGATCGGACCTGGTCAGCATAAGTGTTCTCTCCAGTTATGTTGGGTAGTGCTGGGGATGCCGGCCGCACAGGCTCAGGCATCGCCCGCGCCGGGGCCGCTACCGGTGGCAGCAGCCCCTGCATTGCCCTCGATTTCAGCGGTAGCGCGTACGAGGATGGCCGCGATCCGGCGCTGTTCCGCAGCCGGCACGTTGTCGCGGCGGAACAGGGCAAGCTTGAGCGCGCGGCGCGCTTCGATCAGCTCCGGCAGCCAGCCGCCTTCGCTCGGGTCCAACGGTTCTTCGCCGGCAAACGCGCGCCGTACCGAATCCATCTTGCGGGCAATATGGGTCAGCTTGGCGAGCATCAGGTCGACACGGTCGCGGTTGTCAGCGAGGTGTTGACGACCGGGTTCGGCCAGTTCGTAGCGCTTGCGGTTGCCTTGGAGCTGGACCGTGACATAGCCCAGTTCTTCGAGGTAGGTCAGCGCCGGATAGACCATGCCCGGGCTCGGGCTGTAGAAGCCGTTCGAGCGTGTTTCGAGCGCCTTGATCAGCTCATAGCCGTGGCTCGGCTGAGCGTCCAGCAGGGCCAGCAGCATCAGTTGCAGATCGTCCGAGGTGAATTTGCGGCCGCGCGGGAAACCTTCGCCGTCGCCGCCGCCATAGCCTCCCGGACCGCCGCCGAAGCCGCCAGCGCCGCCACCGAAGCGTCCACCGCGCTCACCGCGGCGGTGGTGATGACTGCCAATCGCGTGCCACTGCGCATGCAGTGCGAAACGGTCAGGATAAGCAAGGCCACGGCGGGCGCCGTCGAAGTCTTCAAAGCCGCGCCGGTGATGGCCACGGCCGCGGCGGCTGTCGTCGCGCTCGTCGCGCTCGTCGCGCTCGCCACGTTCGCTGCGGTCTTCACGGCTGCCGCGGCCTTCGCGGAAGTATTCGCGGCCAAGAGCGTGTAACAGGGCGTGCAGCGAGAAGCCGTCGCTGGAATAACGGCCGTCGGTGTCGGAGTGACGGCGGGAATAATGGGAGTGACGCATCTGGGACCTCCTGTTGTGTCTTAAGATGTGTCGTAAGATATATATCTAAAGATGGTTTGTCAAACGCGAAATGTGGGGCGGGATCGGGGATTCGTGAGACGCCGTTTGAGGTTGTGTTAGTCCCAATTTGGGACTAACATGTCTCCCATGCGAATCGTTGCCAAAAGAAACCTTCTTTCGTTCATCGAAGGGCATGCCCAGGCCAAGCAAGCTTTGTTGGCATGGCACGCGGAAGCTTCCCAGGCGAACTGGAAAACGCCGCAAGACATCAAGGATCAATATGCGTCTGCGAGTTTCGTCGGAAGAAACAGGGTGGTATTCAACATCAAAGGCAACGACTTTCGATTGATAGTTGCAGTCGCGTATCGGATCGGCGTCATCTATGTCAAATTCGTTGGCACTCACGCCGAGTACGACAAGATCGACGCTGGAACGGTGGAAATGGAGTAATGAAAATGGATATTCGCCCCCTGCACACGGAAGATGATTACAAGGCTGCGCTTGCGGCCGTATCTGAACTCGTTGACGCCGATCCGGCGTCTGGTACGCCGGACGGTGATCGCCTCGATATTCTGTCAATTCTGGTGGAGCGCTACGAAGCCGAAAATTTCCCGCTGCAAAGCCCCGATCCTGTCGAGGCCATCAAGTTCCGGATGGAACAAGCTGGCTTATCTGTCCCGGATATGCAGCCTTATATCGGCAACGCAAACCGGGTCTATGAGGTTTTGAACGGCAAACGCGCCCTCAGCCTGACGATGATTCGCCGCCTGCATGCGGGACTGCGCATTCCTGCTGACGTGCTGATTGGCGTGGCTTGAACCGGGAGTAGTGGTCTTATCGGCGCAGCCTGTGCCTTCATCCAGGCCGAACGCAATGTTCGCTGCGGGCACGAACCATGCGGCATAAAGGATGGCCGCCTCAAAAATCGCAATTAACCCTTGCGAACAATGCGCTTAATTATCAGCGAGCACTTTCCTACACTTGGCGTCATCTGCCATAGACTCGATCGCGAACTGCGGGCGCAGTGTATGTCGTCAATACGGTGCAATACCGGGGTGCGAAGCCTTATCGCGCATTGCCTGAGCCGTTTGAGACATAGCGGGCGTCGCTGGCCCGAACGAGGTGCCGCTTACCTGGGCACGCCATGGCCAGGCGTACAACGACCGCATGGATAAATGCAAATGGATCGTTTGCGTCAATATTCCAACCCAAGCACGGAGGGACGAATCATGAACAAGGCAACCAGCACACTTATCGCGGCCGCCGCCGCACTCATGCTGTCGGGCGGCGCTTATGCACAAAACAACACGTTGGCAACCCCGAGCGTCGTGTCGCCTGCCGCCAATGCAACGAGCGGCTATGGCACGTCGAGCTCCACCAACTCGGATAGCGGCACGGGCACCATGTCGCCGGGTTCGAGCCAGCAGAAGAGCATCAACAATAGTTCGGCGCCGGCCAGCCCCGCTTTCGGAGTCAACAACACGCTGGCGACCCCGTCCACGGCGTCGCCTGCTGCCCAATAACATCTGCCAAGGCGGACAACCGGCAACCAGGCGCAAATCAGCGCAAATCAGCGCAAAGCGACGAAGCGGCGTCATGGACGCGCAAATGCCGACGGACGCATAAGGAGTTCGAGTCCTCGATCCGCTACCCATCGCAAGAAAAACCGCTGCCCCCACGGACAGCGGTTTTTTTTGTTTCTCCTGACCTCTTCCTCTTCCTGGCAGTGTCCTTGCGGCACAACGACGGGTTGTGTGCCCGCAGGGTGGTCGAATAACAGCAAATGGCCACATAGCTCGCGACTTTAGGGAAAAGTTAATGCGACTGACCTGGCCTGCGCATAATGTGCCGGATGACCATGGAATGAAGTGAAAAGGAGAGACCTCATGCCGAGCCTTGAGCGAGTGCGGCCCACGATGCTGATCGACTTTGTCTGGCGCATGGCGCTTCGCCTCGGATTCCGGCTTGCTCGCGCCTGGTGGCATCTTCGACGGCCTCGTCATGAGGGCGCGCTGGTAGCAATCTACGTCGGGCAGGCACTGCTGCTCGTGAAGTCATCGTACCGCGCCGAGTGGAATTTTCCCGGCGGGAGTGTCCGGCCCGGTGAGGCGCCTGATGCAGCGGCGCGGCGCGAGATGGAGGAGGAGATTGGTCTCTCGTCGTATCCATTACTCCCCGCGGGGAATGCCTGCGGTATTTGGGAAGGGCGAAGAGACCGGGTGCACTTCTTCGAACTGCACCTCGATTGCATGCCTGAGTTGCGGCTTGATAACCGCGAGATTATCGGCGCGCATCTGGCATCGCCGGAGGAATTGCGCGGCATCGCGCTGACACCGGCGGTCGTCGCGTATCTCGGCAGAGAGCGTTGCTGATAGTGGGCGTCTTTACTTTCGGGACATCTCAACGGGGCGGGCAACACACCCACAGATCAGGTCCGTAGCTGAAGGCCTTGCGTTCTCTATGGAGTGGCGCCCAACAATGGCGTCATATCCGGATCTGACTTCTGCGTGGCGCGCCGATACGCCGGGCGCGCGCCGATCCGCTGCAGATAGGCCAGGATGTTCGGCCACGGCGAGAGATCGTACGGCTTGAACCGCCGCATGGTGGTAAGCGAGAACACCGTCATGATGTCTGCTGCCGTCAGTTCCGGACCGGCGAGATAACGCGCGTCGCCCAGACGCTTCTCGATCGTCGAGAAAACCAGGGTGAACCGCTCCTTCAATCTCTGCAGTGTCGCATTCTCCCCGGATGGATCGACTCGTTCGAGAAACCACACCTGCAAGACGAGTGGCTGCAGGGTTCCGTTAGCAAAGTGGAACCAATAAAGATAGTCGGCGAATCCGGGCTCATCCTTTTTCACGGCGAGCCGCCCGTTGCCATGTACCTCGATCAGATATTCGACAATCGCTGCGGATTCACCGAGCACCAACGGTCCGTCGGTGATGACCGGCGCCGTTCCCATCGGGTGCAGTGCCTGGTATTCCGGCGGCGCTAGCCGGTTGTCCGCGCGGCGCTCGTATCGTTTCAGCTCATATTCGAGCCCAAGCTCCTCGCAAAGCCAGACAATCCGTTCCGATTGGGAGTGCCCGAGGTGATGTACGGTCAGCAGATGGTTCGTCATGTGCGCAATGTGTGGTTTGTCATGTGCTCAATGTACGACTCCATTGCGCAAGATACTTGTCAGTATCTCCTTGCTTCTTGCTCGATCCTCTAACCGGAGACAGAAACGCGCAATGGCGATGCTAGACTCGCAGCATGAACCTCGTAGATCTCGCCGAACTCGCCGCGCGCCAGTTCCCCCGCCTGAATGCCCATGGGAGCCAGTACGTGCAGCCGCTGAAGAGCCTCGGCATTCTCCGGCACCACCACCCGACATCGTTCGAAGCCGCGATCTACGAGCCGGTTGTTATCCTGATCCTCCAGGGGCGAAAAGAAACGGTACTGGGAACGCATTCATATCCGATGCAGGTGGGAGAGTGCCTGCTCGTCAGTCACGACCTTCCGGTGATAGCGCGAGTCACGAAGACTCCCTATCTCGCACTGATCTTCAATGTCGAACTGGACATGCTGCGCGATCTGTATGAGGCGCTGCCGGAATCGCCTGCTCCGGCCGCGCCGTCTCGGTCGCTCGCGGTCCACCGCTGCGATGCCGAACTCGTCGACGCGTTTTATCGCTATCTTGCACTCGCGGGCAGGCAGACGGATGCTGCGGTGCTGGGGCCGCTCGTCTCGCGCGAGGTCCACTACCGGCTTGCGACGGCACCGTTCGGCGGGATGTTACGCAACCTGATCCGCCGTGACAGCCACGCCAGCGCCATTGCGCGCGCGATAGCGCAACTGCGGCGTGACTTTCGATCGCCCGTCGAGGTTCCGGGGCTCGCGCGCAGCGTCGGGATGAGTCCATCCTCGTTTCACAAGCATTTCAAGGCGATCACGGCGTCGTCACCGCTTCAGTATCGAAAGGGCCTGCAGCTTCTGGAGGCGCGCCGCCTGTTACGTGCCGGCGCGCTTTCGGTTTCCACAGCGGCATTCGAGGTCGGTTACGAAAGTGCCGCGCAGTTCAGCCGCGATTACACGCGCAAATTCGGCATATCGCCGAAACACGACATCCCCGAAGTTTGACCTCCGGTCCGCAACGATCAGGTTGTGATCGAGATTCCTCTTCACAATCGGTTCACAGAGCTCCGCCATGCTTTTCTCGGACCGTTCTTCCTGCTGCCTCATAAGGCGCCTGTTGACCAGCAGGATGCAAATGGCGGTTACACTGGATACCCCATCTTCATGTGCCACGAGGATTCTATGAGCAAGCGTAACCTTGTATCGACCGCCGCGACGTTGCTGTGCGTGGGTGCCCTGACGGGCTTGACCGCCACTTCGGCTCAGGCTGCCGGCGCGCCGGTGAAGTGCCATCTGACCTTCAGCATGTCCGGATGGTCGGCGATTTATCAGCACGCCGAAGGGCGCGGCAAAGTAACTTGCGACAATGGCCAAAGGGCCGCTGTCACGATCAGCGTACACGGCGGCGGCCTGACAGCCGGCAAGTTCCGCGTCAGCGGTCACGGTGATATCACCAATGTCTACAGCATCAAGGAAGTGTACGGCAGTTACGCGCAGGCCGGCGCCTCGGCTGGCGCAGGCAATAGCGGCACTGCCCAGGTGCTGACCAAGGGAACGACTTCGATGGCGTTGAGCGCCAGCGGTGAAGGCGTGGATCTTGGTGTGGCGGTGGATGATTTCAAGATCGAGCCGGTGCGGTGATGTCTTTGGTACGACGGGAGGCATGACACGTCGCAGCTTTCATCATCGCGTCCTCGCGATGCGACGGACAGAGCCCGGGGTGTTCCCGGGCGGAAGGCCAGCCAGTAGCCGAGGATGAGTACCGATGGTTGACTGAAGACTCAAGTGGATGCGAACAATGTCGCTGCCCAATCCGCGAACACACGCACCTTGGTGCTATATCGCCGGCTGGGCGGATACGCGATATAGACCTTGAGTGGGTCCGGCCGCCATCTCGCGAGAACAGGCACCAGTTTCTTTTGCTCGATGAATGGGCGAACCATAAAGTCCAGAGTGTGGACGATGCCCAAACCAGCCAGTGCGGATGCAAGATGCGCATTGCTCTCGCTGACAAGCACATCATTGCGTACGTGCCCGAGCGTAATCGTCTCCTGGCCTCGGCGAAACGCAAGGGGCTGCGTAATACCGGTACTAGCGGAAAAATATCCGACCACCGGCATGTTCCTGTCCACGATGTCCTGTGGATGCTTCGGATTTCCATGCTTCGCGAGATACGCCGGACTCGCGCAGGTGGTCCACGCCAGCGTGCCGATCGGATGCGTCACCAGGTCCGGGTCATCCGACGTGCTTCTGATCGCACAGTCGATGTTCTCCGCGATCAGATCCGTGGTGCGATCGGTAACGCCAAGCCGGACCGTGATCTTCGGATAGCGGGCAAGGAAGGCCGGCAACTCGGGAATGAGGATGCCGCTTGCGGTCGACCCCCCGACGTCGATTCTGAGTACCCCGCGCGGACTCGCCTGGTCCCGGCCGAGCGTGGCCTCGATGTCGTCGAGCTCGCTGAGCAGTTGCCGGGTGCGCTCATAGTAGGCAGCGCCATCGGTAGTCACACTGACACGCCGCGTATTGCGCTCCAGCAGCTTGACGCCGAGATGCGCTTCCAGTGATTTGACCCATTTGCTTGCTGTGGCGTTAGGCATGTTCAGGGAATGGGCCGCCCGACCAAATCCCCCTGTCTCGACAACGCGGAAAAAGACACGCATTGCCTGCAAATGGTCCATCGTCTGGCTCCGATTATCTACAGATGTGAATAGACAAACCACACTGTACCCATTTATCTGCACATGTGCTTAATCTAGGATGGGTCATCGGCTAAATGAATCGGGAACCTTGAGATGACAACCTCTCTTTACGACAACATCCATTCGACCAAGCATGCGGGAAAGATCGCGCTCGTAACCGGCGGTAGTACCGGGATTGGCCTCGCCACCGCGAAGCGCCTGGCTCGCGAAGGCGCCACAGTGTTCGTCACCGGGCGGCGGCAGGCGCAGCTGGACGCGGCGGTATCCGAGATAGGTCACGGTGCGTGTGCGATTTGCGGCGACATCTCGTCCGCTGAAGACCTCGAGCGCATCGTCCAGACAGTCACGACGGCGCACCAGAGAATCGACATCCTGTTTGCGAACGCCGGCGGGGGAGAATTTGCGAAGCTAGGCGACATCACTGAAGCGCAATTCGACAAATATTTCGGCATCAACGTGAAAGGGACGCTGCTCACCGTGCAAAGCGCACTGCCGTTCATGCGTCCTGGCAGCGCGATCGTGATCACGGGGTCGATCACGTCGGTACAGGGCGTACCATCGTTCGGTGTCTATGCCGCCACCAAGGCGGCCTTGCGATCATTCGCACGAACCTGGGCATCCGATCTCAAAGGCCGTGACATCCGCGTCAATGTGGTTGCGCCCGGCGTCGTCGTGACGCCGGCTTACAAGACCGAACTCAAGATGAGCGACGAACAGATCGAGGCGTATCGCGAGGAAGTTGCCAAGACGACGCCGCTTGGCCGGGTCGGCACCACCGACGAGATCGCGAAGGCGGTCTCTTTCCTCGCGTCCGATGATGCCAGCTATATCACCGGTATCGAGATGTTTGTCGACGGCGGACGCGTACAGGTCTGATTTTCGTCTCAACATGTTAAGGAAAACATCATGAGTTCGCAGGACAACCTTCGTCTCGCCCATCTGTTCCTTGAAAAAATGGGTTCGGGCGCAAGCGCTGAGGAAATCGCTTCATTGTGCACGCCCGATCTCGACTGGAAGATCCCTGGGGACGCAGGAGTATTGCCTTGGGTTGGCCAGAAGACGGGACGCGATGCCATATCGGATTTCATTCGCGACACGCAAACAATGATCGAGCGCATCAGCCTTGACATCGAGGATGTGCTCGCCAGCGACGATCGGGCTGTGATTCTCGGCCATCTGAAAACGCGGGTCAACGCCACTGGAAAACTGATCGATAGCGCATTTGCGATCGTTATGACCTTCTCCTGCGCAAAGATCGCGAGCTTCCTGATGCTGGAGGACAGTTTCGCTGTATCAGCGGCCGCCCGACACTGAGACGCAGCAACCCGCTTTCAACGCACAGGTTCGTCGGGAGCGCGGACATGGTTCGGCCAGATCGCCGGCTACTAAAGGGAATCCGCGATGTGCTTTTCGGTAAGTGAACTTCTGAAGCGCAATCTGCTTTTGGTCTTTGGCGAGCGAGATTCTGCGGCACGCTTGATTGAATTGAAAACCATCTGGCTACCGGAAGGTATCTTCGTCGATCCAGACGGCCGGTATGCCGGCTTCGATGAGATCAATCGCAGGGTCGATGAGTTGCAAGCGAGATTCCCCGGTTTCGAATTTATCGAGCGTGGACCGGTTCAGGTCATGCATGGAATCGGTCGTCTCGCATGGGGATATGGGCCCGAAGCCAATAGAGCAACCGTGACCGGCGTCGACATAGCGATCACACGCCAAGGAAGGCTGCTTGAGCTGTTCGCCTTCATAGACTGATGATCTGCACTGATCCGACATCTCCCGACTTCCATGCTTGTCGGACCTCGAAGGTAGTTGGAATTGGATACGGTGTGAGCGGGCTGCGAGGGCCCGGCGCTACAGGTAGCGTGTCCGCAACTTCAGGCGATGGATAAGCGATGTCCCCTCCGATTCACAGATGTCCCCTTCCTGGCTCAAAGCGGATGTTTCGGGGCAACTCGTGAATGTCGCTATGGGGTCGACAAGGGAAGTTCGCGTCGAGATCGAGCAGGCGACTGACTGGCGTTGGCCGAACCTCCGAGTTCGGCCAGGAGCCGCTGTTGGCTGCCACCGGCAAAAACTGCTCCGACACGGTCAGTCGCGCGGTCGACGGCGAGCGAGTCAGGGTGACAGAGGATAGTGAGGAATGGCCTGACTACGGCAAACCCATGGTTGTGCACTAGATGTCCAGATATCCAGCATCGGCTGAAACTCCGACGGATTGTCCAACGTAGAGAAACGGATGGACATCACCTCCGGAGCAGCTTCGCCTTGAGTGAATAGAGGAGAGCCACAAACGGAACAAAAGCTGCGTGTCGCGAGCATGCCACTGCCGGCAAGAACCGCGTATGTCTTCGGCGTGCCAGCAATCGTCACGTCCGACACCCGGACGATGAAGCCGGAAGCAAAAGGGGCACCGCTTGAGCGCTGGCAGTCCAGGCAGTGGCAGTTTAACGTCGCAACTGGCACACGCGAGCATACATAGCGGATCGCCCCGCATGCACACCCGCCGGAAAATGGAGCATTCACGTCGCTGTTTCCTCCTGCCGCCCAGCACGGTTTCACTGGCACCTGACGGACGCCTCGCTAGAAGCCCGCTACTTGCCGCATCATTATCGCCCGCGCAGTGTAGCCACACCGACATCACAAGGCAAATGGCGGGTTTCATACTCGCGAACGTCCAGTTAGGGTAATCGCGACTGACCGCTCCGGGTCGCGTGCTGCCAATCGCCGTCCGGCAGTAACCGGCCATGAAGCAGCCGCTCGACACAAATACCTGAATCCCTGACAATTTGCCAACCATCCACTGGGCGATTGGCGGCAACCAATCTCCTGCAAGCGCCTTGGCGCAACACAATAGATCGGACCTGACTATGGCACGCCCCCCGGATTTCATGCTTCGCCTTCGTGAAGCGCTAGCCGCCTCCTGGGATAAACGAACCGCTTATCTAGAAGTTGAGCAAATGGGAAATCCTGCGTTGGGCCAGTGCTACCCAACGTCCCGGGTGGTGCAGCACTATTACCCCGAAACTGAAATCATTAAAGGGAAGGTATGGACCGGGAAAGCACTAGACGTCCACTTCTGGAATGGGCTCCGTATTGGCGATGACTGGTACCACATTGACCTAAGCTGGCAGCAGTTCCCGGCCGGTTCATTTGTTCAGGAATTCACAATCGTCGAACGTCAAGAATTGAATGATAGTGAAGCGACGATGCAACGCTGCGCGTTGTTGTTGAAGAGGGTTGATGACTATCTGAATGCGCGCTCCCATGGTGTATGAGATGGCACTTGGCCAGGAACGGTCAATCGACCCCGTGCGGTAGATCCTCGGCAATCAGCGCCGAATCGGTTTGCGCCGTGTGTGCATTTTTGGCGCTCGCCGAACGTATCTCGGCGCTTTTGAACGCGCTGTGACTTTCTGCTATTGTTTGTGGCACGCTGCGCATCTCGTTGTGCGGCGCTTATCGTGCGGACACCGCTCCGCCTAACGAGACCACGCATGCTGCCGATAAGCACCGCCTTGCGGGCTGCCTCTGGCTCATTGGATGGAGCCTCAACATGGAAACCACGTTGCCATCGTCGCATGGCGTTAGTTTCGGAAGACTCGCAGCAAGTATCGGCGTTCAGAATCTCAACCGGAGCCTCCAGTTCTACTGCGGTGTGCTGGGGTTTAATAAGGTGTTTGAGAACGGCAATCCCGTCGGGTTTGCCATCCTGAAGAAGGACAAGGCTGAACTGCATCTGGCTCAGAACAAAAACCACAAGGCACCACTACATAACGTAGCTCACCTCATGGTGGAAGATGCAACTGTCCTTTACGAGCACTGTGCTATCCAAAATGTTCGGATCATCAAGACCTTACGCGATGCTGACTTCGGGCTTAGATGTTTCGTGCTGGCGGATCCCGATGGGAATCGCATAGATATTGGCCAGGTTCTTCCAACCCCAGAGGTCGCGGACTGAGCGCACGTTCGGCGGGCACATGCTCGATCGTTGCCTGTCGGAACGGCTTCAACTTGGGTGCCACGCATGAGAATGCTGACACGAACGGCCTTTCAGAGCGGTATGAGATGTCTCATGTGGACTGCAGAACTTCTCTAATCAGACTTGGTTCGGCGAGAAACCGTCATCCACACGCGTTTTCGGTCGGCCTCTCATAAGCTTGTCTCCCCCTAACCAGCCATCCGACTGATAAGGACAAACGCTCCCTCACCGTAATAAGCGGTCGCTCCGCCAAGGCAATCTGTGACCTCACCCTTCGGCCTCGTAAACCAGCCCATATTTCCCGCTCATTCGCCTGATTCGCGCGAAACCGAGTTCTCCCAAATGCATGCCGGCGACCAGAAGCCCCTCCGAACTGACCCGATCCAGGAGCCGCGACCGTGTGGTAACGGCCACGGACGCATCCTGATCGAAGGCAATCGATACGTCTGGCCGCTGAATCTGGATGTGCGGGAAATGAACCACATCCCCCCAGACAAGAAGGCCCTGCTCACGAGACTCAAGAACATATCCAGTGTGTCCATCCGTGTGCCCCGGTAGCGGCATCGCGCTGATACCGGGAAGCACTTGTCCCTCATCGAACCTGCGTAACTTGTCGCCATAAGCGTCAAACACCTGACGCGCTATCAGGAAGTTACCGCGCGCCCGCTCGCTGGCACGACTCAGATTGCCGTCGTCCTGCCAAAACCGGACCTCTCGCCGATGCGCAACCAGCTCCGCATTCGGGAAGGTAACTTGTCCTGCTCCATTCACCAGCCCCCCGACATGGTCGGGGTGGGCGTGTGTGAGCAGGATGGTGTCAATCGTTGAGGGTTCGATACCAGCAAGCACCAGGTTGGTCTTCAGGTGGCCGCCCCATTGCTTGAAACCTCCCGCCCCACCGTCGATGAGAACGGTGCGGCCCGCGCCGCGTACTACGTAGCAATTGATGTGTACAGCGGTGGGTTCTTTCTGCCCGGCGTCACGCTGCATTCTGGACGCCGCGGAGGTATCGATATTCGAGAGGAAGTCGAGACTGGCGGTGAGATATCCGTCGCTGATGGCGGTGATTGTGAAATCCCCGACTTGCTGACTGGGAAAGGTAAGGGTGGACACAATGCTTCTCCGGAGCCGCTAATTTCGGGCGTGAATGTTCGACGCGGCGTAACCAAAACAACGGATGCGCGCCGTGAGACCTGTGTGGCGAGCGATGGCGTTATCCAGCGCTTCCATAAACTGGTTTATGACCGGTGACGTGCGAAACGTCTCAAGGCGATATTGGATTTCCACGAAGACCGGATGCCCATGCCCGTGCCGAACATTTAAGAAAATGACGTGAACGTTCTTGAGCTCCGCTTCAAGGACATTCGTACAGAATTCGACGCAATCGCGCGAAAGCCCGGCAAGACTTTCGTCAGACGGCATCTGCCTCGCATCAATATAGAAAGTGACGTTCGGCATCGCGGACCTATTCCTGCGCAGTCGAAAGGGAGCGGGCGCTTGTCAGTTGCTCCGTGATCGGCGAGTAAAGGTGAATGTCTTCCGAGGTGCTCTCGATAAGCTGAGCGTCTTTCCGGGGCAGTGTGCCGAGCCAACGGCGTTCGGGAAATTTCTCCAGCGCAACGGCCTGCATGGCCAGCGGCTTGAGGCCCATCTGGATCAAGGGATGTGGGCCGCTTGCACAAAGCACGAGGAGTTCATCGTCTTTTACGGCTGGGGCAAAACCGATATCGCTGTAGAGATTTCGATGCCAGTCGTTGATGTGTTGCTGCCACCTCGCAAAATTACCGCCGCCTTTCTGGCGATATTCCTCTCCGGTCAGCACGTCGAGGCCGTCGATCGTGTGGATGGCCAGATAGACGGGGCAACCATCGCTTATCGATTTGAATCGCTGCGACGTGTGAAACCCGCTCACCGAGATGAGAGCGGGCAGCTTCTCAAGGCTGTAGAAGTCGTTCCATTCGGCTTCGCTGTTGAGGTCGGCGAAGCTGCATTCCACGGTGTAGATCATCAGAGTGTCCTTCGAGAGGGATGCATATCCTTCTGCGAACGTTTCATGTTCATTGCAGTAACGTAATGCTAAGCTGGCATTTCCGGCCCATAAAACGAAATAAAGTCAGGCTTCAGTGATATTTGCTCAAGCTGACCACGAACACATTCTGATCGGCGAGACGCCAATGCCACGCAAGATTCCAAGCAATTCCGCGCTCCAGGCGTTTGAGGCTGCGGCCCGACACGGAAGCTTCGCCCGAGCCGCCGAGGAGCTGGCGCGGACCGAGGGCGCCGTCAGTCGCCAGATTGGCCGGTTGGAGGCGTTTCTGGGCGTCACCTTGTTCGAGCGAATTGGCAATCGGGTGCGGCTTGCACCCAACGGTGCGCGATACGCGGTGCAGGTTCGTGAGATTCTGGATCGGCTGGAACGGGACAGTCTGTACCTGATGGGGCAGCCCATCGAGGGCGCGAGCATTGATATCGCCGCAATTCCGACCTTTGCCACCCGCTGGCTTATCCCCCGGCTGAAACATTTTCAACTTAAGCATCCGAACATCACGGTGCATATCGCCGAACGTATGGAGCCGTTCCTCCTTGCGGGCAGCGGTTTTGACGCAGCCATTCATTTTGAGCATCCGGCATGGACGGGAATGCATCTCCATTCGCTGCTGGAGGAGGTGCTTGTGCCCGTCTGTAGCCCCGCGCTCCTCGCAGGCGCGGGGGCGACCCCGTCGCTTGATGATCTGCCACGCCTTCACAGGCGACAAAACCCGGACGCCTGGCAGATTTATGCACAGGAGTCCGGCATCGTGCTGACCAATTCGGCGATTGGCGCACGTTACGATCTCCATTCCATGCTGATAGAAGCGGCGCTAGCCGGCTTAGGTGTCGCACTGGTGCCGCGCCTTTACATCGGAGCCGAGCTGGAGCAGGGCCGTTTGGTCGCACCGTGGCCAGATGGCAAGGCGATTACCAAAAACTTCTGCCTCGTCCTTCCTGAGCCGATCGAACTGGCTGAGGGGCCACTGCAGGCATTTGCAAAATGGATGCTCAATGATGCCCGCGGATTGGCACTTCATAGCGGCGCCTGAGGCTAGTTCGCGATGAGATCGGCCCGCAGCATGGCCCCTATACGGAACAACGCCTGTCCCGGAGCATTTATTCCGGGGCATTTATTCCGGATTCCTCTCCACCCGGCCAAGCATCGCATCGCCAATCTGATGGCTTTCGCGCGCTTTGAGCGCTTCGCCTGCGCCTCGAATATCCCCGGGTTCCTTGTTCTGGCTCAGCTTGGTTTTGCCGACCAGTCGCGTGATGTCGATCTGCAGCCCGACAATCGACTTGAGCAGGGTATCGATATAGTCCCTTGGGGCGTCGCCCATCTTCCAGGGCTCGGGTTCCGAGGCCTCGTGCGTGCGTGTCAGCCGGCCAACGACGCCACGCACGTATCGCTCGTCATCGTGAACGGCGATGCGTCCGTATGCATGGACGACAACATAGTTCCAGGTCGGCACCTGCTTGTGGAATTCATGTTTGCTCGGGTACCAGCTCGGTGAGATGTAGGCATCTCCAGCACGAAAGACTACGAGCACCTCGTCGCCGTTCGCGACCTCCTGCCATACCGGATTGGCCCGCGCGACATGCGCGCGCAGCACGCCCAGCTCGCCTTCGCCTGCTGCGAGTTCGAACGGAATGTGGTTGGCGTCCAGACCGCCTTTCCCATGCGTAATTAACGTGCCGAAGGGATATTGCGCGATGCGCGCGTGCAGGATATCGGTGCGGGACTCATTGAAATGGGCTGGTACGTACATGCTGGTTCCGGGAGCGGGTTGAGGTGTTGAAGGGGCTGTTTCGAAGTTCTCCTGTACGCATTCTGGTGAAAAACTGGTTTATCCTACAGGGCCGGTTTGGAGCATTTTTATAGGACCAGAATAATGGCGAGAACGGCCCGGGTCGCAGAGATTCCGTCTCTCGGCACTTTGGATCGCGCGGCGGGCAGCCTGAGCCGCCAGGTGGCGCAGGCGTTGCGGGAAGCGGTGCGCCAAGGCGATATCGAACCTGGCGACGCGTTGCCGTCCACGCGCGCGCTAGCGGCTTCGCTGCAAATTGCGCGCGGCACGGTGGTCGACGCCTACGAGCAGTTGATCGCCGAGGGTTTTCTGGAGTCGAAGGAAGGCGCTGGCACGCGCGTTGCACAGGCGCTGGCCGAACCGCAACCGCTTTCGGCGGCCAAGGGGAGCATCCGCCGGTCGGCCTGCAGCGCGGTCACG
>SDBV01004248.1_pt1 | contig 20732 bp, 19 predicted proteins | sample 2277081 | NCBI WGS metagenome assembly SDBV01 (sample SAMN10402039, study PRJNA504765) | marine sediment metagenome | isolation source: marine sediment core GS10_PC15, 223 cmbsf | place: Arctic Ocean: Southern Knipovich Ridge | collected 2010 | reverse complement strand
CGAGAGGACAAGGCTGACAAAGAAGAATACGTAGCAATATTGAAATATTGCAAGTAATTCTGATGCCGACAGCCGAAGCCGCAACAGGCAGAAAGCGAGCACGAAAAATTAAATTGCTCTAACCCTGAAAGGGTGTCATGCTTTCAGAAGCGACACACAGAATCTACAACCCGCTCCTTTCTCAGATTCGACGCTTATTTGTCCGTTTTGTCTTTGCACCATTTTTTTTACGATCGCAAGACCAAGCCCCTGTCCTTTCACTTTTCCGGAGGGTTTAGCCTGTGGAACATTTCAAACATTTTGCCAAAGGTTGAGCGAAGCGAAATCCCAAACTCGCTTCGGGGACGCAACCCCGGGTACACGTTCAAAACAAACTTATGCCCTGTAGGGGCTATATAAATCAGCCCCAGCCGAAAGGTTACGCCCCAAGTGGCTGGCTCATTAATTTCTCATTGGTCATTTTAAATTTCGAATTATTTTTGCTATCCCAAAGCATCATCTTTTTGCTGTTGCCCTGTGTATATCTAACTGCCCCGGAAGGCAGTTCCATAAAGACAGATTTCCGTTCCATACCGCCTAACACAACAGCCTTTATATCAATACCGCGTTCATTGAGTATCGATGTTACAGAATCGATATTCTTTTGACACACAGTATCGTCTTCTTTTTTCAGAACGTTCCCTGCACCGACAAGGCACACGTAAATATCGTTTTCATTGCTCCCATATTCCAGGAACAGACGCATCGTTTCGTCGATCGCATCTTGCGCGTATTTAGTTCTAGCCCGGGCTTTCCTCGGCGCCTTGCCCGGCAGCATTATATGCGCGATCACACCGGCCTTTTTAACCGGATCAAAACCCGCAACCGCAATACATGAACCGATCGCTATCGATCGTAATTGCGATTTTTCATTTGATGAGCGAACTTCACCAGTGTTGACATCAATGGGTTGCATTAGTCGGCTCCACTCCTCAGGTTCAATATTTTAAGTTTATCCTAACACTTTATCGGCAATTTACACTGATAAGATGAAAGTCTGGGGCGTTATCGGTAAGCAGCAGCGGGTACAGCGGGGGGCGTAACCGACATCAAGTTTGCGGATTTAGTTAGGCAGATATTCGGAGTTTACAATGCGGTTGCAGTTTTGGCTATTTTGGCGATATTTTTTTTCGGTCTAGGACCTATAAACTATGTGAAAATAGGCAAATAGGGCAAGGTGAAAAGTTTTTCTGAAAAAACCATGAAATTTCCCTATTTTAACTAACTTATCTAAATTAACATCGCCGATACACTCTTCATGGCAATTAAATTCAATGAATTTACGGAGAATGGAAGTATGGAGACATCAGTCGTCGAACAGAGAACCGAAGCGCGTTCGGAGTTGGCCTGGCCGGTAAGTGTTTGGCTTCCGGAGGCAAACAGGTTTTTTAACGGACAAAGCGTAAACGTAAGCAAGGGCGGGGTTTATCTGTCAATACCTATGACAGCACCGGTTAAGGAAGGCCACGATATAGAACTTAACTTCCCGAGGACAGTGGCCCTGGCAAAGCAAAAAGGGCAATACGCACGCATAAAAGCAGGTAAAGTGCTGCGAGTTGAACGCGATAAGATGCTGACCAACGCCAGCCTTGGCGTTGCGATCCAGTTTAGCTGATACCATTTGATATGTAGCTCGCATTCCTCTACGGAAGCGGGATGATCACATATTGGCCGGTTGTGTTAATGCACAGCCGGCCTGTTTTTGATCAGATAACACCCAATCCACCATTTTTTTCCCATTTATTAAGCTTTTTATATGTTTATATGTTGACAAATCCAGTATTTTGTGTACTATTGACGAAGTTAGAAGTTTTTTTTGGCTGCTTCTGTAATAATAGGTAGTTTGGAGTGTTTGGGTTTCGTTTTTAGGCCCCCATCCGGGTTAAAAGGAGAAAGAGTTTGAGTAAAGGTACAGTAAAGTGGTTTAACGGCGCAAAAGGTTTTGGTTTTATCGTTCCAGATGGTGGCGGTGACGACCTCTTCGTTCACTTTTCCAGCATCGTCGCGGAGGGCTACAAGAACCTTAAAGAAGGGCAAAAGGTTGAATTTGAAGCAGCAGAGGGGCAAAAAGGCCCCGAAGCAACAAACGTAAACGTTTGCTAGTTCTCAAGTTATAAGCGTTAATCAAAGTTGTTCCCCAGTCCAGTAGGGCTCAAAAGCCCGCATCACACAGCTTTCGCGCGCGGAGGCTTAATTATAAATTACGGGCAAAAAAAGGCTGAAAAATAAAATAAGTGCTTCCCGAGCCGATCAACGAGAGGCGGTGAGTCTTTAAAACGGCCGTGACGGCGGTAAAACGGCCGATAAATGGGCGGAAGTAGTAAAGAGGAGTCGTTTTGTTGCGGGTAAAATGGTGTGTAGAACTTACGAAAAAACGCGCGTTTTTATGCAAAAAGTGACAAAAAAATACAAATGCGCGCACCACAGCGCACCACAGCGCACTTTGCGCGCACCAATTGGAAAAAACGTGAGTAGGAAAAAATTCTTAATAGTTGGTTATTGGGCTGGAAAGGAGGAAAAAGATATTTGAGATCGGCAAGTTAAAGGATATAACGGACAAAGAAATATTCACCATGATCCGGCTTCGCACAAGGCTACGCCGCGACAGGAGGGCATGAAGGAAAGAAGGATTCACCACGGATGCACACGAATGTTGAAGCGAATGAAGCACGAAATCCGAAACAAATACTAAATTCTAAAAGCAAATGATCAAAACAGATTCACCACGAATGACACGAATGCTGAAGCGAATGGACACGAATTTTTTAGACAGGATCAATTCAATTTTCTATTTACTAATGACTATTTACTATTGGGGTGGAGCCGGCCGGTGCCGGGCTGATTCTATGTCGGGATGATATTAGCATTCAGCGGTCAGCGGTCAGGAAAAGATATTCCAGCACCCAGGGCGTAAACCTACCGCTGGATTAAAAGGTTATTCTCGCGCAGAGACGCAGAGACGCAGAGAAAAGATTGAAAAATTGGTTTTGGCCGGGTGCTTTATGTCGTGATTTGTGACTCGTGATGTTCGATCATGACGGGCAAGACGTAAATTGCCTATTGCCCCAAAAAGGAACCCGGTTCCTTTAATTGCGCCTTTCACTCAAGATTTGTGGTGGAGCCGGCTTTGCCGGGCGGATTTTAAGAAATAGTGAGGAAAAACTTTTGTAAATTGCCTATTGTCCCAGATAAAGCTCCCGGAGCCTTTAATTGCGCCTTCTTAAAGGATTTCTGCTTGCTTCTTTGATAAAACTTGATACAATCACTCTTTCGGCAAATAAGTAGCATGCTCCCTTAGGTGTTCCTTGCAACCTGGGTAACCAAAATCTAGAGTATACTAGTTGGTTTTGGTGCCTCAGCCGTGCTTACGAGTTGAATCCGTTAATTTACTCAAGTTATTTTAGGTGATATTATTATGCAATACAATAATCAAAATATTAAGGATAAATTATTTTTATTCACTCCAGGACCTGTAAATGTAGCAGAGAATGTAAGAAATGCAATTTGTAGAGAGGATATATGTCATAGAGAGGAAGAATTCGATAATTTACTTAGAAGCATTGAAGATAAATTACAAAAACTTTTTGAAATCAAAGAAACGAATAATTATAGAGCAGTTGTAATAACTGGCTCTGGAACTGCTGCGAATGAATCCATACTTTCTTCAGTTGTTGGCGATAAAAATATTCTTATATTATCAAATGGGGAATTTGGCGAAAGATTATATGGTATTTCGAAGATACATAATAAAAATACTTCCATATTGAAATTTGATTGGGGAGAACAGCTTGATCTGGAGAAAATTGATACTTATCTGAAAAACAATAACATTGATATAATCTCCATGGTTCATCATGAAACAAGTTCTGGCATGCTAAACCCTATTGAAAAAATAGGAGAATTATCAAGAGTTCATAATACAATGTTTATTCTTGATTGTGTAAGCAGTGTGGGGGCAGAGCCAATTGATGTTGAAAAATGGAACATTTCTTTTTGTTCGGGTTCATCGTCAAAAGCTATAGGTTCTTATTCCGGCATTTCTTTTGTTATTGGGAAAAAGCAAGAATTTGAAAAACTAAAGGGCATGCCTGCTAAAACAATCTATTTAGATTTATATAAGTTTTACCATTTTATTAATACTGTTTCACAAACGCCAAATACTCCGGCTGTTCATTTGTTTTTTGCTTTTGAACAAGCACTGTTAAATGTATTGGAAGAAGGAGTTAGAAATCGGCACGAGCATATCAAAAACTTAGCAAATCTATTAAGAAAAGGCATGGATAAATTAAATCTAAAATACTTGATTGATAGGGAGCATATGTGTTCAGTGCTTACCACGGTCCATATCCCATCTCATGTGGATTTGGATATTTTTCAGAAAAAATTAAGAGATAAAAAAATCATCATTTATAACGGGAAAGGACCGCTTAAGAATCAAGTTTTCCAAGTGGGAAATATTGGGGATATAACGCCTGATGATATTGATTTCTTTTTGAATTCAGTAAAAGAAGTTTTGCAAACTTTTGTAACAGGCTCAACAAGCGAAACTATCCATGGTAATTCTAGAGAAATTGCAACAGTATTGAATTAGATTTCTGGATAAATGGAAGTAAGATGATGAATGATATAAAACCTGCACAAAAAATAATTATTGAACCACCTTACTTTAGCAATTGGGCAGATTTATTTATGCCAAAAATAGCAAATATGATTCTGCCATTCGTTTCAAGATTCGAGTGGATTACACCAAATTGGGTTACTTTGTTTTCTTTTTTCTTGTATGTATTGGGTTGTTTATTTATCTTTATTGATATTCCATGTCACCTATTCTATACAGCAATTCTTTTACCTATAGCCTATATAGGAGATTGCCTTGATGGGCAGTTAGCACGGACTAAAAAATTATCTTCTGACATTGGGAATTATCTTGATAAAGTTGTTGATGTATTAAAAATATATTTAATTACAATTTGTCTTGCCTATAGTGCTTATATTACAACTAATAATGCTATCTACATTTTCCTTGGTTTTACCGCTTGTTTTTTCTTTAATTTCAGATATTACATTAAACTTGAAACAATTTTTAGCCAATTTAACCAAGATTCTCAATATTTAGTTAAAGCAAGTGAAAGAAGACAAGAATTATATATAATCAAGCAAAGAGAATACGAAAAACTTTCAACCAGCTTTTTAGGCAAAATAAAATTATTTTGGCTCAAAAATCGGAGTATATTTTGGGTTGATGAAGCGGAATTTGTTATTTTCACCAGCATAGGGGCAATATTTAATCAAATTGGATTGGTTTTGTGGATCTTAGTTGTTAGTCAGGTGTTAATAGCCCTTTGGAGATTGTTTGAACGAGGATATCAGACCCATAAGGCAAAAGAAAAACTTCTTGATCCAATGAGGAAATAAAATGAAAGCAATAATACTAGCAGCTGGAGTTGGTTCAAGAATTAGGTCACTCACTGATAACTGCCCGAAAAGCCTTTTAAAAGTTGGAGATCACACTATTCTCGAAATGATGTTATCACACATTCGAGATTGTGGAATAAGTGAAGTTGTTTTTGTAGTTGGATATCTAGAGGAAAAAATCAAAGAGTATGTGAAAACGAAATTTCCGGATTTAAATGCAAGTTTTGTGACAAATGATAAATACGCAGAAACAAATACCGGTTATTCTTTAATGTTGGCAAAGGATTTGATTAAAGATTCAGGTTTTATTAAATTTGATGCGGATGTAGTGTTTGATATAGAAATACTCAAGAGGCTCATTGAATGCGAGCACGAAAACTGTTTGTGCATAGATGGAAATATCGATCTTGATGCGGAAGAAATCAAAGTTGTCATTGACGATCAAAACATGATACTTAAAGCAAACAAAACAGTTGATCCCAAAGATGCTGTTGGCGAGTCAATAGGCATTGAAAAAATAAGCCAGGAAACAGCTAGTTTATTATTTGAAGAACTAGAACTAATGATGCAAGACAAAGGAAATCATCAGGAATATTATGAAGGTGCTTATGAAAGATTAATTGAAAAGAATGTTTCATTTTATGCTTTAGTTATTTCAGGGTTAAAATGGGCCGAAATTGACACTCGTGAAGATTTTGATTTAGGAATAAAAATATTTAGTAAAGCAAACTAATGTGTACTATCCACTACTTCTTCTGGCAGACGGTCTCATTTTGTTCGATATGGAAGAGAAAACAGAACAACCGGCATAATCGGTGGTCCGAAAAAAACGAGAGCAGTTAAAGGAAAAGGAAAGTTGTCTGCATCTGATCGTCCACTTTATCAGGTTTTTCCGGGTGGCAAAGCGCTATATGCTACTTATAAAGGGAAAGATTATAAGGCCCGGGTTGGAAGTACCGGCCGTGTGAGATATAACGGTGTTTATTATGATACACCGTCGGCAGCCGGAAGTGCTGTCCGTAAAGGTAAGGCAACTAATGGCTGGTGGCTCTGGAAATACAAAGATAAAAAAGGCAATATTGTTAGACTTAGGGAGATAAGAAAATAATTGCCGGACACGGGGGCAGATGCTTACCTTAGGCATAAATTGCATCTGAGATATTAGGTTTTCGATATTAGATAGTCGAGGGTGGGGTTTTTGTGTTTTATGCAGCCCCTACAGGGCATGTTTTTTTTGTTACGCGTTCCCAGGGTTACGCTGGGCTAACCCCATTCGACTTCGCTCAGGGCAGGCTCTGGGCTGATACATTAAACCCCTTCAGGGTTTTTGGAATTTTTCACCACCTTGGGTGCAAGCTAAGGCGTAAACTGATTAAATAGGTCCATTCGACTCCACTTCGTTCCGCTCAGGATGACAATGCACGTTTGTTGCGTTGGCGTTATTGTAAATTGTAACGGTGAAAAGCAACCCCGGCCAAAGACCGGGGTTAATCGATTTTGAGGCCCGCTAAAGCGGGCGTTTATTTTTATGGGGTTTGTTGTGTTGGCGTTATTATAAATTGTAGCGGTCAAGGTACCTAAGGCATCAAGATTGCCGCGGGCTAAAGCCCTCGCAATGACGATGTTTGTTTGTTATGTTGGCGTTATTGTAATTTGTTGCGGTCAACAGCAACCCCGCCCGGAGGACGGGGTTAATCGGTTTTGCGGCCCGCGTACCTAAGGCACAAGCTGCCGGGCGTTTATTTTTATGGGGGCGGTGGCGGATCACATTGTGATCTGAGATATTAGGTTTTAGATATTAGCGCGGAACCAGCCTATGGCTGGTTAGTGAGTAGATAGGAGTAAGTAGAAAGTAGAACCTTTCGACTGACTATTTATTATTGAGCAAGTGTCGCAATTTCCGTCTCACTTAAGGCACGAGCATAGACCCTGACCTCGTCGAGCAGGCCGCTATAGAAATCGCCTGTTGCCATGCCTGCATCGTATTCCTGCCCAAGCGAAAATACATCACTGGCGGCAACAGATGCTGTCGAGGTAAAGCTTGAGACATTGCTGCCATCGACGTAAATAGTAATTGTGTTAGCACTATCTTCAATAACATAAGCGATGTGATGCCATGTGTTGTCGATTACCGTGGCTGTTGTATCATGCCATGCGGTATCACCCAAACTGAGCGTAGCGGTACCGGCCTGGGTACCGCACAACAATTTATTGTCACCGCTTGCAGTGTTTATCGATATCATAAACTGCACGTCGGGGTTGCCCTCCTTCGCTTCGCTCAGTCGGGCAGGTTTAAGCAAACAAGAAAGAATATGGAAACGGAAAGTGACAACTTTAAACCAGGACTTGAGACTTTGACGGCTAGTCAAAATTATCAAAAACAGTTTATTATCGGGCCAACAATATGCATACCTTTTCAATATCAGTCCGCAGGGCACTTATAAGCATTATGTGTTTAAGCGTGGTTTGTTTACGTTCGATACAGGGGGGTTAGTTTTATAAGTCCTTATGTTCTCGAGTGTTCTTGTGAATGAAGTTTTTTTGAAAACGCGTTTTTGTTTTGTTCGTCTGTGTTTGGCAGCGGTTTTGTCGGTTGTTGCTGCGCCGTCGGCCTACGGCGAGATGGTGCATACGCGGACGGTTTCTCTCGATCTTATATGCGCGGATATTTATCGCGGCGATCTTTCGCAGGCCGAGAAGCGTCTGCAGGAGTATGACAACGGCGACCCCGCGATAGAGGCTCTGTCACAGGTTGTTTGCGAATACAAGTCTTACTCTCAAAACCGTCAGCAGCGATCGTCGGAAATCTACTCCGATCATATAGAGACACTTGCTGATATGACGCTTGATGCCGAACCTTACCGCGTTGAGAATGTGGCGCTGTTTTTCGCGATATTTGTCGAGTTGATGGAACTGTCCGGTTACGAGCAAAAGTATATGCTGCTTGATGACCCGTTCGTTGTCGGAATGCTGGAGGTAGCCGAGGAAAAGGCTTTTGCGTACGATCACAACGGCGATCTTGCGAACGCTCTAAAGTATTACGAAAGGCTGCTTGCGGTGGCGGGCGATAATGCGGACTACGAAGAGAGTGTTGACAGGGCGGGGCAGCGGTTGAGAGTCGAATCGCTGCTCAAGGCGGATTCGTGTCAGACTCTTGCGGAGCGATATGCCGATGTGGAACCGGAGATGTTCAGCAATGCGATGAAGATATTGCATCTAAGGCATGTTGACGAGATCGATCTCGATGCGATCGCAGATGCTTGCCTTGACAGGTGCCTTTTGCTTGCGGAGATATTATACGATCCGGAAACAGAAGTCGATTTTGAGTTTAGATGGGACGAGTTGAACGGGTTTATCGACGGTATCTATGAGATACGCGAGTATATGTTCGATTCGGATGTTACTTTAAATCGGTTTTTGGACATCTTCGAGATCGTTCTTGAGGTGAACATCGAGACGATAAATATGCCTCAGGAAGTTCTTGTCGCTCAAATATCCGAAGCGTGCCTTGGCTCTATCGATCCTTATACGGCGATCGTCTGGCCGGGCAGCGTTCAGCGGTTTAGCGAACGGATCAGCAAGGAGTTTAGCGGTATCGGTATTGAGCTTTCACAAGCTCCCGGCAGCTTTAGGATAGTCGACCTTCTGCTTGATACGCCGGCTTACGGCTCTAAGCTAAGGGCGAACGATGAGGTTATCTCCATAAACGGACAGTCCACCGAGAATATGAGTATTGAATGTGCGGGTGAGCTGATAACGGGCAGAGAGGATACGCTTGTAACGCTTAGGGTCAGGCACGCTGACAGCGGGATGGTCGAGGATATAACGGTCATTCGTTCGCGGATAACTATTCCGACGGTTCAGGGGTGGCAGAGGACGGCAGACGGTATGTGGGAGCACTTTATCGATGACGACAACGGGATTGCTTATGTGCGGATCGAGAACTTTACAAAAACGACCGACAGCGAGCTGTCGGCTGTTCTCTATGATCTTGAGCTGGAGGCGATGCAGGGGCTTATTCTCGATCTTCGAGGCAACAACGGCGGATACTTCGACACGGCTGTGCGGGTTGCCGATATGTTTATCGCAGATGGACTCATAGTTAAAAAAATACCGCGACGCGGTGAATCCGAATCGCAATATGCTCACCTTGAAGGAACGCATCCCGAATATCCGATCGTTATACTTACAGACGGCATGACCGCAAGTGCGTCCGAGATCGTGGCAGGCGTCTTGGCAGACGCTGCGTATGAGCGTGCGACGATCGTTGGCGAGAGGAGTTACGGTAAGGGGTCTGTGATAACGATGACACATTCTACCGGGGGTGGTTCGCAGCTATGGTTTACCGGGGCCGACTATGTTTTACCGTCGGGTAAATACGTTAAAGATCGCTATCGTGCCATTGAGGACGGGAAAATCGATTGGGGTATTGAGCCTGATGTAAAGGTCGCAGCCGGCAGACGTGAACTGGACAATGTCCGGCGGGTGGCTGGGGTTAATAGTATGATGCAAAGAGCCGATCAGGCGACAGTGGACAGATATACGATCGATGAAACTCTCGATGCCGATGCGCAGCTTGAAATTGGCAGGCTGATCATGCTTACAAAGTTGATACGTGCGGACTACGAGTAGCGTTTTTTTGGCGGCTATATTTCCTGACCGTGTTTTAGTACGATGCCTGCAAATCTCCATACTTTTTCAAATTCATCGACAGGTATAGATATTTTACCGATGCTCGGGTCGGCGACCGTAACAGCATCGTTTGAGACATCGAGAACAGCTACGCAATGATCGAGCATGAATTTATACCGGAGAACAACAAGAGTTATTCCGCCGTTGATGAGCTGGCTTGTCGAATCGAATCGACGGAACTGACATTGCAGGTTGTCATTTTCATAAATATCGCTAATCGCATCGTAAAGATTTTTTGGACGAGTTCCCGTTATTGGTGAAGTTCTCGAACGAATGGCGATCAGTCCTTCTTCGGCATCGAAACCGAGCTTCCTCAAAGCAGTAACCGCAGCGGCTGGTCCGCATGTGTAGTCCTTGCTTTGCATACATACTCCCTCGTTGTTCATTGTCGTTTTGAGACTGGAAAATTCATCGTAGAGCATTAGCGGTTCCAGCGACGGCAGTATCGAAAAACAGACTATGAGAACTACCATTATTATCGCGACAAGAATTTTTTCCCATTTGTATTTAAGATGTGCCATCGGTGTGGTAAGCCCAAGCGTGATGATAAGCGCAAGTGCCGCGGGCCTGAATTGTCCGGCGGTAAGCGGCGACAAAGGCTTATAGCAAGCAAGCGGTCCGCAATATTTTCCTGCGAGTATCAAGCCTGTCAGCGTAAACGGGATTATGTAGGCGAACGCTCTATACGGAGTCCTTGAACCGGACAGTTTTCTTCCGATATACGCGCCGGCAATAGATACAAGTACGACGATAGTCAATTCTATTAAGGAATTCATCACCACCCCTTAATCCAGCTAAACTGGAAATCCTAAATACTAAATTCGAAATCCGAAACAATATCGAATTACTGAAATCCTAATTTTCAAAACAAACAACATGTATTCGGCGCCTTCTGCGGGAATGACAATAAGGACACATTTTTTTTCGCTACAATGGATTCGGCGTCCCTTGTTTGCGTTCGTTCATTATACCAGATTTGGCTTTTAAATACAAGTTTTGCATGGTAACGGTTTTGCCGGAACCGTTTATTTGGTGGTCGCTATTTTTTATTATAGGACGTAATTTTGTATTTAAAAAGATTCTGTTTTTTAAAACAGCGTCTTCTATGTAAGAATAAAACGCCTTTAGGCGTACACGAAAAGGCTTATTATAAGACGTTTTTATAAAAAGAAATAAATTAAAAAAGTGCCCTCAGGATTTTTGTTTGTCTGTTTTATTTATTACATTTTATATGAAAGTATTTTCGGCTGGGAGTCCGGTTGTAGAGCTTAATATATAAAACGGAATTGAAATGCCAGGAAAGAACGTAAAAACCGATTTGAAATCGCGGAAGATAGCAAGCAAGCATCTCTTTGGTGAATTCCTTGTTGCTCATGGCACTATCAGCCAGGCGCAGCTTTCAGCGGCGCTTCTTGATCAGGGTGAAAAGGGCGGCCTGCTCGGCGTTGTTTTAGTTAGACTCGAGATGCTAAATGAAGAGCAGGTCACGCAAGCACTGGCACAGTTCCTTTCAATGGATTATTTATGCCTCGATGATATTTCGGCGATAGACGTTAAAATTGCCAGGATGCTGCCGGAAACCATTGCCAAACGTTTTTGTGTAGTAGTTATTGGCGAGGAAGGAAAAAAAGTTGTCGTCGCAATGGCGGATCCTCTTAATGTTATCGAAATAGACACCATTTCTTTGAAGATAAGCCGACAGATCAAGGTCGTCATAAGTTCCGGGAGCAAGATCAACCAGGCAATCGAAGAGATCTATCACGGTTCCGATGTTCAAGAGCAGAGCCTTCGAGACATTGTCGATCTTGAAGTTGAGGCCGAGATCGCCCAGGGCGACGAATTTGTCAATGACGAATCTGTCAGCGAAGAGGAGGCGGGCCAGGCACCTGTTATTCGTTTTGTCGATCTTCTACTGAGCCATGCGGTTAAAAGCCGTGCCAGTGATATTCACATAGAGCCTCAGGAGCATTCAATGGACATCCGTATGCGTATCGACGGCGTTCTTCACGATGTTGTTCCTCCTGCAAGATCTATGCAGGCAGCGGTTATCACCCGCATAAAAATTCTTTCGGAGATGGATATTGCCGAAAGACGACTTCCGCAGGACGGCCGATTCAAAATTAAAACATCCGGACGAGGTATCGATGTACGTGTTTCTGTTATCCCTGTTATATACGGCGAAAAAGCAGTGCTTCGTATTTTAGATGCCAGCGCCGTCGATCTTGATCTGAACAAGCTCGGCTTCGAGCCAAATTTACTTAACGATTTTAAAACAATACTTTCCCAGCCAAACGGCATTATTATTGTTACCGGCCCAACGGGCAGCGGTAAAAGCACTACTCTGTATTCTGTTCTGAACTACTTGAAAGATCCGACCAAAAATATTACGACCGTCGAAGATCCCGTCGAATATCGCCTTGAAGGTATCAACCAGATCCAGATCAGGCCCGAGATAGACCTTGATTTTGGAAAAAGTCTTCGGGCCATCCTGCGTCAGGATCCCGATATTGTTCTTATCGGCGAGATTCGTGATAAAGAGACGGTCGATATTGCGATCAAGGCCTCGCTTACCGGTCACCTTGTTTTAAGCACTTTCCATACCAACGACGCACCCAGTGCGATCAGCAGATTGGTTTATATGGGCGTCGAACCCTATCTTCTGGGATCGGCACTTAGGATGGTACTGGCTCAGCGGTTGGTCAGACGGATATGCGAATCATGCAAAGAGCCTATAACTCTTAGCGATGAGGTTTTAAGCAGACTCGGCATAGATCCCCGGAGAGCTCATTCCGCAAAATTCTATCATGGCAAAGGCTGTAAGGCTTGCGGTGATACTGGTTATATGGGCAGATTGCCAATATTTGAGTTTTTGATAATCGACGAGGATATTCGTCAGACGCTTTATACAGGTGGTAATGAAGCACAAATAAGACAGATTACCCGTGACAAGGGGTATGGCGGACTTCTCGAAAGCGGTGTTAGCAAGATGCTGCAGGGTCTTACTACCGCCGAGGAAGTTTTGCGTGTTACCTGTACCGAAAAAGCAAAAGTTTAATTTTTTCAGGAGAACAGATCGTGGAAGACCAGACAAAAAGATTTAAGTATGTTGCCCGTGACTTTACCGGTAAAAAGAAAGAAGACTTTAAGCGAGCTTCCTCTTCCAATGAGGTCATTAGTTGGCTCAGGGAGCAGGGATTTACACCGATCTCTGTTACAGAAATGAAATCGGTGCAGAAAAAAGCTAAGCAGCAGCTTAGTTTTGGCGGCGGCGGAAGAAAGAAGCGCATCAAGTCCGGCGATCTTGCAGCTCTTTGCTGGCAGCTTACTACAATGGTCGAAGGTGGCATCCCTGTTATCGGTGCTATGGAAACCATATCCAGCGATATCGATAATCCACAGCTCAAAGAGCTGCTGATCCAGGTTGGTGAGGAGATGAAGAAGGGCGAAACCATGTCGGAAACAATGGCACAGTTCCCCAAGGTTTTTAACAGCCTTTCATGTGCTATAATTATGGCAGGTGAGAGCGGCGGTAACCTTGCCGATGCATTAAGGAGACTTGCCGAGTATTTTGACAATCGTGACAAGTTTGGCAAGAAGATCAAAGGCGCAATGGCATATCCCGCGTTTGTGCTTGTTTTTATTGTTTTGATAGTTGTGTTCATAATGGCATTTATCATTCCTCGCTTTACGTCGATATTCGATCAGCTTGGAGATGAACTGCCTGCATTTACACAGGGATTCATGAACGTCTACGACCTTCTCTATAACAACGCTATTTTTATTGTTGGCGGTATTGTTTTGCTGGTTGTTGCAATTGTTATGTATAGTAAGACCGAAAAGGGACATTACAGTTTATGCAAGATATTTCTGAAGTTGCCTCTGATAGGGACTGTTGCAAATCAGGCCTTTGTTGTGATTTTCTGCAAAACGATGTCAACACTTATATCGGCAGGTGTCTCGATCATGGATACTTTCGATGTTCTGATGTCTATGACAAATAACGACATTATAAAGAATGCTATCTCGGAGACAAAGCAGCATATTACCGAGGGAATAAGCGTTTCTGAAAGTCTAGCCTCATCGGGTTTCTTCCCCAGCATGGTTGTAAAGATGACCCAGGTTGGCGAGGAAAGTGGATCAATGTCTAAGGTTCTTGAACGCACAGCGGATTATTATGAGCGAAAAGTTGACGCTTTGATCGATACGTTAATGTCATTGCTTGAACCTGTAATGATCGTAACGGTTGGTGGGATCGTACTGATTGTAACGCTTGCGTTGTACCTGCCTATATTCTCAATGGGTCAGTAAGCCGTGTGCAAAATCGTCATTTGAGCCGTTTAAAGGGGGATTTTTGTGAAAGAATTATTTTTTCAAAAAACTCAAATATTGGTTTAGGTGCACTATGATATGACCGACTAGTTGAGAGTGTGATTAAAAAAGAAACTGTTTACTAATATTTTTTAAGGAAGTCGAACATGAAGAGTAGAAAAGGTTTTACACTGATCGAATTAATGGTAGTGATCCTGATCGTTGGTATCCTGGCAGCAGTTGCCATACCTCTGATGAGAGGTCGTATTGATTCTGCAAAGTGGACAGAAGGTAAGTCTGCTATGGGCACCATTGCCGTGGGATTGCGGGCCTATTGTGCCGAAAAGGGAGCCGCTTTTGATGCGGACATAGCGAGCATGATAAATGTTGCAGACTTTAGCCGTCTGGGAATTGAAGACGAGGATCTTAATGGAACGATTTTCGACGTTAATAATTACCTGGTTACAGCAGCAGCTTACGACTCCGCAGCTTCTCCCGCACTGACATTTACAATCCAGTGCATTGAATTAACACTTGCTCCTACGACAGTTACTTTGAATCACCTGGGAGTATGGACTCCTTAGTCTGATCATTTACAGAATGAATCAGCCTGGAGTTGGATGAATATTTAAAAGGGGGCCTAAGAGGCCCCCTTTTTTAATTTTAAAGCGAATGAATACAGAAATGAAATTACCAAAAAGAAAATCTGCCGGTCTTACACTTGTCGAGATACTGATCGCTATAACTCTCATTATTGTCGTCATCATCGGCTCAATGAGCTTTAGATACCATGCAGTACTGGATGCACGCGAAGCCGATGCCAGGATCACATCAGCAAGATTAGGCTCAATGCTTCTCAATGCCTGGGTAGCGAGGATGGGCGATGCAGGATTCGATCCCGTAGCTGAGTTTAACCCTGGGATCCCAATAGCAATATCTGCGTCAGGTGTGGATGCTCCCACAGGCTTTACCGAACTTAATAAATATCATATTCTTTGTGATAATATAAACTATTATGCAACCCTCTCTCATAAAGCAACAGAAACAGGGCAGGCGGGGGTGGTTACAATAACTATCAGTTGGCTCAACGATTACCGGGAGTGGGATGAGTCTGCGGTAAAGCAGTCGATCGATATGACAACATATGTGCGAAGTGGACCGGGTTATTGATCCAAATGGGAATAATAAAATGAAGAGTACTAACAGATTAAAAAAATGCAAGGGTGTAACACTGACCGAGTTAATGGTAACGCTTATATTGGCGTCCATTGTATTCCTTGCCTTAGGCACGGTCATAGTTGACGCGCATAAGGGCTGGCTAACGATGTTCTCGCGGTCATTTAGCGATGTGGTAACCCACGCTTACGTGACACAAAATGCTTTTTCCACCATAGTTCGAAAATCAAGTATCGCAGTTTATGAGTATGAGCTTTCGGTAGATGAAACTCACATCGTCGCAGTGGAGGTGTACTATTATAGTGATACCGGTACCACTGACCTTGACCGCTATGCAAGATTTTATATATCGGGCACAACCCTTAGTGTTGACGAAGGGGTTATCGATACAACTGTTTTACCCTGGGTAAAAGAAACACCTGATACTTTAGTGTTAGCTGAAGATGTTGCATCCGGATATTTTGATATAAACGGTTCAAGCATACAAGTGGTACTTAACCTTGATAATGGCAAAGAAGATATGAAGGTCATCACTTCGGCTGTTAGACATAATGATTGGTTTTAATATGAAAAAGATAAGACGAAAACAAAAAGGCTCAATATTAGCTCTTGTTGTAACGATCATGGTGATGCTGCTTCTCACCGGTCTTGGTTTGTTAAGACTCGGGTATCACTCGCGTATCATGGCTGCAAGGTCTTCTTTTGAGATATTGGCAATTGAAGCTGCCGATGCCGGTTTCGTCCAGGCAAAATTATTAATGGATAAGAAACTTCAAGAGGAAATAGTCTGGAATAATAGCGATCTGCCGTTTGCAACGGACGTTTCACTTGCTAACTCTGATGCAACGTATAGTTATGATGTTACAGGCAATGCATCTGGATTTACGGTTACATCGACAGGGACCGCAAGTAATGCTACAAGAACCGTTCACGGGTTGCTCCGTGTCAAATCGTTATGGACAGGTCTTTCTGTGCAAAACATGCTTGATATTAAAAGCGGAACTACGCTGATGAGCGATCCCGCGGACCAGTATTTTGCTATACGTTCAAACAGTATTGCCGATGCGAGCATGGTATTAAAAGCTAACACAAGCATTCCAGGTGATATAATCATAGGTCCCGGTGGAACCATCGAAGACGCAGTTGACATGAAAGCGACGACAGAGGTTTCCGGTATGATGTTTGCCGCAGCCGAAGAGATCTATTATCCGCCGGTAGTGCTTCCAACGAACTTGACGGCTGCTACAGAAACTGCCTATACTTATGTTCCCGGCGTTGCACTGACTGGTAACCATAAGTTCACCAGTATGGATATTCCCATTGGTGGAATTCAGGAAGTTTCCAGTAACTGCGACATATACGTCGTCGGCGGTACCGTCCTTCAGAATTCTGCTGAATTGGTTGTTACGACTGGTTCCACTCTGGAGTTATATATTGGCGGTAATTTTGAGGGTAAAAATGACAGTGAGCTTCAAAATGACACAGGCGACGCTGAGAACCTTAAAATATTCGGGCTTGATACCTGTACTTCAATTATCATGAAGAACAGCGGCGATTTCTATGGTGCCATTTATGCTCCGAATGCTGATCTGGTCCTTCACAATGGCGGTTCAGTTCAGGGTTCTTTTGTCGGTGATAACTTCGAGATGAAGAATTCCGGAACATTCATTTACGATTGCGATCTTGGCGATGTCGGTATAGATGACATGGCTGCGTCTTTTAGTGTTTTCCGTTGGTGGGAAGAATAACAGCCGCAGTGTCACATTATTCACTTTAGTCCTATAATCAAGAAAAGATCAATCTCACTTACTTTTTTTCACTTTTTTTTGTATCAATTTTCGCTCCAGTTTTTGAAATCGTGTCAAAATCCACCCTCATTAGTTTGGTTTCCATTTTTTTATAGGACGTTGCGATATTTGATATTTAAGGGGTAATATCAATTATCATTTTTGATTTCCTATGTGAAATCGCTGGTTTTTTAGTCCGATGAATGTAACAGTGCCTTATAGGCTAAATAGTATAATTGTTTTGAGGATATTGATTTTGTTAAAAACAAACAAAAAGAAAGCCTTTGGATTGGATATTGGAACCTCATCGGTAAAGATGATCAAACTGTGTAAGAACGATGATGGTTATGCAGTTATTAGAGCCGGTTATCTGGAAGTCGATAGTTCCGCCGGAGATCAGGGTCCCAATATGATTCAGGCTGTCAAAGATTGTGTTAAGTCTTCCGGAACGAGCATTAACTCTGCGATATGCGGCATCTCCGGTAGTGAAGTTGCCGTTCGCAATTTCAAGTTTCCGGGGTTATCTCATTCGGAAGTAGAAGGTGCGATACAACTTGAAGCTTCGCAGGTGTGCCCGTTTAACATTGATAAGTCGATGCTTGATTATCAAGTGTTGTCGACAAATCAGGAGAACACCAGCGGTATTTTGGTAGCTGCGACAAATGAGCAGATCGACAGGAAAAAGAGGATTGTCCAAGCCGCTTCCTTCAGCACGATAATGATGGATGTTGACGGACTTGCACTTATCAATTGCTTGAACGAAGTCGAAGGCATACAGCAAGATATGTCAGTGGCTGTTTTAAATGTAGGAAGTACGTATTCTAATCTGGTCATCATGGGTGATGACTCTGTTCCGTTCGTTCGTGATATATCTTATGCATCGAAAGATACCATAGATTATATTGCAAATGAAAAGGGAATGACACCAGAAAAAATTCTCGAGATATTATTTGCTGATATAGAGTCCGGTGAGACTGAATTCGTCCTTGGCGATTGCCTTGAAGCGGCATGCGGGCAATTGATAACAGATATAATAGGAACGATCAGGCACCACAGAACACACACAAATACCGAAGCAGTCGAAAAACTACATGTCTGCGGAGGCTTTGCAAGTGCAAAGGGTTTTGTCGATATTCTAAACGAAAAGTTGCCGGTAGAAGCTGTTTTGTGGAATCCTTTCGATAAGATTACATGTGATCTCGATGAGGCAGGAAAACAGATGTTACAAAAAAACGGCCCGGCAATGGCAGTCGCTGCGGGTCTTGCTATGAGGGCCATTTAATATGTTTACAATTAATTTGTTAAAAGAAAAAACAGTTTCAAGCGAGTATTTTAGTAAGACGTTGGTTTATCTGGTCGCCGCAATACTGCCTGTTATAGCAATAGCGGTAATGGCAATACTCTTCCTGGGAAATACCGCAGTGATGGCATCACAAAAGAAAAAGATAGCACAGTATGACGCTTCCCTTGCAGAACTTTCTGAAGCGGTGAAGATGCAAAAGGATTTCGATACAGAAAAGAAATCGATAAATAAAAGTCTCTCGGAACTGTCAACTTCACTGAAGAACTATGCACAATGGTCCCCGATCCTTATTGAGATCATACAGACGATGCCGGATATGATGGTAATAACGGACCTTCAAGTCAAAAGGACGCCAACTAATCGTAAGATAACTACGAGCGATGGAAAGAGTAAGTCTGTTAAGGAATTTAAAAACACTTTGAGTTTGAGCCTTAGCGGTAATTCGCGGCAGAACTATGATAGCGATGTGAGGGAGTACGGCGATCGTATGAGATCGTCTGAGGTTCTAAAGGACCTTGGCCTTGAGCAGATATCTGTATCTCAAAAAGAGGAAGATGTCGATGGTCAGAATGTCATAGCATACGGTATTAAATGTGTTTTTATTACTAATTAAGGGCAGGTAGCCATGAAAACTATAGATAAAGAAAATCTCAAATTAATCGCTATCATATGGGGCGTGACTGCTGTGTTAGCAGTTGCCGCGTACAATTTTGCTGTAATTCCGCAAACGTTGAATAAACAATCGTTCGAAAAACAGCTTGCTGACAAAAAGAATCTCTACGAGTTTGCCCAAAACATGGCTGACGAAAAAAAGAGACAACAGCTTGACAGCGACATGGAGAAGTTGCGAAGCGAACTCGATAAATATGTAATCGGGTTTCAAGAAGCTTCAAACCTGACATTTGATATCAGTAAAATAGCGACAGAAAAAAAAGTCTCTTCATTTAGCATTATGTCAAATTATAACAGCAAAAATAAAGCGATCAAAAACAGCAAAGATATATACGAAAATAAGATCAAAATCAAATTTGATTCAGGATTCAACCAGTTTGCTGCAATGTTAAATGCCCTTGAAAGACATCAGCCGGTGTTCTTCATAAATTCTTTCAAGATAAGAAGTGTTGGAAAAACGAACAAGAAATCAGTGGATATGGATATATCCTTTTTCATGAAGAAAGGTCAGGAAGGTTAATCTGACGTTTCCCTGTAACTGACGGAGATCATTAATGCAAGACGATAAGTTAGATATTCAAAAAATACTTCGGGACGTCCCTGACGAGTCAGTTGAGTCTACCAATGAGGCCGAAGAGGTCGAAGATGATTCCCAAGAGGTAGTTGAGCCGGTTAATGCCGATCAGGAAACTGACGACAGCGATGCCGTTGAGCCTGTCAAGAGTCTCGAAGATGTTATGGCTGATGAGTCTGCCGAAGGGGTCGAAGAGGTAGTTGAGCCGGTTAATGTCGATCAGGAAACTGACGACAGCGATGCCGTTGAGCTTGCCGAAGAGATCGAAGAGGCCCAAGAGGTTGCAGAAGAAGAGCCCCAAGAGGAAGTTGCTCCTGAGGTTTTGGACAAAGCCGTCAAAAATGAACCACAGTCTGAGCCGAAAACACCTGCCGAGCCGCTTACTGCCGAGGAGAAAAAGCAACGTATCATGAAGGTCGTGGTTCCGCTGCTTTTGGTTGGATTTGTTTTCATGGCTAAGAAGTCCTTCTTTCCTTCGCCTGCGGAGTCTGTTGCACAGAAAATTCAGCCGGCAGAGGTGGTTGAATTGAATACGACGCTGCAATGGCAACTGCCGGAGGAATATCCATCGTCGCTTCGCGATCCTATGCGATTTGGTTCTGTTAGCAGCCAGCAGTATGATCTTACATCGGAGTCGCTGGTACTGAAGGGGATTATTTTCAGCAGTACACCGGCAGCGATAGTTAGTGGAAAAATAGTAAAAACAGGCGATGAGATAATGGGGGCAACCATCGTAGAGATAAAAAGGGGATCTGTGGTTTTCCGG
>SDBV01004247.1_pt1 | contig 20732 bp, 10 predicted proteins | sample 2277081 | NCBI WGS metagenome assembly SDBV01 (sample SAMN10402039, study PRJNA504765) | marine sediment metagenome | isolation source: marine sediment core GS10_PC15, 223 cmbsf | place: Arctic Ocean: Southern Knipovich Ridge | collected 2010 | reverse complement strand
AGAAGAACGGAAATTAAATTGTCGCATAATAAAATTACGATTCGGTGGGTCAAAGCGATAAATTTTGAGAATTGCAAACAGATATTTAAGTTGTGTGATCGTGCACTCATCATCCACCATAGTTGATGGAGATTTCAGTTTGTCCAATCGACCCACAATGGCTGACCATATTTTAAAACTTTTGTATGGCATTCCATTTCGGATAAAGGCGACCATACTGATAAATTGTGCGTATTCGATCCAGTTTTTCACTGAGGCAAAAGCTTGTTCTGCAGTATTCCTCGGAGTGACAATCAAATGATCTTTTTGATTCCCATTGAGAATCTCATTTAAAATACATTGAATGTAAGTAATGGTTTTTCCAAGACCTGCTTCAAAAGCGAGAATGGGATACAAATCCTTCGTCTTGAGAGCTTCCATGGTTTGCTGCGTTTTTCTCTGATACGGTTTGAGTGGCAAGAGTAAATCTCCAAGATCTATTTCTTCCACATTAATTGAGGAAAGATCAAAAAGAGAGTCAGGCCAATCCAACATTGTGGGTCCACCATGGTAAGCGTTTGTGAGATCAAGACTCTTCCGCATCTTTTCCAACACTTTGAATGAAGCTTGCTTAAAATAAGACCCTTCAATTGTGAGCGGTGCTACCTGTTGGAGAAGGGAAGTTCCAGTGGCTTCTGATTTTGTTTTACGTCTCTTTCGGGGACGGGCTGTGTTGATATCAGTCTGATCAACTATGGCGTCCTCGATAAAATGCTTTTTAGAGTTTTTGAACGCAGATGTAAATTGCGAACCTCCGCCGGCTCCCCTTCCTTTTCTACTGAAAGTGAATGAGAGATAACGAGACCGTTTTAACACCCAAAAAGGCAACTCTTCTGCTGAAGAATTTTGGAGCTTGTCCATCAATTGCTGATGCTGCTTTTTCGTAATCGTCAGATAGCCATAAGTCTCATCTCCAGTCAGTTCAACACCTTCTTCAAGGTTTAACGCTTCGAATAAAGTCCGATAAGCCGCCTCATCGTAATCTTGACAGTAGGCCACAGGATGCCCTGCGTTGCCGAAAAAGCATTTCATCGGAAGCAGTTGGATATTCGTTCCATCTTGTTCAATGAGAAATGCGGGGATTTCGGCTGAACGGTCTTCATAAATTTCACGGTCGATTTCGGTTGAAAGGTTTTCAATTCGATGGGTTAGATAGTGGACCTTGTCCAAGATAAATGCGTTTACAAGCTGCTCTTTTTGTCCCTCTGTAAGCCACGCAAAAGCTCCATCAACTTGATCAATAAATGAAAGAGGTTCTCCTCCGAAATATTGAGGTATCTTACCTAATTGATAGGAATTGCAGTATCTTCTGAAGTCGTGAGTGATGAAGTCGCGAATCGCCCCTTTTCGGGAGATTCCCTTGATATTCTCACCCCCAATACGAAAACGTTCAAAGAACGATGCCTTAAATCTCCAGATTCCATTTTCTTCGATGACCGCATCAGTAAATAACTGCGTATTTCCTTCGATGAATTTCTTTAACTGATCCAGAAACCTTTTATAGCCCACTTGACACAACCTCATCATGTCAGGGCTCTTTTTGATCTGATTCCACTTTTCAAGATAGACCTTATCATCTTTACTTAGAAGTGTAGTTGAAGTTGGTTCTGAGCTGGGGGACTTTATAAATTCTTGTAGTCCTTTTAGAATCTTTAACAAATTGGGTTTGTAAGCATTGGATACAGTATGGACTTTACCATGAAATTTATTAAAAATGCTGTTTAAGATAAGAGTTTTGTTATCAAAGTTTGAATGTAAAAACTTTAAATAGCATTCATGATCTACTGGTAGAAAGAATGGAAGAATAAGCAACCATTTTTTATCTAATCCATGTTGTTTTAGTAAACTCCGTAATTTAGCAATATGAATTATTTTATCGCTGATATAAAGAGGAAACGCCTTTTGTAATATTGGTATAAATGGCTTGATACCGATTTCTGAGGCATCAAAAAGGTTAACTTGACACATGATACGATTATTCGATAAACGGGAACACAATTCAGGTATGTGCGTTAAGATAACAGATTTCTTTTGCTGATTCTCAATTTCAGGGAATTCAAGAGCCAAGAGATACCTATCCGTTTCACCTGGTTGAGTGATAAGAGTGAATTTCTCTTGAAATTCTTCCCTTAGCAATGGAATTAAATCTTGATGTTCGTTCGATAAAAGATTCAGATGTTTGAGGCCATGTATGAATAAATTAGAGTCTAAACCATTATTTTTTAGGTACCCTTCTACAAGAAGACGGTAAGGGGTCTTCCCTGATATCTCTGTTGAAAAGAGATTATTTTTATTTATTCTACTATTCAAAATCTTATTTACCGCAGTCGTATCACCCTTCTTAATGTAAAACGATAATAAATTTTCACCCTCTTCAAATGGGGTTAATGCCCACCCAGAATTACAATTACTATTCAACAATTCGTCTAATTTCTTGCCATCCGAATCATTCGAATTGAATAAATCCTTTACCAACTCTATTTGTCGAGGAAATGTTTTCCATAAATGAGCCTGAAGCGAATTAAATCGATTTAAGATAGAAGGGTGAATTTTTGTTGAATAACGGAGAATGGTTAACAAATCATAATAGTCATTCAACAAATAGCCTTCACTTGAAGATTGAAATGGAAATTGAGGGTACAGTTGTGCTAAATGTATTAGCTTTCTTTTCCATCTTTTTACAACTTTACCTTCTTTGTCTAGGGTTAATTGAAATTGAACATTAATATCTGGTAATATTCCTCTATCCATCTTTTGAATGGCATCCGCCAGCTTAGAAGATTCATCTTCAGAGACTGGTTCAATTTGCCAAGATATTCCTTCAAAAAGATCTTCGTTAAATCGAAATAACAACTTTTCACCGTCTGAACTCACTTCAATTGGGCGCCAATATTCTCCGCGTTTTTCCAATTCTTCATGAACCAATGAAAGAGAGGGTAAAAAACGAATTTTTTCTTCATGATCAAACATTCCATGCTCTGCGAATTTCTGTAAGGTTTCTATTATATTCCAGAGTGTCTGAGAATCGTCATCTTTCAGAACGAGTTTTAAAATTCTCTCAATATTATGAGTTCTAAACAGAATGTCTAAAAATCGAACGGCATAAGGACTGTTAGTGCTTTCTGAGATTAAATCATCCAGATGAATGTGCTCGAAAATTTCACGTAATTGATCGTCAACCTTTTCGCTCTCTGGTTCGTTTAATAAGTTTTGGATCAGCTCAATCTTTTCAAGAGCCTCTGATTTGATAAAATGTGTCACTAAACAACCGGCTCTTCTAAGTTTATGGGCCGAGGCTATCAATTGGTACGTGTGACTATCTTGAGAAAATTGAATGTTTTTAAAAATCAGGAAATAACCTCGATCAGTGGAACAATCTCGATACTCAGTGAGGTTATGATGAAGCCCGATGGATGCAATAGGAATCGTTGCCTTACTCTTAACCATAAGTTTTATGGCTTCAATCCCTTCTTCTGATTCACACCACTTATCCTCTAAGAGGTATTCAAATATCGTTTTAGAATCACCCTTTGAGCCATTAGGTAATGCTCCCTTCTCGAGCAAGTAACGAATTGCCTCTAGATTTCTCCACTTTATCGCACAGAATAGCAAGTTACTGGAGAGATCAGTTGAAAATGGAGCAGAGTTAAGAGGATATTGACGACTTACCGCACTCTCAATGCAAGACCTTTGTATTCGAGGTGCCCATGTATGTCCTTCGTTAATGAGTCGAATGAAATCCTTAAATCTTAAATCAAGTTCCTTTAATACAGACTGAACATTATCCTGAATATACGGGTCAGAAAAATTTGGATTGATATTAGCACTGTTCAAAAGATCCAGAAAGATCAAAGCGGACTCAAGTGAAGCATTTTTGAATACTTGAGATGCAAACGGGAACCAGCAGAGAAGATAGTAACCTTGAATTTTCGCAAATCTCGTATCACCCTTAGTCATTATAACTTGGCAATAATTAAGAATGTCTTCAATTTCCAGGTTATTTAACGGCCTACCAATTTTATGGACTGAAATTAAGCGGTTCCACAATAGCATGGCCTCGGGAAAGGGACTATTAAATATATTAAGAGTCTCATCTCCAATCTGCACGAAAAATTTATGTAATTCATGCCCATCTTGAATGATCGTCCTAGCAGGGAGTGGAGACATTTGAGGTGCAAGGGTGACAACCATCTCTTCCGGTTCCGAAGGTGGAAAATCATCAGATCTTAGAATATCATCAAATGGATCAAATGATTCGGGTTGGCCCTCAAAATCATTGAGTAAATCATTTAAATGATCTTCACCATCAGAGTAATTAAAATCGTAGTCTTTCCAATTAAAATTAAAAAATCCACTATTGACATCCATTATACAAACCTATTTTATGTATTAAGATTAATTATCTTAATGGATATCGATTATAATAACAACAGTTTTATAATCGCCTTTTTAAAAAAGTTTTTTACCTAAATTGATGCCAAGTTTTGGTAATAAAACTTTTGCACCGCCGCTCAAAATTGCAGCACCTGCAATAGCCGCGACAACACCTGCAACTGGAATCAAAACAGGAGCTGCGGCAAGTGTGGCACTTGTCACGCTGGTGAGGCCGGCTCCCACTGCCAAGCCAATACCTACAGAAATCGCAACCGTGGCTGCTGCTGAGCCAGCGGCCCCAAATATAGGCTTTGAAACTTCTGTTACGGTATCAATAATGTCGTTCCCTGTGATATTGATTCCCTTTAGTTCAGGAATCTTAGGGGTGACTGAATGGATAAGATTAACTGCCATTATTCCCTCCTTGCTAAGGATTTATTCCTTAACTACCTTTATTTTAAGGGGTTAGTGTTAACAACAGATAAATATAATTTAAATTTTTAATTTAAACTTCTTGAGTCCGTAAAATTTAACAAAGCCTTTGGATCACCTCGGGTGATCTATTTTAGGCCCCTGTCGATAGGGTACTAGGGCCGGAGGCCTGGTAATTGATAGCCTAGGCTGTAGCGAAGCGGAGGCCTAGGATAAAGGATCTACCCCACCAACAGAGCCCTGAAAGGGTGACATTGACCGCGGCTTATGTCACCCTTTCAGAGACAATTGCAGAAGTCCCAAAAACAGATTTTTATGAACATTTGGAGTAAATCGATTCTTCGATTTCTTCATTTTTCCTAAAACTGTGAAACACATCCTTGCGATAGCAATTTCATATACCCCAATGACTTAGGTATATGAAATTTGCTGCGCAAAGGAAGATCTCACGTCTCTTTGGAGAAATGAAGAAATCGAAGAATCGATTTACTCCAAATTTCACCTCGAATATCAGTAAAGTCGGACTTCTGCAATTGTCTCTTTCAGGGCTTTATATGATGTTTGAATGGTCCCAGGCCTCCCCTCTGCTACTGCCTGGGCTGACAAATGTCGGGCTTCCAGCCCTGCTCAGTTTACTTTACGATATGATCGGCAATAGCCGCTCGGGACTCAGGAAGTTATTGACTATCCGTATCTCTCAAACTTGGAAATTGCAAATTCACCGGTCCAAGCAATTCAATAAGAGATGCCATTAAAGGATCGGTGGTTTCAATGGAAGGTGCTGCAAGCTCGGCATCTACAATCTTCTGCGCAAGGATAATAGGCTCACCTTTTATTACCCCTTTAGACCTTGTCCCGCCTTTTTCTATTCCAAGACAACCAACCTTGATATTTTTATACCCCTTTTCCTGAAGAAAGTTAATGACGATTGATAAAAGATCAAAGTAACATGAAGCAGATGTATCATGCTCAAGAAGGAATTTTTCTTTTTTAAGCTCAGCAATTTGTTCATCATTAAGCCTGTATTTCGGTAAACTGACGTCGTCAATATTGATTACCATCCAACCATCTTTAGCTAAAAGTGTATCGAAATTATCCAACATTGGAATCAAAAATTTGTCTCTCCAACTTTCAAAAGACGCTTTATAATTAATATGACCTTTTTCATCTTTAATGAGCCATCGAGTAGATGATTTCTCTCCTGGATAACATTCAGCACAGAAATATGGAGGCGAGGTTAAAATCAGATTAGCTTTAAAATCTAAATGATCAGGATCAAGTTCCTCAGCGGCTTCATTCATAATCGTAATGTCTTTTCTAAGCTCTGGAAACTGTTCAGTCAAAAATTCTATAGTTTCTTTATATCGTGGAATTAAATAAGAGTTAGTGTCATTAATAACAACGCGACCAACCCTTTTTGTTTTCAGCATCATCTCAATGATCGCAGCCATTCCACGATCAAACCACCCCCCACAACCATCAAAGTAGGTTATGTTCTCTAGTGGTTGCCCTGTTATTTCTTCAATATAATCCAAAACTAACGTAATTGTTTCTGGTGGGAATTGAGAAGCAGCACCCTGACGCTTAATTTTTGAATATATATGAGTAGTTGTCAGCCGTTTGGAACCTTTGGAAGCATGCATTTTATGCATATCTCTTAATAGAGGCCTAATTGCTGAATTCAATCCATTAATTAAACTTATCTTGCCTGCTGGGGATGCTTCTGTGGCACATGCGGTTGACACTTGATCTCGAATATCACCTGTAAAATAATCTGTTATCTTTCTTCCTTCAGTTCCTAACTTTTGGATGACAAAAATCGGTGATGAACCGGGCATATCCCCAATCAATGATTCTGGAGTTCTCCCTGTAAAAGTTTTCCAATCACCTTTTTTTAAATTCTCAGTACCACGATTTGTTATTTTATAAATATACGTATTTAAAAATGTTTTTAATTCTTCCTTCGTAATCTTTTCCCGAGGATAAGCCCATGAAATCTCACCTGTATCAATCATCTCAGCTAAAAGAGCAGATGGATAGGCACATACACAATCATTTTTAGTAGAACATTTAGTAGAAGTTTCAGAGAGAGTTTTTACATCTTTTTGACTTAATGTAACCGAATCATCAATCTTAATAACTGAAACTGAACTATCAAGGTTTATGGTTTTTATAAATTCACTAATAACATTTATAGATTTAATAAAATCATTTTTACCTAATGAAATATCACCATTCTTATCCAAAATACTGCCTTTAAAATTAAAATTAAATATTCTAAAGGCGATAGAACAAATTCTGGCTTTTTGATGAATTTTTTTTCCATACGTCGCCACAGTTTTTTTTGATTGTTCTGTGTAATCATGGCGGTAATGATAAAAAAGTGATTCAGACTTATGCTTTTTAGAGGAAGCAGGGCAATCATCTGTGACAGATTCTGGTGTGACAGATTCTGGTTCTTTCCTCTTGTTAAAACTTAAAACTTCTGTAGAACTTTGGCTAGTTGTGACTTTGCTTGAAGTCTCTTCTAATGAGGTCTTAGCTAAATTTTTGATCCAGTCCATTCGAGGATCTTCAGTAATCGCGAAAATATCCTCAGCTAGTTCAATCATCTCTCTGAGCTTCCTCTGAGTATTAGCGGTGTCCAACTCTTTTCTTTTGGCACCAGTCAATGGGCTACTCGTAGGGGTAAGTTTTTCATTAATCATAATAAATCTCTTAAATTATAATATTAATAAATACACTATATAGTAATTTAAATTAAAAATCAACGATTGTTTTTTTTTAAAATATTATTTTAAAATATCCTGTTAATCCTTGCTATCCTTTTATCCTGTTTTCATGTGCAAGCAAGGATTAACGAGATCGAACGACTTGAAGATAAATATCAGCCTCTCCCCATGAAAATTTTCCTTTGAATTGGCGATGAAATTCAAGAATTTTTTTGTCATCAAAATCGGTGAGAGGATAACTAATAGAAATAATTTTAACTCCGGGTTCCAAATGCGCAAGATTATGAATGAGCTGCCGGATAGTCTCCTCATCCAGGCAAGTTCCAAATAAATAAATGACTGTAACCCCATTAAATTGCGTTTCAGCAATATCCTCAAGGCGAAACTCGATTTCCTCCAATTGACACGACTTTACAAGCGTTTTAGCTCGGTTGATAAAGTCCGGGACATAGTCGACCCCCACAACACGACACCCCAGCCACTGATTCAACCAAAAACAGGTCCGTCCTCGTCCACAACCAAGCTCGTAAACGAAATCCTTTTCCGTAATCGCACACTGCTCACAAATTTCCTCTAATGTTGTGAGCGGAGTTTCCCCGTAAGCATAGATATCCTCTTCCCCTCTTTCCTTTAGAAAATGCTGACTAATTTTAAATGGATTGCGAAAGAGGTACGAGAAAACCAGTAACAAGTCCACTTTTGCGAAAGAAAAGTTTCTATAATATTTCCATACCGCCTTACAGTATTCGAAAAAGAAAAACCATCGAGCTTTTAAACCGATCCATAAAAGATTCATATGAACATAAGGCTTACGAGCCGTGCGATGATAATAAAAATCCAAGCGGCCATCACATCGTTAAAGGCCGTGACTATAGGCCCCGCTGCCACAGCAGGGTCAATTCCAATTCTTGCAAATAAAAACGGTGTCGTACTACCTAAAAATGTGGACGCAGAACAGGATCCAAATATCCCCAAACATACTGTGAACGCAATAGCAAAAGGAGTGTGAAAGAACCCGTCACCGGGTCCTACGGGGTCAAAGCCAAGTAAATTGAGTGAATAGACAACGATGCCGCAAAGAATCCCAAAAACGACTCCGATCAAAAGCCCAATCATCAGCTCCTTAGCCACAATTTCCCCTTTGGTCCCCACGGTCACCTCCCCGGAAGAGATGCTCCGCACCAAAAGAGTACTACATTGGATCCCGACATTGCCTGAAAGCCCTGCAATCAGAGGAATGAAAAAGGGAACGATGATGAACCATTCGTTCCCTTGAAATAGGGTTAAGCTGGCGGCTGTTGTCAGCCCCGCACATAGAGTGACAATCAGCCAAGGCGCTCTCCAAAAAAAACGCCGAATAATCGGCTCGTGTTCATCAAAGTCCTCAGCTGTACCAGCAATATTTGCGATGGTGTCATCCATAATGTCTTTCATCGCTTCAACGGCAGACTCAAAAGGGATGACTCCCACTAGCTGATGATATTCGTCAATGACCGGAAGGGCAGCTAGCTCATACCGCTCCATGATATCCACCACTTCATCACGGCTGGCATCGGGTGTGACAGTGTGGAAAATGGGTTGCATGATGTTGCGCAAAGGGAGCTCGGGCTTGTTAATAATCAGATTTCTCATAGGAGCATACCCGCAGAGCTCGTCAAAATCATTGAGAACAAAAATCTGGCTGGTCACTTCGACTCCGGGATGAGCCCGAATTTGATCGGCCACTTCACCAATCGTCGTATTCATGTGAAAAGCAAAAAATTCGTCCGTCATCAATCGACCAGCACTATCCCTGTCATGTTTTTGCAATTCACGGATGCGGTGTGCGGTGCGAGGATTCATGCTTTCCATGATCTTTTTGTAACGACGGTCAGACATGTCATCCAACATCCAAACAGCATCGCCATGAGGCATGTTTTCAAGGAGTTGGTTGATGTCCCGATCAGGTAAATGTCTAAAAATCGCAGCTCGGGTATTGCTCCCAGCATTGATCATAAAGATAGTCTTGTTGTTCAAATCGGGAAGATTGTCATACAAGATCGACCGTGCGGCTGAAGGAAGACGTGTCGCTGCATGAGCCAGGTCAATAGGATCATGTTCACAGGCGATTTTTGAAATAGTGTTCAGGGCGATCTGTGAAGTTTCCTGATGAAGGGCATGCTCAAGCTTCTCAATCAAAAGATCGTCAAGCTGCGCCGTACGAGTATCGTAAATGACCCCAGAATGCACCTTAGGCTTTTCTGAACGCTCTGACTGCGTTTTATCTTCTTGGTCCATAGGCACCCAGGGTGTAAGGTTCTGTTTCAATCAGTTAAGCACAGTGTAAAGGATAACTGTAATTCTGTGAATAATCAAGTTAAAAATGTTGATTCTCAGGATGATGTGACTGCAGCGAGGGTGTCTTTAGCTTTTTTTTACCGCGAAGATCGCGAAGTTCGCGAAGACGCGCGAAGATTGGAGTCATCTATGTTGGCTTTACGATAGACGTTTTTTTTAGGACGATATAGAAAAAGTAAGTTGACATTAGTCTATTTCTTCGCGTTCTTCGCGTTCTTCGCGATCTTCGCGGTTAAATTTTAAAGCCACTTTTATTTGCGATTTAAATGGCGTAGGAATTCTTGAAAATTATTTGTAGACCTCAGATTGCACAACCACTCATCATGAATCATCTCCTCTATCGTAGGAAGCGCATTCGCCAACTCCGCTCTCTCAAGATAATGAAACGCTTCGGGAAGTCGTTCTTGAAGAGAATAAAGGCAGGCTAAATAATAATAAGAAGCTTCATTGCCCAAAGAAGCAGACCGCATCAATTTCTCCTCCGCTTCTTTCATTAACCTTTCCGTATAAGACGTGTGGGCTGGATCATGGACGAGCTCTGCTAAATTCAACAGCGCTAATCCCCAATCGATCCAAGCTATGTCATCTTCTGGCTCCTGCTGCAAAATCTCAGCAAAAATTTCTAAGGACTTCTGAAAACAATCAACGTCAGAAACAATTTCTGCTAAATGGGCAAAAGAGAGTGCGAGGTGGTATTTAGCTTTGTAATGAGAAGGATCAAGGACAAGTGACTGAGAGAGCACTTTGATCGCCTTTTCATAAAACTTCTCGTCATTCGTAAAGTCCCCTAAAAAATCGAGCGCGGTTCCATAGTGATAAAGCCAAGTAGGGTTAATGGTTGCAGGATCATGTAAAAGATAGAAAAGACGAATAGAATGTTCAAATTTTTCAGATGCAGCCTCCACCCACCTCTTATCCTGAGTGTACTCCCCCATCCTCATTAAGGCGACTCCCCACTCATTCCAAAAATCGGGTGTCATCTCTCCATCAAACTCCGTCACACGAGAATAATACTTCACCGCTTTCTCGCAAAGCGATGGAGAATCCTTTAAATCACTTAAAATATGATAACTGGTTGCCAGTCCATACCAAAGACGGGAATCGGTTCTATGTAATGAAATGGAATAATTGAGCTTTTCAATGGACTCTTGTAAATAGGACTCATCTTGAAAATAACGACCCAGTTCAATCAAACACCTTCCATATGTCGCCCAATGGTTGGCATTTTCAGGTTCCAATTCTAAAGCTCTTAAAATGGCCACCTTGGCCCATTTCAAATACTCAAGCTTCTCCGTCATCACACCAAGCAATAATTGCGCTTCTGCCCATTCGCCTAAAATGGAAGCATGATCGGGAAGAAGTGTGTTGGCTTTCAAAAACTTATCCAAGGATTCTTGAATCAACTGAATATCTAACTGGTCTTTTCCTGCATGAAAAAGAAACTGCGCCCACTTGAACCACAACGAAGCTTCACCTGCATTTAAGCTGGCCGCCTGATCAAAGGCTTTATTCGCAGAAAGAAAATACTTTTCCTCACCCTTCATTTGCCATAAACGATGATTGGTGCAAGCCAAATTGAACCAACCTTCATAAAAATCAGGTGCTGACTCGACAACTTTTTGATAGAGTTCTGATGACTGAATCAATAAATCTTCGCGCGAAACCAAACAGGCTAAATCCACAAGCGCATTGCCATAATCGTTGAAAAACATGATATCGCTCAAATCTAAATTTTCAGCCTCTTTGTACTTTGAAAGCGCTTTTACGAAATCACTAGCTTCTCCAGATTGCTTGGCGATGTAATGCCAGCAAACCCCCCAATGCCAGTAAAATTGAGGGTCTCTCTGCTTCTGAAAATTCTCGCTTTCACAAATTTGCTGATACTTAGAATTGGCTTGATAAAAGTGACTGGGGTCCTTTTTCTTTACCCCTATCTCAACCATCACATTGGCCCATGTCATCTTGGAATTGAGACAATGAGGATTTGCAGACTCGGCCTCTTCCGCTGCATCTGCTGCACATATGAGATTTTCAAGGATATCTCCATACAACGCATAAGCATTGGCCTGCTCCAAAAGAAGTTGCGAATTCTTAGGAGCTAATTGATTGGCGAGTTCAAAAGTCGATAGAGGACCATCCTTCCCTTCCTTAAGCTCCAGCTCCCCACACTTCACAAACAGCTTCGCTAAGACCACACGGTCCTGAACACCTATCTGCCCCCATTCCGCTGAATCACGAAATGGATCCAACAAAGTAAAATCTTGAGTCGATGAAACTTCATCTAAAATCTTGCGCAACGAATCGATCATAATATCCTAATGCCCAAATATACAGAGAAAAACCTTTTTTTTCAATCTAATTGAAAAATATAAAGGGTAAATTTCGGTTTTTATTCCCATTGATACACTTTATTCCTTATTAAATAAAGGTAATGTTAAATATGCTACTATTGAAGCTAAAGTAAATAGCAAACATAACTCGCCAAATGTAATTAAAAATTTAATTTTATTGTAGTAAATTTTTGAGTAAAAATTTTCTAGACCTTGTTGACTGAGTCCTCTTTCAATTTTGCGATGGTTTTCCGAGGGGATGGTTTTAAAGAAGAGATATTTTTTCCATATGGAAAGTCCTTGAAGGAGGGTGATATGGTTTCTGGCGAAAATTTGATCCGTTTTTTTAGCTAAACGAATGATTCTTGAGTCTGAAAACTGTCTGTCAATGAGTTTACAGGCAAATTCTTTTTGAGCTGTATTGAATGGGCTGCCTGAAATTCCGAGTAGAATGTTTCGTTTATGCTCTCCAGCATCGTAGAATTCAGGATAAAATGAGTTTTCTACTTCGTAAATGAGTTCTCGGACAACATCATTAATGACAGCATCAACAGCTCTTTCAACTTCAGTGTGATCTGGCGTTCCTTCAACATCACGAAAGGAATCGAAGATGTTTTGAATCCGTGAAGCCGAAACAGTTATTGTTAGCGCTACCTCATCTCGTCCTTCAATAGCTTTACGACAAAGAGGGCATTTTGACAATCGACTGGCACATGGAGAATGCCAAATATGGGAACAGCTCAGTTCTGTGATACGATCATCAGGCTCAAATCCTATCCAGCAAATGAGACATTTATCGACGTTCCATTTGTTTTCAGATTCCGAAAAAGTTCTTTCTGTTGCTGTTAACATGTTTTTTGTATATATATGTATTACATATTTCTGCAAAGAGAGACTTATGAATAAGAAAGATATTGAGAACTGTTATGAACGCATTCGTACAAGAATACAGAGAACTCCCCTCCTCCATTCCGACCCCCTAGACAGTCGTTTAGGGAAGGGACACAAAATTTATCTCAAGTGTGAAAATTTTCAAATTACTCGAAGCTATAAGCCTCGTGGAGCTTTGAACGCATTACTGAAAAAGCCGAAAGTTCCCGTCGTAACACGTTCCAGTGGAAATTTTGCACAAGCTGTCTCTTGGGCAGGAGCACAGTTGGATATCCCTGTGACGATTGTCATGCCAGAGAACGTTTCCAGTATTAAAATGGAGGGAACACGTAAATGGGGTGCGGAAGTTGTGATAGCGGGCACGACTTATCAAGAACAGTATGACAAAGTTGATGAACTCTTGAGACAAAGAGGAGAAGGCCATTCTATTTCAGCTTTTAATGATTTGGATGTCATCGAAGGTCAAGGGACAGTGGCTTTGGAAGTTGTCGAGCAGATGCCGGCATTTCGCCATTTTTTTGCTCCGGTTGGAGGCGGAGGCCTCATGAGTGGTTGTGCGACCTATTTGAAGGAGACCGATCCTAATTATGAAGTGATCGGAGTAGAGCCAGAGGGTGCCGCAGATTTTTTTCAATCGCGGCAACAAGGGAAAATATGTCGGGTTGAGAATGCTGATACCATAGCGGACGGACTGAGATCTCCCTCTGTTGGCGAAATCAATTGGCCCATACTGAATCGTTATGTGGATGAGTCGATGGTGGTTCCCGACCAAGCTATTATTGAGAGCATGCGGTATTTATTTGAGGAAGTCGGTCTCGTGATTGAGCCATCCGGTGCGACCTCGTTGGCGGCGTTGGTGGCGCATCCAGAATGGGAACCAAAAGGTGACATGGTATTTGTGTTGTCAGGTGGCAATGTGGATATGAAAAAGTTTATGGTGTGGATGAGGTAAACCGGCAATTTATGCTTTTTTTTCACCACAGAGACACAGAGAAAGGCACAGAGGTTTTCTTTCTTCTGACTTCCAAACGTCTTGTTTTTAAAATATTATTTCCAATTGATTATAAAGATCCTATTTTTTAACATTGTACTTCCTTAACTAATAGGAGGAAAAATACTATGAGAAATTTAATTCTAATTTTATTTTCAATAATTGCTATTGGATCACCAATAGTCGCATCTGCTAATCAAAATTCATTAGATTTTACACCCCGAACAGTAACTAACGTTTTAGTGGAGATAGAACCATTTTCCTGCGAAGATTGCGATCATCCAGATTTCGTGTTCATCGTGTTCGATGATAAAACAGTCTGGGGTTGGAGCCCCAATTCATATCCATTTGAAGAACCAGAAGTTATCAATGTGGGTGATGTACTACAGGCCGATAGAAGAGACATAGACGAACCGATTAATATAGTCTTCAAGCATCTTGACCCAAGCCATTATGATCAAGAAGACTGCACTCTTCAACAAGTGGGTAAGTTGGCAAAGTCTCCTTTAACTATCGAAAAGATTTTCACACTCAAGCCGATCGACCCAGTAGAAAACTTCGGGGATAATTTTTTTAAATTCCGAGACAAGAATGACTATTTCTTTCAGTTATCAGATGGCCAGATTTACAAAATTTGGGCAGTCGATGGAATGGGAAGTTGGAATGTCGGTGATGCCCTTTGGCCAATTTCCGTCAACCTGAACGATTCTCCAGTGTTTTACTTCTACAGCGAAAGTTATTTTGCTGTTGCGTCTTTAGAAACAAAGGAAGCCCGAAGGATTTTCATCCTCGAGAATGAAATTTTTCATATTAATCATTTTGATGTTGAAACACAATCTCTTTACCTAGCTGGTGATGAGTGCGAGTGGAAGCTGTTTCCAACTGATGCTCAAACCGTAGCCAATTGGAACCTTGAAAATCCTGTCATTGTGTCTATAACTCATTTTACTATTGAAGTGAACGAGGATATGGATCAAGACTATGACTTTCTTCGTTTTCTTTATCGTCACCAATTCTCAAGTGAACTCGACGATGCGCCCATTAAGCATTGGGATCTTCGCCAATCACACTTGATGAATTCAGAGACCGGTGAGGTCGTTTACATGTGGAGCTGGAAGAGTACTCCAAAAGAGTAGTTTTAAGTTTATCATTAGTTAAGCACAGAACACAAAGAAGAGCACAGAGGTTCACAGAGAGACGATAATAATTTCTTTGTGAAACTCTGTGCTCTTCTTTGTGTTCTCTGTGATAAAAATTGCCGGTTTACCCTTATACCTTGCTTATTACCACCCATTCTGTTAACCTTTTCCTTTAACATCTAAACCAGATATTTTCTCTATGGATAAAAGAACATTAATTTTTATTTTTTCAATGACCATAGCGCTGTTGGCAATCAACACGTTTTTTTCATACTGGGATCAACAAAAATCTCAGGAATGGGTGGACCAGCAAAAAGCGAAACAGGAGAAAGCTAAGACAGAACTTCTCTCCGTCATTGATGAAAAAACAGTCCCAATTCAATCCCTTCCCGTTGTTCAGGTCGACGATTCTTCAGTTTACGGCGTCTTGCTCAACAATCAATTGATCCTCATCAAAGATGAACATAAGCTGCCTAGCTCTGTTAAAGTGAAGGGAAAGGAGTATACCCTTCAGGAGCAGCCAGACTTACCTGACTCCCCTGCGCTTTATACGTCGGGACCTGTGAAGCCTTTAGAGACCAAATTTCTTCCAAATTTTGGAAGCTTTGACCTTCAGCTTGTTTTCTTATCCAAAGAAAGAGCACCAGCATCAGCGTTGGGCGAATACCGCAATTCCTATGTCAGCTTACCCATTGACACTTTAGCCAAGGATTTTCCGGAGGAATATGGCGAGCGGGCTCCTAAGGGAACTGCGATTGCGTTGTTGAAAATGGATAATCGCTATATTGCTGTCGGAGTCTATAACTCTGAGCAGAAGTTACTTGTTCCCCTTTCAGAATTCTCCAATTTGTCTCAAAATCTCAAAGTGATCCAACCGAAAGAGGTTTTTGATTCGACTGATGGAGAAGAGCAGTTTTATGTCCTGGAAAATGATTTTCAACAGCTTGTGTTTTCGAATCGGGGCGGAGCTTTAGCCGAAATCAATCTCCCTTTTCAGTCTTCTGTCAATAAGAATAGCTTTGTGAAGGAGATTGGTTTTGATCGGGATATGGTGGAACAGAATCCTCAGAATGCGGTTTTCCCATCCCGTGGCTATTACGCGATGAATGACAAGGGAGAAAAGAAATTTTTCGAAAGCGGTCAGCTTGGGGGATATTATCCGCTTATTCGACGGAATCTCATCGAAAAGCCTCCCTATGAATCAAAAATAGTTCCTCCAGAATATTACGCCTTGAATGTTGTTTCTGAATATCCAGAAGTGGCCAACCTCATTTATAAAGTCACATATTTTGATAAGCAGAAGATAGTATTTGAAGCCAAACAACCGCATCGAAGAATCACGAAAACATTTTCGATCGCTCAGGAGACTGCAGACGAGCCTTATGTTTTGGACCTCACACTTGAAATTGAAGGTGACAGTCGGGGATTGTGGATCACTAGTGGAATCCCCGAAGTTGAGTGGATCAATGGGGGTATTGCCCCTGCCTTAAAGTACCGAGTGACACATTCCGAGGGGAAATCGGTTGTGGAGTCGATCTCTCTTCCCGATCCGATTGTAGTCAATTCAACCCAACTTGATTGGACAACGAATTCCAATGGCTTTTTTGGTACGATTGTGGACCCATTGACTCCCATTGATCCAGGTTTCCGAGCTGAAAAGGTTTCCGGCTTAACGGTTCCTTCCAGACTTGTCGAAATTGATCAGGAGTGGGATCGATTTAATCCAGAAAATATGCCCGGTTATCTCCTTTTAAGCCCTTTAAATAAAAAGGGTGGGGTCATGAAGTTTCGCATTGTGGCCGGTCCTTTTGCGACGGATGTTTTAAAGACAATTGACGCTACGTTTTCAGACCCTACAACAGGATATAATCCCGACTACATATCCAGTCAGACATATCATGGGTGGTTTAAGTTTATTACTCAGCCATTTTCGAAGTTCATGTTGATTATATTAAACATGTTCTATTCATATACGGGGTCCTGGGGCTTTTCGATTATCTTATTGACCCTCTCCTTACGGTTTATGCTTTATCCGTTAACAGCTTGGTCCTTTAAATCAACGCGTAAGATGCAGGAAATTTCTCCCAAGTTAAAGGAGATTCAAGAGAAATACAAAAAAGACCCCAAAAAGCTTCAAGTTGAGATGTCTAATCTTTATCGCGAAGCCGGTGTGAATCCTATAGGTGGTTGTCTCCCCTTGTTTATTCAGATCCCTTTCCTTATGGGAATTTTTGACTTGTTGAAAACGACATTTGAATTACGCGGGGCTGGCTTCATCCCTGGATGGATTGATAATCTCGCTGCTCCAGACGTCTTATTTACTTGGGATTACCCGTTAATCTTCTTTGGGACCGAGTTCCATTTGCTCCCAATTTTTATGGGGCTAGCCATGTTGGCTCAGACAAAGATTTCTGCAAGAACTCAAGATCCTTCCAAGATGTCCGACCAAGAGCGTCAGATGCAAGGCATGGGGAACATTATGGCCGCAGTATTCGCAGTCTTTTTGTATAATGCACCTTCAGGGTTATGTATTTATTGGATTTTCTCAACGCTTTTTGGTGTAGCCCAGCAAAAGTGGAATCTATATAAATATTCAAACCCAAAAGTTGCTGTTCAGGAGGTAGAAATCAAGGGTGAGACACGAAAAGGGAAACGTCGAAAACGATAATCCCTACTTGTTACAGAGAACAGGTTATGTTTAAAAATATTTTTTTAAAAAAATGATTTATTTTTTTTATTGCAATTCTTGAATTAATTCAGCAGTATAGTAATTTAGACGTATCCTTGTATGAGGTGAACTGCCATGCGTGCATGGGAATCCTTTCTGAAAAGACAGGAAGAACAACTTGGTCCTCAAATTGTTAAGAAGTGGTTAGCGCCATTAATGGTTGTGAAGTTTGATGCTGGAAACCTTTATTTGGAAGCGCAAAATCATTTTCAGGCGTTGTGGTTTGAGGAACATATTCGCAAAAAAGCGGAAAAAGAACTTCAAAGCAATGGTCAACGAAAGATCAAGATTCATCTGAGCATTGCGAACGTTTATCCATCTAAGAAAAATCCCAAACGACAAGTTAACAAAAGATCTTCTGAGACTGAGCCGTTTAAGTTTCATTTTGACGATTTAGATCCCTTTTGTACCTTTGAGAATTTTATTCCAACTGAAACAAACTTAGTGCCTTACAAATTGATGAAGGAGATCATAAGCTATCAAACGCAGAATGAACCTGAGGACTTTTCTGAGAAAGAGCTGATCACCTTCAATCCGGTCTATTTATACGGACTCTCTGGAACAGGAAAGACCCATCTTTTAATGGCGACGACAAATGCATTAAGAGAGCATGGACTCAATGTCATTTATGTTCGAACAGAGACATTTACCGATCATGTTGTGAGAGCGATTCGTGCTGGTGAAATGAGCACTTTTCGGCATACCTATCGTCAAGCAGACATCTTGCTCATTGACGATGTCCATATCTTTTCTCGAAAAGGGGCCACGCAAGAGGAATTATTTCATACCTTCAACACCCTTCATTTAGCTGGTAAACAGATCATTTTGACGGCAAATTGTGTACCACAGGAGTTGCAGCATATCGAGCCTCGCCTGATCAGCCGATTTGAATGGGGAATCGTTCTTCCCATGGCTGCCCTCGATCGCACAGATCTCAAGAAACTGTTGTCCAAGAAGATGGACACATTGAACTTTCCGCTCAATAAAAAATGTTCTGAATTCTTGCTCGACACCTTCAACACGACCCCGAAATCCCTAACAAGGGCCATAGAAGCCTTGGTTCTCAGAACTCATTTGAAAGGTGAAGAACCCGTCTCCTTGGATAAAATTTCCTCTTCGCTCATTGAAAAGACCCTAGAAGACCTTATTAAGGAAGAGAAGCTTTGTGAGTTAACACCAGAGAAAATCCTTCTCACTGTCGCTGAGCATTTTGGCATTACCTCTGAAGATCTGACGGGAAATTCACAGAGAAAAGAATCGGTTCTTCCGCGCCAATTGGCCATGTATTTATGTCGTAACAAATTAAATATTCCTTATATGAAGATAGGGAGCCTTTTTGACCGAGACCATTCGACAGTAATGTCGAGCATTAAGAAGGTTGAGAAGGAAGTCGACAGCGGAAATCAGGATTTTGTGGCTTCGCTCAACTCCATCAAAAATAAATTGATGACTTAAATTCATTCTCATGTTAATATTGTTTCTTCTCAAAGAGGCGGAGTATAGCGCAGCTTGGCTAGCGCGGCTGCTTTGGGAGCAGTAGGTCGGGGGTTCGAATCCCTCTACTCCGATCAAAGCTTCAGGACATCGGTTCTGAAGCTTTTTTTGTTGAAAAAAAACATTCATATCAATGACTATATGATTATGAATTACCTATTTTCATGGATATTTTGGGACCCTACTCGAGAAGCCTTTACCATCCCCTTTTTTGACAGACCCGTTACCTATTATGGTATATTATTTGCCACGGGAATTGCCATATGCTACCTGTTATTAATTTATATTTTTAAACATCAGATTTGGCGAATTGGGGTTGTCACGCAGGCACGGATTAAGAATTGGCCTCAATTTTTGAAAGAGTTGCAGGATCGTGAGTCGGTACTCACGTTTTTTCCTGATGACTCGCATGACACCATACAGAATCATAAAGGTCCGGTCACTGAAGAGTTAAAGCAGCAAATCATTGACGGGCTCAACAAAGTCATCACCACATATCATTTTGCGGTAACACGGGAAGCTGGTTTTAAAAAGCTGCATGACATATTTCCTAAAACCTTTGCGACATCACATGAAAGAGCCCTCTATCTTGTGGATCGTCTCCTTTGGTACGCGATTATTGGAACACTGGTCGGTGCGCGGTTAGGGCATTTTTTATTTTATGATCTGTCTCATTTTCTGCAAAATCCTAGTGATATCTTCTGGGTGTGGCAAGGCGGCATGGGGAGTCACGGGGCTGTCGTTGGCATATTGTTGGCGATCTATGTTTACTACCTTCGTTATCGCATTTACTTACCTGGAAATTCATTTTTGGATTTCCTAGATTTATTTGTGATTCCGACTCCGATTGCGGGAGCTTGTATTCGGTTAGGCAATTTTATGAATCAGGAGGTCTTGGGGACTCCGACTGAAGTTCCTTGGGCGGTCATATTTGCTCACCCCATAGATGGACGTGCAGTTATTCCCCGCCATCCTGTCATGTTGTACGAGGCCATAGCAAGCCTAGTTATTTTTGCGATTTGCTTCACGTTATGGAAAAAGAGAGGGACTCGTCTCAATACCGGCTTTCTTTCAGGGCTCTTTTTTCTCTTGGTCTTTTCTTCACGATTTATCCTGGAATTCTTCAAGGTGGTTCAGACAAACATGGTCTTGATTCCGGGATTGAGGATGGGGCAGGTTCTGAGTGTACCGTTTATTATTCTTGGGGCTTACTTGATCTGGCATTCTTATAGAAATCAGGATGTA
>SDBV01004246.1_pt1 | contig 20747 bp, 14 predicted proteins | sample 2277081 | NCBI WGS metagenome assembly SDBV01 (sample SAMN10402039, study PRJNA504765) | marine sediment metagenome | isolation source: marine sediment core GS10_PC15, 223 cmbsf | place: Arctic Ocean: Southern Knipovich Ridge | collected 2010 | reverse complement strand
CATTATCATGAAAAGTTTTTATCATTCATAAAGGAACCGGAATTTTATCCGGAATTTCATAAGCGTATTATTAAATCTGATGATGTAATTGATGAAATATTACAAAATCAAAAAGAAAAACAAGCGACAGTCATTTTAGCAACTCATTTTGGTGCAATGGCACTTATTGCAGGAGTATTAAATTCTTGCAAAATGGATATTTCATCTATTTATAGATTTCCATCGGAAGAATTTAAAAATTTGATGATATCCAAAGGTCTGAATATTATTAAAACATTGGGATATGGACGCACAAAACTTTTTGAAGTTGATAAACAACCTATGATGATGATTGGTTCCGTTTTAGGGGAAGGAGAAACATTTTTTTCGGTTTTGGACGAACATACACCATTTAGTGTAGATGTAAATTTTCTTGGTAAAACAATAACAGGTGGAGCAGGAATTGATCAAATTATTAATTTTATGGGCAAAGATGAAATCAAACTTTACTTTACTATAATGGTGCGAGTGGAAAATAACTATAAACTTGATTTGCATAGAATTGATTTAAATCGCAATAATTATATTCAAGAAATGTTTAATATTTATGAAAAATATGTTTTAGAACATTATGAACAATGGTTTTTTTTACAAGAAGTTCACGAAAATATGCCGGAACATTCTTAAAGATTAGTGAAAGTTCAAAATAAAGATGACAAGAAAAAATATAACAAGCAGTATATCAGAAGGTATGGACTTTACTCTTCCTTATTTTAAAGCAGCCGTCCTTGGCAGCAAAAAATAAGGAATATTCTGTCCGCTGCCTGGCGGAAATGTTTTGCAGACTTTCTGATTCATAGGTACCTGTCAGTTATGTTACTGCAGCTGCTGCTTTGTTAAAATACTTTTAAAATCGTCTGAATTAACATTACCAGGGTAAGTAGCTGGTTTTTAAAAGACACAAAACCATATTTTAAATTTATCAAGATAATTAGTAACCATAAAATTATAAGATTGGTTTAATTTTACGGTTACTATATATTTACGCACAACTCATATCTTAATGAAGTGTCTTATTAATAAGCTCAATAACTTTATCCCTTTTATCTCTGATAAAGATATGACTTCCTTCTTTAATTGTCGCGATAGCAAAATGTCCTGAAGTATACGATGACCAGGCTTCAATATCAGATTTTGGATATACTTTATCTTCTTCACCCCAGATTGCTGTAATATTATTGGCAAGCGGATTATCACTGGAATACCTATATTTTAATCCCATAGTCAAGTCTGCCTTAATTCCAGGCAGCAAAGAATCCATTATTTCTTTATTGTTTAGTACAGTATCAGGAATATCAAAATCCCGCATCGCATCTATTATTTCATTATCCGGCCACTTTTCATAATCTACTAAAAGTGCTTTGTTCAGTCCCTTAAAGCCATTGATATGGGGCGCTACCCAACCGCCAACAAAGAAATGAACAGGTACTATTCCCTTTTTGCTGCGTAGGTAACGAAGGAGTTCATATGCAATACCAGCACCCATAGAATGAGCATAAATTGCAAACGGCCGGTCTAAAAGTGGTAACATCACTTCAGCTAGTTTCACAACTAATTCCTTGACATCAGTATATATTTTATCTTCAACTCGTTCTTCACGTCCTGGATACTGAATAGCACAAACTTCTATATCGTTAGAAATATTTTCAGACCAGCCGCTAAAAGCAGAAGCACCACTGGCTAAGTAGGGAAAGCAAAATAAGCGAAACCGGGGGGTTTTTACTATCTTTTGGCGAATGATCCATCTATTCATTTCTGCAATTGCTTCGCTTGCCTCTCCACCACCAAGTTCAGCTGAAAGTTCTTCCAGAAGCTGTTCAGTTAATTCCACCACTGTTGGCCCACGCATTACTCGCATCATGGAATACTCGACTTCCAGATTACCCTGAATCCAATTACGCAACTGATTTGCCATCAAAGAATCCAAACCCATTTTTGTAATAGGATCACTTATATCAAGCTTATCAGCTGAAGTTCCAAGTACACGGGCCACTGCTTCTTTTACTTTTTCTTGTAAAAGAGTAGTACGTTGTGAATCATCTACCTCAAGGAGCTGTTGTTTAATAGCACCACCACCGGCACCGCCGCCTGTGTCTTTTCCTTTGTTTTTTTCATGAATAAGATTGATAAAACGTGAATCATCCCGATGTGGAAAAAATTCACCCAGGGAGGTCCAATCGGCATCAGCCGCTACACGGTTAACAGGATTTTGTAATAATACTTTTTCCAAAATAGCCATTGCATCTTTCAGCTTGAATACTCCCCATCCTTGATTCTGGAGCAGCTTTTCTACTTTTTTTGTTCGCGATACAAATCCAGCTTCGCCAATCACTCCCCAACTAATCGTGCTTGCCGGTAAACCGAGTGACCTGCGATATTTGGAAAACTGATCGAGATAATAGTTTGCTGCTACATAATTTGCTTGCGCAGGGTTACCATAGACTGCTGATATAGAAGAATAGTTGATAAAGAAATCAATATCCATTTTCTTTGTTTTTTCATGCAGGAGCCATGCCCCGATAATTTTAGGACGAAGCACACGGATGAAGGTATCAGAATCCATCGACTCGAGAGGAGTATCACCAAAAGTGGTTGCAGCATGTACAATTCCTTTAAGCGGTGGGAGTTTTTTAAGCTCAATACTAAATAAATTCTCCATACGTTCCGGAGAGGTAATATCTGCTTTCAGGGAGACTACTTTCGCTCCACTTTTTTTAATATCTTCGATCATTTCCCTGTCCTGATCATATTTCGGGCCGCTGCGACTAACAAGCACTAAGGTGCCAGCACCTTTTTGTGCCATCCAGCGTGCGGTTGCTAAACCAAATCCGCTATTACCACCAGTCACAAGATATGAACCATCCTTTTTAAAGCTGTAGCTTGTCTCTGGCTCAACCTGTACGGTTTCCTCACCGATAGTTATTATAACCTTACCAATATGTCGTGCCTGGGCCAAATACATAAAGGCATCAGTAACTTTGGATATTGGAAAAGCAGTATAGGGATGAGGTTTGAATTTTTCCTTTTTAAAGAAATCAAAAACTTCATTACCAAGTTTATTGATTAATTCTGGTTTTTGCCGACACATCCTGTCAATATCAACCACATGATAAGAAAGATTATCACCAAAGGGTTTGAGTCCAATCTTACTATTACGATAAATATCCACCTTCCCAATTTCTACAAAACGGCCAAACGGAGCCAGGCATTTGATACTCTGGGAAATTGCCTTTCCAGAGAGAGAATTAAGCACAATATCCACACCACGACCATTTGTAAGTTTTTTAACATCATCTGCAAAAGCCAGAGTACGTGAATTAAAAATATGTTTCACTCCCATTTTCTTTAAGAAATTCCGCTTCTCTCTGGTGCTTACAGTGGCTATTATATTGGCTCCCACCAAATTAGCTAGATTCACAGCTGCAATACCAACACCGCCAGTACCAGAATGTATCAACACCCAGTCACCTTTTTTCATACGACAAAGATAGTCGAGTGAATAGTATGCCGTTAGGTATACAAGTGGAATCGTACAGGCTTGTTCGAAAGTCAAATTTTTAGGCTTTTTAATTGTAAGCTCTTTATCTGTTTTTGAGAACCCGGCAAAAGTATCGTATGAACATGCTACTACTTCATCGCCTTTTTTAAATTCTTTTACTTTTTTACCAACCCGGGAGACTATCCCCGCTGTTTCCAGTCCAAAATTCCGTCCGAATAAACCACCTTCGATTGCCTCGTCAGTGAGAAGTCCCATCGCTACCATAATATCCCTGAAATTAAGTGCCGAGGCTTTAACCATTATTTCAACCTCAGTATCTGTTAAATCAGGACGTGCTTTTTTTTGTAAGTAAAGATTATCGAGTACTCCAGCCTCTTTTATTGCTGTATGGTAAGGTGAACCAAGTGCCGGCATCGAAATTTTAGATTCTTCATTCACCATTGCCGGTAACATCCGATTTAGGATTTGCGTATAACGCTTACGGCCGCGGTATGCAATTTCAATTTCCCACTCTTTCGCGTAGAGCTCTTCAACTATCGCATTAATTTCTTCTGTTTTTATGCTGTTACTAATATCGATTAAGGTTGTTTTTACAGTTGGTTTTTCATTAACGATTGTTCTTGTAAGCCCCCATAAAGGTGCTTGTGATAGATTAACTTCTCCTGTATCACCTTCTATATATTGAGATTGCCTGGTAATTAAAAAGAGCCTGGGTAATTTTTTAAGATCTATTTTATCAAGACAACGACTCAGGTTTAAGAGGGGTATCGTTGTTGTCAATTGATCCTCATCCAGAACGTTGTTACTCAATTTCGTGTTATCAGAACTGTCAAAACCCCAGAGATAAAGTATCCCCTCAAGCGCAGGATCGCTATTTTTGAGTTTGTCAATAAGCTGATCCATGTCACCTTGATTGTGAGCTTTCACCTCAAACCCGTCTTTCGTCTTATTAAATCCATCGCCTTTATCACAAAATATAACTTTTTTTCCAAGACCTGATAGTTTAGTTTTAAGTTTTTTAGCAGCTCCCTGTTTATCAGCAAAGATAAGCCAGGTACCTGGTGCAGACTTGCTTTCTGTTCTCTCATCCGGAACAGCAGTTTCGACAACTGGCCCTTCAGAGAAGAAAACAGTTTGTCCAACCGCTTTTGCGCTGCGTAAATCAGTTGCTGTAATAGTGTTCTTAAAACCTGACTCTGTTAAGAGTTTCTGCCAGTTTTCATTTTTCATACAAGCATGTTTGGGGCGTAAATCAATATCTTCAAAACGCCACCAGCCATCAGTCATTCCAAATACCAAATCAAGGTAGGTAGGTGGCTGAGTTACTTCCAGGAGTAAGAAAATACCGCCTGAAGCCAGACTTTTTTTAACGTTATCCAGGGTTTTTCGGAGATCGACTGTTGCATGAATTACATCTGAAGCAATAATCAGATCAAAAGAATGCGGCCTGATTCCCTGCTCTTCCGGATCTTTTTCAATATCTAAAAACTGATATTTTACAAATCCGATTTTCCCATAACGCTCCTCGGCTTTTTGCAAGAACATATCGGAAATATCGGTAAAAAAATACTCGGTTCTATCCGCAGGAAGTAATGGTAAAATAGTATTTGTCACACCGCCCGTTCCTGCTCCAATTTCCAATACACGAAGTGTCTGATCTGCAGGTAGTTTTTTAATCAATTTTTTAATACCAACTTTTGAGAGGGTATTATATCGACTAAACGAGTAACTTTGCTGGTAATAGGTTACAATCGCGTCCCATTCATTTTCGGGGAATATCAATTGTACCGGATCTTTTTTCCCGAGAAGAATATCAGAAAGTTCAGGTGCACAACGACTGAAAAGGGCCATTTCAAGAACAAAATTCGGATGTTCTTCCATTATCTTTCTTTCAAGTGCTTTGGGATTAGTAAAAGTTTTTTTAACTATATATTTTCCATTTCCACATGGCTTACAATAACCAGTATCCGATAAAATTTTAAATGTATGAGTAAAAAGCCGCTCATGTTTAGAGTCAATTCCTTTTTCTGCATACAAAGCAGAACTATCTAAAACATCCCCTTTTTCAAAGGTAATAGAAAGTTTGTGATAGGCATCTAAAATATATTCACTGACAAGTTTACTTAAGCGAGGAATAAATATATCATCAAACTCACTGTGTAATGGATTATTTATTATTTTTTCTATTGCTTTATCAATGTTTCCTTTTAGTGTTGGAAGAGGTGCAAGATACCGCTTTGGTTCTCGAAAACGAGTGTTCTCATCCATGCGCTTCATCTCCCAATTAAATTTATAAAAAGTATTATCAATACTTTTTCTGTATTCATCTTTTGACCCTTTTAAGTATTGAGCTTTGAACCCCTGGAATTCGGCGACCATCTCACCATTTTCGTCATAAATCGTAACTGTGCCAAAGCGATACTGATCGTCGCCCCAGATATATTTGGTATGGGTCCACATTACATGGTTTGGCTTTTTATAAAATTTTACGCGATCTATATGTACAGGAATATAGACTCCCATACGTTCATTCTCTGGTTTCGTATGAAACCATAAACCAAAGAGAGTCTGAAAACAGGAATCAAGAATTGCAGGGTGCAAATTATATTTTCCAAAATCATGGTGGATGCTATTAGGAACAACAACCCGGGAAAAGGCTTCACCCTCACCTACCCACAACTCGTCAATAGAACGAAAGGTAGGACCAAGCTGCAAACCGCTTTCATAAAGCTCCGCATGCATTGCTTCTATATCAACTTTAGTCCGGCAACGCTTACGAATATCTTCCATTTTGTCACTTTCAGAAACAAAAGCATCACCAATATGATTCATCTTTCCATTCGAACAAAGGGTCCAGGGACCATCAGAATAACGAGTCCGAGAGTATATAAAATAATCTCCATTGTGAGATGAAATATCAATTTGGATCTCAGCCGGCTCACCTTCATCTGGAAGGAAGAGAGCTGTCATAAAATTAATATCCTCAAGGAAACCAAAATCATCACCAAAGGAATTAATACCGCAAGAAATCCCAAGCTCAACATGGCCGGCACCTGGAAAAACAACCGGGCCTTGAACACGGTGATCTTCAATATATGGCGTAACGCGTTTATCCAGTTCAATATCCCAAATAATATTTTCTTTCTCTCTGGTGGATTGTGTTTTCGTTCTCAGATGTGGATGATTACGCCCCCCAAGACGCATTAATTTTGTTTCCTCTTTCTCGAGCCAAAAGGACTCCTTCTCCCAGGTATAGAATGGTAATTTAATTGGTTTTTTACGTCCTCCATATATCTTTTCCCAATCAATTCTCATTCCCCAACAAAAAAGAGCTCCCATGCTGCCAAAGAACTGCCGTTTTTCATCTTCTTTACGGCGAATTGAAGGGAGTATAAGTCCTTTCTTCTTCATTTTAGCAAGTTGGTCATTTACACCGGAAGCTAATATTGGATGAGGAGATATCTCGACAAAGGTATCAAAACCATCTGCAATCATCTCTTCAATTGCATTCACAAAGTATACAGGTTCACGTACATTGCGATACCAATATTTCGTATTAAGATGAAGGCCATCCTCTTTTTTGCCGGTAACAGTAGAATACAGAGACATATTTGTTTTCTTTGGAGTAAGATCTTGTAAATCACTTATGAGTTCATCTTTGAGCTGTTCCATGTGATGACTATGAAAAGGCACACGCACCCGCAGTATGCGGTGAAAAATATCTTTGCTGTCATAAGCTTTCGCAAGTTCTTCTATGGCATCCGTATCACCGGAGAGAGTAAGCATTTTGGGGCCATTTATAGCGGCAATAGAAATCCGTGACTCCATTCCCTTTATATCTTGACGGGCCTGGTCAAGTGTAATACCAACAGCCAGCATCTTTCCTTTGTCTGTGGCCCGTTCCTGGCCGCGACTTCTATAATAAATTACTTGTACTGCCTGTTCCATGGTGAGAGCGCCGGAAGCATAGGCTGCAGCCACTTCACCAATAGAGTGGCCAACTATTCCCTGGGGCGTAATGCCATTTTGTTTCCAGAGCTCAAAGAGGCCAATTTGTAAAGCCATAATAGCGGGTTGGTCAAAACTAGTCTGACCAGTACGTGACTCATCTTTATCTTTAAGAAGCTCTTCTATAAGTGACCAGTCAACGTATTTTGACATTAATTTATCTATTTTCTCAATTATATCCCTATATAGCGGTTCTTCATTAAAAAGCTGACGGCCCATCGCAAACCACTGGGGACCCTGTCCGGAGAATACAAAGGCAAGTTTATGCTCATTAGTTATGATAGAACGGTTATGAGTCATTCCAAGTCTGTTCTCATCATTAAGATAAGCATTAAGATTTGCTATAATGTCTTCCCTGGATCGCGCAGATATTGATATTTTATGTTCTAAGCTTGAGCGTCTTGCACCTGCCGAATAGCAGATATCTATAAGGCTTTCTTTAGAATTTTGTATAAAATCAATATAAGTTTTTACTAAGGAGCGAAGTGCAGCTTGACTTCGTGTAGAGAGAACGAATAAGCAGGGTTTACCGCTGTCTGTTGAAGGAGCAGGATGACTGACTTCATTCGCGCTTCTCATTACAATGTGGGCATTCGCACCGCCAAAACCAAAAGAGTTGATTCCGGCATATAGCGTCCTGTCACCATTTAAAGGCCACTCCATAAGTTCTGTCGGTACTTTTAATTTAAGCCCTTCAAAATCAATGGCCGGATTGCCTTTTTCGAAATGAAGATTTTGAGGAATTTTTTTATTCTTAATTGCAAGCACGAGTTTCACAATGCCTGCTATCCCGGAGGCTGGTTCTAAGTGACCGACATTCGTTTTTACAGAGCCCATGAGGAGCTTTCCCTCATTACGGGCTTGTCCAATAACCTTTCCTATTGACTCCGATTCAAGGGGATCCCCAACTGCGGTTCCAGTTCCGTGTGCCTCAACATACTGTACTTTCGCCGGATCAACATCCGCATCTTTGTAGGCATCTCTTAACATTCTTATTTGTGAATCCGGATTGGGAACGGTGATACTATTTGTGCGTCCATCCTGATTCACTGCGCTACCCAAAATCACTGCGTACACATCATCACCATCTAAAAGAGCTTGTTTATAGGGTTTTAAAAGGATCATCCCGCCACCCTCGGATCTAACATAGCCATTGGCGCGATGATCAAAAGCTTTACTATAACCATCTGGTGACAAAAAACCACCGCGGCTAAATCCCATTTGCGGTTCAGGTTTAAGTAACGAATTTACACCACCGGCAAGCCCCATATCAGCTTCTCCAATCCAAATAGATCGACAAGCCATATGAATTGCATTTAAGGATGAGGAACAGGCAGTATCAATCGCCATTGAAGGTCCAGTTAGGTTAAAAACAAAAGAAATTCTGTTGGCAGCCATAGAATGAGCACCACCAAGATTTGTATGTTGTCCAATATTTGTTCTCTCAGAAGGAGTATTTTGGATATCAGCATAATCAGTTACTGAAACACCAACATACACAGCTGTTTTCGAACCATCCATATCTTCTAATTTTACACCAGCATCCTCCATAGCCTGATATGAAGTTTCAAGCAGGAGACGATGTTGAGGATCCATCCGAATGGCTTCTACAGGAGATATTCCAAAAAAACCAGTATCAAATTTATCAAAATCTTTGATGAAACCGCCTTTTTTTACGCTTATTTTACCTGAAATATTAAAATCAGGAGTAAATAAGGCATCTTTATCCCACCGATCTGCTGGAACATCAACAATACCATTTACACCGTTTTTTAAATTTTCCCAGAATTCGTAAGGATTATCAGCACCACCGGGAAAACGACAGCCAATCCCGATTATTGCAATTGGCTCTCTGTCCTTTTTCCCTATATTATTGTACATTGATTATTCTCCTAAAAATAGGCTCTTGATAACCTATTTCCTTAAAGTTCAAATTAATAGAAATGATATTAACACAAATTTTAATACCATGTCAAAAGGGTTATAATTCAAACTATACTTAAATATAACTATAATCTTATGTTTAAGTCGGATTAATTTACAAGACTTTTTTAAATATATTTCTATGCGCATATTTTAATTAATTATGCCTGATAACCGGGTTAAATTTCTTCTTACTATCTGCGCAAATTAATAACTGCTGCAGTACTTACCTCAGGTGCAAATTGAGGATCAAAACTGCATATTCTTATTACCAGTTATCATATCTCTTTTTCCGCCAAGCCTGGAGGGATTCTTAAAATTCTAATAATTAAAACAAATAATAATGCCATTTCTTATAAAAGTGAAGCTAATTCACTGTCTTTAGGCAGTATTACCTGTGCAACTGATTCGATTTCACCTGTTTCTACATTAATAATCCTTCCAAAAATAATAACAGAACTTGACATTTCGATAACAGAACCTGTTACAATATAATCTGCTGTTAATATCATACCAATTTTAATGGCTGTTGAAGTATCTGTCAAATCCGACAATGACAGCACCTGCTCATCAAGCACAGTATCGAGCCTGCTCCTCTCTACTATAGATAAAGTATCTATACCGGATATTTTTAATATTGCCATTTCATTAAGGAGGTTTAGCAAATCATAATCTTCACCGCTGCTCGCTGTAAAACCGGAAATTGCAATTATTCCGTTTTCTTTCTCCTGCAGTTCGAGAATCATTTCACGGAATAGATTATCTAATTGTTCATGTAAATTCCTGTCCTGTACATCAGGTATTATTTCCAGATCTGCTGCAATCTCATTAACGTTCTGCTCATTCATTTCCAATTCTATTCCCAGAATCTTAATATATTCATCTAATATCCATATTTCATCTTCAAAACCTTCATTATCCAGCCTTAATCTTGCATTATTAATTTCTTTTTTTGAATTTATAACAATATCCATTGCCATTTGAATTCTGGAAAATACAGATGCTTCCAATTCTTCTATTTCCGGACTGGTTAATTCCTCATAAATTGCCTGCTGATTGTTCTGCCATAAGGCCTGCCGTTTAATATTTATACTATTAATATCATCCTGAGAAGAATAATAAAAATCCGCAATCCATATTAAATTCTTTGCAAAATGCATCATAGAACCGCTCTGAAGCACCATACTATCAGAAAAGCCTGATACAGGATTATTTATTTCTACAAATTCCACATTTAATGTGTACGGAGACGGATTGTATTCAATATCATATAAATCATTATATGTAATATTAAACTTACAAAGAGGAGTATCACCTCTTAAATCAGTTTCCGGTATCCGAATATGCACTAATATTGTCTCATAATCTCTATGATGAAGTGTAGGTAAAAAATAATGTATTTTATTACCAGTTATTTCATTCCTATAACCCCAGGTATCAATTATTTCCACATCCTGCAAAAATTCCAGTGTCATATCAAGATTACGTGCAACCGGAACTACCATTCTGTCCAGTTCACTTCCAAAAGTTTTTTCCATTTCTTCTCTGTCAGATATAAACCTGGAACTGCCTCCGCCGCTTTTTGCAAGGTTGGTCATTAATTCGAGGTCAAAATTAGAACCAACTCCAATTGTAGAAACATTAATTCCCTGTTCTTTAAATACTTCAGCCATTTCCAGAATCCCAACTGAATCTCCGACTCCATCTGTTAAAAAAAGTACTCTGTTTGTATAATCCTTTCTAAAATTTGACTGCACCTGTAAATAACCAAGCTCCAGGCCTGCAACAAGGTTCGTACCTCCACCTGGTATTATTGATTGTACAGCGTTTTTAAATTCGAGCCTATTGTTCATTGTATTCATCTGAGTGGAAGGAAAAACTACAGTTGCTTCACTATCAAAAACTATTAAAGAAACAAAATCGATGTCCCGGACTTTATCAACAAAAATAGCAAATGCATCCTTAACCCAGTTCATTTTGTCCTGCCCGGACATGGAACCGCTTTTATCAATAACAAATGCAAGGTTCATAGGAGGCAGGTCTTCAAATTCCCGCCGCCCCCCCTGTATTCCGATCTGAATTACTTCTTCCTGTCCGAAAGCCGACACCTGCCTGTGTCCGGAATATAAGGTAATACCAAGATCATCTACCGGGATTGGGTATTTGTAATCTATTTTAGCAATGTATGTGTCAATATAAACATCTTCTGCAGGGATGATTATTCCCTGGCCTGCAAGATATTTGCCGTAAGTATCGGAGGTAGCTGATTCTGAACTACCTCCAGCCCATATTACAGTACATCCAAGTATCATAAAAATGCATATAAAAGATAATTTTAATTTCATAACCCAACCTCCTAAAAGAGTTCAATTGCAATTAAAAACGTACTAAATAATTTTACCACATATTTAGTATTTTTCAAAGCTAAAGGTTCTTATTAAAAATCAATTCCTTGATTTCTGAATGGAGTAAAACTATACTATTGATATAAAACTGATAAAAACTGGTATAAACCTGGTATAAAACTATAATTTTGTGCCGTTTTTACATTTTGTTCAGAGAATTTTTATGAAATATATACAGAAAAATAAAAAAGCGCTTAAATTATTTGAGAAAAATAAAACAGACAAAGCAATAGAATTAATTAATAAACTATTACATAAAAATGAAGATATAGGCTTAAATTCACTTATATTATATGAAATTTACTGTTTTATTCATAATATGCAGAATGCAGTATCAATTCTTGAAAAGACCGTTAGTTCAAATAATTTAAAAGATTTATCTGAAAAATTTGAAATACATATGATATTAGGCTCCCTGTATCATAATAAAAGTGCATATAAAAAAGCATATTTTTATTACAAAAATGCTTTAAATATTAAAAAGCAGGATGAAAAGGTTCTTACACAGCTTGGATTATTGTACTTTGATATTAATAATATTACTAATGCAGGCAAAATTTTTACTCTCTTAAACCAGAAAGACAGCACAAATCTATACTATAAGACATTATTAGCTCTTTATTTTTGCGAGTCCGGGGATTATGAAAAATGCAGCAACCTTGTACAGGAAGTAATAAATAAAAAACAGAATTATTATCCTGCATACTATGTGTCCGGTTATTCAAAATTTATAGCAGGAAAATACCAGGAAGCATTGGAGGAATTTGATAAAGCAAAACACGGAAAGGAATTTAGGTTTAAAGCTCTTTATTATGCAGGCAAATCTAAAATGAACACAGATAACTTTAAACATGGAATAGACTACTTTTCAGAGGCCCTTCCATTAATAGAATTTGAGAATAAATTAACTTTGGACCTACGTTATTCCCTTGCTTTATGCTATGAAGACGATAAGAATTTTCACTCTGCATTAGAACAGTTAAGAATAATTCATAAGGTTAATCCGGAATACAAGGATATTGCAGAAAAATTAATAAGCGATAATTACAAAAATATCGGCAGCAATTATTTAATTGGTTACAATACATTTTCTGCGGAAGAGTTTGTTTTATTCGGAAAGAAATTACTTGCATCATTCAATTTAAAAACTTTGAATCACAAACTTATAAATGACAATAATACACTTATTTTTACTGTTAAAGTTAATAAAATCGGAATTATTCATAAACTTCTTAAAAACGTTATTAATTATCATAAACTTGATACATTACTCGTTGTATTCTTAAGAAGCCTGCCGGTAAAAGAAGAATTCTTAGAAACACTTTTATTAAAAACAGAAATTAAGTACAGTAAATGCATAGTATTTTCATCCGGCCCTGTATCACCGCTTGCATTAAGCTACGCGCATAAACACGATATAGAAGTCATAACTCCAACCCATCTAAGTAAGATAGTGCATGGTTTTAGTTTGAGAAATAAATAAAGATACCGGCAAAGCTTATTTAGAAAATTTATAAGGAAAGCAGGCATATACATGTATAAAGATTATAGAAATAATGAAACATTCTTATAAACCTTCGTGCCTCTGTGAGAAATTTTTTAACAACGATTTAAAGAAAATAAAGAGTTTAAGATATTAAATATTGATAAAATTACAAGTATCTGTTAAATATAAGTATCATTTATGAACAATACAGATTATAAATCCATTAAAACATGGTTTAAACACTATATAAGAATATTAAAATCCAGGTCTCCTCTTAATTCAAAGAAAATAAAATGGAAAGCTTTACATTCCGTAAGAGTAAGCAAAATTATAAAAAAACTCTGCAGGAGCTTGAATATGCGCGGAAAAGAAATACTAATTGCGGAAAGCGCGGGCTTACTGCATGATATTGGTAAAATCAAACAATACTCAGAAGATGCTTCAAATAAATCAGGCCACGGCAGTTATGGAAAAAAGATTTTAGAAGAAAATAATATATTAAAAAATGTTATAAAAACAGGAGAAACTAAGAACTATATATTAAATGCTGTGGAATTTCATAATAAATTAGTAACACCGGATAATATTACAAATAAAGACTTAACTTATTTAAAACTGGTCCGTGACGCGGATAAAATTGATTTGCTTTATGTAATAACAGAGGGCTACAGTAAAAACAATTTTCAAAAGCAATGGACTCCAGATACAGCACTGCCGGATACTAAAGGCATCTCTGAAAATGTATATAAATCAATAATGAATAAAGAGGTTATAAATTCCAGTAATATTAAAAACCTTAATGACAAAAAATGCTCTTTTTTATCCTGGATATTCGATGTTAATTACAAAATGTCATTCAGGATGATTTATAAACGAAATTTTGTAGAAAAGATTTTTAAAGTTCTTCCGAAAACAGAAGAATTTAAAAACATCTTTAATAAGATAAGGATGTTTTTAATCAATCACTTAAAAAAGGCAGATAAATGAATTCAATAATAATTAACAACATAACTTACTCTGTTAAAATTTTTTTTGAAAACAGAAAAACCTACAGAGCATCTATAAGTAAACAAGCTATCAATATCCGGATACCAAAATTTCTGTCAAAATCTCGACAAAATAAACAGATAAATAAACTACTTAAATGGGCTACAAAAAGAATAAAAAAAGATCCCGAATCTTTTATGCGGATAGAATCTAAAAAATATGAGAATGGAAGCAAAATTAATATTCTAAACAAGGAATATTTCCTTACAATAAATCACAAAAATAAAAAAACAGGTTCTTCCAAAATAATGAACAATAATATAATAATATCCCTCCCCTTAAACCTGACAGAAAAAGAAACTTCCAAACTGGTGTCCTCACTTTTAAGCAGGTGCATAGGAGTGGAACAACTTCCGTGGTTAGAGACTGTATTAAATGATTTAAATGATAAATACTTTAAAAAGAAGATTGGGAAAATACGTTTTAAATATAATAAATCAAATTGGGGAAGCAGTTCTCCAAAAAACAATGTAAATATTAATACACGGCTCCTATTAGCTCCGGAACCTGTCTTAAAATATGTCTGCATTCATGAGCTGGCCCATTTAATAGTTAGAAACCATTCAAAAAAATTCTGGGCCATTATAGAAAAAGTTATGCCGGATTATAAAGAAAAGCAAAATTGGCTTAAAAAGAACAGGAACAAGTGCTGGTTTTAATTAAGGTTATATATTTTTAAGGATAAAAGAAAATCGAAAAGACTTAATGTATAGCCTTGTCCTGTAAAATCTGTATGAAATAATAAAAAGAATAATAGAATTAGATAAAACTAATTAGGTGATAGAAATGATTTGGATTGCGGACTATATTGAATAAGTTTTCATAGATAAAAAAAAGAACCGTATAACAAGGAGCTGTACCAGACTTTACAGTTGTAATGGATTTTTGCAAGTTTCATAAAACCGTGATACAATTCAGGAAAAAATAAGTTTTTATCCGCTTAATGTAAATCAGGTGAGCTTAACATTATATTGCAATATTTGTAAAAATTTGATCTTTCGATTATAAGCGAATCTTCTCTTAGGAAAGATTGGTTAAAGCCTGAAGAGGAGAAGGCGTGGCAAAATTTATAAGAGGAGATGTTGTTGTTATACATTGACGGCGCCGAATTAACGTCTGAATTTTTATTTGAAAAGCTTAAAGTATTAGCTTAAAAGCGGGAAGTTATTAGTTGTCTGAGATGCCTTTATAACTATTAGTAAATTTTGTGATTGTAGTTTCAAATATTTTAAGATATATTTAATTATGCCAATTATAAGCAGATTTTTTGGTATAATTATCTATATGTATTGGAAGGATCATTCCCCCCCACATTTTCATGCTAAGTATCAAGATCAGGAAATAACAATGGAAATAAAATCCGGGAAAATAAATGGAAACATGAGCAAAAGAGCAATAAAATTAATAAAAAATTGGCGAAAAAAATATAAAAAAGAATTAATCGAAGATTGGATGTTTGCTGAAAATAGAAAAAAACTGAAGAATATTAAACCTTTGGAGTAATAATATATGTTTTTACATGTAAAAGAAGCTAAATATTTACATGATTATGTAATATGGTTAAAATTTAATAATAACACACAAGGAGAAGTCGATTTAAAGGATGAATTGTATGGTGAAGTATTTGAACCTTTGAAAGATTTGAAAAATTTTAAGAATTTCACGGTAGATAAAGATTTATGTACAATAGTTTGGGAAAACGGCGCCGATTTGGCGCCTGAGTTTTTGTTTGAAAAGTTGAAAATATTAGCTTAAGAAAAGGCACTGTAGCTAACCAATCTGTCGAATTTATAGAAAACAGAATATTTTAACCACATGCATGATATTTTTATCTTTTTACTTTGATTATTTAAAAGTTGTCCAGAAAACACATTTCAGCTAACATTTAACAGCCTTAAATTTACCATATTTAGCTATCTTTTCTATATTATGCTGCAAAGTCTAAGAAGAAGTTTTAAATAGAGGAGACGGAAAAGTTTTACAAGCTTTACGCTGGATTTGGAAATGTTACTAAAAAAACATTAAAAATCCCATTGACACACTAAATAGACTAATTTAAAGTGAAATTATACGTACTTCAAGTAATTTATTTTTATTAACAATTATATAGAGTGCGGTTAATTATGAGGTTGTCGGAAATTACCATAAAAGGAATAAAAATGAAAGTTAAAGATATTAATAATAAAAAGAAAAATATATTAATTGAACAAGTATCTGATTTTTGTGATAAAAATCTTGATAATGAATATAAAGAATTATGTCTGAAAATGATTGAAAAAATGGCAAGAAAAAGAACAGTTCCATTCCTATCCGGAAAACTTGAAATATGGGCAGCTGCAATTATTTATGCAATAGGACAAATAAATTTCTTATTTGATAAAAGTTTCACGCCATATCAAAGTGCTGATGATATTTGCAATTATTTTAATACATCAAAAAGCACAACATCACAAAAAGCTAAATTAATAAGGGATATGTTCAAATTAAATTATTATGATAAATATTTTTCAACACAAAAGATGTCTAATTCAAATCCTTTTAATGAATTAGTAATGATAAATAATTTTATTGTTCCTAAAAGAATAATAGATAATGAATAGAGTAAAATGAGCCGTTGAACTTCGGCAAGGCCTATGCATTAAGTGAAAGGTATAGCACAGTTCGAATTGTTTGACTTTCGTGGCAGACAGCAGAAGGGCTGGGATTAAGGAAACCTTGCCCATTAAATTATTGGCCATAATACAAAAATAAGGAGGCAGATAATCATGATGAATAAAGGAAATGATGATGACATTCCTTCCTGGGTAGATTCAAAAAATGACAATAAAGAGCCATATACAGATGAAGAGCTTAATTGTTTAGTTGAAAATTATATTGATGATTGGCAAGATCTACCGGTTTGGAATAATTTAATACATAAAGTGGGAAAGGAAGAAGCAAAATCCATCCTCAAAGAAGGATTAAAAAACTACTCAAATATTGACTGCTTATTATCTGAAATAAATAATAATTTAAACTAAATATTGATTATTGAATCGGAAATCTATATAAAATATTAATAAGGAAAGCAGGAAAAGATCATTCATAAATTTCTTCACATTGGTTCCATGGGGCGGAATTTATTTATTATCTTCCACAGCATTTTTTATACTTTTTACCACTTCCGCAGGGACAAGGTTCATTTCTTCCAATTTTCTTCTTTGTATTTTGAAAAGCTGACGCTTCTCTGCTGAAATTAACCGAATTTTTATCTCAAAAAAAATATGGTGTATTTTCTTCAAATTCACCTCAATTTAAAGCCTCTTCTCCATCCATGATTTCGATAGCATAATCTGTTATATGATCTTTTTCTTCACTTACATTATTCTTATTTTTTAATATTTCCCTGCTTTTTTCTTTCTTTCCAGTCTCTTCATATAAATCCGAAAGCCTTTCAATTAAAACATCTTTATCTCTCAATCCTTTTATTTTATAACCTATCAGCAAGATGGATTCAGCTTTTTCAAAATCTTTATTATTTTTATTTGCATACATGCTATAACAATCAGCCCAGCCAATCCATCCCCACCCTGGATCAGTTTTTAACCATAATTCAAACAAATTATCAGTTTTATCTCTATCACCAAGCTTAGAATATGATTCGGCAATTGCCCTTCTCATATTCTCCAATATAAGAAATATCTAATCCCATTTTATTCCCCCATTTGGCAGTATGTCATTATGTTATAATATTTTTTTGATTGATACAATCTCACACCCATGAAGATGCGGGAAACCAAAAGCCTTTAGGCATATTATTTAACATCGCAAATTCTTCATTGCACATTGAGCTGGAAACTGGTAGAATTAATCGGAAATATACGGGAAGAAGTAAAAACATTTAAGAGAAGAAAAAAATGCAGTTAACGGATAACGAAAAAAGAGACGCCATAAAGCTTATACAGCAGGGCAAATCCCTGCCTGACTGCGCAATTTCGCGGTTTGGAAATTGCTTGTAATTGAATAAGATGGTATATTTAAGCAGGAGGTGGAATTATGAATAAAATGGATATAGTCTTAAGCGAAATTGAGGAAGTACCGGAACCATTTCTTGATGAAATATTGGATTTCATTCATTTTCTGAAGTCAAAGATTACCAGGGAAAGGCTTGGTATTGCGATTATAAGCGAATCTTCTCTTAGGAAAGATTGGTTAAAGTCTGAAGAGGAGAAGGCGTGGCAAAATTTATAAGAGGAGATGTTGTTGTTATACCCTTTCCCTTTTCTAACTTAACACAAGCTAAAAGACGGCCTGCATTAGTTGTTGCAAATTTGGAAGGGGATGATTTGATTCTCTGTCAAATAACCAGCCGATCAATCAAAGATAAACACGCTATTCCAATTGATGATAATAATTTTAAAAAGGGGAGTCTCAAACAACAAAGTAATGTGAGACCCAATCGTATATTCACAGCAGACAGCCATATTGTTTTATATCGAATTGGCAGTATTAAAAATAATAAATTGGAGGAAGTTATTGAAAAGATAATAGAGATTTTAAAGCAATAAATAGGTAATGTGCAATTAATTTTTAAGAGGGACAATTTTGGAAATAACATTTTCGAAAGAAGAAATGGATTTTATAGTTAATGATGAAAAAATTGATTTATTGTTAACATCAATTGGTTTAGAACTTGTTGAATTATCTGAAATAAATAATACAAAAGCAACACTTAAAACAAATAAACAAGACTATGATGAATTTATCGAAACTTTAAGAGATGATTATATTTGGAAAACTAATCGCATTCAAAATACTTTGTTGCTGTCCCAATTAGCTGAAAAATTTCTTCATGATTTTGATAAGATAGAAACAATGTTTTAAAATAATCAGCAGATTCAAAATACTATGCAAATGCTTTTGTTGAAAAAATCAGAAATACAGCTATAAAGTTAAAATCTTATCCTAAAACAGGAAGAATTGTTCCTGAATATAATTGTGAAGAAATTAGAGAAATGATATTTCAAAATTACAGAATCATCTATAAAATTTCAAAGCAAAAAATATATATTGCTGCGATTTTCCATTCTGCAAGAGATTTAATAAAATCTAAAAAGAATATTGACTTTTAAGATTGTCTTTTCCGGTATCCTGACTGCATCCATGATTTGTGAGAAAGAATTATAAACAAAACTATTGAATAAACCAGTTATATAAGAGGAGTAAATATGGAGAGTAGTATTTTTGGATTAATAAATAATACTGTAGTACAAAATGCTTTTAAAGATTTTGATTCAAATATAAAAGATGTTAAAAAGGTGCATCATTATACTTCTGTTCCAGGTTTATTTAATATATTAGAATCAGGTGTTATCAGGTTTTCAAATATTAATTCGCAAAATGATCCACGGGAAATAGAATTTGGATTAAAGGTTATAAGATGGATTATAGAAGATAAATTTGGACTTGAAAGCAAGATTTTAAAACAAATAGATGACCACAAAAAGACTATGAAGGATCAGTATGCTGAAATATTAAATAATATTTTTATTTTTTCTACTTCTACTGAAAAAGATTCTTATCAACAGTGGATAAATTACAGTGATTCTGGTGCAGGGCTTTCCCTTGCTTTTGATAGAGAACGGTTGTTTACAACAATTAACAATAAAATGAGTGGTAAGATATTTTTCTACACTTATCCAATACAGTATTATTATGAGGACAAAAACAACTCTGATTATAAAAATGTTTCTGATTTTGAAATAAAAAGTTTTGAAGAAATTGTTGCTAAATTAATTGATGATTTATTTAATAAAAAAAATATCAATTCTGATAATATTGAATCCGAAAGATATATACTTTTAATACTATTAGCTTCTTTGATAAAAGATAAATTCCATAAAGATGAAAAAGAGATACGATACTTAGTATTTTCACCTATTACAAAAGGAACTAAACCTAAAGAAATTTTGGATGCAAATGATATAGATATAGTATTATCCGGGAAAAAAATATCAGTAATCAGAAAGTTGAGATTTACCAGTAAGTCACGATGTGTGAATCAAGCAAATGAAATTAAAAGCAGGAGTAAAGATTATAGTATTATTGAAGGAATAATACTTGGGCCTAAAAATACCAAAGATTACATTTTAAAAGATAATATAAAAATGTTGATGCAGAAATACAATGTAAATTTTAAAGACATCGATTTTTCTAAGGGTATTATAAAATAAGTTTGTTTTTAAATCAACGCCCACCCCGGAGCAGAGCTCCGAGGTATGACGCATTCTTTATTCGAATAATTCTAACTGTTTAGTTTTGTGTATTATTTCATAGTCAGTTTTACCTTGATTCCTCACAT
>SDBV01004245.1_pt1 | contig 20747 bp, 22 predicted proteins | sample 2277081 | NCBI WGS metagenome assembly SDBV01 (sample SAMN10402039, study PRJNA504765) | marine sediment metagenome | isolation source: marine sediment core GS10_PC15, 223 cmbsf | place: Arctic Ocean: Southern Knipovich Ridge | collected 2010 | reverse complement strand
CAACTCCAGCTCCTCCATCTTGAACGGCTTGGGGATGTAATCGTAGGCCCCCTTTTTAATGGCCTCAACAGCCGATTCAATGGTCCCATAACCCGTAATCACCATAACAACGACGCGTCTGTCCAGGGCCTTTACCGCCTCAAGGAGTTCCATTCCATCCATCTCCGGCATCTTAAGATCAGTGATGACCAGGTTGAAGTCCCCCTGCTCAAACGTGGCAAGACCCTCCCTGCCGCCGTATGCCGGGGAGGCCTGATAGCCCAATTTAGACAGATACTCCACAAGGTTATCAACCAACTGCCTATCATCATCCACCACCAGAATCCTTGCCTCTTTTTTATTGAAAAGCATTTTAACCTCCTTCAACAATCAATCCCATTCACAGATTACGCAGATTACGCAGATTATATTTTAAAAAGATTGAACAACCAACAAATAGATCCACAGATTACGCAGATTTTCGCAGATTAAAAATTATATACTAATCGCTTATGCTCAAGAGATTTATTCCCGAAATTTATTAATAGGCCGATCTGAAAACCGCAAGCTTTTAAGTAATTGATGAGTTGGGCCTCTTCTAATCCAGTTAAATTGGCGATTGCTTTAATCTGTGTAATCTGCGTAATCTGCGGACCCTTTGATCTTTCATTATTATCTAATCCGTGCCTGCCCCGTAGCTCCGGGAGATGGTACTGGGGTAATCTGCGAAATCTGCGGATCATTTCCAAAACAGAGCCAGCAAAATCCCTAAAATCATAAATATTGGAAGTGAGATCAAAAGGGCCAGCGTTAACCTCCGAGAGACACCGAGTTGTTTTAAAAGCGTGTGCTTTTCCAAGGCCCTGTTGATGGTCAACTCTAAGGTCTGCATTTCGAACGGCTTGGTAATAAAATCATAAGCCCCTTTTTTTATCGCTGCAACGGCCTTTTCAATGGTTCCGTGGCCGGTAATTACCATTACGATTACACGACTGTTCAGGGCCTTCACCTCATCCATAAGCTCAATCCCATCCATGTCCGGCATCACCAGATCCGTGATGACCATCTGGAAAACTTCCTTCTCAAACCTGGCCAACCCTTCCCGACCGCCATAGGCAGCCGTGGCCTGATAACCTACCCGGGTCAGATACTCCACCAGCACATCCGCTAATTCCTGGTCGTCATCCACAACAAGAATTCGTACGTCATTATTCATTTTTTTTCTCATAGTCCTATCTTTTCAAGTTGAGGTCCATGATAAGAGACAAACTTTTTTAATTTTCAGATATCGATACCCCTGAATACCTGTTTTTCAACGAGTTCCTGACACTACATCGGATTGAGGGTAAATCTTGTGAACAACTCATTTTCCGGTAATATGACCAAGGTAATATTGCTTTGTTCGCAAATCTTTTCAAGCCGTTTCCGCTTAAACTCATCCGGGGTAAAGGTGAGCCAGATTTCATCGATCCGTTTCACTTCGTTAATGGTAGGGATATCGCTCTCTCTGCCAAGTACCACAAGCCCATTCACCTGCCTTCCCCTGAGGACAGGTGAGTCATCTAAAAAACCTATTAAATAAATATCTGAAAACCGGCTATTCAGCCAGGAAGCGAGCTCTGCGCTGCCTTTTCCTACACCGTATATCGCAATGTTATGCCGCTGCTCGTTATAACCATTCTGCCTCTTTTCTTTGTTGATACGCCACAAAATACGAGGCAGTGCGATTGAGGGCATTAAGATAAACCAGAATGCCAGAAGCAAGGAAAATGCGATATTCCTTTCGATATACAACAGTATGAAAGAGCAAATCAACCAGCCTATGAGTAAAACGATGGATAAACGGGTTATGTCAAATAATGAAAAGAACTGCACAGGGCGACGGTAACAACCGCCGATAAACATTTCCAGAATCAGGATCATCGGGATGATTAAAAAGCCCCAGTAGAAATACTCGAACCCCACACCAAAGGACCAGGACCCAAATCGCAGATAATGGGAGAAGACCCAGGTGGTTTCAATTATAAGGATATCGGTTATAACAATCCTTGCATGCAGCCCCAGAAAACTGCGCCACCTGATAATCCCTATGATGCTGACCCATAGCCCTCTAACTACCCAAATGATATCTTTAAAGAAGTTTGCCCTTTGAAAGTAATCCAGGTCCATTTCCATTTTTTTGGAAAAAAGGGTGTGGCGATAGTACTCATCCGGATCTTCATCGGGGGGATAAATATCGGCTTCGTTTCTAAAAGCAACCTGGTTCGGGCCAAAAATCCCCGGAGTATATTCTAAGATGGCAGCATATTTCCCGGAAAAAAGGTCCGCAAAGCGCGTGCTTTCCGGACGCGGACCCACAAAAGACATCTCCCCTTTCAAGATATTCCAGAGCTGTGGCAACTCATCGAGTTTGGTCCTTTCCAGGAGCGCACCGAGTCCCCCCATCCGCGCGTCATAGGCTACCGTTACGCCCGGCCCCCCATCGCGCCAGTGAGCAGGAAACTTGCGAAACTTATGCATCCGAAAACGCCTGCCATGCAAGCCCAGCCTTTCCTGGGAAAAGATAACTCGCCCGGAAGACTCAATCCGCAACAGCAAAGCGATCACTCCCATTATAGGCGCGCCTATGATTAGTCCTACAATAGCAACAGTTAAATCTATGATGCGTTTATAGATTTTATTCATGGGTGAGAAATAGCCTCATGGAGCATATGGACCACTCTTTCCACATCCCTCTCATTCAATCCGGGATGCAAAGGCAGGGTCAATTCTCTGGCTGAAAATTGCTCAGTCTTTGGAAGGGTAACCCCTGAAAAGCGTTCTCGATAGTAGGAAAATTGATGGACCGGAGGATAATGAATGCTGCTTTGAGTCCCCTCCTTGCGCAACCTCGTCATGATCCTTTCACGATCCGCCCCTTCAGGTAATAGGACCGGCATAATATGGGCCGCTGTTTCATGGCCCTCCTCAAATGGAATGGACACCTGTGGGAGATGCATGTCAAGGTTCTGTCGGTAACAATCTGTCAATTCACGCCTACGGGCGTTCCATTGCGGCAACCGGGTCAGTTGTACCAGTCCCATGGCCGCCCGTAGCTCATCCATCCGGTAATTGTACCCCAGCACCGACACATCGTAAGAATACGCATGACCCCGGTGACGGTCCAGGGTGCCCGTCGTCATCCCATGTGCACGCATGCGGCGTATACGATCCAGCACCGAAGCATCAGAGGCCACAACCATCCCCCCTTCGGCAGTTGTCATATTCTTGTTGCTAAAAAAACTGAAGGCTGCCGCATCGCCTAAGTGACCCACTTGCCCTGTAGCCGGGCAATGAGCCGCATCTTCAATGAGTTTCAACCCCTGAGTGTCAGCGAAGATGCGCCATGCAGGGAGATCCACCAGGTATCCGCCATAATGCATAACCATCACGGCCCGGGTGTTCGGTGTACATTTCTCCCGGGCATCCACTAGTGACATGTGTGGCCCATCGTTCCTTTCAATATCCACAAATACAGGCGTTGCTCCCACATACAAAACCGTATTGACAGCTGCTACGAACGTGAGCGATGGCACCAGGACCTCATCTCCAGGGCCCAGAGCAAAGGCCGCCAGGCACAGGTGCAGCCCTGCAGTACAGGAATTTACGGCCACAGCGCCCTCCATCCCTTGCAATCTGGCAAAGGCTCCTTCAAAGGCCGCCACTCGCTCCCCCATAGTGAGCCAGCCACTGTCAATGACGGAACACAGGGCCTGCTTTTCTTCTTCCCCCAGCACCGGATCACATAACGAAATCATGTCCACCTCATTCTATTCTTCCCCTTAGTAGCCAAGGATTTTCGATTCATCGTGCGTAAAGGTTTTTTGGGCTTCCAAAAAGTCTTCCTCCCGCCCGATATCCATCCAGAGTCCATTATGTTTAAAGACAGAGACCGGCAAATGGCGCTCCAGCATGATATTCATCAAATCATCGAAGCCAAAGGGCACACCTCTCGGGATGAGATCGAGAATCTCAGGATCCATGCAGTAGATGCCCATACTGACAAGGAACTTCATGATGGGTTTTTCACGAAATGAGGTGAGTCGGCCTTCTTGGGTTTCCAGAACGCCAAGATCGGTTTTGACGCTTTTTTCCGTTACGGCGACAGTGATTAGCCCCCCATTTCGCTTATGAAAAGAAGCGAATTCACGCAAGTCGAGATCAGTGATTAAATCCCCATTGAGCACGAGGAATCTCTCCGTCAAATGCTCTCGAATCAAAAGGAGGGGGCCAATCGTACCAAGAGGCTCTGGCTCTTCGCTGTAAGTAATACGCATCCCCCACTGACTGCCATTCCCGCACAACGCTCGAATCAGGTGTTCAAGATAACCGATGGTGATATAGACTTCTTCCAGCCCATTACGCCGCAGCCATTTCAACAGCATTTCAATGACAGGAAGGTCTCCCACCGGCATTAGGGGTTTGGGTAGAACAAGGGTGTAGGGCCGTAAACGCCTCCCTTTGCCCCCAGCCTGAATAACTGCAATCATTGTGTGCTCCCTTTACTGTACTTGATCAATAACTTATTAAATTCTGCTTGCCCGATAAATCCGTATAATCTGCGCCTGCCCCGTGAAATGTTTACCCCGTTCAATTCGCAGACCATTTAACTGGGGCCTTTGCTTTTATTTAACTGGGGTAATCTGTGGATTAATCCTCTCTAATACCGACTAACGAAAAATCCGTGTAATCCGTGTAATCTGTGGATAAATCTGAGCGCAGTACAAGATCAGAGGTTGTAAATCAAGGATTTATAGCGATGTAAATTCTTTTTGAACCAATCAACGGTCTCTTCGATGCCCTGAGAAAGAGAATACCGGGGCTGCCATCCCAATCTTTGCCGAGCCTGGCTGTTGTCGCAGATCAACTCAAAAACTTCACTCTTTTCAGGCCGCACACGCTGCGGGTCTGTTTCAATATGTGCCGATGAATCGCACAGCTCCAGAATCATCCGGGCCAGATCCACAATGCTGATTCCTTCACCCCTCCCGATATTTGTCACCCGGCCAACCGCTTCATCTGATTCTGCAATGCTCAGAAATCCTTCCACCATGTCTTTGACATAAGTGAGATCACGAACAGGCTCAAGAGACCCCAAACGTATCACACCGTCACCCGAAAGGACCTGAGTTATGATGGTAGGAATAACGGCACGAGCCGATTGACGCGGCCCAAAGGTGTTGAAGGGCCGGATGATGGACACAGGCACATCAAAGGACCGGTAATAAGATTCGGCCAGATGATCGGCACCTATCTTTGAAGCCGAATAAGGGGATTGTCCCACCACCGGATGTTTTTCATCAATGGGCGTGTATTGAGCGGTTCCATAAACTTCCGAAGTAGAGGTATGAACCAGTCGTGATACCCCGTTTTTCTTACACGCTTCAAGGGCATTGAGTGTCCCCTGTACATTGGTGGAGACATAGGAAGCAGGAGCCACATAAGAATAGGGAATAGCAATGAGGGCAGCCAGGTGGAACACAATGTCACAATCCTTCACAGCAGCGTCTATGAAAAAGGGATCTTGAATATCACCCATAATCACCTCCAAAGTCCCCCCTCCGGAAAGATCCTTGTATTGTACTCCCAGGGATGTCTTTATTGGCTGACAGGCCTTCAGGTTATCCAGCACCTCCTCCAGCCATCCCCAGTCGTTCCGGAAATTATAATGTACCATGGCACGGACTTGGTACCCCTTCCAGACTAAGGCTTCGGTGAGGTGACTGCCAATAAACCCCCCTGCTCCGGTAACCAATACCCAGTTGCTCATGCTATTCATCTCTAAGTGCTCTACGTCTGCGGTGAATACATTATTTTCATATAAACAGCATTTATTGGGATCTAATCACGCGGAGCAATCTCTTTTTCTACTTGTCGTGATGATAGACCGTAATGGGATGCCCAGGAAGTGTCCTGATCGACCCAATGAGAAAACCAAGATTGGCCAGGAGAAAGTTATACGCCATTTTTACAGGAGGGATCTTGCATCGATTATGTCCTGCAATCCAGCCAAATAGCTATTTGTATACTCTCAATCTCGCCCCAGTCCAACTTTTCCTTGAGCAAATCTTTGTTGATGCCACGGTGATCAACATAAACGGCCTGCCAACCTTGCTGGTCGAAAAAGAGTTTTATGGACGAGGCATCCGGATATCCTTGAGCCATACCACGCATGACAGTCTCTTCGTAAACAGCCTGAGGGATCGATACTTGGTGAAATAGCTTCCTTAATAACGAAAGCCGATTTAGTTTTGCCAAAGCCCCCAAAGGCCCAGAATTACTGACAACCGTTCTTCCTGTCATTATTGCTTGAGTCCAAGCTCTTCCCGCAGCGTTTGTTCACTGAACGACGGCTCAATCCCTCTAACTCTGGCTTGGCGAAACATCTCTTGTTTAGGAATTCCGGCCAACTGAGCAGCATAACCAATAGACATTCCCCCTTGTTTATATAGCCTTAACACCTGATCTATTTTTAGTTGGGTGAGACATAACTCGAAGATATGCTGAACAGTCTTCTGGTCCTTAAAGTCGAGACCCTTTAAAACCTCGCCATCAAAATCAATGGTGACCTTAGACATAACAGCCCCTCCTCCTATCTTAAACATTTAGTTGCACTAAAATGTGGGTTGAATTGTTTGTAAGCATCAGTGTATCCCAAATTGAAGTTAATATTCTGAAATGTCAAGATGCCATGATTTGCGTTATCTAGGTAATGCAAAGAAATGGATAACGAATCGTAAATTACAGTATCCCAGAATCCAGCATTCACAATCCCTTGATCCGTCCATCCATTCCTCCAATCATCCTTATTCAACCCCATTTTCTATTTCCTCTTTTCGCATGCCGTCTCTTTCTGTTTATCTACTTCCTATATGCCCTTCCCTTTTATCTGTTTTCTAATTCCTGATTCCTCTTTCCTCTTTTTTATTTCTTCTTTCCTCTCTCCTATTTCCTCTTTCCACACTTCTATTTCCTATTTCCCCAATACTCTTTCTTCTTTTCTATCTGCCCTTCTCTCTTTCCTATTTTCTCTTTCCACTTTTCTCTTTTCTCTTTTCTAATGACTTTTTCCTCTCTCCTCTTTTCAAATTCCTGATTCCTATTTTCTATTTCCTATTTTCGCATGTCGTCTCTTTCTGTTTATTGAGATACCGGATATACCCATCCAACACCTTTATGGCATCCTCAGATATCTTCCAAACAAAATCATATTTCTCTTTTGAGATATAGCTATTATCTAAGCATGTAATCAAATGATCTTGCGTTTCATACATAGAACCTCTGCTTACTCGGCAAAACTGAATATTTTCTTGAAAATGAAATCTGCCATAACCTTCTGCAATATTGGCTGTGCAAGAGACTGCCGCCTTTCTCATCTGAGAGCCTAAATCAAACTTCTCCTCAGCAGGGAGTTCTTTTATTATTCCATATATCTCCACCCTTAGTTTTCTTGCCAATTTCCACGCTTCAATATCCGTAAAATGATTGATCTTACCGTATGAATATTTTCTTTCTTCTCCCATCTTTTTTCACTCTTTCCTCATTCCCATTTTCTCTATTTTATATAACCTTCCCTCTTTCCTCTTTCCTCTTTCCACTCTCCTCTTTCCTCTCTCCTCTCTCCTCTTTCCTCTTTCCTATCTCCTATTTCCTATTTCCTCTTCCCCCTTTCCTATTTCCTCTTTCCTCTCTCCTCTCTCCTATTTCCTCTTTCCACTTTTCTAATTTCTATTATTTCAGTAAAACATAAAGCCGATGTGTACACAAGAAAGGCAACAATACCTCCAAAGCGTGCGCCAACCACAGTAGCTTAACAGGCATAATGCGTAAAACAGGAGGGGCAAGAATAAGCCGGTAGGTGCGGAGAAGCTTGAGTTTGCGGAAAAGCCTGAGTATTTCACGGCGACCAATACCAATTGTATCAGGGTTCCTCGGGTCAGAAATCGCATAATCAAAGATCATGATCCACCCATTAGGCTTCAAAACCCTTGTCATCTCTTGAGCTAACGCCTTTCGAGCTCCCTCATCCAGAATTGAAGAAAACACCGTTGATGCTGCACACAAATCCATTGAAGCATTTTCATATGGCAAAACCCACCCGTTGTTAACACGGAAATCAATATCAGACGGCGATAGACCTTTGCCCTTGACAATTCTATCTTCTAATAAATCCACCCCATGAAGTTGCGAGGGAGTGGCTCCCCACTCCATAAGCATCCTTATCCAACCTCCACTCCCACAGCCAACATCTAATATGTCCAAATGCGAGATATCTTTGAAGCCCGCACTTTTTAGCGCTTTCACCCAAGTTTCTTTCACGCGATAATATATATATGTAACCTCATGTCGATGCCATGCATAAAGATCAGGTTTTCCTTGGGCATCACGCTGAGCGTAGGCAGAATGGATTTGCGATTCTATTTCCTTAAGCCGATCCTTCAAAGTTCATCGCTTTTTTCATAATGGTACAACTGGCCGCAACACCGATATGCTGCTCAAACCATTTACGAGCTGAGACGCCCATTCTTCGCCTCATGGATTCATCATTTCGCATTTGACGAATAGCTTCCGCAAGAGCTCGATCATCTCCGGGAGGGACAGTAACCCCTCCTCCAGATTTCACAAGAAGTTTTTCTGTATCGCCTTGTCCACAAAAAATCGTTGGTTTCCCTACTCCATGATAATCAAAGGTCTTACTCGTCAACGTATGGGCAAAGTGCTGATGCGTTGGAAGGGGTTGAACACAAATGTCCATCTGGTTCATCAAGTTTCTCGCTTCATGGCGCGGGACAGCATTATTAATGTATACGTTTTTCAGACCATGATCGCGGCAGAACTCTTTGTAGGTTGCAAACATCTCTCCGCTGCCAATGATGATAATTCCTAAATCATTAATACCGCGTAAATGCGTGGCTGCCTGGAGCAGGGTCAAAACATTATTTGCTTTTCCCAGTCCTCCAACATACCCGACCAAGAATTCTTTCCCTGTTTCTTCCCTCAAAGACCTGTCAATATTCTGTGCGATATCTTCATCCAGAAAGGTGTCGGCATTGTATAGAAGCTGGACCTTCTCTTCAGGATTTCCGTAAGAAATCAGTTTGGACCTGATCCCTGGGGTTGCAGCCAGGACACTGCAAGCCTTTCGCCGGTAGAAATGTTGCATCTTGAGCAACAGACGAGTCAACAGGCCCTCCTTCACAACACCCAGCGCAATAGCCGTTTCCGGATAAAGATCCCTTTCATCCAATACCAGAGGCGCCCGTTTTAGTAATGACACAATATATAGTATCGGCATCATAAAAATCGGGTCCGTGCAGGCAAAGATCCTATCTACTCTGCCAACTCGAAAAAGGGATGCTATACCGGCTAGCAGGCTGTAACTCAGATAGTTAATTATGCGTCTGAACAGTGAATGGCGGTGATGTCTTGGTGCCCAGGCTCGCAAAATCCGGATACCCTCAATTGTCTCTTCTGGGCACCATCCACGACCGGGCCTAATATCCTCTCCTGTCATGTATTGCACTCCTGATGTCACAACGGTCACATCAAAGCCTGCCATCACAAGCAGACGTGCCTCCATCCAGGGTCGAAAGGCCCCCGGTTCGTTTTGCAAGGGAAGGTGATAGCTCAGATAGAGAATGTGAGGCTTCATTGCATCAGCTACGACAGTCGCGCACCGACTCAACAATCCGGTTTACATCATCCTCAGTCAATCCGTGATGGACCGGAAGGGCCAGAATGTGCTCGGCCAAATATTCGGTATTTGGCAATTTAGTCTTACCATAAAGATCTTCAAAAATAGGTTGTTGGTGAAGCCCGCGAGGGTAGTGGATGCCACTTGCGATACCCTTTTCTTTGAGTCTTTCAGCTAAAGTGTCACGATCGCAACCAAAGGTCTCGGGTTCCACAACAATACAATACTGATGCCAGGCATGATTTGAATTCGGAGTGATCTCCTGAGGCTGTATACCTGATATACCAGCAAGACCTTGCTTTAGCATTTCGGCATTGCGTCGTCTAACAGTCAGCATTTCATCCAGCCGCTTGAGCTGTTCTCTACCAATCGCAGCTTCAACATCCGTCATTCGGTAGTTAAATCCTAACATAGTATGAAGGTATTTGCCGGTTTGTCCATGGGTTCGCATAAAACGAAGCTTACGCTCGTATTCGGAATTATCTGTACATATTATACCCCCTTCACCAACAAACATGTTTTTGGAAGGATAAAAAGAGTAACAGCCAAAATCTCCAAATGAACCTACATCTTTGCCTTTATATTCTGCACCATGAGCCTGGGCCGCATCCCACACAATCATCAACCGGTGTTTTTCAGCGAAAGCTTTTACAGCATCGATATCACATGCATTCCCGAAAAGATGAACCGGCGCAATAGCCTTTGTGCGTTCTGTAACTCTTTTTTCAGCATCCTCCAAATCAAGGAGAAATGTTTCAGGATCAATATCGCAAAAGATAGGTTTACCGCTGGTCATTGTGACCATGCTTCCAGTTGCAATAAACGTAAAAGAGGGAACGAGAACTTCATCCCCAGGCTGGAGAAATGCCATATAAGACAAATGAAGAGCTGCTGATCCATTTGCACAAGTCACAGCATATTTTGCTCCAACTTTTTCACAAAACTCATTTTCAAAAGCCTCGCATTCTTTACCCTGCCTCAAAGCCCCAGATCGAAGGACTCTCTCTGCAGCTTGAATTTCCTCATCAGTCAGTTTGATTTCAGCTATATTGATCATTTCTCCTCATTCTCTTACTCTCTAATCCTTTAAGAGGTTTGTTTTTTAATTTCATCCATAATGGACATTAGCTCTAATGAATCTTCAATTGTATTACGATCTGGAAAGTCATTTTTTAAAACTGATAGAATAAAATACATCATTTGTAAATCGAGGACATTCCGGCGACCGTACTGAAGTACTGTTTTACCAACGTTAAAACCTCCACGGTCTTCTTTTAAAAATACATAAGAAGTTATATCGTCTTGTATAGACCCCATGAAGGTCCCATTTTCAGATTGAATTTCAACATATTGGCTAAATGCAGGAGTGATAAGATCTCCCTGACAAAAAATTTCTACACCATTTTTGCCAATACATTTGACCAAAATATAATCTTCAGCATCTACACAAACCTTTTCCCCCTGGATTATGCGTTCTGGATAGCGTAAATCGCAAGAAATCACTTCAATATCTTGAAGTGGGCCAAAATACCAGTTGGCCAGATCGATCATATGAACCAGCATTTCATTGATAGCACCACCCCCAGTAGCCTTTTGGTGTTTCCAAAGTCGGTGACCACCCCGGCCTCCTAATCGAAAAAAGGCGCTAAAAGGTTTTCCCATTATGAGGCTGTTCCCATTTTTTTGTTGTTCCTTGAAAATTTTGTAACCTTCCTCAAAAATAGGAACATATCGGTAAACATATCCTATTAATACAATCCTATTTGAATTACTGATAAGGTCTTTTAAACCCTTTGTTTCTTCAATAGACTCTGAAAGAGGTTTTTCACAGAAAACATCTTTTTTTGATTCAATAGCCTTTTTTATTAGTGAGACATGCGATTGCGTTGGTGTAGAAATTATAATAGCTTGAATGTTATTATCTTCAAAGATTTCATCTGGATGGCTTAACCAAGAAGCGCCACTCTTTGAGGCAAGATCTTTAGCTGTATCAGTGTTTATATCAGTTAATACTAGGTCAAGCCCGGGCATCTTTTTTAAGCTGGATATGTGCTTCGCGGCCTGCTTCCCACACCCGATAATCCCAATTCTACTACTCTTCATCTAAATATTTCCTCCAATTCTTGGCCATGTTGAATTCTTGCAATTTATGCGGCAAGGGCAAAATCTCCCCGGGGACGCTTTTTACTAAACACATAGGAGGAATGTCCTTTGTTACGACAGACCCTGCTGCAACAAATGAACCTTTACCAATAGTCACTCCCGGAACTACGACAACTCCACCTCCAAGGCTGACTCCATCTTCAATAATTGGACCTTCAGGCTTGTAAAGATCTCGCATCTTTTGAGGATACTTGTCATTGGTTAAGACCACTCCAGGCCCGATGAACACACGGGAGCCTATTGTAACATGGGTCGAGATATAGCAATTTGACTCTATCTTGACAAAATCTCCTACTGTCACATGCCCGTCGATAACTGTGTTGGTCCCTACCACAATATGGTTCCCAAAAGAAGTATGCTCCCGAATCATGACATTATGCCCTGTTTGAAAATCATCTCCTGCCACCACGTCGGCATAAATTATCGTACCCGTGCGGACGCACCCGTTATCCCCGATCCTAAACGGTGAGCACCCCTCCCTGTATCGAAAACCGATGGTGCTGCCGGGCTGAAACAGGCAATTGTTGCCGGCTTCTACAAAGAACCCTTGCATCATAACTCCACTAATCCTTCTTTTCAGCCTATCATGACACTGCACCCTGCCTTCGGCCTGCAAATCTCACGAGGCCCCTATCATGAAGCCTCCAATTCTTTAATGGCTTCCCTGTAGCTTATAAACTTCAAATGATTTACCCTGGCCCAGTATATTAACCAGATATACCAGTTTTTCCAGCTCAGGAAGCTGTCGCTGAAATAGCAGTCATGAAAAAGTACTGTTAAATACTCGATATCTCCTTTAATCAGAGAATCTATTATCGCTTCCGTCCTCCTTTTCGCCTTGCTTAGATTGTATTTCTGCCATCTTGCTTTTCCGCAAAAGATATGGGCATCCATAATGTGGAGGGGGAACTCCCACATGTTCCTGATTTTGAAGGGATCCCTGTGACCGTTAATACTGCTATCGAACATATACCCTGTCCTTTCTAGATATCCCAGGGTATGGTCATTCAGCCTAAGGTTGTGCATCCGGATCCCAGTATCTTTCAGAAGCGACAATTGCTTGAACGTCGCGAATTCTCGTTCGATGGCACGGGTATCCTCGTATGATATCCCGTGCACGCCGACATCGAACCCATTTCCCTGTATATGATTGATCCATTGTCTGGCTAACTTCAAATCATAGGATAAGCCCATGCCCCGGTTGACACCTATAAAAAAGGTTGAAGGAATCTCATGTCTACGATTATATGCCATAAGTCTGGGGATATTATTGCACCTGTTCTGGAGGATATCCTTGAATCTGCAGAGATATTCTTTTGCAGATATCTTCCTCAAGATCAGTTCCAGGGCGTTTCTGACGATTAACTTAGGAATTATCAGATCTTTTTTGTGCTCCAGGAAGGTTATATGATCCACATCGTGGGAGACAATGATTTTCATCAAAACATCTCTCTCTTGAAGCACTTGAGGATCATCTCCACCGGGAGCGGCGCCTTATTCACACAGTAAAAGGGAACCAGTTCCCCACCGAAACCCCTGAAGTATCGCTCGATCTGCGGGATCATGGAGCCTTCAAAATCAAAGTATTTCAATTTCAAATCGGCAGCGCGCCTAATACATTCCCACAAGGCCAGGGCCCCGGCTCCGCGGTGACTTTTTTCGGAATCGTGACCGCCAAGAAGGTAAAAGGCCGTGTTGCGATCATGCACGCAATAGGCAAAGGCCACCGGTTTTTCATCCAGATAAGACACAAAGGCGAAGCTGTTGTCATCCGTTGAGAATTCATTGAGGATTTTGCTCAAGTAGTATTCATTGATTATTGTTTTTTTGTTCTGTCTTTCAAATGTCTTCAACACCAGAGACTTCACAACCTTCAGATCACGGGTCCTTTCCGCCCTGAATCCATCCTTTATCGCTTTCCTGACATCGTTTCTCCGCTCATTGGACATTCTCTCCCACAAGGCATCCATCAGCAAAGTGAGGTCCAGAACATAAGTGTATATGGGAACCACTTTGAATTTTCGCCATATGAATGGCTGCATATCCACAATTTTACGATCAAGGCGAAAAGAGATAACAGAATACGACAGGCTGTCAAGGTATTCCGCCATTAATGATACAGCCTTTTTCCACAGATTCATTATGGCGACCGGGTTTTTCGCACTAATGTTCAGGATGGGGCCAGTACTTGGCGTAAAAGGGGGGTTGTGGCAGAGCCTCAGCCAGAATTTCTTCTCTTCATATGTGAAAAAGCCGCCGATCAGTTCTCCTCCCTTGTCAAAAAAACCGTATCTCCTCAGGCCTTGACCAAACATACTTGTCCAGCGTGCTGTATGGAAAATACTCCCCCGTGATAAGGCCAGTTCATCATATTTCTGCTCATGCTCTTTCTGTATTTCTCTAATTTCCATCAAAGGCTTCGCAGTAGAATAGATCTTAGCAAATGCTCAAAAAGGGATTTGATTGGAGTCCCTTTCCCTTAAGCCACATGAAGGCTAGACGTTGGTCAACTATCGGCTCCCAGGAGCCATGGAGTTCATCCAATCAAGGATTTTTCTTGCCCGTACATTTACATCTAGCTTAATTGCCATTTTTAGAGCGTTACCGGAAAGTCTGCTTCTGAATTCTGCATCTTCCGAGAGCATTGTGACGGCGGCACGAATTTCTGGAATGCTCTGGGGATCGACCCTGATTGAGACCTTGTCATCTACTATGTCGTCATTAAATTCCCCTTTAGAAGTGATGACGGGCAAACCGCAGGCCATTGCCTCCACAATTGCATTACAAGATCCTTCAACTAATGTTGGTAAAACAAACATGTCTGCAGCCGACAGTATTTCTGGCACATGTGAATGCTGAAGGACCCCCTTGAACAATACTCCTCTACCATCTAGCTTTATCTTGCCAGTGCCCAAAAATATGACGCCCACATTTTCCAGGCTCTCCACAGCCTTCAATACCCTGTGAGGTCCTTTTCTCTCATCAAAATGCCCTACAAATGCTGCTATTATCTTGTGCTGAGGAAGCCCATATTTTTTCCGCATTTCAGATTTATCCCTAGGATAGAACATGCTCAAATCGGTGCCATTTGGGAAGACGCCTATCTTTTCTTCAGATATCTTAAGTTCAGAGATCAGGGATCTTTTAATTAAGTTGGAAACAGCGACTATCCCCGTTACTTTTCGATAATCCTGCCGGGCCTTCTCAAAGCCTATGGGTCTCACACTCCAAAAGGAGCTTTCCCCCACAGATATGAATGCCGGCACTTTAAGCTTCTCTCCTAGATGAATAGCCGCCGCCCCATCAGGATAAAGAAAATGTCCGTAGATGATATCTGGCCTGTAATCCACTGAGCCAAGAGCTCGCTTAACGGCCCTCTCATAACCTAACTGCGTCAGAGTAAAGGTATTGAATCTGAAAATATTCTTATCCGAGAAAGACAGATACTTTTGCCTTAGTACCTTGATATCGTTCTCTGAGCCGCATGATTCGTAGCACATCCTTTGAGGCACTCGACCCCTTCTCAAAGAAGACAGAGGAGTGGGACTTATCACATTGCAGTTATTGCCCTGTCGTGCGAACGCCTTTACCAATTGCTGAACAAATGTCCCTTTGACAGGTTTGGCTACCGAAGGATAGTGAGAAGATATTATGAGAATATTTTTCACTTTGATTCGGTTATGAAGTGCTCCATTGAGAGACTCTGAATCGTTCTAAGCTCAGGGCAGTTTATCAAGATTTTCATAAATCGAGAAAAGCTTTTTTTCCGTTTTGCCCCAATTCCAGAGAGTTTGGACAGCTCTCATCCCCGACTCAGACATGCGCTTCCATTCATCATCATCATCCAATATATCAATAACGCCCTCAGCTAAGGCTTCAGAGCTATTCGGATCAAAAACCTTGCCGCATCTCGCTTGATTAATATAGGAAGCTACCGGTGGCAAATCCGAACCTAAAACTGGGACACCACAGGCCATGTATTCGAACTGCTTTATTGAGATGTTCTTAAACAACTTTTTTGTTGGCAAATTACACACCAAGCCAACCCTAGATATGCTGATATAATTGACAATTTCTTTATGAGGAATCCACCCAAGGATTTTTATGTTTTCTTTAAGATCCCGCTCTTGTATTTGCCTTTCTGCCTCCCCCAAAATGTCCTGGGTCATGGAGCCAACCAAAAGAAGAATGACATCTCTTTTTCTTTCTCTCAGGATCTCCATGGCTTTTATCATGAGAAAGAGCCCTTTGTTCCTGCTCATGCCACCGTTATATATGATAGGAGTTCTATTCTTATATCCGTGTTTAAGCTTAGAAATCACAATATCATCAACAGAAAATATTGACAGCCGGGGGTAGTTAAATATAGTGTTTACATTTTCATGAAATTTTTCAAATCTAACTCTAATGCTATCATCTGCTGTAATGATGCATTCCGCCATTCTAGAAAAACATTTCTCACTATGATAAACCAATTTTGCAATAATCGGTTTTATTCGAGGTGGGATTCTTGGGGAATCGAGCACCATTTCCGGATAAACCTCATGAACATCATATACAATTTTCGCGTTGGAAAAAAAGCGAAGCAAGGACAGCGAAAAAATCAATTCATAGTCATGAAAATGAATTATGTCAGGTCGCAATTTCAAAACCGTTTTTACTGCCTGAGGAATGACCAAAAATCGTCCCAACAATGATCGCGGTTTCTTTAATGGAACGAAGCTTACTCGGGGGTCCCTATTGTTTTGAAAATCAGATTTCTCCCCCGGCATAACAAGAGTAATTTGTGAATATCTCTTTGTCAGGCTCAATACCTCCTTGTAGTATATCCGGTCATCAAGGGGACCATGTCCCGTACTGAGCATACATATTTTCATCTTAGCCCTTTGGATCTGTTTTTCGATATTTCTCTACAATTTTTTTGGCCAAAAATATAAGAGGGTTATACCGCGTATAGAAAGGGAGATCAGTTTTTTCAAAACCGTATTTTTCCTTGAATTGATTCAAGGAAGGCGCATTTGGGGTCCAATCCCCAAATATGACTTTTTTGCAATCGTTCAGATCCCTGCAATATTCGAGGAACGTAAATAGTAGATAATCGTTCGGGCACTTTGTCAGAAAGTTTGTATGGCTTTTTGCCGCGTTTATGAACATTGTATCATCGACCAGGTAAGCATAATAATAGGCGATGAGTCTGCTTTCATCAAAAACACCCCACCAGTCCCTTTGAGGAAGGGCGAATTCCCGCTCAATAAAAGACCGCCATTCATTATAGTGACTAACGTAATATTCCGGAGGCTTTGCATGCCCCGTTCTCTTAGCCGCAGAGATGCAGACTTCCTGTATATCGTCAATTAAAGCTCCGATTTGGTCGATCCTCTTAATGGTCGTATTCTTCAATCCCTTTCGGACTCGGGCCCTCTTTGATGAAGAAATGCTCTTCATACTATACTCGCTAAGCTTGTCCTCACTCAGGAGCATAATAGACCATATCTTGTTGCCATGCCTTTCTTCAGGCACGACGTGGCTGTACCCAAAAATCGATTTAAGCGAGGACGGTCGAGATTCCCCTGGGGTTATCTCAGCCAGCCTCAATACCGGCTTGTAATAAAATGGCGCAAATTTCTGCCAATATACACCATCATGATGGTGAATTGTATATCCACTGCTTATTTGCTGTTTGATGTATTCCTCTTCTTCCATTCCGTTACCCCTTTCCAACTTTCAGAACCGGTATTTTCGAAATGATTGTCCTGAATTTTCCTCTACTTGTCGGTTTCATGCCTTCTTCCCTTACATTGATCACGGTTCCCTCTCCTAAGAGGGTTTTCAGCTCTCGAACCATGAAAAGTAGTTCCATTTCGGAAAACAGCGAATTCTTTTCGATTACCAAATCCAACCGCCCAATCTCTGTCTGGATAACCTGGTATTTCTGTATTCCTTTGATGTTTCTGAAGGTGGTCATTATTATAATTGGCGGGACTATATCCCCTTCGGAAGTTCTCAGGAAGTCACCGGTACGGCCTTCCAACCTCTTCAATATAGTGGATTTTCTTCCACACCCGCATGCCTCCTCGCTAATAACACCTACATCGCCAACCCTATAGCGGATGAAAGGCATAGCATAATTGTCTAGATCGGTTACCACTATTTCTCCCTGCTGGCCCACAACTCTCTTACCATCTGCATCAACGGTTTCTATGATAACATGCTCATCCGAGATGTGTTTACTATGATACTCACAGCATTCATGGGCGAAGCACCCGATTTCATTGCACCCGTAATAGTCAAAAACTCTCCCATTGAATTGCCGTTCGATCAAAGTTCTCTGATGAGGATATAGCATCTCTCCGGTAGAGAATATGGCTGGGATAGCCAAACCATCGACACCATGCTTAGAACAAACAGACGCAATCCTGTATAAAGTCGTAGCATAACTTTCTAGACAATACGGCCCAATTTTCTTTATCCTGACCATGTTTTCAATTATTTCCTGTTCCCTGGAAAATGCAGGAAAAGAATGAATTCTTATCAGGCTCTCTCTGATTCTTCCGCGCACACTTGGCCTACCTATTGTTTTGAAATGGGCAAGCGGCAGACCTATATTATAATTTGCCCATTTCTTTCCTCTTAAGAGGGCGGCATCCGACCAGGCGATCGTATTCATGTCTCTTCTGTATTTCAGAGGCTCACCAGTGCTCCCACCAGTAAAGGATTCTTTAACATGAAATCTGTTGATCTGCCGGTAAAAAATATCTTGATGGTTTTCCCGAATAGTTTGTTTATCCAAGATCGGTAAGTGGGTGATATCATCGAGACTTTTGAATTCATCAGGCCTAAAACCTGATTCGTCCATTGTTCGTCTGTAGTAAGGGATATTTACATAGGCATACTTCAGAAGCCTTTTCACTTTTTCATATTGATACCACCAAAGCTTTTCTTTTGAAAACCATTGTGATTGGGTGAGAAAATCAAATACTTTTATAGCCCTGTATCCATACCTATATTGATATATTGGATACACAACTCTCTTGTATAATTCATATTTCAAGCCTATCATTTAAATATCAGCTCAGTTTCTGGTATATTCTTTCTACCTTTAGGAAGGACACACTGGAAGAGCCGGGAGGGGGGGCGGACACTTCCCGATCATCAACAGTAAAGAGATAGGAAAAAGAGATTTTTGGTCTTCGCATGAACTAAATTAAGTTCCTCCTTCTAAACGCTTCTTCTCCTGATTTGAAAAACCCCCATAACAATTGCCGCGCATAAGAATACAAAGAGATAATCTAAACCTATGAAGCGATATTTTAACAACAAATATAAACCTAAAAGGCCGAAATGAAAACCAAGGAAATACAGCTTTTTCCAGCCGAATTTGCGGATTGCATGTAAACCCAAAGCTGTCAAAATAAAACCTAATGGCATGACAGCGACCCTGTATCGGGGTCCGAAATAGGTAATCCCAACCACAATCAACATAACAACGAAAGTAGAGTATATCGGAAAGGTCTCAATCATTCTGTTTCGGATTGTGTAGATCAACCCAAATACTGTAAAGGGGACAACCGATAGCCAAAAAACGCCTGCCAAGAAATAAACTACCCCCATAGCATCACCGTGATAAAGAGAGTGCCACGGTGGGTATGGTGAAATGAGCATGAAAAACGTAAAGGCAGCTTGTCTGACTGGTGTTGGCATGCTCTCAAAATAGCTGAGACCGAGTGAAGTAGATGACATTCCTGGTTTCATGAATTGGCCGAAAGAATGCATGTTGAAGGCATCTATCTGTTCAGCTAAACCGATTGACTTTCGAGTAAGACTTATATTGATTTCGCCCTTGATGCCAAGTAATGCAATGGAAAACAAGAGCAGAAAGATGGCTGTTATTTTTACTGGTCGGAATTTAGAGGTTTCATTTACTGCGGTAGTGGTGTCCTTTGAGATCATTGAAATAATTATACATGAACTGCAAATCAAGCCCAATATGACCGCATACGGGTATCTGAAAAATGAAACTGTGACAATAGACGCAATAGCAAGCCCCATATGAATTTTCATGTGATTTTGTACAAATTCTATTGTATTATATAAAGCAAACGTAAAAAGGAATGCTATGATAACCTCCTTATGTTGTATAGAGGAATAGAATATCAGGCCAGGGTAAAAAAGAGTGAGATAGGCTGCTACTTTTGAGACTTTGATGTCATATACCCTCTTGGCAGTTTTATAGACATAAACAGGAATCAATGCCCCTACAAGGCAATTGAAAAACCTGACAATTAACACGTGTGAACTCCCAATAGAATCAAATATATAGTGCACGAATCCATTCACTATGTAGTAGCCCGGATAATATCCAGATTTGTATAGGAATTTCGGAATTTCATATTTTCCAAAGCTCCACGACCGGCTGATCATTTGCCCTACAGTTTCATATTCATTGTCATCGCCGCCGATTAAAAATGGCTCTCCTCGAATTTCATATAAAACATAATATATTATGATTGTACTCAATAATCTAAGGGCATAGGCATAAGTAAAAATATCTGAAATAAAATAATTATCGGAATTAGTTTCTTTTTGAAGATGTAATACAATTTTTCCAACAAAATAAAAAACTACAGCTGATATTAATATATTAACAGAATCTTCCTTATAACTTACAAAAATACATAACGCAAATAACAAAAATGTTAAAGGGGGCTTATTAATTTTGATTTTTGGCATTTGATTTGATATTTAACGATTAAAAGTTTCCCAAATGAAAACCATGGTACTAAATCCCGTATTTTTAATCAATAGAGAACGAAAAATCTCAACATACGCAAGGTAAGTTTTCTGGATAGAATAAACAAGCAAAGAATTTTAG
>SDBV01004244.1_pt1 | contig 20748 bp, 18 predicted proteins | sample 2277081 | NCBI WGS metagenome assembly SDBV01 (sample SAMN10402039, study PRJNA504765) | marine sediment metagenome | isolation source: marine sediment core GS10_PC15, 223 cmbsf | place: Arctic Ocean: Southern Knipovich Ridge | collected 2010 | reverse complement strand
GATTTAATTTATTTAGCTCACCCAACTTCCTTAAAGATTGATCCAAATTTGTCTGAAATCAATGAAATAAAATGGTTTTCTAAAGAAGATCTTAAATCGATGAAAAGTGAAAACAAGCTACTTGATAATGTTGCAAAAGTACTTGATCATCTTTTTTCAAAAAAGTGGACAAGTGAATTAAGACATTTAGAAAATGTATTTTCACTTAAATAAAATTCTTAATATTTCATTTAATATGAGGAATATCTTTGTCATACTTTAAGAATCTATAAAAAAAGAGACCACCTACGCCCAATAAAACTAAAGATATGAGCCAAATTGTTTGCATGGGAACTTTTCTAATAACGAAAACAATAATGATTGCTACAACATATGAAATAGAATCTATAGAGTCTAACAGTCCGAATATTTTTCCATGATCGTGATGATGACGTTTTCTAGTAAATAAACAATACAAAGAAGAATAAAGAAGAGAATAATTAAATCCAAAAAACAGAAGTAATCCCATTGAATATGGACGAGTTATAAAATCAAAAAAATTAGCTAAAAAAAGCACTAAGTAACAGATAAATGATCCAATAAGTGCAAAAATAAAAATATTCTCATCTTTCATCTTTGAAAATTTCAAAAAGGCGAGTCCTAACATAGCTCCTAAAATCATCTGCAAAGGGGCTACTCTTGATAAAAAGCCATCAAAGACCTCAGTTCTAAATGAGAATTGATAAAGCGATACTTCTAAAAATAAAAAACCTATTAGACCTATCATGAAAACTTTATTTTCTAAAAAGTTATGATAGATATATTTAATTTGTTCTATAATGGAGGGACGTTGCTCTGGAAGTTCTCTATCTTTAGCATCTTTGAAAATCAAGAATACTAAAATTATACAGCCGATTATAAAAAAAAAGCCTGTCTCTAAAATTGTTTTAGAACTTGCAAAATACTTGGACACCAAATGCCCAAAATCTCCAATGAAGTAATAAAATAGTGCCAAACAGATAAAAAACCGAAAATTGGTAAATTTTCTTGTAATATCTTTAAATGCCGAAAGAGCAATCGGAGCAACATTGCCGGCTATTCCCAACATAAAAATATAAATGAAGAGATAAACTTGTTTATGCCAGACAAACCAAAAAACAAAAAATATCGATGCGATTAAAACTATCAAAAGCGCAAATAAAAGACTTTTCTTTCTGCAGTAATAATCGGAGAGTCCTCCTTGGATAGGAGCGAAAAAAAAGGCTAGTGAACTTACCATTAAGGGTATGAATATTTTATCTCTGACAAGAGGATCAATTCTGATAATGGCAATATATAAAAATTGAATTGCTAAAAGACAAAAAAGTAATATTTGATGCATGTATCCTACCTTAAATGCATCATATATTTTTTTTTATTTTTTTCTATACATCTAAATTAATATAAAAGCTTTAAGCTTCTATAGCTACTTTGTTTTCTTTAATAAAAAACATTAGAAAAAAAGCTATGATCATGGCAGCTGGCAAGATCGATAGAGCTATTTGATATTCTCTTGTGCCGTAATATCTAATTCCCTCTACTATTTTACCACTCCAAGTATTGTCTAATAAAAACCCTACAATATATTGAGAGGCTGCATCACCACAAGATATTACAAAATTTGTAAAAGCAGCTGCAGTAGCTTTTGCTCTGAAACTATTTAGCTCGATAGCTAAGCTAAAATTCAAAAGCTCAGCTGAAGAGAAAAGACCAAGTAGGAAAAGTAACCCATAAACTGCATAAATATGAACAACAGGAAAATAAATCACAATAAAAAGACAAATCAGAGCCCCTATTATACCAATTCTAATGGTAGTTGTTCTCTTTCCAATTAAATCTGAGATAAGACCCATAAGAGGGCCTCCAATTAACCACCCAAGAAAAATCATTGATATCGCATAGCCTGCGACATCTTTACTAACATCATAGGCAGTTTGTACAAAAGAGAGTCCCCAAAGACCACCGAAAGCTGTTGTTGTGATATAGAAAAAAAGTGCAGCAAAAGAATTAATCCAGGTGTTTTTTTTAGAAATTACCTTTTGTAGATTTTTAAAAATATGAGTATCTTTCTGAGCGGTTTTTTCTTCTACTCTCTCATCTTTATTATCAAATTTGAAAACGATATAAATAACAACGCCGAGGAAAATTCCAAAAAAGCCTAAGATGGTAATAATTCTTTGCCAGCCAAAATTTTTTATCAAAACTGAGAGAGGACCGCCGGCTCCCGCAGACGCCCCTAACATAGCTAAAGAATTGGCTATACCGATCAAGAAAGCTCTTTTTTTCAAAGAAAACCAATGAGAGGTTATATAGATCATAGCAATAAATGCAAAAGCTGATCCTGTACCGATTAAGAATCTTCCAAAACTTGCTATTGATAAATAATTAGTAGCTGCGAATAAAACAGCTCCAATACCGCAAATCAAAGATGCGATACTTAAGACTTTTTTCACTCCAAAATGATCCATGACTATGCCGACAGGGATCTGCATTGGAGCGTAAGCATAAAGATAAAAAGCACTTAAAATACCTACCGTTGAGGCAGTAATACCAAAGCTTTCCATCAGCTCTGATACCATAACACTAGGTGAGACCCTTAAGACAAATTCATAAAAGTAAAAGGTAGCGGCAAGTCCCCAGATTAACCATTTAAGAAAAGAAGAATGTTTTTTCATCAATCATTTTGTTTAAAGTATGAAAAGTATTTTAACGAAAAGAGATGTTTATGGCAAACACTGAAAACAAATGTTTTCAATGATCAAAAGCTAGTATCAAACATATAAAGAAGTAAATAAAAATGGTAAAAATATCCCCGGGTCTAATCTATAAACTTTTGCCATTTCTAAAGCAAGAGAATGATCGATCCATTTTATCTGATTTTCTATCCTCGAGACTCCAGATTGACTCATTGGAAAATGCGGGAAAAGCGCTTTATATCTGACTGCCACAGTTACTTGAGTCCATTTATATTTAGATCTAAGTTTTTTAAATAGCTCCATTCTAAAAATAAGTTCTTTTATTCTAAGTCCTGATAAATCCTTTATAATATTATAATTTATAAGCCTATCAATTTTTTGAAGATTTTCTTTTGTCTCTATTTTTTTAAAAGCGACTGTATTTTTATTGGGGACTTGTCTTTTAAAATCATCTAAAGAAAGATTAAATAATTTTTCCAAAGATATTGTAGTCGCCTTCTCTCTAGATTGTTCTAATAAAACTCGTTTAAAAGCTTTATTAAAGTTGGAAGGCTTTCTATCAACACCAATAATTTCAGAAGAAACTTTTTTGATCTTTTGAAAGATTACACTTTGAGCTTCGTGACATTCACGAATTATTTTAAAACGTTTAGTATAAATTGTATGTCTAATACTTTGATTGTGTTTTGGGCTTTTAACATTTAAAAGATAATCAAAAAAATTAGGCTTTTTTATCTGAGATTTTATCGCTTTGAAACTATCTAGATAGATTCTTAAGATTTTTTTGGTCTTTTCTTTACAACTGCTATTAGCGAGTTGATTTTCAGTAATTAAAATCGCTTTATCAACAAATTCTTCAACGCCTTTCATTGGCGTTAAAATACCTTTTGCAACTGCATTAATTTTGTTGATAGCAAAAACTCTTAACTTTTCTGTATCATTTTGAGTGCCATCTATAGCAATGTCCGCTTGATTTATTACCTTTATAAGCCCCATCGTAGAGTTATGTAGTCGATAAGTATCAGAGTCTTGAAGATACACAAATCCATCTGGTTTTTCTTCTAGCTGCCCATTTTTCCAATTATTGAAAGAATCTCTATCATATGCATATAGACATGGAAGTGTACTACTATGAGCAGAATCAAATAGAACTTTTTGAGTAGAATTGCCTGTTTTTTTTGTTAAGGTAGAGGTGGATTCCCCTTGATGCATGGTTTTGCCTATCTCAAAATGATAAGGCACTTTATAACAAACAATTAGCTGTTCAAAAAAAGAGGCCACCCTTCTATCAACATGAGTATCAATTAAATCCTTTGAAACTTCTATAGTTCTATTTTCATCAGAAATTCTTGCCCAATCTTCATCAGAAAATTGCCAGTTCTTTTCTTTTTTATGAGCTTTTTTCTTTTCTCTGAGATCATCAAAAAGATTATCTGAATAGGATGGTGTTTCATTTTCATCTAATTTATATTGGTCCCTTTTTTTTATTTGGTCGGGAATAGGACAAAGTTTATAAAAATTATATTCTTGAGTACCTATAGCTACAGGGGGCATTTTTTTTTACCTTAAGTTAACTTAAAATTCAAATATGCTAATTCTTTAAAAAATTTAATAAAATATTTTTTTTATAATTTTTTTCTTTCTCTTACAAAAATTAAAAATTTTTGATAAATTTTTTAAAGAAAAATATAAAAGAGGATTTAATGAAAAAATTTTGGATAGTTTTTATATGTTGTGTAATCAATTTTGCTCACGCAACATACGAAGAAAAAGATTTTTCTTCTCTTATAAAGAATTCTCCTTTCCCCGAGGAGCTAACAGAGATGCATTTAAAGCTCTATTCAGGTTATGTATCTAACACTAATGAGGTATTAAAATTATTAGAAACAACTAAAGGCTATGAGTGGCAAGCGATTAAAAGAAGATTTTCTTGGGAATATAATGGGATGAGATTGCACGAGCTGTATTTTGAAAATCTATTAAAAAAAACAACTCTTTCCAAAAAAAGTTCTCTTCGAAAAAAAATCATTCAGCGATTTGGTTCATTTGACAATTGGCGAAAAGATTTTATAGAGACTGGCAAAATGCGTGGGATTGGTTGGGTAATACTTTATTTAGATAATGATAAATTGATTAATGACTGGATCGATGAACACAATATCGGAGTGCTAGAAAATGCTCACCCTCTTCTTATTATGGATGTATGGGAACATGCTTATATCACAGCCTATGGTCTCAATCGCTTGAAATATATTAATATCTTTTTGGATAATATTGACTGGCAGGTTGTAGAAAAAAGATACCAAAAAGGAAAAAAAGGCTAGAACTGCAATTCATTATTAGAATAATTTAAAATGAAAGCATTTGAGGTCTAAAAATCAATAAAAGACCAATAATGAATAAAACAGCGCCCCCAATTAGATGAGAATACCTACTATATTTGGCCGTGAAATTAATCGCACGAAGAGAAAAAATGGCCACAAAAAACACGATTAAATCATCTAGCATAAAAACAAAAATATATAAAAAAATGTATAAATAATGATGCAATCCCGATAGAGCATTTACTCTTAAAATCTGAATATAAACAATCGGCAAGCCTGCCGAGCAAATAAGTTCGATAAAATTGACTAAAAAAGCTAGGATACAAATTGCAAAAGCAGCGAGCCATAGTCTATTACTTTGAGTTAAAGCCCGCATTTTTTGAGCAATTTTTTGTTTATACTTAGCGCTTGTAACTTTGCAAGTACCATCTTTATTACTCCAAAACTCTTTTAAATAATATGCTCCTCCAATTAAAGCAATAGTTCCAACCGCAATTTTCATCCATTTTATGTAGCTAAGAAAAGTTAATAAATGCAGCCACGCCACCATAAATGTGAAATACATCAGTGCTGAGACAAAAATAAATAAAGAACCAAGAATTAATATCTTTTTCTTATCTTTCATAACTATAAGAAAAGAGATTAACATGACAAGCGCCCACATAGCGCAGGGATTAAAACCGTCAAGAGCTCCAAATAATATGGTTATTAAAGGCAGTGACAGATGTTTTATTTCAACTTCCCCAAAAAAAGGAATTGAAATCTTATCAGGTATTACTTGTTTGCTTTTTTCGTAGACTGGAGACTTTTTTTTTCCTTTGAATTTTTTAGATCTTTAACCACATCAAAAGAGGGTCTTTTTTGCTCTATTTGAATTGCTTTTTCAATACTCACACCTGTTGTATTTTCATCTGAGAATCCAATAAAATATCTTTTTCCAATAATTGTTATGGGAAGGCCTGACACATTGAAGCCCATTTCTTTGCCAACTCTTTCTAATAACTTTTGATTTTGTTTATTGTCCCAGACTTCTAAATACTGAACTTTTAGATTTGAATGTTTTTTTTGTATTTTCTTTAAGAAGACTTTTTCTTTTTCACAATGATAGCACCCCTTTCCCCAAAAAACATAGACAGATACCGGCTTCGAATTATTATTGCTATAACCGCTATAGCTTAGAAACACAAAAAAAAGTAAGAATATTACACATAATTTTCTCATACTTTTCTTATACAAATTTCTATAAAAAAATACTTTAAAAATATTTTCATCTTATATTTGTGAATTTATTAGAGATCTAGTTGCCCCATAAAATAACTATTTGCTAACATTATCTATCAAATAATTAGATATTGTTATGAATAAATTAAAATTTATATTATCTCTTTGTCTTTTTTTAAATATGTCTTGTTTTGCTAATCCAAAAGAAGAGACTATCGTCTGTATCCATGGTTTTTTAGGCGCTCCCTGGAATATGTACTTTTTAAAAAAGAATTTTGAAAAGCATGGCTGGCAAGTTATAAATTGGAAATACGCTTCAAGAGATCAAACAATAAGCGAACATGCCCAAGAATTAATAACCCAAATTATAAAAATTCAAGAAGATAATCCTGACAAGCAAATCTGCTTTGTAGCTCATTCATTAGGCTGTTTGATCTTAAGAGCAGCTTTAAATGTCCCAAATTGTCCTAAAAATGTAAAAACCTCAAAAATTGTTCTTATTGCTCCTCCAAATAATGGATCTGTATGGGGAAGAACTCTAGATCGTTTTTCTCTATTTAAAAAATTTAGAAAAGATTTTTCAGGTAAAGAGCTTTGCTCATGTGAAAATTTTGATCATCTAGGAAAGTTTCCAGAATCTGCTAATATTCTTGTCATCGCTGGAAATCTAGGCTTTAATCCTTGGATCGGAAAAGAAAATGATGGAACTGTTGCTATAGATGAGACATATCTCGATACTGAACATAAACATGTCACGATAAGACGTGGCCATAAAACAATCATTTTTTCTAAGAAAACCTTTTCATTAGCTTTAGATTTTTTGAGAGATGGAGCTATAAATTAACTCTAAATAAAAATTTCAATTTTGTTGAATATACTTTTAGGTCTTGAAAATAGCTCCATCTATCTAGTAGAAAGAACCTCTTCTTTCCCCCTTTGATATAAAACCTGCAAAAGTATAAATTACTTACCTAAGAAATTTCTAGGAGCAAATATGAAAAAAACATTTTTAATATATTTTTATATAGTTACCACTTTTGTTTTTGCAACTGATTTTCAAAACATCAGTGATGAAGAAAGCATATTAGATAGTCCAAAAATAGTGCTAAATTCAAAGGGAAAAGCTATAGCTACATGGGAAAAAAACTTAGACAACAAAAAAACTTCCATTGAATTTGCCACATCACTAGATTTTGGGAAAACATGGAGTTCTCCCCAAAGTATAACTGAATCGCACAAGATCAGGGAACCAAAAGTCATAATAAATGAATCTGGCAATATTATATGTTTATGGCAAAGAAAAATTGATGATGATAATTCGATTTTAGAATTAGCTGCATCTTATGATTTTGGAAAGACCTGGCAGATTATGCAATCAGATGAAATTAAACATATCATAAATTATTCGATAAAAAATATAAATGACACCGTTTTTATATTATGGGGAAAATGGAAAACATTTGAGAAAGACATAATTTATATTAAAAAATCAATAGATTTTGGTAAAACATGGGGAAATCCTCAATATATAGAAACACAGGATGTCCCTTTTTTTAAATTTTCTTTAAATAAATCTGGACAAGGTTTGATAACCTGGAAAGAGTGGCATTGGGACCCCACAAAGAATAGTAAGTTTCAAATAAATTATTCTATTTCTGATAATTTTGGAGAAGATTGGTCTGAACCTAATACAATTTGTCCCAATACTCATTACTACATAGAAGATATACAAAGTATTATTGATAATAAAGGTAATATCGTAATAGTTTGGATTGGATGGAAAGAAGACGATAACGGGGAAAATTTATCGATCTTATTATATTATTCCAATTCTTCAGATAACGGGAAAACATGGTCAAAACAAACGGTTATAGAAGAAGGAAATCTTTCAGCATATTGTGATTCTCCACAGATAGTTTTAAATCCTTCTGGAAAAATGGTCCTTGTTTGGCAAGTTCAGGCTGAAAAGTTTTCCGATGAAAAAGACGTTATAAAGATAGCAATTTCTGAAGATTTTGGAAAAACATGGTCTATTTCTAAAATTATTTCTGATGAGTCCAAAGATTGTTTTTTCCCTTCTATCCATTCTGATTCTAAAGAACATCTTTTAATCTCATGGAATGCAATTGATATCGATGATTCTACTACTCTTCAAACTAGATATTCTCAAGATTTTGGAATTCATTGGGCACCTATTACTGATCTGGCTTATGAAAAGTCTAACCTAGGCTATAAAATTGCTCTGAATCCAGATGGAAATATAATACTTTTATTAGCACAACATGAAAACAGAAAAGTGAAATATCAAAGAGCTATTTCTTCTGATTTTGGAAAAAATTGGGAATAAGTTTGATTATAACAAAATATATCAGAATGTAGCGCTATTTTGATGCAGCTTTATCTATCTAATAGATAGGCTACTACCTTTTATTGTGATATAGACTTCACCGCTATCTCGATGAATTCTTAGAGATCTTGAATAATTTCTATATTTTGATCCGAAATATTTTTCATTTGAGACTCTCCATCTAATTGTATAATATCCAGGTCTCAGAGAAAAATTGTATCTACGACCACCTCTTGATCCATCAGTATAGATAGTTCTACCACCTATTTGAACTTCTCTAACTTTTTCATATTTACCATCAAATACTTCACAAGTCACTCTAACATTATCATAATAAGGTTCACGATAGTAATGTCTACGCGATGGACTCAGATCGATCCTAAAATAGATTCCGCTTCCCCCACCGTGTCTATATCTGCCTCTACGGCCACCTCGATATCCACCACGCCCGCGTCTGGCAATTAACTCTTTATTAGAAGACTGAGGCTCTGGCTTTTCTACAAAAGCAACAAAGACAGCGAATATTACTAAGCTTAGTACAAATGAAACTGATAATTTTATATATCTCTTCATAATTTTGTTAATAACGGAAGTTAGTTATTTTTGAAAAGCAATTTTATAAAAAAAATATATATTATATTACAAGTCCTTAACAAAGAATAATTAAAGATATAAAAAAAACATCTTATCCTAAACGAAAATCTTTTATTTTCTAAAAGGTCTTTAAAATAATTTTATAAAATTATTTAGAATTTCCAGCTATAAAACCCGTGGTCCAGACATTTTGCAAATTATACCCACCTGTAATACCATCAACATTTAAAAGTTCTCCAACAAAATACAAGTTTTTACATTTTTTGCTTTGCATATCTTTGAAATTAACCTCTTTTAGATTAATTCCTCCAGAAGAGACAAATTCACTTTTATTTTTACTTTTAGAAATTATTGGATAGTCATCTGAAGCTAATTTATCAGAGAGCTTAAGTAGGTTTTTATTAGAAATGTTTTTAAGAGGAAAAGAGAATATATTTCCAAAATGATTTAGAAAAAAAGACCAAAGCTTTTGTGGGAATTGAAAAGGATTGATTTTGAAAAGAAGCTTTTTTGGATGCTCTTTTTTGGCGATAAATAGCCTTTGAATAATTTGATCTTTTGAAAAATTATTAAGCCAATTTATTGAAAGGGTTGTTTGGTAATTTTTTTCATGCAAAAATCTTGCACCAAAAGCAGATAAGTTAATAATAGCCGGTCCGCTAAAACCTTCATGTGTTATTAAAATAGAGCCTACTTGCGCAAATGGACTGTTTTTTAAAGATACCCTCACATCTTCTTTAGATAAACCTGAGAGTTTTAAGATATCTAAAGATCCTATTTTAAAAGAAAATAAAGAGGGTATAAAAGGATCAATGTTATGCCCCAAGAGTTTAGCATATTTTAATCCGGCTGGACTGCTACCTGTTGCTAAGATAACCTTTTTGGCTAAAATTGTTTCTTCATTGTCTATAACAATTTCAAAAAAGTTATTTTTTTTTAAAATTTTTAAGATATTTTGATTGTATTTGATCTCTATATTATTGTTTTTAATCTCTTTTAAAAAACAATCAATAATAGTCTGAGAGTTGTTGCTTAAAGGAAAAACCTTTCTATCCCTGTCAACTTTGAGAGACACGCCTCTTTTCTCTAACCATTTCATCATATCTTGCGGCTGAAACTGATAAAAGGCTGAGATAAGCTCTTTTTGTCCTCTTGGATAATTTAAAGAGAGCTCTTTAGGATCAAAAGTCGCATTTGTAACATTACACCTACCCCCTCCTGAAACCTTTATTTTTGAGAGGATTGATTGGCTTTTTTCTAGAACTATGATTTTAGCTTTTATATTAACCCTTTTAGCTTGCATAGCTGCAAAAATACCACCGGGGCCACCGCCAACTACTACTACCTCATACATTTTTTTTTGAATTTCTCAATGAATTATTCCTATTAATAGCAAATAATGATACAATAATTCATAATAACAACTACATTATTGATTAACAATATAGTCTCTGTAATCAAGGAAATCATCCTGTTTTGATTATAGAGCTTTAACATTTAAGAGCTTATACAAAAAATGTTCAAACCAGAAAAAATTAGAAATATTGCCATTATAGCCCATATTGACCATGGAAAAACTACTCTATTAGACAGTTTGCTTAAACAGTCTCAAATATTCCATGACAAAGCTCATATACCTGAAAGAATGATGGATAATTATGATCAGGAAAGAGAGAGGGGTATAACAATTTTTTCTAAACATACTTCTATCTACTTTGAAGATTTTAAAATTAATATCATCGATACCCCTGGACATGCTGATTTTGCGGGTGAAGTAGAGAGAATTTTAGGGATGGTAGATTCTGTTCTACTATTGATAGATGCTAAAGAGGGCCCAATGCCTCAGACTAGATTCGTTTTAATGAAATCTCTTGAAATGGGTATCTGTCCTATAGTAGTGCTTAATAAGATAGATCGTCCTCATGCTGATCCTGAAAGAGTTCTAAATGAGGTCTTTGATCTTTTTGTTGAACTCAACGCCACAGATAAACAATTAGATTTTACCTATTGCTATGCAAGCGGTCTAGATGGATATGCAATAATAGAACCTGAAGATGAAAAAAAAGATATGAATCCCCTTTTTAAGATTATTGTAAAATGTGAGCTTAAAACAAAAGGAGATATAGAAAAACCTTTTCTTATGCAAGTTTCAACTATCGAATATGATGATTATGTTGGCAGGCAAGCCTGCGGGAGAATATTAGATGGGAAAATTCGAAAAGGTAACATCATTAATCATACAAATATAAATGAGTGTAAAAGCTTTAAAGTTCAAAGAATAGAAGGCCACCTAGGCCTAAACAAAGTAGAAATGGAAGAGGCTGGTGCTAATGATATAGTTATTATATCTGGTTGTGAAGATGTTACAATTGGAGATACTCTTTCTTGCCAAAAAAACATAAAAACTCTTCCCCCTATAGTTATTGCAGAACCAACTTTATCTATTGATATAATGGTTAACTCTGGTCCACTCGCAGGAAAAGATGGAAAAAAACTTACTATAAATAAAATAAGAGAACGCCTACTAAAAGAAAAAAAAGCCAATGTTACTTTAAAAATTGAGATATCTGAGGGCGCTATTGATAAAATTACAGTTGCAGGCAGAGGAGAATTGCATCTAGCTGTTTTATTAGAAGCCCTAAGACGCGAAGACTTTGAATATTTAGTCTCAAAACCTCAAGTTATTATCAAAGAAATAGAAAATCAAAAATGTGAACCTATGGAAATAGCTCACATAGAAGTGCCAAATGAATTTTCAGGAGTTATTATACAAGAGCTCGGCATTAGAAAAGGAGAAATGAAATCTCTTATTACCAATGATCAAGACATCACCAAAATGGACTTTTTAATTCCAACAAGAGGCCTAATGGGCTGTCATAGTGAATTTCTAACCCTTACCAAAGGTCTAATAATAATGACCTCTATTTTTGATCATTATGCTCCTTACAAAGGTGCTATACCTAGCAGAAAAAACGGAGTCCTTGTTTCTTTATGTGGAGGTGCCACCAATGGTTACGCTTGTTTTGCCCTGCAAAAAAGAGCCATGCTATTTGTAAAACCTACCGATAAAGTCTATGAAGGTATGATAGTTGGCGAAAATAGCAAAGATAATGATTTAGTTGTGAATGCAACAAAAGGCAAGCAACTAAGCAATATGCGAGCTTCTGGAAAAGATGAAAGTATTATCTTAACACCTTCTAGAACCTTTACATTAGAACAAGCTATTAGCTATATAGAAGATGATGAGCTTATTGAAATAACCCCTCATCACATTCGTCTTAGAAAAAGACATTTATCTGAAAATGATCGAAAAAGAGCTTTAAGATCCTCTAAAAAATAACCCTAAGATAAATATTACCCAGAGCTCTATTCAATTCCAATGAATAGATCCAACACAATTTTATTGTGATCAGATGCGCGCTCATCATATATTTCAAAATCTGAATGATAACGTCTAGTACCACCTAATACTTTTGATGACATTTGCCAAATTTCTTCCCATGCCCCTATCACCACATTTGGCATAGGCCCTGGCTCTGTAGTAAATTTTACATAACTCTGAGCTGGTATGGTTAATACCTCTAAATCCTTAGGAACATTCTTAAGAGAAGAAACTTCTTCACCAATGAAGTAAGTATAGGCGCCTGTACAATCGGTCTCGTACTCAGTGTATACACAATAAGTTTTGCCAGGGATTTTTCTATGAGAAATTTTTTCAAAAAGCTGCTCGTGAAAATAGCGCTGTACACAAGAAAAAATCTTTCCTGTTTCTGGATTGCTTTCATCGCTACGATTGGTACGCACTTTGACACCTACCAAATTTATCTTTGTAAGTTGTGTTGATAAGTGTTGCATCTTTATCCCCTTGTTATCTTTTTCTTTAGCAGCATAATTCAAATCATTCGCAAATGTTATTACACTGGTAAAACATAAGATCAAAACAAATAGTTTTTTCATGTTTACATACCTTTTTTAACGAGTCCTAAATAATTTGAAGTTTTATAACATTGATATAAAAAAATATCAATATTTATCCTGACTATCCTTACACAAATACCCAAAGCTGATATGGAAGAAAAAAAGATTAAACTTTGTTTCCTAACTGTCTTAAAGTTTTAAATTCCTAGTTTTTTGAATTCTCTAGGAATAGGAGCTTTAAAGCTCATTTTCTTAGAGCTAATTGGGTGTGAAAATTCTAAAACCCAAGCATGAAGACACATTCTTGATATTGGACTCATTGAAGCTGGTGAATACCTTTTATCACCAAGAATAGGATGGCCGGCATCTTTGCAATGAACTCTTATCTGATGTTTCCTTCCTGTCTCTAGATTAAGTCTTAGATATGTAAAATTTTTAGATCTTCTAATAACTGAAAAATGAGTAATAGCTATCTTGCCTTCTTTTTCATCTTCTACAGATCTAACATAATATTCTTTATTTTCTATTAAGTTGCTTCTCCAAACGCCTTCATTTTCTTTTAAGTTACCTTCAACAATAGTAAGATACTCCCTTTTCAGCTCATGCTTTTTAAACATAAGATTAAGTTTGTCTACCGTTTGCTCATTTTTGGCAAACATCATTAGCCCAGATGTTCCCTTATCTATTCTATGGACTACAAAAATATCTTTTGTATTGAAGTGTTTTCTTAAAGTAGTGAGGGCATTTTCAGTTTTTTCTTTATCCAAGGGAACACTTAGCAGACCATCAGGTTTGTTTATTACCAATATATCCCTATCCTCAAAAATAATTTCAATTCCAAAAGGTATTTTTTTAAATATTGGAGATATTGAAATAGACTTTCCCTTTTCAATTACTTCTTTGGGATTTATCTTTAAAAGATTATCTACATATACCCTTCTTTTTTTTAAAAGATTTCTTATAGTGGTATTTGATGAATCAGGATACATTTTTTTTAATGCTTCTAATACAGTGGTATCTGTAGATGTTTTATAATTTTTCATAATAATTTTTAAATTTATTCAATGTTTTTCAAAAAAGCTTTTAAGTAAAGTATTCTAAATTGGTAGGTTCATCAATTCCAATGCCACTATTATAAGCAAAGAATGAATTTATCTCTCTTTTTAATTTTACATACAAAAGATATCTTCATAGGCTAGAAATTAAAGAAAAAAAATCAAAATCTTAAAAGATATTCATCATTCTCCCTACATCACTAACATATAAATTTAAACAGCAACATGCTTCATGTTATCGTGCAATATTTATCTTCTGATAATATATCAGAAATCCCATTTGCACTGAATTAGTATGAAAAATCTCTGAAAAGCAAAAGAAAGTAAAGAACTTATTCTAACTACTTAAAATCAAAGTTCCTTATTATTCTGAAAGAAGGTTGGTTTTAGATTAAGCTTTTCTATCTAACTCGTCCCATCTTATATATAGTATTTCTATTTCATTCTCTAAGACAGCCAGCTCTCTACAAACCTCTTCAAGGCGATCTTTGTTTTCCATAACATCTCTTTGGGTTAATAGAGTATTTAAATTAGCTACTTGTTTTTCTAATTTAGGGATATTATTTTCGATCTCTTTATGCTCTTTTTTCTCTGCATATGTTAGTTTTTTAATATTAGAGTCTATTTTTTTACGCTTTGATTTTTCTTTTTTAGAATTTACAACCTTTTTTTTAGATGCCTCGAATTGAGCGTAATCAGAAAAAATGGAAATCTGATCTTTATTTTCTAAAGAAATTATTGAGTTACAGACTCGATCAATTAAAAACCTATCGTGAGTTATTAGCATTATAGCTCCATCAAACTCCAAAAGGCTCTCTTCTAAAGCATCTAATGTTTGAATATCCAAATCATTAGTTGGTTCATCTAAAAGCAGTATATCAGCAGGTTTAAGTAAAAGATGAGCAATAGATATTCTGGCTCTTTCTCCTCCTGATAGTTTTTTTATTTTTGAACCTAAAGTATCTTTAGAAAATAGGAATCTTTGACACCATGAATTAACATGGATCTTTTTATTTTGAAATGTAACAAATTCACCACTTGGACAAAGCGCCTCTTTTAGAGTTAAATTATCATCTAGTTTAATTCTATGTTGATCAAAATAAACAATTTTTAAGTTATCAGCTTTTTTAATTGTCCCGCTATCTGGTGTAATCTCATCTGCTATTAATTTTAGAAGAGTTGTTTTCCCACATCCATTTGGACCAATAAGGCCTATACGAGTTTTGGGAGAGAGGATGAAACTTAAGTTTTTAAAAAGCTCTTTTCCATTGATACTTTTAGAAACAGATTTTAGAGTTATTAATTTTTTTGTTCCCCTATCTGTTGAAATAAAATCTATTTTAGTTTTTTTGTTTTCATTTCTCTTTTTTAAATTAGATAATTGCTCAAATATTTCGTAAGCTTCGTCTATTCTTGATCTTGATTTAGTTGTTCTGGCTTTTACACCTTGCTTTAGCCACTCGCTCTCTCTTCTGGCTTTTGAGCTTAGTGATTTTTCTTGCTGAATTTGACCTTGTAAAAAATCATCTCTTCTCTTTAAAAAATCTAAATAAGATCCCTTAGATACAAAAATATCATCTGGATATACCTTTGAAATCTCTATAATTTTATTACATACATTTTGCAGAAAATATCTATCATGAGAGACAAGAATAAAGTTTAAACCTTTTTTTTGTAAAAATTTCTCAAGCCATAATAGAGATTCTAGATCCAAATGGTTAGTCGGTTCATCTAAAAGAAGCAAATCAGGCGATTGTATGATTGCCTCTGCAATAGATAGTCTTTTTTGCCATCCCCCAGATAGTTTTGAAGCATCAACCATCGGATCTTTAAAACCAACTTTATTAAGCCATTTATCGACTAGTAAATTTTTATCATATTCACCTAAATTCTCATCTTTTAAAGAATGTAATAATACATCTTTGATTGATTGACTCTCATAAAACATATTTTGAGGAATATAGACAGTTTTTAAAGAACGTTTGGTTATAACCTCTCCCTCATCACTCGCCTCTAGGCCTGCTAAAATTTTTAATAATGTGGATTTACCTGAACCATTTGGTCCAATAAGACCAATTCTATCATGCATGTAAACAGAAAAAGTCAGATTTTTAAATAAGTTTTTATAAGTAAATGATTTTGATAGATTGTTAGTATTTAATAATAAGCTCATATTTAAATGATAACATAAGCAATGAAACAATTCATTCTTAAATATACATAACACTCATGAAATGTTATTTATATAAAATTCTTTTAATGCTCAGCCCAATTTCCTGCAGCTTTTAATTGACTCTCTTCTCTCAGAAAAGTAAAATCTAGGCTCAATATTCAGGAAGATAATTTAATGAGTACATCAATAAAAATTTTAGAATCGTCAGTTTTTTTTCCAACTCGAAAAACCAATTATCTTAAAAAACTACAATGTGGGAAGTTAGGTCTTTCTATCGTTTCCATCAAACGCTGTAGCTCTAACAACTTTTGCTGTGAATCTCGCAATGTATGGAACTTTGTTAGGAGAAATCAGCCTTGCATGTACAGCTATGATTCTCCCCTCTATGATGTTGTTTGGTGTAAAGAATTATTTTCATTATATCACAAAACCCCTCGAAATGGGAGTAGGCTTTGTTCTAGCCTTTTTTACAGTTAAAGTTGATCCAAAAACGGGGATTTGGCAAGGGAAGCGTGCTGATTGGGCTCATTTTTATGATGGACGACTAAGCTTAGCTCTTAGCAATTTTTTTAGAGATGAAAAAGCATCAACTATTGTCGATTTGGGATGCGGAACGGGAGACTATGTCAAAGATTTACGTAAAGCAAAACTTACTTGTGATGGTTTTGACGGCAATCCAGAGACTCCAATAATTACTGGAGGTGTTTGCAGAGTTGCTGATTTGACAAAACCAAGACTTCGATTAAACACCTTGGGTGGGAAATACGATTGGGTTGTATCTCTTGAGGTCGGAGAGCATCTACCGAAAGAACATGAAAAGACTTTTCTTGATAATATTGTCAAACACGCTCGCAACGGGATTGTGCTGAGCTGGGCAAAAAAAGGACAAGGTGGCCTTGGCCATGTCAACGAGCAAAACAACGACTATATCGAAGCAAAACTACTCGAACGTAACTGGAAAAGAGACTTTCAAGCCGAAGAAAATTTAAGACTTTCAACATCTCCTCACTGTTTTTGGTTTCGCGATACGATCATGGTCTACCGTCCATGTTGATAGATAGCAAAGCTTATCTAACAGTCTTATAACCACCTAAAACTCCACCTTTCGACAATACTACCTGCCAAAGTTGGATGGATCTTGCTCGAAAAGATCCTGCACAAGATAGAAGATAGTATTTCCACATTCGATAAAAATGAGAGGGATAATTTTCTTTAATTTTATCCCAATTATTATCAAAATTACGAAACCAGGCCATTAAAGTCTTGTCATAATCGACACTAAAATTATGCCAATCTTCCATGATAAATAGTCCTTCTATCGATCTTCCTATCTGAGAAACTGAAGGAAGCTGACCGCCGCTGAAGATATATTTATCTATCCAAGGATCTCCTGTAATGGTAGAACTATTACCTCCAATTGTATGTAACATAACCATTCCATTATCATTTAAGCATCTATAAACAACTTCCATAAAAGTACGATGATTTTTCTCTCCCACATGTTCAAACATACCAATCTCAACAATTCGATCAAATTTCTCATTCAAATCTCTATAATCCTGCACCCGAATCTGAACAGGAAGATTTTTGCATGCCTCTTTGGCATAAGCTGCTTGATTTTCAGAAAGAGTAATAGCAACTACATCTACTCCATATTTTTCTGATGCATATTTTGCAAAACCGCCCCATCCACAACCAATATCCAAAACTCTCATTCCCTTTTTAAATCCAAGCTTTCTTGCAATCAAATCATATTTTGCCACTTGAGCTTCATTCAAATTTTTTGCATTTCTCCAATAGCCACAACTATAAGTCATAAGAGGGTCTAACATATTTTGATAAAGGTCATTCCCCAATTGATAATGCTGATCAATCACCTTCTTGCTACCAGCTCTACTCTGTCGATTGAAAAACTTGGCTTTAAGATACGCCCAAACATGAAACCATCTCGGTTTAAAGTTTTTCTCAAGATCTGCCTTTAAGATTTGATATATGCAAACATCTAAAGCTTCTACATCCCAAGCATTTTCCATATAGGACTCGCCAAGACCCAAAGATTGATCCTTCAGTACACGATCATAAAACTCTTCATCATGAACCTGAATATCCCAAACACGATCTCCGTTAATCTTGATATCTGCGATATTGACCATCTCCTCAACAATATCTTTCGACGAAGTTGCCTCTACTTGCTGAGCCGCTAATAACAAAGTAAAAAAAACAAATAATTGTCTCATAATTTTTTTTATGGATAATTTGTAAAAAAATAACAAGGAAAATTTTATTATTTTTTTGATACAATCTTTGTTCTCTAAATCGAGATAGGGGTAATTTTCCAGCAGCGATGAATTTTTTTATTATGAAAATCCAAGGGGATTGTTTTTTTTGTAATCTCGATAATCGAGCACGAATTGAATAAAGATTCATCAAGTTTGAATTTTCTAGAATTGGTGCTAAAAAAAATAATACCATCAGATGTGAGAAGTTTTAAAGACTTTGTAATAAGAGATGGGTAATCTATTTGAATATCAAACATTTGATCCATTTTTTTTGAACGCGAGATCGTTGGAGGATCAATAATAATGATATCAAATAAGAGTCCTGAATTTATCTCATCTGCTAAAAATTTTATGCAATCTGCTCTAACAATTTCATTATTCTTATCTGTTAGTGAGTTAAGGTTAAAATTATCACGTCCCCATCTTGTGTACGTATTTGACATATCTACACTTTTAGTAAAACGAGCTCCTCCAAGCGCTGCTTGAACACTAAATGAACAAGTATAGGCAAAAAGGTTTAAAAGGCGTTTCTCTTTTGCAATAGAAGAGACGTATCTACGTGTTTCGCGATGATCCAAAAATAAACCCGTATCAAGATAATCCTTCAAATTAACTTTGAATTTTGCTCCATATTCCAAAACAGTAAAAAAATCTTCTTTTTCATCTATTTTTTCATACTGCTCTGTTTTTTTACGCTTTATACGTGTCCGCCAATAAATATGATCTCTTGAAGTTTCAAAAAGAGAGCATAATGCTTGCTCAATCTCTTTATACATTGCAGACGATGGTTCATCCTGATCGTAATCATAAGAAAAAAACTGTACACAGAATCGATTATCATAAAAATCGATTGCGAGAGGATACTCTTTAATATCTCGATCATAAATACGAAAACAATTAGTAAAAGAGCGTTTGGCCCACTTGCGGATATGGCGATAGTTTTTTCTAATACGATTTTTAATCGTGGAGCTTTTGTCTTCACCATCAGCGATAATGGGAAGAGATAAATAGTGTTCATTCATAGCTAATATCTTTTATGATACATTGAAATTAATGATACAATTATATACTTTTTCTTGTTTCCTGTTAAACCAAAATGTCAATTAAAGAGAGCTGTTGAATTAAACTTTTAGCTTGTCTGTTTTTCAAGAATTGAGCTTCATTCGATATTTTTGAGAAAAAAAAGCTACAAAAATAATGAAGATTTATTAGGTTTTTGGAGTCTGACAGTTAAAATAATATATTGAGCAGCATATTAAAGCTGCTCAATAATGATTACAAACCTAGAACAAGCTTTAACCTTTTTTATAACAGCATCGGCAAGTCCAATGCCATAAAATTACTCCAATATATCCCCAGATATAACTTTGGATAAGCCCTAAAATAAAGCTCCCAAAATTCATTCCTCTAAAACCATAGAAGAATATTTCTAAAAGTTGCATATGTAAAGTCTGGTTAACTGGACGTATCCAGAACCAAACAAAACAAATTATAAACAACAAAGCTAAAAAAATTCCTACATGATTTCCTTGTTTAATCCAATTTTTCATAATAAAATTTCTCCTGTTTACTTATAATATGACCATATTTAGCATAAATAGCAGATCTTGAAATAAATATTCAATACAAATAGCTTTAATTGAATCAATCAACAGCTTATTTTAAAGATTTTTCATGAAAATATCGGTATATATTAAGCATATGAAACAAGCACGCAAGTAACCTAAAACTACATTTCAAGCTGGCTTCTAGAGGCTTTTAAGGTTAAAAAAGCAATGAGGGGTTGTCAAAAAGCATGTCTTTGCGTTTAAAGCCCTTCAACACACCGAAAGTAATCGAAGATTCAAGTTTTTTAATTAGCAAATAAAAAGAAAAAAATGTTAAAAGCATTAGCATCTATTGGCAATTTACAATTTGCAAATATAATACTTGTTATCTTTAAAAATTTTGCCTCTAAATATAATTTGTTATTCAATTATATTAGGCTCTCTAATCTCCTTCACCATTTCTTTAACAGCTTTTACTACGATTTGAGGTTCTTGAAGAGGAATCATATGCCCACTATTTTCTGCTATCCAATGTTGTCCTTTTTGTGATTTTGAAACAAGATCATTTTGAAAACT
>SDBV01004242.1_pt1 | contig 20756 bp, 15 predicted proteins | sample 2277081 | NCBI WGS metagenome assembly SDBV01 (sample SAMN10402039, study PRJNA504765) | marine sediment metagenome | isolation source: marine sediment core GS10_PC15, 223 cmbsf | place: Arctic Ocean: Southern Knipovich Ridge | collected 2010 | reverse complement strand
GTCATAGGCGGGCCATCGGGGCACGTGACGCCCGGCGAGGCAGCGGCGCACCTATACGATGAGCCGGAGTGGACGCAGCTCGTATTCGTGGATGGGTTCCTGTCCCGGGAATTGTCACGGATCGGAGATTCAGCGCAGGCCGTCCGCGTCGGGGGGATCGCCGAAGCCGTTGCCAAGGGCGACGAGGCCCTAGAAGCGAATCTCGCGAAATCGGCCGAGTATACGAACGCCTTCATCGCGCTCAATACCGCCTTCCTGCAAGATGGCGCATATATCCACATTTCAGAGGGCGCCGCGCCATCCGCTCCCATCCATCTCCTCTTTCTCTCGACCGGCGCCGGCACGACAGCGTCGTACCCACGCAACCTGATTATTCTGGGCAAGTCCGCCGAGGCCGATATCATCGAGAGTTACGTCGGCCTGAACGATGCCGCTGGATACTTCAGCAACGCGGTCACCGAAATCGTCATGGAGGACAACTCAACACTCCGCCGTCACAAGATCGTCCGCGAAGGCAGCGCCGCGCACCATCTCGCAACGACCAAGGTCATACAGGGGCGCGATACGCATTTTCACTCCTTCAGCATCTCCCTGACCGGGCAGATCGTCCGGAACGAGCTCGACGTCGTGCTCGCGGGCGAGGGCGCCAATGCGCTACTCAGCGGGCTCTGCCTCAACGACCGCGACCGCCTTGTCGACAACGCCCTCCGCGTGACGCACGCCAGCCCGAAGTGTTACAGCCGGATGGTATATAGAGGCGTGTTGGACGGCACGAGCAGCGCCGTTTTTACCGGAAACGTGCGCGTCCCAAGGGGATCGCAGAGAACGGATTCCGACCAACTCAGCAGCAATCTACTCCTTTCCGACAAGGCCGCCATCGACACGAAGCCGCAGCTTGAGATTTTCGCCGACGACGTCAAATGCACCCATGGCGCGACAATTGGCAGCTTCCCCCGCGAAGTCATCTTCTACTTCCGGAGCCGCGGAATGACAGAGGCGATGGCGCATGCTATCCTGACCTTCGGGTTCGCATCGGGAATCGTCAACATGATTGGCATCGACCCCCTTCGCGAGCGGCTTTCGAAATACGTATTCGACAAGTACAGTCCGAAATAGGGGTACCGTGAGATAACAATGTCCACCAGCCCACTCAAAAGCGCAAGAACCGCCGAAACCTCGTCCGGCCTCGACATCGAAGCCATCCGAAAGGGCTTCCCCATTCTGTCCACGAGGCCATACGGAAAGCCCTTGGTCTACCTGGACAACGCCGCGACGAGCCAAAAACCGCAGCAGGTCATTGACAGGATTCGCCACTACTACGAAGGCGAAAACGCCAACGTGCATCGCGGTATCCACTACCTGAGCCAAGTCGCGACCGACAGCTTTGACGCGGCACGCGAGAAAGTCCAGCGCTTCGTCAACGCAGCGCACTCCCACGAAGTCATATTTACCAGCGGGAACACCGAATCCATCAACCTCGTCGCGAGCGCCTACGCGGGCGCTTTCCTCAGCGAAGGCGACGAGGTCGTCCTGACTCATATGGAGCACCACTCGAACATCGTCCCGTGGCAAATGCTGCGTGAAAGCAAGGGCATCGCGATCCGGGTCGCCCCCGTCAACGACGACGGCGAGATAATCATGGAGGAATTCGAGAAACTCTTGGGCCCGAAAACCAAATTCGTTTCCGTCGTCTACGTCTCGAACGCCTTGGGCACGATCAATCCCGTCAAAGAAGTCGTCCGGCTCGCGCACGCCGCGGGCGCCGTCGTGCTGCTTGACAGCGCGCAGGCGGTCCCGCACCTCACCGTCGACGTGCAGGATCTCGATTGCGATTTCCTCAGCTTCTCCCCGCATAAAATGTTCGGGCCGACAGGCATCGGCGCGCTCTATGGGAAGGCCGAACTGCTCGAGAAGATGCCGCCATACAAAGGCGGCGGCGACATGATCAGGTCCGTGACTTTCGAGAAGACGATCTACAACGACCTGCCCTTCAAATTCGAGGCAGGCACCCCAAACATTGCCGGCGCGATCGGCCTCGGGGCGGCGGTGGACTACCTGACCGGCCTTGGGATAGACAAGATCGCCGCACGAGAGGCCGAATTGCTCTCCTATGGGACCCAAGTTCTGGAATCCATTGACGGCCTGCGCATCATCGGGCGCGCCAAAGAGAAAGCATCGGTCCTCTCGTTCATCATGGAAAGTGCGCACCCTCACGACATAGGCCAAATACTCGATCAAGAAGGCATAGCCATACGCGCCGGCCATCATTGCACACAGCCGCTCATGCAACGCTTCGGCATCCCCGCCACGGCGCGCGCGTCGCTCTCGTTCTATAACACTCAAGAAGAGCTGGACGCCCTCGGTGCCGCGCTGCGCAAGGTCAACGAGGTTTTCGGCTGATGGCGGACAATCGGGCGCTGTATCAAAAGGTCATTCTCGATCACAACAAGTCGCCGCGAAACTTTGGCGTTATGGAGGACCCCGACGTCGAGGCCGAGGGCTACAACGCGCTCTGCGGCGACCAGTTTCGCGTGTACATGAAAATAAAAGACGGGACCATAGAAGAGGTACAGTTCGAAGGCACGGGCTGCGCGATTTCCAAGTCGTCGGCATCGATCATGACGACGCTGCTCAAAGGAAAGACCCTGGAGGAGGCGGAACGCCTTTTCGACAGTTTTAAGGGCATGATCACCTCCACTCCGGACGCCCCTTTCGACGAGAAGGAACTGGGGAAGCTGGTCGTGTTCAGCGGGGTGCGCGAATTTCCCATCCGCGTCAAGTGCGCGACACTCGTATGGCACACCGTTCTGTCCGCGCTCAAAGGCGAAGCCGACACCGTCAGCACCGAATAGTCGAGGCGCCGCGGATCCTGGGCGGAGGCACATAATGGAATCTCCACCCGTTTGAATGCTACACTATGTGCTAAATTCTCAGGAATACCTTCCCTTGAGAATGAGCTGAAGGGGCCAACCGTAAGAGAAAGCCGGGACGAGAATGATGAAAGTACTCTCAGAAAGACACGAGGTGTTGAGCGTTGACGAGACGCTACGCCGAATGCGCGAAAAACTTGCGAAAGTAGTGCCGGACGCAGAGCTTCCGCTCAAGGCCGAGCTCGCGCATAAGATAAACCAGCTCAAGCTCGAACGGAGCGCCGTCATCCTAGGACACAATTACATGGAGCCCGCGCTCTATCACTTCGTGACCGACTTCAGAGGCGATTCTCTCGAACTCTCCCGTTTATCAACCGAAACGGACGCGGATATCATTGTGTTTTGCGGCGTCCAATTCATGGCTGAAACGGCCAAGGTGCTCAGTCCGGACAAGATGGTGCTCCTGCCTTCCGACAAGGCGGGGTGCTCACTGGCCTCCGGGATCGCAGTCGAAGACGTTCGCCAACTCAAGCGGGACTATCCGGGCGTGCCGGTCGTGACCTACGTCAACACCTACGCCGAGGTCAAAGCAGAATCCGATTACTGTTGCACGTCGGGAAATGGGAAGGCCGTCGTGCAATACCTCTTCGATCAGGGCCACAAACACGTTATCTTTCTTCCCGACGAATATTTGGGCCGCAACACCGCGAAGGAACTGGGCGCCAACTTCGTGCTACCGGGCTTCCTTCGGGGCCAGCGCACGGAAGTCGGCCCCGAACGAACGATCATCGGCTGGCGCGCACGCTGCGAGGTGCACGAACTCTTCAACGTCGAGGACGTCCGCAACGTCAGAAAGCAGTATCCAGAGGTCGTAGTCGTGGCCCATCCCGAGTGCAGTCCAGAGGTGATCGCCGAATCGGACGTCAGCGGCAGCACAAAGCAGATGATCCAGGCGGTGCAGGAAATGGACGCGCCGAAATTCCTGCTCCTGACCGAGTGCAGCATGGGCGACAACATCGTTTCTGAGAACCCGGACAAGGACATGCTGAGGCTTTGCAGTTTCCGGTGCCCGCACATGAACACCATAACGATGGAGGACACGCTCGAAGCGCTCGAGAAACTGCAATATCAAATCGAGCTTCCGGACGACATCATCGAGCGTGCCCGCCTCCCCATCGACCGGATGCTGGAGATCCACTAGCCACTACCGGCTCTGAGCGAGAAGCCACGCTATGGCCTCTTCCGAGCCATAGGCCTTGTCCCACGAATTGTGGCCCACGCCGGGATACTCCGTGTACTGCACGTCCCCGCCTGCATCGCGCGCCGCCTTCACCATCCGCCGCGATTGCTCGGGGTTGACGACCGAATCCGCCCCGCCGTGAAACACCCACATGGGTCTCTTGGCAAGAGCGGCTGCATTGCCGGGATCGCCACCGCCGCATACGGGCATGAAGGCGGAGAAGCGCTGGGCGTTGGCCGCACCGTAGGAGAACGTCCCGTAGCCGCCCATAGACAGGCCGGTCAACGAAACTCGATCCTCATCAATATTGTACGTTTCCATGACATGGCCGATGGCCGCGTCGATGTGCTTCGAGGCCGGAGCGCCGTCACGATTCTCAGGCGCGCCCCACATCGTGTCCTCTGAGCACTGCGGCATCACGACCAGACACGGAAAGCGCTCAGGGTTCTCCCGGATTGCCTTGCCAATGCCGACCTCCGTTTGCCGATGGCCATCGTCGCCCCGCTCGCCCATCCCGTGCAGAAACACGACCAGAGGCCATTCGCGCGTGGGGTCATAGTTCTCCGGCACATAGACCACGGCCGGTTGTTCCTCTCCCTCCGCCACGGTCACAAAGGAAACGAATCCCGCCTCGCCGGATTTCGCCGGGGCGGCATTCGCCTTCGCGTCCTCGGCCCAGACGCCGAGTGGTCCCGACAGAAGAGAAGCCGCAACAACAAAAATGGTGATCGTTGCGTATCGCATCGCAATTCTCCCTTTCCGGGCTTGAACTATGGTTTCTCTGGTGGCCGCCCGTAGGGCAATGGATCGCTAGCGCCGGCCTCGCCGAATGCCTTGAGCCGCTCAACGCAGGTGGGGCACGTGCCGCAGGCCCTTTCCCCCCCTCGATAGCAGCTCCAAGTGTGCGAAAAGTCTACCCCAAGTTCATTTCCCAGCGTCACCAGCTCAGACTTCTTCCTGTCAACAAAGGGCGCATGGACCGTCACCCGATCGCGCCGGTTAAGTTCCAGCACAAGATTCAGCCGCTCGATGAAGCTCCGCGTGCAGTCCCAATACCCGTACTCATCGTGGGTCTGCGCGCCGTAGAACACATCGCGAATCCCCCGCGCCTCCGCGTAAGCAACTGCAACCGACAAAAGCATCATGTTGCGGTTTGGGACATAGGTTGGCGGCTGGTCCAGCTCATTCTCGCTCAACTCGGCCAAGTCAGGGACATCCTGGCCGCCCTGCACACGCGTCGTGCCCCCCCCCCCCACGCCCGCGACAAACTCGAGGTCGACCGCTCTGTGCTCCGCCGCCCCGGCGGCCTCCGCCTGCCACCGGGCGGACTCAAGCTCACGCCGGTGCCGCTGGCCGTAATCGAAACTGACAGCATGGACCGGCCCGTGCTTCAGCACCTTCACCACATACGAGAGAAGCACAGCCGAATCCATGCCCCCGCTCAGGAGCACCACGGCCGGCCCGCCACCATTTGATTTGTTCGCGTCAGTCATCGAAGTCGTGGGTATTCTAGCAGGTGATGCACGCTACGATGGAACACCCATGGGCTGACATCCTGAAGTAGCGTGTTACCGCTCGTCCCGCTAAGAACCGCAATAAAGACTGAAAAGCGTGCTGGCCGTTGAACGGCATCGCGTTTCCTGCTAGTTTTAGAGGCCATTCGCGAGATTTCCATCTTGAAGCGGACGAGGAGGAGGCAGCATGGACGGCCTGATGATGGATTTTCAGTTGACGCTGGACGCGGTGTTGCGGCGCGCCGAGCAGCATTTCTTCAAGAAGGAAATCGTGACGCGGCTTCCTGACAAGAGCTTCCACCGCTATACCTACGGCGACATGGCAGTGCGAGCGAAGAAGCTCGCGCTCGCCCTGCAGCGTCTCGGCATCCAGCCCGGAGACGCGGTCGGCACGCTCTGCTGGAGCCACTACCAGCACCTTGAGGCTTATTTCGGGATCCCGATCATGGGCGGCGTCCTCCATACGCTGAACCTCCGGCTCCACCCGGACGACCTCGTGTACATCGCGAACGATGCAAACGACAAGGCCATCATCTTCGACGAATCCCTGCTCCCCGAGCTCAATCTGTTCAGGGACAAGATCGACGCGAAGCATTTCATCATGATTTCCAGCGGCGGCGAGACTCCCGAAGGCATGCTCGACTACGAAACGCTTCTGGCCGCCGAGGACGACGCAGAGTTCGACTACGACGCACTCAATCTTGAGGAGAACATGGCCGCGGCGACCTGCTATACCTCGGGGACGACGGGCAAACCCAAAGGCGTTCTCTATTCACACCGCTCGATGGTGCTACATTCGCTGGCCGCCGCGCTGCCAGACGTCCTGGAAATCCGCGAATCCGACTGCATACTCCCGGTCGTGCCAATGTTCCACGCCAACTCGTGGGGCATTCCCTACGCCGCCGCCATGGTCGGGCCGAAACTCGTTTTTCCGGGGCCCTTCCTCGATCCGGCAAGCCTGCTCGAGACCTTTGAGCAAGAGGGCGTGACGGTCACGGCGGGCGTGCCCACGATCTGGCAGGGGCTACTGCAAACGCTCGACGCCGACCCGACAAAGTATGACCTTTCGAAAATGCGCAACCTCATCGTCGGCGGGTCGGCCGTGCCGATGGGCATGCTGAAAGACATGGAGGAGAACCATGGCCTGCATATCACGCAGGCATGGGGCATGACGGAGACGTCGCCACTCGGGACGGTCTCCGGCCTGAACGCCGAGCTGAGGGGCCTGTCCGCGGACGAGCAATACGAGTACCGCGCAATGCAAGGCACGCCCATACCGCTGGTCGAAATTCGCGCGCGCGGCGACGAGGGCCTCGTGCCATGGGACGCAAAATCAATGGGCGAGCTCGAGGTGCGCGGACCGTGGATCTCAAGCGCCTACTACAACCGGCCCGACGCCGCCGACCGCTTCACCGCCGACGGCTGGTTCAAGACAGGCGACATCGTCACCATCGACGAAATCGGGTACATCAAGATTCAGGATCGCTCGAAGGACCTCGTGAAATCCGGCGGCGAATGGATCAGCTCCGTCGACCTCGAGAACGCCATTATGGGCCACCCCGCCGTGGCCGAAGCCGCCGTGATCGCCATCCCGCACCCGAAATGGGACGAGCGCCCCCTCGCGGCCGTCGTGCTCAAAGAGGGCCAGTCCGCGACCGAAGACGAGATCAAGCAGTACCTCGCCGACAAGGTCGCCAAATTCTGGATCCCCGACGCCATCGAATTCATCGACGAAGTCCCCAAAACATCCGTCGGGAAATTCAAAAAGACCGCGCTCCGCGAGATGTTCAAAGACTTCAAATTCGCGAAGTAACCGGCCGCGAGGGCCTAATCTTCGCTCGCTACTGAGCCGCCGCCCCGGCGACTTCCTTCAGCACGGGGCCCGTGGCGTGCGAGGGGGGCTCGATTTTGAGCAGGGCGGCGAGCGTGGCGGCGATGCTTTCCGGGCCTACCTCGCGATCGCTCTCCGCCTTCGAGATCCCCGGGCCGGCGAACATCACGGGGACATGCGTGTCATAGGAGTAGGGCGAGCCGTGGGTCGCGGTATAGCGTAGCGTGGTATAGATTCGGTAGAACTCTTCCTGGACCACGAACACATTACCCGACAATTCCGCGTGAAACGAGCGCGCAATCCGCTGCATCAGCGGCGAATCGTCCAAGTCCCCCGCGAGAATCTTGTGCCGTGGGATGGCAAAGGCCACGCCGTCCACATCAAGCAGCGCTTCAGCAACAAGGTCCTCCATCTCAGCGATGTCCTCCGCATGGTCCTGCAAAAGCTCGGCCCTAAAGTAGATATACGGCGTCGCCAGCCGCCGGTGCACGTACTCCCGATCGTCCCCGTAGCGCGCCTTCAGCGCGGCCCTCGCGGTCTCAACGGCGGTACCGGGATCCAACTGGCCCATCCGCTGGCCCGGAGGATTGCCGTCGACACCGTGGTCCGAGCTCAGAACGAGAATCGTCTTGTCGAGACCCACCTCCTCGTCCACGAACGCAAAGAAATCAGCCAGCAAGACGTCGAGCCGGAGGATATTGTCCTCCGCTTCGAGGCTATACGGGCCGAACACATGTCCAACGCCGTCCGTCGCCGAGAGCCCCAGCATCAGCATGTCCGTCTCGCCCCCCTGTCCGAGCTTTTCATGCAAGACGGCTTCCTTCGCGAAATCGGCCGTAAGTTCGTCCGCAAAAGGCATCACCGTCAGGGCCCCGTACAGCGCCCTGCCCCTCAGACCCTCGAGAGAGTGCGGGAAGGTCTCGCCGATCTGCGGATGCGTCAGTTCAACATCACGTTCATCCTGATCGCGATAGATGTACGACGAGCGGTCGCGCAGCAGGTTCCACGACTTGTCCAGATACCGGTCAGCGTGCTTGGCGTCATTCCACTCCGCCACCCACTCAGGATACTCGTCGTAATAATACGTGCTCGTAACGACACCCCCGGTTTCGCCGTCATACCAGAAGGCCTTGCCCTTCTGCCCGCCCATCAAGATGGCCGTGCGGTCCTTCCGTGACACACTGAACACACGCGCCTTGCCCGCCATCGCATCAACAAGCGCGTCCCCAATCGTCTCCGCGAGAAGGTTCTTTGGCGACCTGCCGGCATACTCGTTCGCGCTCTGCTTGCCCAGAAGCGTGTGGCCGGTGTCCTGGACACAATAGATGGTCCTTCCCGTCGCCGGATCGAGCCAAGAATTCCCGATCACCCCATGCTCACGCGGGTTGCAGCCGGTCGACAACGTAGCGTGGCCGCATGCCGTATACGTCGTCGCGTGGACGAAATGCGCATTGGAATAGACCGTCCCCTCCTCGAAAAAGCGGCGGAAACCACCCTCAACGAAGCGATCGCGATAGGTATACGGCATGTCGCCGCGCAGTTGGTCGACCGAAACGAACACCACCAGCGCAGGCTTCTCCGCCAGCGCGGACGCCGCCGCCAACAGAAGAGCCGAGAAGAGCAAAGCAAACGCTATCGTACGCATCCTTGGGCCATCCTTTCCCCCCGCGGGGTTCCCCGGCGCAACGCGCCCGGCACAAGCGCCGATTGTAGCAAATGCAGGCCGTTACGGTGAATAGTTCAGGAGGTCCGGAACGCTGTACCGGTTGCCCCAGAGCGGCCCCATAGCACAAGCGCGGCCAACAACGCAGACAGTGATCAGCGAGGAGCCTAGCGCCGGCTCGCAATCGATTGCTCGCTTTGGAGGGCGGCTTCTATCGGAGGTTCAGTACGATCCCATGAGCAAAGTAGTAGCTTTCGATCGTCCCGCCATCGACTTGCACAACGTGTCCACCGAGGCCAATCCGATATGACGAGCCGATGCGGCCGCCGGAGGTCAAGACGACTGCGGTGAAGTCCCTGTACGATTCCAGATCGAGGTCGGTCACTCGAAACGCCCCGTCCCGCTCAAGAGCGGCTTGTCGCCAAGGGTAATCTGCCTTCAGTGAGTCAACCATTGTGGCGTCCAGCGAATACCGGTCGAGCCTGACCCCCTCGAACACAATAACCTCGCCTGACTCACCCGCGAGGAGATTCGCAACGTGGCCTCTTAGGACATTGCCATCGCTCAGGTTGAGATCTTGCCGGGTAATCAGTCCCTCTTTGGTCGTGACCCAGGCTTCATCATATAGCACATAGTTTGCTGCGGTTCTCAGGGGGCCGGAAACCGCTTCGCCGTACGTCTGATAAAGCTCCCGCGGCGGGTTGGTCTGTCTCCCCGTTCCGGATCCCCCAATCTTCGATGGCAGCAGCAAGCTCGACCACAGCCCTTCGGGCGTTCGTACGACGGCGGGGTACGGTATTGCGTGAATCTGCCAGAGGCCCGCGGAGAGATCCTCAAGAATGAAGTAGCCCGATTCGTCCGCGCGAGTCTGGCGATTCACGGACTCGCCGTTCGGTCTGCTAGTCCACGCTTGGAGTTGCACTCCTGCTCCCACTTCGGGAGGAATGACCCACCCTTCGATGCCCGCTGTTCCGGGGGGAGGAAACCCAAAATCCACCACGGCTTCCTCGCCCTGCCGGATGTCAACAAAGCGCTGGAGACTGCCTGCGAGGCGATGAGCCCGCACGGTGAGTGTTCCTGGCGGCATGTTTTCCAGAAGGTATTCCCCGTTCTCGTCCGTCCGTACATCAGTTGGCGGGGGGGTACCTGAATCGAAGTGAGGGAGCACGTCTCGTCCGTTGACGTGTTCTATGGGATCGTACCGGTAGGTGATACTCAACTTTTCAACGGGTTTCCCGCCCTCGGTTACCGTGCCGCGTAAGGTCCCTCCGAACTCGCCCCCGTGCCCGTGAAGTTTGACGGCGACGTAGGACGCTGCGGCGACGTTGCGCGTGTCGACGACCAAGGGCCAGTCCAACTGTGTGAATCCTTCCACGCGGACTTCGAGATCGTAATCGGCCTCCTTCAGTTGCTTGATTGTGAAGCTCCCGTCATCTGCAGTCGTTGCCTCCCCTGAATGGAAGATGTGGGCCGTCGGGCCCGATGGGCGTGTCTGCGTTGATTTGTGCGTCATCGCTGTGACCTTTACGCCTGCAACCGGAGCGTCATCTGCGGCCTTCACGACACGACCCGAGATTTGACTCGTAAATCCCGGGATTACCTCTTCGATCTTGGTCTCAGCTAGGCTTGGAATTGCGCGCGTGGGTAGCTCTTCCACACCTTCGTCCGCTACGAGTGCTTCCTGTATTTCTAAAGCCGGGGCAAGAATCGCTGATTCATCGGGCCTATCGGGATCGGGCTCGATCACGGCAGATAGGGCGGCCATATCCGGCGCGACATCGGGTCTCAGGAGGGGTATGAGGGCAACTGCGACCACAACAATTGTCGCGGACGCTGCAAGAAGAGCTGAACTGTGAAGCGCGGACCAGCTGCCCTGGAGAACGGTCGCCAAACCTGTCTCCACCGTTCTTCCTCCAGCCATCGCCATGCGTCCGAGGTTGCTGAGCAGAGCTGCGGGGGCGGATTCGGCGGCGTTCTCGGCGAGCATAGGGCCGAGGGCGGCAACGGAGAGTGTGATCCCCTGTTGGTCGAGTCGGTGGCGGATTTCGGCGACGCCTTTGCGGATGCGGTAGGTGACCGTCTGGCGTGTAACACCGAGTTCCTTGGCGATTTCGCGGTGGGTGCGTTGTTCGAGGAAGTGGGCCACTACCACGGACTGGACCGACTTGGGAAGTTCCTCAATTGCTTCATCAACATATCGCTTGATGTCGTCCCATTCCGGGCGCTGCGGCTCTTCCTGCCGTTCCACGAAGACCTCCTCACGGGCGCGGCGTTTCGCATCGGAATGCACCCGCTTCAGCGCGAGCCGGGCCGCCACAGTGTGGAGCCAGCCGCCCAGCGACGCGGGGCCCTCGCCGTTTCCACGCGCGAGGGCCAAGAAGCACTCTTGCGAAACTTCCTCCGCGGCAGAACGGTCGCCCAGAATCCGGTCACATGTCGCGAAAACCATTCCGGCGTGGCGCATCACGACTTCGGAAAAAGCCCCCGCGTCCCGCCGCGTACGCGACCTTTCGAGCAGTATGGCGTCACTTGTTCTATTCGTCCGCCAATTCACACCGCATTCCTCTATCTATATGTTCTACTCGTCGCGGATTCGGCAAACAAGAAAGGCATCTGGATCTGGAGAGAGGCCGATCCGACCCAGTGTCAGCAAACCGCGGAAAGTAGGGGCCGTTGACCGCGACTCTGCTACAATTGCTCATGAAATGCCGTATTCTGGGAGTGTTCCATGGGATTGCGTACGCGAGTAGCGGCGGTATGGGCAGTGGCCGCCATCATCGCGACTGTGGCGCAGGCCCAGATTGCCGGCGGCCCCGCCGGACCCAGGCCCGGTCCCATAGTCGTGCTCGATGTCGAGATTGACGACGAATCTTACCTGCAGATCCTCCACGATGACGGTTACAACGTCACCAACGCCTGGCCCGGCCACGCGGAGGTCTACGCGACCCCCGAAGAGCGCGACCGGCTACTGTCCGAGGGCTACACCATTACCGAGATCGAGGTCCAGCCGGGAGAACCGGAGCCCGAAACGGCGGCCCGTGGTCTCGGCGTATACCACAAGCACGCGGCCCTGACGGCCGAGCTGCAAGCCTATGCGGCAGCGTTTCCCACGATCTGCCGCCTGGTGAACGTCGGCACGTCGGTGCAAGGGCGTGAACTCTGGGCGATGCTCATCACAGACAACCCCGACGTGGAGGAGGACGAGCCGGAGTTCAAGTACGTCTCGTCCATGCACGGGGACGAAATCGTCGGCGTCGAAATGTGTCTGTACCTCATCAAGACGCTCCTCGTTGGCTACGGGTCGTCAAGCAGAATCACCGATCTCGTCGATTCGACGGAGATTTGGATCATGCCCCTAATGAACCCGGACGGCCGGGAAATCCCGCAACGATACAATTGGAACGGTTACGATCTGAATCGCTCTTTTCCGCGATTCCCCGAAGACTACACCGGAACCCGCTTCGACTCCGCCGCCGATTTCGCGGGACTCGAGCCCGAAGTCGTCGCACTGATGCAGTGGGCCCTCGACAACAGCTTCGTGCTTTCGGCGAACTTTCACGGCGGCGTGGTGGTGGTGAGCTACCCATACGACGCGGAGCAGGGCATTCCATCCGGTCAGTACGCGGCTTCCCCAGACGATGCGCTGTACATCGACATGTCCCTACTCTACGCTGAGGCGAATCCCTGCATGACCATCATCCCCGGAACGCCCTGCGCTCTCGATTTCACAGGCTTTCCAGACGGGATCACGAACGGCAACGATTGGTATGTCGTGAAAGGCGGTATGCAGGGCTGGATGTACCGGTTCACCGGCAACGCCGAGGTGACGATCGAACTGTCCGTTGACAAGACGCCCCTGCAATCGACGATACCGCAGTATTGGGCCGACAATGGGGAGTCGATGCTGGTGTATCTCGAGGCCGTTCACCGCGGAATCCGTGGCATCGTGACCGACCGCGTGACCGGAGTGCCCATCTACGCGAAGGCGACGGTCACCGGAAACGCCCAGCCCGTCTTCTCCGATCCAGACGTCGGCGACTACTATCGGCTGCTGCTACCGGGGACCTATACCCTGACTTTCAACGCCGCCGGCTACGAAGAAAGGACTGTCCCGGGGATCAGCGTGACGGGCGGCCCGGCGACGCGCGTCGACGTAGAGCTCACGTCTCTCGCCACGGCGGCATCTGAATCCCTCCGCGACAGCTTCGAGACGCTCGACACCGACAGCGACGATGCCCTGACACTGGCCGAATCTGGCCTGATCGGGAGCACCTTCGACGCGATCGACGCAGACAACGATGACCACATCACCATGGAAGAGCTTCTCGAAGCCACCTTCGGCGCGGGCAATGTAGGCGTGATGAATCCTGTGTACGTTAGCGCTGCGAACGGCGGCGCTGAGTCAGGCACCATCGCCCAACCCTTCAACACGCTACGGGAGGGCGCGGCCTTCGTGGCGCCAGGAGGGGCCGTCAATATCACGCAGGGCGACTACAATGAAAGCCTCGGCCTCAACAAGAACCTGGCGGTTCAACTCGTCGGGCCAGGAGCCGCCACCGTAGGCCCCCTCCCGTAGCCATCAAACCCCGCGCTGCGCTGCTGGTATCATTGTCGAATGAGGCACTATAATCGGTTATCGCGGAGCGTGGGGGACAACATGGGCTCAAAACTGACCATAGGCGTGGCCGTCATCGCGCTCTGTGCCGCGGGTCTTGCCGCAGCCCAGGGGTCCTCGCCGAACGCCTTCGATGCACTCGATCGACTCGACAACGCCCTCCTGAGCATTCGGGCCGACTCATCGGCCGCCGTCCAGGCCTCCCTCAACGACCTGAGGCGCGACATCCTGGATCTGCAACTTACACTTACACGAATCCAAGAAGTCCTCGACGACAAAACAGTCGCGATCGCAGAGCTAGAGGACGAAAACGAAGAACTCCGCGAAGCCCTCCGCGTACGGTACAGACAAGAGCAAGCCGGCTTAGCGCCGGTCCCTGTGCCTAACAAAGGACCGAACCACCTCATGGTGAATAATCCCGGTGGCGATACGCCCGGCGTGGATCCGCCGCCTCAGACAGCCTCCCCATCCAGTCACACAATTGTGAGCGAGTGGGGCCGGAGTCCGGAAACCGTCGCCGAACTCCCCGGAAATGTCTCCTCACTCATCGGTCTCGCCGCGGCCGTGCCGCCTGGCATGTCCTCCCGAGAACTAGATGCTCTCGCGAGGCAATTGCGCCACACCTACGATGCCTACGACAACATCAACATTCAGGTCTTCGACGACATCGGGGCCGCGAAGAACTACGCCGATCTCGGCAAGAGCAGCCCCAGACACCTCGTCCTCAGCATTTCAAAGCACAAGCATTCGGAGCGAGACAAAATGATTCGGTTCACAGACGGCAGAGCCATCGAAGTACGATGAATGCTGCCGTCCGCAAATGCTCCTGTCTCGCCGCCATCCTAATGCTGACCGCCTGCTATCGGTCAGGCGTCAGCGGCGTTGTCAGAAACACTCAAGGCGAAGCCCTGCCCGGCGTAGTCGTTCAGGTACCAGACGAAGAACGCCAAGCCCTCACCGACGCCCGGGGACACTACCGAATCAAGCCGTCATCCACCGGTTCCACCCTTGACTTCTCCAAAACAGGATATGCCCCGGCCCGGCTAAGAGTCGACCCCGATACGCGACACAAGGCCACCCACGGAGACATCCAGATGTGGCGATTGCCCGAGAGCGCAGGCGTGTATCTATTCGCCGACCACCGTTACGAGCAAATGTCCTGGGTGATACCGCGCCAGTTCTTCATGTCCGATGGGACAGTGGCCTACGGTACCCGGAGCGAACCAGCCGCAGAGACCCACACAAGTGAACCAATGATCCTGTGTTACCACACGCCGCGCTACGACGCACGTCTTTCACGCCTTATTCGCGCCAAGCCAATGCAATCGGGCGCCAAGGACGCCGCCTTCGATATTTGGACTGCTGGGGGAACAATAGACGCCGCTCTCGTGCCCGTAGACCAACCCCAAGGCATGCTCAGGCGCTTGCGGATCGATCACCCCCTCGAGCCCGGGACCTACGCCGTCCATTGGGGAGCACTCGAAGGTTACACAACGCTCGACAACCGCATATTCATGTTCCAGATCTCAGAACTGCAAAAGGAAGAAGCGACCCTCGTAACGAAGACCGACCTTTCCCCGTTACCGATTACCGGGCCTCCACCTGTCCTCGAATGAGGATCACTTAACGTACACGGCACGTGGCGTCAACCAGCGCACACACATGCCCCATCCCCATCAGGAAACGCTCTACCTCAAATCACGCGCCCCTTTTCCCTGGACAAGTTGAACGATTACCCGAAAAACGATACGGTGAACGCGCGAGGCTGCCCCGGCCAGTGGCCGCAGACGCCTTGCGACCTGGCACTGGATGGAGAGAACACATGAAGAAGCAGTTCGTAAACGTGCTCGAAGAGGGCGACGTCGTCAACGACTACTACCTCGCCGTTAGAAAAGACCTGCGCGACACACAGAGCGGCGGCAAATTCCTGGGCATGGTCTTCCGCGACAAGACCGGCGAGATCGGCGCCGTACTCTGGAACAACGCGGAGACCATCGCCTCGCGCTTCGAGCTGGGCGACGTCGTCAACGTCCGAGGCACCGTAAATACCTACCAAAACCGTCTCCAAGTCCGGGTCGATCAAGTACTGCCCCTGAAACACGACGAATACGACCCCGACGACCTCGTGTACACCCCCGAAGACAGCAAACACGCAAGCGAAGAGCTCATCAAGCAACTGAAGACCGTCAAGGACCCCTGGCTCCGCAAACTCATCGACGCCTTCCTCGAGGACACAGCCTTCATGGAGGGCTTCAACTCCGCGGCCGCCGGAAAGAAATGGCACCACGCATTCCCAGGCGGCCTCATGCAGCACTGCTACGAAATGGCGCGGATCGCCGAAACCATCTGCGAGCTCTTCCCTCAGATCGACCGCGACCTGTTGCTCGCAGGCGTATTCTTCCACGATATCGGCAAACTACACGAGCTATCACAAGGCGTGTACGTCGATTACACCACCCCGGGAAAACTCGTCGGCCACCTGCAGATCGGCTGCAACATGGCAAACCGGAAGATCGACGCCATCGACGGGTTCCCCGAGAACTTGCGGATGGAAATCCAGCATCTAATCCTATCGCACCACAGCGAGCTCGAACTCGGCTCCCCAGTCGTCCCCAAGACACTCGAAGCCGTCGCCCTCGCCCACATCGACAACCTCGACGCGCAAACAGACGCATTTCGCCGCGTCATCGAAGAAACCACCGGGAAACGCCAGGAATGGTCCGATTACGTTCCCCTCATCAATCGCCAAATCTGGACGAAAAACACCTGAGCGCCCTGCTGCAGCGAGAAACGTCCCGTCCATACGATGGGCCCGGGCCGCACAGCAGCCCATCTGCCATGCCCGGGGTCTGCCAAGCGCTCTAGAAGTCCGGCCAGAAAGGCACTTTCTGGCTGGACTTCTCACAAGGCGCGGCGCAACCATTGTTGATATCATTCGACCTGTCGAGTGTAGCTTTCACGTATTCCGGGACTCCAGGTACTTTCTGGCGGCGCCCCTAGACCTGCCGATCGAAGATGATACCCGTCAGCCTGTCGAAGCGGGCGGCCAGTTCCAGTGCGTCCTGGGGAGGTATCTGCCGGATCACTTCGTTCTTGGCATTCACGATTTCGACCACAAACTGATCGGTGGCCGGGTCGACATGAATGCGCAATCCGCTTCCGATATTGTCCCTGCTTCTTGAGATGATTGACTCCACCGCCAACTGCGTGGGCCTGTCATGGCTCACTTCGACCGGCTCTGGAGGCCGTGGAGCAGGGACACGGACCGGCGCCGAAGGAGGCGCAGCCCGTGCCTCGATACGCTCATGTGTCAATCCGTTAACGTCCATACCACTACTCCTTTGTTCGCATGCCGCGCGGTCCCAAGCCCAGGAACCGCGCGGCTGCCGCTACTCTAGCCGAGAAGCTGCAATGCCGTCTGCGGCACCAGGTTAGCTTGGGCCAGCACGGAAGTACCGGCGGTCACCAGAATCTGGTTCCGCGTGAACGCGATGGTTTCCAGCGCGATATTCGCGTCGCGAATCGCGCTCTCGGATGCGGCCGAGTTCTCTTCCTGGATTGCCAGCGTGCTAATCGTGAACTCGAGCCTGTTCTGCGTGGCGCCCAGGCCCGCACGAGCGGTGTCGATAGCGCCAATGGCTAAGTCCAGCTGGCCGATGGCGATCTGGGCAGGCACGCCGTTGATTCCGGCCAAGGTCGACGCCGCAATCATGCCCAGCCCGCCGCCAGTAGTGAAGTTGCCCGTGCCGGTGACAACGGTCGTGTGCGCCCCATCGGCGCCAGTCTGAAGCGTAATGAGCGCAGCATTGTTTAGGGGCGTGATCCCATTGAACTCCACGCGATTCATCGTGTCGTCTATCTGTGACCGGAGCTGCGTAAACTCGGCGTTAAGGTCAGTCCGGTTCGTGACGCTTAACGTACCGTTCGCCGCCTGGACGGCCAGTTCACGCATGCGCTGAAGCATGTTGGTGACTTCACTCAGCGCGCCTTCCGCCGTCTGCACGAGGCTGATGCCGTCCTGCGCGTTGCGTTGGGCGACCCGAAGCCCGCGGACCTGCGAATTGAGGCCATTTGCGATGGCCAGGCCGGCGGCATCGTCGGCGGCGCGGTTAATACGCAGGCCGCTGGCGAGTCGCTCCAACGACTTGTTGAGCGCCAGTGTAGACCGGCGCAATACCCGGCTGACGTTTATCGCCGGCACATTCGTGTTGACTACTAATCCCATACCTACCTCCTCCTTGAGTGCCTCATGGGCATCCCGACCCATGGACCTTGATTCTCTTGTGCCGCGAAACCCTTATCTCGCGGTCCCTCTAGGCGGACCATCCCGTCCGGCCTATTCGATGCGACTACCCGAGCAACTGGAGCGCGGTCTGCGGAACAAGGTTCGCCTGGGCCAGCACCGAGGTGCCGGCGGTCACCAGGATCTGGTTTCGCGTAAACGCGATGGTTTCCAGTGCGATATTCGCGTCGCGAATCGCACTCTCGGATGCAGCCGAGTTCTCCTCCTGAATTGCCAGGGTGCTGATCGTGAACTCCAGCCGGTTTTGCGTGGCGCCCAGGCCCGCACGCGCGGTGTCGATAGCGCCAATGGCTAAGTCGAGCGCACCGATGGCGGCCTGGGCAGGCAGGCCGTTGATTCCGGCCAAGGTCGACACCGCAATCATGTTCAGCCCGCCAGCAGTAGTGAAGTCGCCCGTGCCGGTGACAACGGTCGTGTGCGCCCCATCGGCGCCAGTCTGAAGTGTAATGAGCGCAGCATTGTTTAGGGGCGTGATCCCATTGAACTCCACGCGGTTCATCGTGTCGTTGATCTGTGACCGGAGCTGCGTAAACTCGGCGTTAAGGTCAGTCCGGTTCGTGACGCTTAACGTACCGTTCGCCGCCTGGACGGCCAGTTCACGCATGCGCTGAAGCATGTTCGTCACCTCACTCAGCGCGCCTTCTGCCGTCTGCACGAGGCTGATGCCGTCCTGCGAGTTCCGTTGGGCCACCCGAAGTCCGCGGACCTGCGAATTGAGCCCATTTGCGATGGCCAGGCCGGCGGCATCGTCAGCTGCGCGGTTGATGCGCAGGCCGCTGGCAAGTCGCTCCAGTGACTTATTGAGCGCGAGTGTGGATCGACGTAATACCCGGCTGACGTTAATCGCGGGCACATTGGTGTTGACAACTAATCCCATAGCTACTTCCTCCGTGAGTGCGTAATCCCATGACGCATCCCTGCGTCCTTATCCCATTTTCCGCCACCGGCCCAGTGCGAACGTTTGCGGACGCCCGCGCCAGGTTTCTTCCCGGCATGCGATCGCCGATTCAGGCTCCTACCCGAAACAGCGAATAAGATCGCGCTTCCAAACCCGGTCCGATTCCACCAGATCTTCCCTAAAAACCGGAGCGCAATCCCTCTCACATGACGCGCGTAATCGGCACACTTACCCTTTGCGGCCTCTGCCGAAGCTCCGGCGGGCGCCATGCGGATGGCGTCGCCCAACAAACGGCATAAAACTGCCCCAAAGGGCCATGCCCACCGGCCGTCCCATTGTTTTCACGGCCGGACACGCGTCCTTCAACTGTCTTCACGCGAAGTTGCCTTCGCCCGGAGGCGAAGCTAACTTCGCCCGTTCACCGGCGCGCCTCCAGTGCGCCGTTCCAACTACGCGAACGGATCCCCGGGCTTCCTTGCCCGGACCCCACTTTCAACTGTCAGCGGACGCTTTCCCGCTTAACTGCATTATTTATCGGCAACTTTAGCCAGAAACTTTAGCCGATTCTGAAGATTTCTTTTCAGTCGCGTAACGCATTGATTTATAATGCTTTACGTTGTTTGACAGATCGTGTACAGCGTTTGAAATGAGAAACTCAAGGGGAAATTGGGCCCTGGAAGGAATGAGAGACAACCTGGGACAAAAAAGAAGGTATGGCGTCCCGTAGGGGATTTGAACCCCTGTTGCCGCCGTGAAAGGGCGGTGTCCTAGACCAGACTAGACGAACGGGACTCTTGCGTAGGCCGCGCCATAGAGCTCAATTCCCAAAATGGCAAGCAGACTCGGCGCTGAGTGCCTTGCCCCCCGGACGAAGGCCGGAATACTCTAGCACACCGGTCTCGCGGGATCAACGCGATCGCGCTTTCGTAGAGGGTCGTGTGCCGCTCTAGTAGCGGCTAGGCATGCGCATATTCGGCGTAGAAACATGGACCGATCAAGCGCCATAGTAACTCTCCTTCAAGCTGCGCGAGCGCCCAGGCGGGCGTAGGACGCCGCCTCAATTCCCCTGTGTACGGGGATTCGCGGCCCTCCTCCTTCGCCCGCATCCCTCCAACTCCTGTCGCCCCATTGATTTCGACGCCCCCACGGGACTATCATGCCCCACACGGGGGAAACACAACCGAATCACGACTTCGGGCCAACGAGGCGGCTTTTCAGAGGCCAAACACATGCCGGCCGGGCAGTATTTATTTGCAGCGCCCCGAGCCGGAACACTTCGAGCAAAGACCAGGACATCATGCGTAGAAATATCCTTCACGACGGTGCCGCGAGCCTCAAATACGAGATCCGTGAGATCGTCACCGCCGCGCACGATATCGAGCGCCTCGGGCGGGAAATCACATGGGAGAATATCGGCGATCCCGTGCAGAAGGGCGAGGGACCGCCCCAGTGGATCCGGGACATCGTGGGAGATCTCGTCAATGGCGCGCCATCATGGGCCTACTGCGATACCGCGGGGGTCCCCGAAACGCGAGAGTTCCTTGCCGCAGGCGTCAATCGCCGCGAAGGCGTGAAGGTCACGCCAGACGACATCTTCTTCTTCAATGGCCTGGGCGACGCCGTGGCGAAGGTCTACGGGTTCCTGCGGCGTGAGGCGCGGGTCTTGGGTCCGTCCCCGGCCTACAGCACCCATTCCTCGGCCGAGGCCGCGCACTCGGGTTATGGGCATGTAACCTACGACCTCGACCCCTACAACGGCTGGATGCCCGACGTAGACGACATTCGCAACAAGGTCAGATACAACGATTCGATAGCCGGCATC
>SDBV01004241.1_pt1 | contig 20757 bp, 16 predicted proteins | sample 2277081 | NCBI WGS metagenome assembly SDBV01 (sample SAMN10402039, study PRJNA504765) | marine sediment metagenome | isolation source: marine sediment core GS10_PC15, 223 cmbsf | place: Arctic Ocean: Southern Knipovich Ridge | collected 2010 | reverse complement strand
TTAGGGCTTGTTGCCCAAATCCTAAGCACTATCCGCCGTCGCCAAGGCTATGGCGAGACAGGAATCCGAAATCCTAAACAAGCACTAATGACCAAAATGCAAATGATCCAAACGGTTCTGACTTCCGTCTACGCCTGAAAGCTTCGACGCGACAGGTCGTCAGAATTGGGTTTGACATTTTGGGCATTAGAATTTTTTATTTGTTTCGTATTTCGATATTCGGATTTCGCATTTGAGCAACGCTGCCTTTAGGCAGATAAGATCGTGGCATCGTGTTTGCTGGATATATTATGTCATAATAAGAGGGAAGTATTATGGATTTAAAACTACGCTGCCTTTAGGCAGATAAAATCTTGATTATTGTGCTTGCTGGATATATCGGTTCATAATAGAGGGAAAGTAATATGGATTTAAAACTACGCTGCCTTTAGGCAGATAAAATCTTGATTATTGTGCTTGCTGGATATATCGGTTCATAATAGAGGAAAAGTAATATGGATTTGGAACTACGTGTTGGTCTTAGCGTGATGATGTTCCTTGAGTTTGCGATATGGGGGGCGTGGGGGCCGATCCTTGCATCGCATCTTGTTGGCAAACTGAAACTGTCCGGCAAACAAACGGGATGGATATATGCGATGCTTTGGATAGCGTGTATCATTTCTCCGTTCGTCGGTTCTCAGATCGCCGACAGGTGGATGGCGACGGAACAATTCTTAGGTATCGTTCATCTGCTTGGCGGAGTTGTGCTTTTATTTGCAGCACGCCAAAAAAAGTTCTGGGGACTGCTGGGCCTGATGGGGTTGTACTCGCTGTTGTATGCTCCGACTCTTGCGCTGGTTAACTCTTTGATGTTTAGCCATCTTACTGACGTTAGTACGCAGGCAGGCGGTATACGTGTTTGGGGGAGTATCGGCTGGATATGCGCCGGGCTTGGGATATCAGTCTGGCGGCGGATCGATAAATGGAAAATAAAAAGCTCGGACGCCCTTACGCTGGCGGCCTGGCTTTCATTAATAATGGGAGTGTTTAGTTTCTTTTTGCCTCATACTCCCCCGCCGGACAGCCCAGGCAATCCGCTGGCGTTTATGGAAGCGTTCAAGCTTCTGGGGGACAGCAACTTTTTGATCTTCCTTATCATATCGTTCGTTGTGACGACGGAACTGCAATTCTATTATGTTCCAACGGCGCCGTTTTTGGAAGACATCGGTGTAAAGCCCAAGAACATATCGGCGGTGATGACGCTTGCTCAGATCGCTGAAATGGCTGCGATGGTGCTGTTGCTTCCGGTAATATTAGATAGATTTGGTTTCAGATGGACACTTGCTATCGGTGTGCTTGCATGGCCCCTGCGGTATGTGATCTTTGCAATGATGCGGCCGGTTTGGCTTGTTATAAGCTCGCTTACGCTGCACGGGATAGGGTATACGTTCTTTTTCTTTGCAGGACAAATGTACGTTGACAAGGTGGCTCCTGCGGATATTCGTGCGTCTGCGCAGGCTTTGGTCGCAGTGTTTACGCTTGGGTTCGGTAACTTTATCGGTACGCAGGTAACCGGTATCGTGATGGATATGTTCCGAAAGGATGACAAGTTCAACTGGCGTCCGATCTTTGTGTTCCCGTGCGTTCTGACGGTTCTTTGTGCTATTGCGTTTTTGATATTCTTTAAAGGGTAATTGTAATGAATAGTAAATTGTTAATCGCAGTTTTTTTTAAGGGAGTTTTAAAGATGAGAAAAGTATTATCAATCGCAGCGGTAATAATGTTAAGTGTTGTTTGCGGATGTGACGAGCAAGAGCAAGAACAACAGCAAAGCGATTCCGGCGAGTGGATCAGCTTGTTTAACGGGCAAGACCTTAGCGGATGGAAAGCAAGTGAAACTCCCGGATGCTTCAGCGTTGAAGACGGTGTTTTGAAACTGAAAGGCGGCAGGAGCCATTTGTTCTATGTCGGCGATGTTGAAAATGCTGACTTTAAGAACTTTCATTTTTCAGCGAAAGTAAAGACCACCACCACCAGCAACTCCGGGATCTATTTTCATACGAAGTATCAGGAAAAAGGGTGGCCCGACAAGGGGTATGAGTGCCAGATCAATGTAAGCCACTCGGATAATAAAAAAGGCGGCGGGCTGTACGGGATAGAGGACACGAAAGAGCTGCACGCTAATGACTACCAGTGGTATACGCAGGAGATAATTGTTCGGGGTAAGAACATTACTACGATGATCGACGGTAAGATAATCGTCAATTATACCGAGGGTAAGCCGCTTCCGAAATGGAAAAACCGCCGATTGTCCAGCGGAACTTTCGCATTGCAGGGGCACGATCCGACATGCCTTGTTTACTTTAAGGACATAAAGGTAAAGCCGCTGAGATAGTTTTCAGTTCTGAGTTGATTTATGCAGGCATGAGATTACAATTGTTTTTCGTTTTAAAAATGTGCAAAATTGTCCGTTTTTATGGCTTTTAGCCGATATATGTATATTAGGCTGAAATTGCTTCAGCGCAACTGGTTTGCAGGAAACGAGATGACAGACGATATGAAATTGGCGGAAAAGAGCACTGTACCTTTGTGGCACAAAGTTGTGCTTTGGGGGGGTATGCTGCTGATGGCCTGCCATGCGAGCACGCATATTGTCGGTGCCGGTGATACGTGGGTTGCGCTTGCCTGCGGCAGACATTTTTCCAATCACGGTGTCGATACGGTCGAGCCGTTCAGTTTTAATTCCCATAAGGCGGGACCGACTGCGGAAAGCATGCGCAAGTATAGTGAAGATATAATGCGGTCTACAAGTGGCAAAAAAGGTCTGACAGTTTCAATAAAAAGGTGGTGGGCCAAGAAAGCCGGTAACTACGAAAACTGGTCGGACTGGTCAAAATCTTTCTCACAAAAGATTCACCCGACCGGCTGGGTCAACCAGAACTGGGGAACACATCTGACGTATTACACGCTTGTCAAGACGTTCGGTTCGGAGGGTGAGTATAACTATAATATGCTTATCGTTTGGAAATTCGCGGTCTCGATCCTTTCAGTAATATGTATTTATTACCTGGGGCGCATGCTTGGGGCCAACGAATATCTGTCTGCGATCTCCGCGGGGTTTGCGATGTATGTGGCTCGAACCTTTATCGATGTCCGCCCTGCTGTTCTTTCCAACCTGCTTGTTCCGCTGTTCGTGCTGATACTTGTGCTTACGGTATACCGAAATATTCGTTATATATGGCTGCTGGTTCCGCTTAGTGTTTTCTGGTGCAACTTCCACGGCGGATATATTTACATATTTATAATGATGATCGGGTTTATCGGCATGCACCTTTTGCTGTCAATACCTAACAAACGTTTTGTTTCGCTTGGCCTTAAAGGAACGCTGAAAGTTATTTGTGCGGCGCTGACGGCGTTTATCGCGGTGGTAGTTTTTAATCCGTTCCATCTTACGAACATAACGCATACTTTTATTATTATGTTCAGCGAACATGCCGCTTCGTGGAAGAATGTTCATGAGTGGCACTCGGCTTTTAATTGGGACAACAGGGTCGGCAGCAGTTATCCGTTTTTGGTAATGTTTATTATTATGTGGGTTGTTCTGGCGTTTTGGCTGATCGCACGGTTGTTTAAGCCTCGGATCGCGGGCAAGATGTCCAGGCAGATCAAGCCGTCGGCAGCGGGTGATTTTCAATGGCCAAAGACCGATCTTGCGACTCTTTCTGTGGTCGCAGTTACGGTCCAGATGGCGGTTGGGTCACGGCGGTTTATCCCGATAGCAGCAGCGCTTGTGTGCCCTATGATGGCGGTGTTCCTCGACCAGAGTTTTAAAATGATCACTGCGTCAAGGCGCTTTAGAAAAGATCTTCAGCTAAAGCCTTCGGTGCCTTCGGCAGGTTTTGTTAGAGTTTGCGTGCCGTCATTTATGCTGCTGATCGTTACGCTTGGAGCTATCTGGGGCGCCCAGTTTAAGAGGACCTACCTTGATCCATTTGATGCCGACAATAAGCGTACGTCGATATTCATGCGGATGACCGGGTCTTTTATGAAACCCTTCGAGGTGTGCGAGTTTATCAACGACAACGGGCTCAGCGGTCATTTGTTCAACTACTGGACCGAAGGCGGTGCAGTTGCGTTTGGTCAAAACCCCAATCCTGAGACGGGGCATATTCCGCTTAAGCTGTTTATGGACGGGCGTGCTCAGGCGGCTTACGATCACGCTACCTACATAACATGGACGCAAATAAAAGGCGGCGGCCCAACGGTTAGGCGAGCTGCGCTTAGCGGGCGCGAATTGACCAATACCGATTATAAAGAGATAGGTAAATGGATAACCGAACAACTAAAGCCATACGATGTATGGGTAGTTTTGATGCCCGATACGCAGGTTTGTGATACGCGGTATAACACTTTTGTAAGGGGTCTGGAATCGACGGGCCACTGGCACACAGTCTATGTCGATGACTCGCAATACCTGTATGTCGATACGAATACCGATAAAGGTCGAGCCCTGATAGACAAGGTTATAAGGGAACAGGCGGTCTTTCCGGATGAGTTTAGCCGTTATCTTTCGACGGGACGTACGTGGCTTTATCTCAACGATCGCGAGATGTCTTTGCGTGGGTTTGAATATCTGAAAAAGGCGTTCGAGATAGATCCTTGCGATTCGGCAATGCGTATGCTGATTTCAAGCCTTAGCTTAGAACATGTCAAGCCTCGCGCATATCCATACATTGAGAACTACCTGAAAGAATTTATTGCTAATAAAGATTCGTATTCAAAAGAAGCGGGTTATTTCAAACAACTCATGGCTGGGCGTATGGCGGCGAGATACCTGTCGTCATGGTATAAGCGAACCGATCCTGCAAAAGCGAGACTTTATTCGTCGCTCGTTAATGATTATATTGCAGAACACAAGATCACATACGAGAAAACAAAATGGTAGACAACAAATTGCCTGAAAACATTGTAAGTGACAACCTCAAACACGCTGCTTCTATCAGCGTGTTCTTTCCGTGCTACAATGAGGTTGCAAACATAAAGCCCCTTGTAGTCAAGTCGCTATCGACGATCGAACGGATATCCAGTGACTTTGAACTGATCCTTGTAGACGACGGCAGCAGCGACGGTACGTCCGAACTTATCGACGAACTTGCCGCAAAATATGCGGAAGTAAAAGCGATCCACCACACCACCAACAGCGGGTACGGCGCGGCGCTGCAAACAGGTTTTCGTGCAGCTAGTAAAAAACTTGTCTTCTATACCGATGGCGATGCACAATTTAATATTGCGGACCTTCCGGACATTTTGCCGCTTATCCAACGTTGCGATATCGTAAGCTGCTTTCGAATTAACCGTCAGGAAGGGGCTTTGCGTAAATTAAATGCGTGGTGCTGGGGCAAGCTTGTGTGCTTTCTATTCGGTCTGCACTTGCGTGACATCGACTGCGCATTTAAACTTTACAAACGAGAGATATTCGATAATATCAAGCTGAAAAGCACCGGCGCCCTTATCGATGCCGAGATACTTGCACGTGCATCTCGAAAGGGTTACACGATCATGCAGGCCGGTGTGCGACACTATCCAAGAACGGCTGGTGTACAAACGGGAGCAAATATTAAGGTTGTGATACGCGCGTTTATCGAGTTGTTTAAGCTTTTCTCAGAGATACGGAAAGAAAAATAGGATGAGGTTTTACCGATCGCAACAGTTAATTCGCCAGGACCTTAAAGCACATATCTATTCGCAGGCAATGCTCGCCAATGTTAGCGGATTAAAAAACCTTTGCAAAAGCGAAACAAAATTCTGCGCAGTCATAAAAGCCAACGCCTACGGTCACGGGATATCGGAAACGGTAAATATATTGAAAAAGGCAGACGTCGATTTTTTTGCGGTTGCGAGTATTTACGAAGCGATACACATACTCGGTATGGTAAAGAAACAAACGATACTGATCCTTGAGCCGATCAACACAACTTACTCGCCGGATCAGGTTACAATATGTGCGAAGAAAGGTATCCACTGCGTTTTATCGTCGGCCGAAGATCTTGGTTTCGTCTCCGAAACGCTTAGTAGCGTCAAGAGCGTGCTGAAAGTGCATGTAAATATTGAGTCCGGTATGGGTCGAAACGGGCTCGATGCGGAGTTGGCATCTGAGTTGATCGAGCGGATAGATCGGTGCCCGAATACATCGCTGGCCGGTGTGTATACGCACCTTGCGACAGCCGATGAAGAAGATCTATCGTATACTTACGTTCAGCTCGAAAAGTTTAACCGGTTTCTCGATGAAAACTCGATACGCGACAGGGAAGAAGTTCTGATCCATGCCGCCAACAGTGCCGCTACGATCAAGATACCGGAATCTCATTTTGATATGGTTCGGTGCGGTATTGCAATGTACGGGTATTATTCACGCCCGATGTCCGATCCTCCGGTGAAACTTACGCCGGCGATGAAACTTCAGGCACCGATAGTTAAGCTTAAAAAGATCGCAGCCGGCGATTCTGTCAGCTACGGACGATCGTTCATTCCAGGCAGAGATACAACCGTGGCGATCGTTCCCCTGGGATACGCCGACGGATACTGGAGGTCGTTCTCCAACAGGGCCAAAATGAAAGTGGGCGATAGCGTTGTTAACGTCATCGGCAGAGTGTGCATGGACCAGGTGCTGATCGACGTTACGGATGTTCCTGATGTGGCGATCGGTCAAATGGTAACGATCATCGATAACGATCATCGTTCGCCCTGCGGAGTTTACGCCCTTGCCGAACTTGCCGGGACAATTTGTTATGAAATCCCGATATGTGTTCATGCGCATGTCAACAGGATCGTGCATTAATGGATCAATTGACACAAAATCTTTTCATATATGGATCGTTACGTGATCCATCGATCTTGAAATCGGTGTGCGGAATGAGCTTTACGCTTAAACCATCGCTGACAAAGCACGATGACGATTCGGAAGTTTTGTTCGGTGAGCTGGCGCTGCTTCCGGGGCACCGCAGGGTGAGCCCTGACAATGTTTATTATTACGCAGTGGCACACGCCAACACGAAGATACAGGGTATCGTGATCTACAATCTGCCTGCCTCTGCGATGGCAGAGATAGATAAGTACGAGGGCAAACATTATGACCGGGAAACGGTCAAGGTAAACACCGCTAACGGACCGGTCGAGGCACAGGCATACCTTGCAAGCCATAAATCCATGCGAAAACGGTTTGGCGACAGGTTTCATGTTAACCTTATTCACGAGTTGTGGCTCCGTAAGCGGATCGATAAATTTTTCCGCCTTCATACCAGGCCCGGCGAAAGATCGATCGACGCCGACATCGAAAGGCGTGCGCGTCGTGAGCTGCTGGGGACCACTGAGCGTGACCTGATCATAAGTCATCTTGGAAGCAGCGCGATCAGCGATTACTATCTCGAACACGAGCTTGACAGGCCCTGCCCGAGCATTATGTATCTATACAAGGAACCGGACGCACAACCCTACATAGAAAACTATGTCGCACTTGTTGTAAAACAGGTTCTGCTGAATCAATTGGAGCAATCGCTGCAATCTAAACTTCGTTACAAGATCGAGCGTCTTAATCCTTCTCAACGATATTTTACACGTTCCGTGAGCCTGCTTGTTGCGCTTCGTATGATAAACGCCAATAAAGCCGTCGGGATGATAATCAAGCAGTGTACCTCATCGATGCCTTGCGATGGAAGCTACGATTTGATCGACTATGTTAAATATGCCGTTAGTGCAGCTGACAATACGTTCGATCTTCGCGTTGCCCGAAGCGAGATCGAAAAGGTTCGCGCAAACCTTCAGCCCGGTCTGGTTCCAATGGGCGCCGAGCTTGAACTAAGTAACCTTGGCTTTAAAGCGATACACGATCCCGATATAAATGTGGAGTACGCGTTTGACGGGTTTAAATATTTTCACGATTTCCGTTTGGACATATTGAGCTGGAAACTCGGGGGATATATCGACGATCATAGCGGGTCGGCCAAGTTTAGACGTCGCGGTTTCCTGGAACTGGCGCCTGGACGACTTAACGTCCTTGGCGAATTGTCAAAACCTGCAACTTCCGATCCGTGGATGCTGAACCAGCTTATTCAGGAGATCATCCGTTTTTATCCCGTTCAGCCGCACAGCCTTCATCTTTCGTACCAGGTTCGAAGGAAGCAGCTTGGACATAACAAGATCCTGCCGCTTAGTTTTGTAAAATGCCTTCTTGCGCTTGGCGGCGGAACTCAACTTCGTCCGACAGGCCGGCTATGGGTTTCGCGTATGGGGCATGACGAGATCGAACAAAATGTTTATGGTCAGGAGCTTGTCTTTTCACGGATGAGCAAACGGCGTTACCACCTGGGCCCGGACGATATTGCAGATTCTCATTCACGACGGACCGAGACTAACATTCAACAGTATAAGTTTATCCGGCTTGAAGAACGTGCTAACTATGAGCCGCTGATCATGGCACTTAAGGGTTTGCAGCTTGCTTATAACCCCGCGGACTATCTGACAACCGAGCAGCTTGCGTCGAGCAGCCGGCTTCGCGAACAATACAAAGAGCTTAAAGAATGGTCAGACAATCCGACTGAGATAGACCCGCGAACACGCGGACGGTTTATCAATGCTGTTGAAAAAGGGCTTATGAATGAATCGCACAATCGTCCTTATCACAAGCCGCATTATATTGACTGGGCACTTGGTGCGATAGATATACAACTGCGTCTGTTCAACAAACAAATAAAAATGCAAAGCAAGCAGGATCAGCACGCAGCCATCCGCGAACTGATCGATAAGATCAAACCCATGCGCCGCCCGGGCAGTTGATCAGATCATATCTTTAACTTTGTCAACAAGCTGCTTTACATGCGACACAGATTCATCGAATGCCTGCTTCTCTTTTGCGTTAAGATCCAGTTCTATGATCTTTTCGACACCGCCTGCACCGATCATGGCCGGGACACCGACGAAAGCACCGTCAACGCCGTATTCGGCGTCACAATAAGCACAGCAGCTTACGACGTTCTTTTTGTCCTTTAATATTGCCTCTGCCATTTTGACAGCGCCCGCGGCGGGTGCATAATAAGCGCTGGAGCCGAGCAGATTGACTATCTCGATACCGCCCTTTCGAACGCGTTCGATAAGCTCATCGATCTTTGCCTCTTCCATAAGCTCGGGCAACGGGATGCCTGCAACGGAGGTATATAGCGGCAGCGGAACCATGTCGTCGCCGTGTCCGCCCATCAGAACGCCCTTTATGTCCTCGATGCTTACGCCAAGTTCAACAGAGATAGAGCTTGCAAAACGTGCCGAATCCAAAGCGCCCGCCATACCCATGATCTTGTTAGTCGCAAAACCGCTAACGCGGGCAGCGACGGCAACCATAACATCGAGAGGATTGCAAACGACGATTATGATCGCCTCGGGTGAGGTTTTGACGATCTGTTCGGTAACTGACTTTACGATCAAAGCGTTCTTTGCGAGAAGGTCATCCCTGCTCATTCCGGGCTTTCGCGGCATTCCGCTGGTGATGATGACGATGTCACTGTCCGCGGTGTCCGCCCAGTCGACTGTGCCGGTAACGGAACCGGCAAAAGGCTTTACGCCGCCAAGCTGTGCCATGTCCAGAGCCTTGCCCTGCGGCAGGCCGTCTATGATGTCGATCAGTATGATATCGCCCAGATCGGCAGCGGCTGCAAGCTGTGCTGTTGTTGCGCCAACATTGCCTGCGCCAACGACTGTAACTTTGTTCCTTCTCACAAAAAACTCCTTGTGTAAACCGTATTGTTAAAAAATTATTCTGCTATTGGTGACTTAAGATATTTAAGATATTCGCTTTCGGTCGAAAGTATAACTGTGCTCGACTTGCCAAGGTTTTCCTCGTAGCTTTCGAGAGTCTTTAAGAACGCATAGAACTCTTCGTCCTTGCCGTAAGCGTCGGCGTAGATCTTGATCGCTTCTGCGTCGGCTTTACCCATTACTTCCTGGGCTACTTTGTAGGCTTCGGAGAGTATCTGTTTTTCTTCCTTTTCCTTTTTACCCATGATCTCCATCATCTCGCCTTCGCCCTCGGAACGATACTTTGCGGCAATTCGTTTTCGTTCGACGATCATTCTTTCATAAACAGCACTGCGAACCTGCTCGACATAGTTAATGCGTTTGATCTGGATATCGACCAGTTCCATACCATATTCCTCAGCAGCGGTTATCGCCTTTTCCAGCACGTTTTTGACAATCTGGTTTCTTCCAACCCTTACCTCTGTGACCTCTGCCATTTGCTCGCCCTCAAGGCCGGCCATCTGGCTCATCTTTCTGTTTGAGCTTCTGATAGCATCGATAAGGAGCTGGTTGGATATCTGGTTGCGGACTTCACTGTTGATGATGTCATCAAGCAAGGCGTGAGCGCTGGTCTCATTGCGAATTCTCTGGAAAAACTTTAACGGATCGGTAATCCGCCACCTGGCAAAGCTGTCTACCCATATATAACGCTTATCAAGCGTAGGAACCTGTGTCGGCTTGCCGTCCCATTCGAGGATTCGCTTTTCAAAGGTGTTTACCTGTTCGAGGAATGGGGTTTTAATATGCAAACCTGCTTCGGAAACAACCCTCTTCGGTTTTCCAAACTGTGTTATAACGACCTGCTCTGTTTCTGGGACGACGTAAAGAAACGTGCTTGCAGCGATCACAAGAAGCACCAGAACTATTGGAATTATAAAGATAGTTTTATTCATTATTTGCCCTCCCCAATATTCATTAATGGAAGCAATCCTTTAACCTTATCATCGATGATATATTTCTTTTCGAGCCTTGGAAGTATCCTGTTCATGCTCTCAAGATAGAGACGCCTTCGAGTTACGTCTTTGCTGTTTTTGTACTCGGCCCATATCTGCAGGAATCTGCTGGCATCACCTAATGCGGTGTTTGTCCTGTTGATAGCATAAGCCTCAGCCTGTTTTACCACCTGCTTGGCCTCACCGCGGGCCCTTGGTATGACCTTATTGTAATCCTCAAGTGCGCTGTTGATGAATTTCTCCCTGTCCTGCTGTGCAGCGTTGACCTCGTTAAAAGCCGGCTTAACCGGTTCGGGCGGGTTAACGTCCTGAAGTTTCACAGCGGTTATCTGGATGCCGGAGCTGTATGACTTTAGGATCTTTTGCATCTTTTCTTCAGCTTGAATGTTGATCTCGACACGCCGGGACGTCAGAACCTCATCGACAGAGGAGTCTCCGACGACGTTTCTCATCACAGCTTCGGCAACATCACGGATCATTTTGCGAGGATTGCGAATATTGAAAAGGAACTTATCCGGCTCGGATATTTTATACTGAACGATCCATTCGACCTCGGCAACGCTCAGGTCACCGCAAAGCATAAGCGATTCGTCCTGGTTCTTTCCGCCGTACCGGCTTTGAACGCCGGCCTGCAAAGTTTTAAAGCCGAATTCTTCTTTAAAAATCCTCTCGACCTGTGGCTTTTGAACCAGCTCGATCGGTGCGGGCATTTTGAAATGCAGGCCCGGCTCGGTTATCCTGTCGAACTTTCCGAACCTTGTTACCACGCCCTTTTCGTCCGTTGCAACCGTATAGAAACTGGTCGTCAAAGCGGTCAGCACAACCACGCCTAAAACCACCAGGATTATATACCTGATGAGCTTGACCGGCGGGATCGTCTTGTAATAAATCTGTTCGCCATCCATAAGAACTCCTTTCAATTTACAGTTATCCTATTTGAGGGGCATTGTATGTCAAACAGCCCCCGGTTAAAAGCACCAAATTCAAATTTCTTTGCAATCGGCTAACCCGCCATTTTCATAACCAGCATTTCCAGTGCTGCTTCCGGTGTTTTCTGGCCGGTCTTTATTGCATAGTCGATCCGGGCAAGCTCGCTTTGAAAGCCGGCAATGCGCTCAAGGCTTAGGCCCCTTAGCTGTTTAAAGAACGCGTCCTTGTTGCCCCATATCCTCAGCTTACCGGCGACCTGGTATGCGTTCATTCCATCGTTTAGCAGGACCTTGGCGTTAAACATTCTTCTAAACTGAAACGCGAAAGCGCCTACGGATGTAAAACGCGAATCCTTATCGCTTGCGAACATTTTTCGCAATCGCTCCACAGCGGCCCCGGCGTTACCCGCCGTTATCGCATCTATCACGGCGAAGACATTGAACATGCGGTTGTGGCCGATAAGCTTTTCAATGTCATCGGAGGTTATGCTTTTGGCCTCGCCGACATAGATAGCCAGTTTATCTATCTCGCTTGCGATCCTTCCGGGGTTGTCGCCAGCCAACTGAACAAGCAGTTGGTTGGCACCTCTATCGAAGCCTTTTCCATACTGCGATCTCGCATAGTTTGCTGCGTATTGCGGCAGCTCTGCGGGCTTGATTTCTTCAATAGCGATCAGCCTGCCCGTTTTAACGAGCATCTTCGCAAGGCGGGTAGTCTTTAGCCATGTTTGCACAACCAGCACGAGCACACCGCTTGGAGATGGTTTCTCGAAATATTTTTCCAGGACGGGCCTGTTTTCAGAGACGAATTTGTCGGCATCCCGTATAGCAACGACCCGACGCTCTGCCAAAAACGGCAGCGTCCGTAATTCGTCGAGGACATCGGTGATGTTTGCGTCTTTGCCGGCGACCTGGTAAAGACACATCGCACGCTCTTCGGCGGTCAAGAGGCTGTCGATAACGGACTCAAAGCTGTTACCCTGAAGATAAGCGTCCTTTCCGCTAATAACATATATCGGCGCTATTGACGCAGCTTTTTTATTCGCCTTGGCAGCCATTTTTTACCCTTCGGTTGCAGGAGGTTGCCGGTCGGCATCTTCCTGATCCTTTGCAAGTCTTTCGACCGCGACCAGCGTATCGCCGGATTTCAAGTTTATCATCCTTACACCTGCGGTGTTCCTTCCGATGGTTCTAATTTCGTCAAGCCCGGTTCGGATTATCATCCCGCCTGCGGTTATCATCATTAGCTCATCGCCATCACACACTGCCTTTAAAGCGACGACTTTACCGTTTCGGCGGGTAGCCTTTATGTTGATGATGCCCAGACCGGACCTGCTCTGGGAACGGTAATCTTCAATAGCGGTTCGCTTGCCGTAACCCTTTTCGCAAACGGTTAACAGTGAGGCGCCTTCTTCGACGATCACCATGTCGACGACGGCATCGCCCTTACGCAGTTTGATGCCGATTACGCCCCTGCTGACACGTCCCATCGAACGTGCCTGCTTCTCGTTGAAGCGTATCGCCATTCCGTCGCGTGTTCCGAGCATGATCTCGTCGTGGCCGTCAGTTAGGGCAACGCCGATGAGATTGTCATTATCGTCGAGCTTTATCGCGATAACGCCGTTGGTTCGCGGATTGCCGTAAGCGCTTAGGACGGTCTTTTTGACGAGCCCGTTCTGGGTTGCCATAACAAGCTGTCTGTCGTCAAACTCGTGTACGTTTATGATCGAGGTAACCTTTTCGTCATTCTTAAGCTGCAAGAGGTTAATAATGTTCCTGCCCTTGCTCTGGCGGGACATTGTAGGTATCGCATACACCTTAAGCCAGTGGCAAACACCCCTGCTGGTAAATATGAGCAGGTAATCGTGTGTGGAAGCTACAAAGAGGTGCTCGATGAAATCGTCCTCCTTCGTGCTCGAACCGATGATCCCTCTTCCGCCTCTGCCTTGCTTGCGGTATGTATCGATGGGCATGCGTTTGATGTATCCGCTGTGGCTTACCGTTACAAGTGTTTCTTCTTCGGCGATCAGGTCCTCAATATCGAACCCCTCGGCATCTTTGGTGTCTATCACGGTACGTCTTTTGTCTTTGTACTTTTCTTTGATCTCATAAATATCTTCGCGTATGACGTCGAGGACCAGGTCCTTGCCGGCCAGTAGCGCTTCGTAGCCCGTTATCTTTTCTGTAAGCTCTGAAAATTCATTTGCCAGCTTTTCGATCTCAAGGCCGGTAAGCTTTTGCAGTTGCATTGTGAGTATCGCATCTGCCTGCGGGCCGGTTAGGAACTGCTGCTGACCCGATTTTTCATTGATGAATGATTCGGGCAGAATGTTTCGCAGTGTTGCGGTCTCTTCGAACTTAAGCGCCTTTTCCATCAGCCTGATCTTAGCTGTGGGAGCATCCGGCGAACTCTTGATAAGAGCGATGATCTCGTCAATATCGCTGACAGCCAGAATAAGTCCTTCTAAAATATGCGCCCGGTTGAGGCATTTTTTCAGCAGGAACCTGGAACGTCTTCGGATAACGGTAACCCTGTGCTGAATGAACAGCTTTAGCATCCGTTTAATGTTGAGGGTTTCAGGGCGATTGTTCACCAGTGCGACATTATTAATAGCAAATGTCGTCTGCAACGGCGTGTATCGGTAAAGCTTATTTATAACAACCTGGGCATCGGCGTCTTTCCTAAGATCAACAACAACCCGCATACCCTTTCTATCTGATTCGTCCCGAACATCTGCGATCTCTGCAACATTTCCATTACGAACGCAATCGGCGATCTTAGAAACGATCGTGGTCTTTACAACATTATAAGGTATCTCGGTAATGACGATCTTTTCTCTGCCATTCTTCTTAGTCTCGATATTATGCTTTGCTCTTACCCTAAGGTGTCCCCGCCCGGTTACGTATGCTTCCAGAATACCTTTTCGTCCGCAGATCGTTCCGCCGGTTGGGAAGTCAGGTCCAGGCAGTACTTCCATCAGATCCTTAAACTCACATTCCGGTTCGTTTATCATCAGCAGCAAGGCATCGCAAACCTCCCCGACATTGTGCGGAGGCAGATTAGTCGCCATACCAACAGCAATACCGCTTCCGCCGTTAACAAGCAGATTGGGAAACTTGCTGGGCAGAACCGTAGGTTCGGTTCTGGTTTCGTCATAGTTAGGTATGAAATCGACAGTGTCCTGCTTTAAGTCTTCCAGCATCTCGGTAGCCGCAGCCGTCATCCGTGCCTCGGTATACCTCATCGCAGCCGGCGGATCGGCATCGATACTTCCGAAGTTACCCTGAGGATCCACCAGTGGAATTCGTATGTTCCACCCCTGCCCCATCCGGACCAGTGTCCCGTAGGTTGCCTGGTCGCCATGCGGATGATAGTTACCTCCCGTGTCACCGACGATCTTAGCACATTTACGGTGCTTGCTTCGAGGACCGAGATTAAGGTCGTTCATCGCAACGAGTATACGTCTCTGCGACGGCTTTAGCCCATCACGTACGTCGGGCAGAGCCCGCGAAACGATGACGCTCATCGCATAGTTCAAATATGAATTCTTAAGCTCAACGAGGATACCTATATCCTCGAATTGCTCAGCCATCGGTTCTTCGGTTTCTGGCATTGTGGAGTTTTCCTAACTCATAAAATCTGTCGATCTTTAACCCATCCATAGCCCCCCAATACAGGCATTTTCAAGAAAGCGTAATATATACCGAAACGTGCGAAAAGTCAACGAATTGCTGCACTTTAAATTAAATTAATCGCTAAAAAATACGTCTTTTTTTGAAAAAAATCGATTAATCCAAATTAAGCTAAAGTAACTCTTTGACGGCGTCGATATTTGGTTGTTGACGGGAGTTTTACTATGGTGAATTTAGAACCGACTCAACAAGAATGGGTCGAGCAGTATGCGGGCAAAATGATGTCCTGTTGGCGTAATTGGCAAGGGCCACTGGGGGTCGATGAAAACTACAAACAAAACCTAACCAAGCAGCTCGCAGCCTGCTTTGCAGAACCCCTAAAACGTGATCTCATCGAACGAACATATTAACAGGAGCTTCGCTCAAATCCTGAATACGAATATCTAAATCCAAAACAAATCCAAAATACTAATGTCCAAAATCAGAAAACCCTATCCTGACGCAGTCAGGAATGTTTTGATCATTTTAATTTTGGTTATTATTGTTCGTTTAGAATTTCGGATTTAGTGCTTAGGATTTGACAACTTTTAGTTGTCGCCCCCGCCTTCGATACTGCCAATCTTGGATATCGACGGTATGAGCGGAAGATTCCCAAAAATCTTATAAGCATCCGCCCAGTACCTGTAAAAAGCTTTACCCACCAGGTAATCTCGCGGAACGGTTCCCATGCGATACTCTTTTCCATTGTTGCCCATGCCCGCCTGGGCCCAAAGTCGCGCATCCAGACTGGACGGGCTATTGTCGCCGCATACGAAGAATTGATCGTCCTCAAGCGTAAATGGGTCACCTTCACCGGCCCGGAGGTTACCCGTATTGATATAGTGCGTATCGCGATACAAAGCCAGGCCGGCCAGGCTTAGCGTTCCTGCACCGAATATCCTGACTTCCGGATCGGCTTTCGTGTTTCGCTGTCCGGCGCCATCCGGGCCGCTACCCAGATCATAGACTAACTCGTTATCACCGTAGTTGAGCAAAAGCCGGTGATCGACGTTTGCAAAGCTGAAGTTTTCATACCCCGGCCTGCATGAGATGGTTTTGCGGGCAAGCTCCTCGCTAACCCCGTCAACAACTTTCTCCAAAACCATCTGCCCTGAAAAATCAACATGCCCGTGATAGATCGTATCGTATTTCTTCAGCGTTGCTCCTACCAGCCCCTCCGATGATGCAGAGTTGACCCTGAACTCGATCTTAAGATCACTGCACGTCGGACGCATATAATAGCCGGAACTGCTGTTGTACGCATACTTAGCCGTAAAGTCATTTCCGCTATCAGGATCGTAATAGATAAGGTTCACCTGATCCGGTTCGCTATCCAACCTAAACACCGTACCACCGCCATTGGAAATATCCCATTTCGAGACTGCATCATTTTTAAACGGCATCTCCCATACCTGCTCATCTTTGGCTACGTTAGCAAGCTTTCCGCTTTTATTCAGCATCTGATCGCTCGGTTGGTAGTCATTATTGTATATCGGCATCCAAAGCTCATCCTGAACGTTGGCAGGCTTCCGGGCGATCTCGCCGTCAATATAAATGTCGCCGTCGATGATCTCAACCGTTTCGCCGGGTAATGCGATCATCCGCTTGATATAACTTTCGATAGGGTCGGTTGGGTTTTTAAAAACGACAACATCCCATCGTTTCGGATCGACGAACTGATATATACATTTTAAAACGAGTATCCTATCGCCATTTATCATCGCCCTGGGCGTTCCTTCCGGCAGCACATACCCGCAACTGGAACACGTTGGCTTTTGTGCGGCGTAATAATCGGCACCTACGTCATACTCGAAACCGCAGCGGATGCAGCGAAGGTGAAAGTGAGATCCGTGAAGCGTCTCTGCCATAGAACCGGTCGGAATGCGAAAGGCCTCCATAACAAACGCGCGGAAGATGAACGCAAGTACCAACGCTATCATCACCCATTCAAGGGTTTCGGCGATACCGGCAACAGTGGTGTTCCTGCGGCGTATCGGATAATCGGTAGCATATTTTTCTTCCATCATGATTTAATATGCTCCACCGGCGATAGTTTTCATTCCTTTAACATACGGCATCAGGCTAAACGGGAACTTGTCAACCATCTTATAACCGCCGGGCCAAAACACGACAAAGGCCTTACCAATAAGATAATCGCGAGGAACTACACCTTCGCGGTAGAAATGTCCGGCGTTGCCCTTTCCGGGCTCGTCCCAAAGGCGGCAGTCGGCACTAGCCGGACTATTATCCCCAAGAACGAAAAATTCGTCATCACTGAGACTGAACGGACTATTTTCTCCCGCACGTAAAACATCCTGGCCCCTTAGGCGGTTGTAGTAATACTTATCCTTGTCTATCTTTATGTGTGAAAGCTTCAGGCTGCCCGATCCGAATATCGAAACAGACGGCATCTGTTGTATAATTTCACCGGCATCTGTTCTGCCCTGACCAAGATCGTACCGAAGCTCTGCATCGCCATACTTAACAATAAGCTCGTGGTCCACGTTGGCAAAACTAAAATTCTTTATACCCCTCGTAATATCGATATTCGTCTCAGCCAAAAGGTCCGGCGTAGATTCGACGCTGCTCTTACCGATGATCATTGTACCCGTCGAATCGATGGCCGCACGATACTTTGCACCGAACTTGGTAAGCTCTGCACCGATTATGCTTTCGTTTTCAATATCAACATTAAAACTTACCCTAAGATCGCTGCATATCGGAAGCGTATCCCTTGGGCCCATTATCTTAGCCGAATCGTAAGCATACGTCGCCCTGAAATCATTACCTATATTAGTATCATAAGTAATCGTGTCAGTTTTACCGATCGCCCCGTCAAGCGTAAACGCCGTTCCGCCGTTCTGCGTAAGGTCCCATCGGGAGCCTTCGGTATTCGCAAACGGCTGCGACCATTTGTGACCGTTAAATAGAGGTATCTCAGGCCTGCTCGGCTGGTAATCGTTATCAAACACCGGCATCCAAAGCTCGTTCTGAACTCGACCCGGCTTGCGCGCGATCATATTGTCAATGTAAACATCCCCGTCAACGATCTGAACCGTTTCGCCCGGCAGAGCGACAAGACGTTTGATATAATTTATCTTAGGCTGTAAAGGCGGATTAAAAACTATAACATCCCATCGCTTTGGCTCGAACAATTGATAGATCGATTTATATACAAAAATTCTATCACCATTGGATATCGATGAATAGAATTCTTCGGCATAATACAGTTTGCCGAATTGATTCTGCTTTACAGTTGGGTGATAAAAACCACAACTAGGGCATTGGGGAGGGGTGGGTTTTATGGGAACCTTCATCGACGGTGTCCCCTGGTTGGTTATGCCGTATGCCTGGCGAAGAAAATCATAGTCATATCTGTAACCGCATTGAGTGCAGCGAATACGAAAGTGAGCACCCCTAAGTGTATCTGCCATCGAACCTGTTGGAATGGTATACGCACGCATTATAAAAACAAGGAACACAACAGTAAGCGCAACAGCATATATCACCCAGTCGGCAGTAACAAAAAAAACTTCCCAGGCTTTGTGCATTTCCTTTTTCTTCGCTTGCGTTTGTGCCAATTATAAATTCCATGTTGAATATTAAGAACTAAGTATTATCTTATCTATTACATCATCGGTCAAGATGATTAATTGGATTTGAAGATTATTGTTTTAATTTCCGATCGGTGGAAAAAATTTTCAGTTTTTTGCAGCTATGCGACGCTTTTACAGCACTTACAAAAGCGTATTCAGCGTTCATTTGCCCGTTTTAGGCCCAAAATCACAATGAAAAGAATATCTTGAAAAAATATCTAAAAAAGTACTTGCTGACTAGAAGTCTTTACTGTATAGTCATTTGCGGTAGCTGTTAAGGCGTTCAATGGTTCAATTATTAATACTTCTTGAGGATATGAGGTTTATCTATGTCTACGATTACAAAAAAAGAGCTTATCGACAGAATTGCAGAAAGAACACAGGCAAAACGAGGGGTGGTAAAACGTATCGTACAGTCCTTCCTTGACGAGATCATCGCAGAACTGGCACGCGACAATCGCCTGGAGTTTAGGGACTTTGGTGTATTCGAGACAAGAACACGTGCCGCAAGAGTGGCACAGAACCCAAAAACCCTTGAAAGAGTACAGGTCCCCGCAAAGAGAACTATAAAGTTCAAAATGGGACGCCTTATGAAACAAAGACTCGCAGAACCGATAACTGCAAAAACAGAAAGTTCAGAAATCACGAGCTAACCCTTGCAAAATAATTGGCAGCAGCTTTATTGGTAATTCTGTTTTTAACGGAGTAAAATAACGATGGACGGTACCGTAAAGTGGTTTGACAAAAGAAAAGGATATGGCTTCATCGAATCCGATGCGGGCAATGACATCTTCGTCCATTATACAAATTTCGCAGAAAACCTAAGCACACTTGACGAGGGGCAGAAAGTATCCTTTGAGATCGTCGAAGGTGAAAAGGGACCGCGAGCCGATAAGGTTTCTCTAAAAGAAAACCAAACAGAATAACTTGACCACCAACTTAATCGCAAACCCCCTTGTAATTGCAGCGAAAGGCATAGATGTCTTAGGTGCTCCGAATCCATTTATACAGTTAAAACTTGCTCAACATATGGGTGGCACGGTCAAACTCGTTTGGCCGTGTTGTTACAGTAACATTATCCACGTGTAGGAAAACCGACACACTTGCTTTGCAAAACATAAAATGGTATCCTAAGCCCCTATGGCCAAAACAAAAAACGACATTATATATCAGGACGACTCGATTATCGTCATCAACAAACCTTCCGGAGTATCGGTAACAAAAGACAGGTCCGGAGCAGACGATATTGTAAAACTGCTAAAAGCAGATTTCGCCCGGGACCAGTTACGCCTGATCCATCGCCTTGACAAGCTGACATCGGGAGTTATGGTTCTTGCCAGGACAGCCGAGGCCCAGTCGAGCATTGCCGGCATGTTCGCCAAACGCCAGGTCAAAAAAACCTACCTCGCCCTGGTAAACGGTGCCGTGATGCAAGATAAGGGCAGGATAAACGCACCGCTTGCTCACGATCGAAAGAACCCAAAGCTAATGCGTATCGACCCGCGAAAAGGCAAGCCGGCCATAACCGACTGGCGTCTGCTGGCAGATTTCGGACCGGCAGCCTTTCTGGCGGTAAACCCCGTAACCGGAAGGACACACCAGATACGTATTCATTTCGCCAGCCGGTCAATGCCGCTTGCCATAGACCCGCTCTATGGAGGGACAAGGCCGATACTGCTTAGCGACTTTAAGCCAAACTATGCCAGGAAAAAAGAGCAACAGGAAAAACCACTGATGGAAAGGATGACCCTTCACGCATATCAGCTCGAACTGCCGCTGGAAAAC
>SDBV01004240.1_pt1 | contig 20757 bp, 19 predicted proteins | sample 2277081 | NCBI WGS metagenome assembly SDBV01 (sample SAMN10402039, study PRJNA504765) | marine sediment metagenome | isolation source: marine sediment core GS10_PC15, 223 cmbsf | place: Arctic Ocean: Southern Knipovich Ridge | collected 2010 | reverse complement strand
AGGCTAATATTGGGCGAATCGTCGGAATGCCGATGGTACGCCATCGCGGACACATGAAAATGCAGACATATATCAAAGTTAAAGGCAGTTCTCAATTTGGCTCCGCCAAATTGAGAACTGCTCCCCGCCTATGCAACGCACTTGCCCCTGGCAGCTCCGTGGTCTAATATGCTACACCAGCAAGCACGTAATGGAGGCGGAGGATGAACCGGCGGGCTGTACAACCCCTGTGCGTTGTTTCCGTGCTCATAGCCTGCATCCTGTCCGGATGCAGAAGCACAGACTTCGGCCAACGATTTCGAGGTGAATAAACGTGACCAGACTTGGATTTATCGGGTGCGGAAACATCGCGCGCCACCACACCGGCATTATGATTGATGGGGTCAAGACCATTCGCATCGTCGCCGCGGCGGATGCCGAACCCAAAGCCCTGAAGGCCTTCGGCCGGGATTTCGGCGTGACCGCCCTGTTCAGCGATTACGACGAAATGCTACAGCAGGCGGACATAGACGCCGTCTGTGTCGCACTGCCAACGTCGCTTCACAAGCGAGCCGTAGTAAAGGCGGCGGGTAGAGGCAAGCACGTATTCTGCGAAAAGCCCATGGCCCTGTCGCTCAAGGACTGCGACACCATGATAGACGCCTGCCGCAAAGCGGGGGTCGTGCTCATGGTGGGGCAGGTCAGGCGCTACGACCGGGATTGGGGGACGTGGAAGCGCCTGGTGCTCTCCGGTGCGGTGGGCCGGCCCGTTCTCTGGCGCCAGCTGATGGGCCGCGACGGCCCGACCCGGCAATGGTTCCTCGACGGCCGAATGGGGGGAGGCCCCTTCATGGACGGCTGCGTGCACAACTACGATTTTGCCAATGACGTGTTCGGCAAACCCGTAGAAGTCGTCGGCAGTCTTCTCAGCCTCTCGCAGGTCAGTGCGAAGGACACCGGCACGGTTATCTTGCGCTATGATGCCGGCGACGAAATGATGCTGTCCTGGAGTTGGGGCCTGGCGCCAGGGGTGACGGCGGGAAAGGTCAACGAGATACTGGGGCCCAAGGGAGTCATCAGGTTTCCGGGGACTTTCGACGATAGTGAACTGCCGGACGGCTTCGACCAGTCGACGCACGGGGCCTACCTCGTGGATCTCGGGAAGCGCAAGCGCCTTGCAAAATTCCCGAAAAAAAACATGTTCGCGGAGGAGTGGAAGGATTTCAGTGCCGCAATCGCGAAAGGGCGGGAGCCCGTGGCAACGGGAGAAATCGGCAGAGAAGCCGTTCGGGTGGCGCTGGCAGTGTTGAAAGCGGGCGAAAGCCGCAAGACCGTTAAAATAGGAGAACGTTAATGAAGCCAGGCATCACCGAGCTCGTTATTCCCGCAGACTGGGGATTCGCCGAAACCCTTGACCGCATCAAGGCCGCCGGATACTCGGCTCTGGAGCTGGCGATTAGAGACAGCGGCCACTTCAATCTATCTACGCCAGAACCCGAGATTCGGGACATGACCGAACGGGCCAGGGACGCGGGGGTGGAGCTGGTCAGCGTCTGTGCGTCCGTCCGCAACCGCAGCAAGGACATCATGACCAACGACGAGCGCATTCGAGAGGACAGCATTACCACCATCAGGGACTGCATGGCCCTGACCCGTCTGGCTGGGATGGACACCATGCTGCTCGTTATCGGGCGCCTCACGCCGGACCTCTATTACGATGATGCCTACCGCAACGCCCTTGCCGCCCTGCGCAGGTTGGCCCCAATGGCGCAAGACATGGGGGTCAGGCTGGCCATCGAATACGTCTGGAATAAATTCCTGCTCAGCCCCATGGAGTTTGCCCGCTTTTGCGACGAAGTCGGTTCGCCCAATGTCGGGTTTTACTTCGATCCGGGCAACATGACGCTGATCGGTTACGCAGAGCACTGGGCTCGAATCTGCGCCCGGCACCTGATGGCCGTTCATGTGAAAGATTTCAAACGCGATGGCTCAATTTGGACTCCTCTCCTGGCCGGAGACGTCGATTTTACGGCGGTCATGAAGGAACTGCGGGGCCTGGGCTACGACGGCGCCCTGGTGTCCGAAGTCAGTCTCGAGGCGGCCTCGCTTTCCGAAACCGCGGAGAGCATAGAGAAGATCATGCGCCTCGGCGCCTGACTCGAGCGCCGGCAAGCCGGCTGAAGCGCGAAACCACATCCTGGTGCGCCTTGACACGGGATATCGTCTAATGTCAGATTGAATCAACAGTCAGCGGCGGAGGCGCGGCACATGGCAAAATTGCACATCAAAGAAGTCGAGTCCCGAAGAGACAGGCTGGCATTCATCAAAATGCCCTGGCCGCTGTACGAGCACGACCCCTATTGGGTCCCGCCGGTCATCGCCGACCAGATGACCTTCCTGAATCCCGGCAAAGGCGTTTTTTTCGAACATGGCGAGGCCAAGCTCTTCCTGGCCTATCGAGGAGATAAGCCGGTAGGACGTATATCGGCCCATGTAAACCACCGTTACGACAAATTATGGCAAGACGACAAGGGATTCTTCGGATTCTTCGAGTGCGAGGAGAATCAGGACACGGCCCGCGCCCTGTTCGAGAGCGCCGAAAGCTACCTCCGGGCCAACGGCAAGAAAACATGCGAAGGGGCCCTCAGCTTCGGCATATACGACGAAGTCGGCATACTGGTCGAGGGGTTCGAGAGCCCGCCTTACCTGCTCACCGTCCACAACCCGCCCTACTATCGGACCCTCATCGAGAGCCAGGGCTATGAAAAAGCCATCGACTGGTACGCGTTCCGGGGCAAGCTCAAAGACTACGAAACCCTGGACGAACGGCTCGGCAGACTCCGTGACAGGGCCCTGGCCAGGGCCGGTTTGACGCTGCGTTCCGTCGACATGCGGCGGATAAAAGAGGAAGCCGCCATCGCGAAATCCCTCTGGGATTCCGCCTGGACCAAGAACTGGGGCCACGTTCCCTTTACGGATGCCGAGTGGCAACGGCTCGTGCACGATATTTCGCGCGTCGTAGTCCCGGACCTTACGCTCATCGCGGAAAAAAACGGCAAACCTGTTGGCTTCATCGTGACGACCTACGATGCCAACGAGGCGGTCAAGACCATAAACGGAAGGCTCTTTCCCTTTGGATTCATCAAGCTCCTCAGAAACTTGAAAAAAACCAGGAACGTGCGCGTCTTTCTGAGCGGTGTGCTCGAAGAGTACCGCGGCCGGGGAATAGAGATCGCCATGTTCATGACGGCGGCACAGAAAGGCTACGAGATGGCCTTCGATGAGATGGAGATGTCGCTTGTCGTCGAGGATAACGAGCCCATGATCAAATCCCTAAACTACTTCCCGGTTAAGATCGCGAAGACTTACAGAATCTTTCGCAAAGACCTGGCATAGTTTTTTACCCGGTTTTTTATTATGTTATAGAGGATTTTTCAGGAAAATCCATATGGACCGAGTCTACCTGGACAGCAACGCCACGACAATCGTGGACCCCATGGTCAAAGAGGCCATGGAGCCCTTTTACTGCCAAATGTACGGCAACCCGAATTCGCTGCACACCTTCGGCACCGAGCTGCATCCCTACATGCGTATAGCTTTCGACAGGCTTTACGCGGGAATCAACGCCGGTGACGAAGACGACATAATCTTGAACAGTTGCGCCACGGAAGGCAACAACACCATCCTAAAGGGCATTTATTTTAATATAGCAGCGGGTGATCGCAAGAATCGCATCATCACGACCCAGATCGAGCACCCCAGCGTCGCCAATACGGCGCACTTCCTGGAAAGTAGGGGCGTCGAAGTGCTCTACCTGTCGGTCAACACGGAAGGTGTTGTCGACGGAGAAAAGCTCAGGGAGTACCTCGATCCGGACATCACCGCTCTGGTTTCCATTATGTGGGCCAACAACGAGACGGGGCTCATCAATCCCGTCAAAGAACTGGCCGAGATATGCCGTGAAGCCGGTGTTCCGTTCCACACGGACGCGGTGCAGGCCGTGGGAAAGGTGCCGGTGGATGTTCAGGACGTACCGGTGGATTACCTTACGTTCAGCGCTCACAAGTTCCACGGCCCGAAGGGCGTGGGCGGGCTCTACATCAGAAACAAAGCGGAGGGCATTGCGCTGCTGCACGGCGGCGAGCAGATGGCGGACAAACGCGCCGGCACCGTCGACGTAGCCGGCCTGATCGGGATGGGGCTCGCCATGGAGCTGGCCCAGAAAAACCTGGACTTCGAGCTGCGCTCCGTCAGAGGGCTGAGAGACAAACTCGAAGATGCCATTCTTACCATTTCCGGGACACAGGTAATAGGAGACCGGTCCATGCGAACGCCTAACACCATTCTGGTGAGTTTCGAGGGTGTCGAGGGTGAAGCCATGATCTGGGATCTGAATCAACAGGGCGTCGCTGCCTCGACAGGCAGTGCCTGTGCTTCCGAATCCCTGGAACCCAACCCCACGTTCGTGGCCATCGGCATTAATCGCGATCTAGCCCATACCGGTATTCGGCTGAGCCTGTCGCGTTTCTCCACCGAGGAAGAGATCGACTACGCGATCGGAGCCGTCCGAAAGTCGGTCGAGAGGTTGAGGACCATTTCCACGAGCGGCTCGAAAGACCCGGCCCGAACGGTTAATTCCAAAGAGGGGACTGTATAATGGCCAAGAACGATCTAATAGGCGGCTCCCTGTGGGAGCAATACTCGAACAAAGTCGCCGCCCGCATGAACGATCCCCGGCACATGGGGGACATTTCGGAAGAGGATGCCGCGGCCAGGGGCGGTAAGCTCATTGTCGCCGACTGGGGAGCCGAGGCCTGTGGGGACGCCGTGCGTCTCTTCTGGATCGTGGACCCGGATTCCAACGAGATCCTCGACGCACGCTTCAAGAGCTTCGGCTGCGGTACGGCGATCGCTTCCAGCGATGTCATGGCGGAGATGTCGATCGGGCTGACCGTGGACGAAGCGATCAAGATAACCAACCTGGATGTTGAAAGGGCGCTGCGGGACGAATCGGACAAACCGGCCATTCCGCCCCAGAAAATGCACTGCAGTGTCATGGCTTACGACGTTATCAGAAAGGCCGCGTCCATATACAAGGGCGTAGACATGGCGGAGCTGCAGGAAAGCGAAATCGTCTGCGAGTGCGCCCGTGTGAACCTGCGTACAATTAAAGACGTTATCCGCATCAACGACCTCAAGACAGTGGAAGAGATAACCCGCTTCACCAAGGCCGGCGCGTTCTGCAAGTCCTGCATCAAGCCCGGCGGTCACGAAGAACGCAAGTACTACCTGGTGGATATCCTCAGGGAAACGCGCGAGGAAATGAAGCGCAGCGAGCTGCGAGCCAGGCTAGAGAAAAAGGATTTCCACGCGATGACTCTCATCCAGCAGCACAAAGCCGCGGAGACCATACTGGACGGCCACATTCGGGACAAGTTGGCCGCCGACGGCGGCAATCTCGAAGTCGTGGATATGAAGGCCAATGGCGATGCCACCGAGATCTACATCCACTACATGGGAACTTGCGCCAACTGCCCCAGCAGCCAGACGGCCACGCTCGATGCTGTCACCAGCACCCTGAGAGAGCAGCTCGATTCCAACATCGTAGTGCGCACCGTTTAGCTCCCGCTCACCGCACCTGCGTTACAGAGACGGCCCGATCTCGTTCTCCTTGGCGATAACGTCGTGTACGGCGCCCTCGCGGATGGTCGTGTAGGACACGATGGTAAGCCTGGCCTTTTCCTGCAGCTCCTTGATGGCCTGCGCCCCGCAGTTGCACATGGTCGACTTGATCTTGCTCAGCGTGGTCTGCAGATTGTCCTTCAGATTTCCCGCGTAGGGCACATAGATGTCCACTCCCTCTTCAAAGCTGAGCATCTCTTCCCCCCCCAGGTCGTAGCGCTGCCAGTTGCGCGCCCGGTTGGAACCTTCCGCCCAGTACTCCTTGACGTAATTCCCCTGTATCCGCAAACGCTTCCCGGGGCTCTCGTCGAAACGGGAAAAGTAGCGGCCCATCATGACGAAATCAGCGCCCATGGCGAGGGCCAGCAGGATCTGGTAGTCGTGAACGATCCCACCGTCGGAGCAGATGGGAACGTACTCCCCGGTCTGGTCGAAGTATTCGTCCCGGGTGTGGGCTACATCGATCACGGCAGACGCCTGCCCCCGCCCGATGCCCTTCTGTTCGCGGGTTATGCAAATCGACCCGCCGCCTATGCCGATTTTTACGAAATCCGCGCCGGCATTGGCCAAATAGAGGAAGCCTTCCCCATCCACCACGTTTCCCGCTCCAATCCGTATCCGTTCCCCGTAGTTGGCCTTGACCCACTGGATCGTTTTTTTCTGCCACTCGGTGAACCCGTCGGATGAATCGAGGCAGAGAACATCGGCGCCGGCATCGACCAGCGCCGGAACGCGCTCTTTGTAGTCGCGGGTGTTGATACCGGCTCCCACCATCAATCTCTTTTCCGCATCGATGAGCTCGTCGGGATTCTCCATGTGCTTGTCGTAGTCCTGACGAAACACGAGGTAGACCAGGCGCCGCTCGGAATCCACGATGGGAAGACTGTTGAGCTTATGCCTGTAAATCAACTCGTTGGCTTCGTGCAGGGTTATACCCTCGTTGGCATAGATCAAGTCCTCGAAGGGTGTCATTATTCCGGCCACACTGATGTTTAGATCGATATCCCACGGTTTGTAGTCCCGCCCGGTCAGGACACCCAGAAGCCTGCCGTGGGCGGTTCCATCCTCGGTGATCGCCATGGTCGTGTGGTCGGTGCGATCGGCCAGAGCCCTGACGTTCTTCAGTGTCTGGTCCGGCTTGAGGTTGGAATCGCTGACGACAAAACCGGCCTTGAAATTCTTGACCCTGCCGATCATCGCGACCTGGTCCGCGATCGGCTGAGAATGGAATATGAAGGAAAGCCCGCCGCATCGTGACAATGCGATGGCAAGGGAGTGATTGGAAACCGCCTGCATAACCGCGGAAACTAAGGGGATGCTGAGGTGCATCTCCGGCTGCGAGCCTTTTTTGAACCGAACCAGCGGAGTCGTCAGGTCGACTCTGTCAGGCCGATGCTCGGTGGGTGTCAGATTCGGTATCAGGAGATACTCGCTGAAAGTTCTCGATGGTTCCGTGAATATTGTCGCCATATCGAGATTTACTCTATCTTTGCGGTTTAGTCAAATGCCACCGGCCACCGCGCGGACAGAATCGGCGCATAGACATTTGGCTTACTCGATCCTGTATTCCCGCATCTTGTTGAACAGCGTGCGGCGGGTAATGCCCAGCTCGGCGGATGCTCTGGTGCGATTTCCCTCCCAACGCCCGAGCGCGTCGAGAATCGTTTCTCTCTCAACGCTCTTCAGCGTAAGCGGTTTGCCCGGCCCGGCCGAGTGGCTCAATGGAATGTCCAGATCGCGCAGGGTGATGGAGTCCGACTCCGCAAAGATAAAGGCCCTCTCTATCAGGTTCTCCAGCTCACGGATGTTGCCGGGAAAGGAATATCGGCCGAGATGTTCCAGCGCATCGGTGGTCATGCTCTTCATCTTCCTCCCGATTTTGCCGTTCATTTTTTGAATGAGATAACCTACCAGCTCCGGCAGGTCCTCCAAGCGCTCGCGCAGCGGCGGGACGTGGATGTGCACCACGTCCAGGCGATAGTAGAGATCTTCCCGGAATCCCCCGTCTTCTACCAACCGCTTCAGGTTCTTATTCGTCGCCGATATGATCCTGGCCTCGACCGGCAGCTGTTGAGTTCCCCCGAGTCTCTGAATCTTCTTTTCCTGAATCACCCTCAACAGTTTTACTTGCAGATTGGGCGGCATGTCTCCGATCTCGTCGAGAAAAAGCGTACCCCGCGCAGCCAACTCGAACATCCCGATTTTTCGCGCGGTGGCGCCCGTAAAAGCGCCTCTCTCGTGCCCGAAAAGCTCGCTTTCCAGCAGGGCATCGGGTATGCCGCCGATATTAACGGCCACGAATGCCCCGTCTGACATGGCCGACATAGCGTGGATGGATCTGGCCACCACCTCCTTGCCCGTGCCGCTATCTCCGGTTATGAGGACAGTGGAAGGGCTCCGGGCGATTTTGGCCGCGATTTGGCGAATATCGAGCATAACCGAGCTCTTGCCGACCAAACCGGGGTCCGATATTCCGGCGTGCTTGCCGGCTTCGACCTCGGTCCTGATTCTCTCTTCCTCGAGAATGCGCTTCAGGCGCATGGCCAGCTCTTCCGGGTCGAAGGGCTTGACGATGTAATCTCTCGCGCCAAGTTTCATGGCCTGGACCGCGTCTTCTATCTCGCCATGCGCCGAAATCATGATCACGGGCACGCGGGGGCCGGCCTGCATGATCCACTGCAGCAGCTCCAGGCCATCGAGGCCGGGCATCTTTAGATCGAGGACCCCGGCCGCGAAAGCTTCGCGCTCTAGAGCCCGCCTGGCCGACAAGCCGTTCTCCGCGCACTGCACCGAAAAACCCTCCAGCTCCAGGTATTTCCGCAGAGCCTCACGCATGTTCTTCTCGTCGTCCGCGACCAGGATCTTCATGCCTGCCTACTCTCGAACAGAATGGTGGCCTCCGTGCCCCCGCCCGCCCTCGCGGCCAGAACGAGCTCTCCTCCCGCGGCTTCTACAAACCGCTTGCTGATGGACAGCCCAATGCCGGAACCCGTCGTTTTGCTGGTGAAAAACGGGTCGAATATCTTCTCCCGGGCCTCTTGCGGTAAGCCCTTCCCTCTATCGAGAACGCGCAGCCTGAGACGACTCTGTGTTTCTGACAGATCGATAGCGACCGGTGGGCCGTCCTGCTTGTTTGGCACGCGCGTATGGCCGCCGGGGTCCTCCCGGCTCTCCAGGGCGTTCTGAATGAGGTTCTCGAGCACGGACCTCAGCCGCTCACGATCGAAGCGGGCGATCGCCGTTTTCTGACAACGGTTGGCATACGAAATTTCCCCTTCGAAACGCTTGAGCAGTCCTCTCAGAAACGGGTCCATGTCTACATTTTCCGGTTCCCCGCGCGGGTCTCTCAGAAAGTCGCCCACGCGCTGAGTCAGGAGATCCAGGCGCTGCACCTCCTCCTCGATCACCGCCAGCTCGCCGTGGGTATCGGCGGGCAGGACTTTTTTCAGGTATCCTGTCTGAATTCTGATAGCACCCAGGGGATTCTTTATCTCGTGTGACAGCGTCCTGGCCGCCTCTCCGAGCCGTACGAGCTGCTCCTGCGTGGCCAGCCTGGCCCTGTAGACCCGATTCCTGCGATACAGCGCGACGATTACCGCCGCAACGCCGAGCAGCAGAAACGGCATTAGCAGAGAGGCCAGGTTGTAGAGGGTCAGCACTCCCCAGCCCCTCGCGATATCGAACTCCAGAAAGAGGAAGGCCGCCATGTTGTGGCGGCGCATCATCTGGCCCATCTGCCCGTACCGCATTCCCGGCATAAGACCAATCCGCCGCATCAAGATCAGGCTCTTTCTGTCTTGAAGATACGTGAAACGCGACGAGACAGACGACAACGAGTCGGGATCGACCAGAGCCGGCGCCCTGCCCCACCCATCGATTCGATCACCGCCGGAGTCGTAGATTCCGAAACCCAGTATCCGGCTGTCCGACTCGAGAGCATCCGTGATCCAGCGCCCCCTGTAGGACTCCAGCAGGTCCGATACCGTTCTCTCGGCTTCGTGCTCCAGCAGCAAGCTGCTGCGCCGCCCTTCGCCTCTGAGAAGGAAAAAGAAGAGCAGGCTTATTACGAGGTAGAGAACCGCGATAACACTGTAGGCCACGATTTGCGTGGCGCCTGGTTTGCGCATGATTGTAATGAATTTAACAGCTTTCTATTTCAAAAGCAAAGTCAGAAAAGCCGGCACGAGGCCGGCTTTCGCATCATAGAGACGGCAGGTTCCGCCTGGAAATGGTGCAGTCGCTCAAGTCCGAGGCGCCGGAGCCCGGCCGCGGCCCATCCAGTTGCCTTGAGGGGCGCGTCCCCAATCATCGCGCGGGTTGCGTCCCCATCCGCTCATTCCTCTGCCGCCCATGAATCCCCTTCCCATCATACCGCCTCGAGGTCCGTAATTCCCGCGGCTCATCATCCCGCGGCCGCCATACTGCTCGTCCTCGAGGTCGTACTCTTCTCCTCGAATCGTAGCCCTGGTTACCCAGAGATGCACCTCGTCCTCTTCCTCTTCGCCGTAACAGGGCATATCCAGCGCTATGTAACCGGACACCTCGATCTCTTCCCCGTCCTCCAAATCAATTTGGTAAGCGAGGTATCGGGGTACGAGCAGCTCGTACTCCTGGTCCGCTGTTTTGAGCTCGGGGTGCATGCGGTTCTCGAAATACACCTTGCCGCTGACCGTTAGCTCTTCCTTGGAGAGCGACGGCCCGAACGGTTCACGCTCGACCGGTTCCCTTTGCCCCGAGGCGAACAGCCCCATTGATACTGCCAGCAGTGCCGGCCCTACCAGAAAAATCCTGGTTTTCATATTCATTCCTCCTAAGGATTGATTGTACCTGTATATAAGCAAAATCCGTGCCAACACCCCTTGCGGGTAAATCAAAAAACCGGGGAAAATTGCTAAAACGCAGCAAATATGGCCGGGTTCGAGCGCGTTTCTCACTTCACCGGTCTCTTTTTCGCTCTAATTGGGAAAATATTTCTCACTACCCGAAAATGGGACAAATTTTTCTCACTACCGCGATAGCAGCGCTCTCTCAGAGCAAAAACGGACCCGATTGGGTTTGTGCCTGCCGGCGCTCATTTACCCGGGACACTCAGAGAAATCAACAAGGGCAAGTGGTCGGAATAGGCGGGCTCTCGACCCCGGGAGCCCGAGGTAAATCCGGGAAACCCGGACCGTGCATCCAGCAGGAAGGAATGCCGTATCACCGAGAAGCCCTCACCACCGAATTCGAAGCCCCGCCCGTCGAACAAGCCCGGTGAGAGCAGAATGTGGTCCGGTGTCTGCCACTCTCCCCTGAACACGTAGCTGCCCCGGTGATCGGCGAGCAGGCCGAGCCAGCAGTCGTAGAGCACGATGATTCCGTTGTGCCGCATACCCGTCTCTCGCGGGTCTCCGGTCACAAAGAGGCTGTTCTCGAGCTGCCACGGCCGTTCCCCGCCTCGTGTTTCCGCGAGCCGCCTGCCTGGCCGCGCCTCCCCCGACAGTTCGTTCAGCAGGTCGGCGGGCAGGAGCGCCGTCTGATAGCTCTCTCGCCGGTCCCGGTATTCCTCGACATTTTCATTGAAATCGCCCAGCACTAAGATGTCGGCGGCCGGTCGGTCGGCCAGGAGGACCTTCAGCCGGTCGGCCAACACACGAGAAGAAGCAATCCTGCCCGGCTCGGTGGCCTGCATTCCGCCGGTCTTGGATTTCCAGTGCCCATTGAAAACTATGAGAGTAGTGTCCTGGTAGGCAATTTCGGCTTCGAGGATGTACCGTTGCTGCCGGCCGCCCCAGTCCCCGGGGTTCAATGTCATGGTCCGTCGAATCGGCAGCCGGCTGATAATGGCGCAACCGACAGCCTGGTCGGCGGCCGGGGCCATGTATCTGTATCGATAGTCCATCGCGCGAAGCGGCCCGTCGCAAAGACTGTCCAGGACGGCGCGGTTCTCCACCTCCTGCAGAGCTACGATGTCCGGTCCCCCGGCGACCGACTTTCTGATAACATCCCCTATCGCCGTGAGCCTTCCCACGAAATCCTGACGCGTCCATCTGCCGCGACCAGGGTCGTAGCGGTCGTACTCCGTGCCGTTATCCACGTCGTCAAACAGGTTGTACGTGTTGTAGGACAGAATCGTGATACTCGGATTGCAGGAAGCGGCAACCAGGAAGCAGGTAAAAATTACAAGAAAGGTGGCGATCCGCCATCCCCTCATAGAAGAGGCTCTTGCTCTAGCTTGTCCGCTATGCTCTTGATTTCCGCCGGAGCATCAAAGCTGCTGGGATCGAACAGCTCGCCCGTAATTTTCTCATAGGCCCGCACGTACCGCTCGGCCACGGCCACGCGGATTTCGTCGGTAATGGCGGGTGGGTGCCCTTCACCCATGTACCCCCTGTCCATGAGCCATCTGCGAAAATACTCTTTGTCGAGCTCTCGCTGGGCCTTGCCCGCTGCAAAGAGCTGCTCGTAGGTGTCTGCGTACCAGTAACGGCTGGAATCGGGTGTGTGGATTTCGTCGATCAATACGAGCTCTTCGTCGAGCAACCCGAACTCGTACTTGGTGTCCACCAGGATAAGCCCCTGCCGCCCAACGAGAGTGCTCCCCATCTCGAACAGAGCAAGGGCAGTGCGCTCGATCTGGTGCCAGAGGTCCGCCGGAACGATTTCTTCGCTCAGGATCTCTTCTCGTGAGATGGGCTTGTCGTGATGGCCTCGATCCTCTTTAGTGGAAGGTGTCAGTATGGGCTCAGGGAACTCTTGATTATACTTCAAACCGGAATCCAGTTGGATTCCCGAAATGGCATCGCCTTTTTGGTAGCTCCGCCAGGCGGACCCGGTAAGGTACCCGCGCACCACAACCTCGAGCGGGACGACCCGACATTTCTCTACCAGCATGCTTCGCGGCGAAAGCTGCGCCTTGACGTGATTCTTGATGATGGGGGCAGTCTTGTCGAACCAGAAGAGGGCGACACGGTTCAGCACCTCACCCTTGCACGGGATGGTGGTGAGCACCTGGTCGAAGGCGCTGATCCTGTCCGTGGTCAGAATCAACAGAGCGCTCCCCAAGTCGAATATATCCCGTACTTTGCCCCGGACATACTTCTCGGGGCGAACGCCGGCCGCTTCCAGCAACGCCCCATCCAGAGACTCGAGAGTCTTGTCCAGACGCTGCGTCAGGCCGTCTCTATGCATTTTCCAAATCACCCCGTTTCGATATTATGCGCGAGATGAGACCGTATTGGCTGGCCTCTTCGGCATTCATCCAGAAATCGCGGTCCGTGTCTTTTTCCACTTTTTCTTCGGGCTGTCCCGTTTCATCCGCGATCAGGCGGTTTATCTTCTTGCGCAGCCTCTCGAGCTCTTTGGCATGAATTTCGATTTCCGTTGCCACCCCGCGTATGCCGCTGAGGGGTTGATGGATGAGGAAGTGCGAATTCGGCAGGCCCAACCGCCATTCCCTGGGCGATGCCAGCATAATAATTGCGCCGGCGGATGCCACTAAGCCCATGCCAATCATGTAGACCGGCGGGCGTATGAACCGAATCATGTCGAGAATGGCGAAACCCGCGTCGGCGTCACCACCGGGCGAGTCGATGAACACCTTGATGGGGTCATCACCGTCGTCTTCCATGAGCAGGAGCTGGCGCACGATGCGCTCTGCGAGGGATTTGTCAATCTCGCCGGAGAGCAGAATGTTCCGAGTCTTGAGGATGCGGTTGGCCAGAAACTCGCCGCCCTTCTCCTCTTTCTTCTCTTTGTCGTCTTCCTCTTCGGAAATCCTGCGCTCTGCGAGCCAATCTGTATTGTCGATCATGATACAGAAATATACCCAGCTTTAATAAAAAAAGCAACGAAACGCGCCCGTTCACCGGCAGGATGCGAGCAGTTTGCACGCAGTTTGCGAGCGGTTTGCACGCAGTTTGCAAGCTTCTCCAAGAGAGGCGAGTAGAGTATAATCCCCGCGGGTAGGAGGGCGCGGGTGAAAGCGGCTATTGCGATAATCGGCGGAAGCGGCCTGTACCAGGTCGAGGGAATCAAGGTTCTCGATGAGCTCGAAATTGCGACCCCCTTCGGCCCGCCTTCGGATCTCATTTCCATCTGTGACGTCGAGGGCGTGCGAGCCGCGTTTCTGCCCCGTCACGGGAAGGGCCATCGCCTGCTGCCTACGGAAGTGCCGTCCCGGGCCAACATCTGGGCTCTCAAATCTCTTGGCGTCAACCAGATCGTGGGAATCAGCGCCGTAGGTTCTTTGGCCGAGCAGTACAAGCCCGGAGATTTTGCGGTGTGCGACCAGTTGATCGACAGAACGCGCAGCCGCGACAACACCTTCTTCGGAGACGGTGTCGTCGGCCATGTCGGGTTTGCCGACCCTTACTGCCGTCAGACCCGCGAATGCCTCACCCGGGTCATCGATGAAACCGGACACCCATCGCGCACATCCGGCACCCTGGTATGCATGGAAGGCCCGCTGTTTTCGACCCGGGCCGAATCCCTGCTCTATCGCAGCTGGGGGGCCGATCTGATCGGCATGACCGCTCTACCCGAGGCCAGGCTGGCCCGGGAAGCGGAGATCTGCATGGGCCTCGTGGCCATGGTAACCGACTACGACTGCTGGCGGGAGGCGGAAGAAGATGTCACGGTGGAAATGGTTCTCCAGGTAATGTCGGAAAACAGCGCCGTTATAAAACGTATGATACCCGCTTTCGTGCAAGCCCTGGCAGACAACGGCGACTGTGCCTGCCGTCGTGCCGCCGCAAACGCCATCATGACAAGCCCGGAGTTGATACCGACGGAGGCCAAACGGCGGCTGAGCCTTTTCTACGGTAAGTACTGGAAAAATCAATGAAATCGGCGTTTGTCGCGCTGGTAGGGCGCCCCTCATCGGGCAAATCGACGCTGCTCAACCAGTTCTGCGGCCACAAAGTGGCCATAGTGTCGCCGGTGCCGCAGACCACGCGCAACAAGATCCGAGGCATCTGCCATCGCGAGGGCGGGCAACTGGTTTTCATAGACACTCCGGGGTTCCACATTTCTGAAAGGAAATTCAACCGGCACCTGACAAACCTCATTCTTTCGGCCGTCAGAGAGGTGGACCTTATTCTCTATCTTATCGATCGTTCGCGTCTTCCAGCTCAGGAGGAACTGGGTTTAATGGACTTGCTGGCGCCCTTCAAGGGACAACTGCTGGTTGCCCTCAACAAGTCCGACATACAGCCGACTTTCGAAAGAGAGATCAGAGACGCGCTCGATGTTTCGCGATTCGACCGGCCCGTATCCGTGTGTTCCGGTTTGACCGGTGAGGGTTGCGATGAACTGCTGGAACGGTTGTTGCAGGCAGCCCCGGAGGGCGAAGCTTTCTATCCCGACGATCTCTATACCGACCAGGAACCGGAGTTCCGCATAGCGGAAATTATCAGGGAGAAAGCCATTTCTCAGGTGCGGCAGGAAATTCCCCACTCCGTTTTCGTGGATATCGCCGACGCCGAGCTCGAAGACGACGTACTCTGGGTGCGCGGCTTCCTCTGCGTGGAAAGGGAGTCGCAGAAGGGCATCATGGTAGGCAAAAAGGGGAGCCGTATTAAGCAGATACGCATGGAAGCCGAGAAAGAGCTGGCGGGCATGTTTCCCTACCGTGTCAAGCTTGACTTGAGGGTTAAGGCGGTGCCAAAATGGCGCCGCGACAGCAGGCTCATCAAGAAACTTATCCGGTAGCAACGGGGTTTTCGCCGCAAAAAGGCCCCATCAATAGCGCGCCAGCTGTTCCAGAACCCGCTCACGACCGATATTGAGCACGAAGCCCGCCAGACGCGGTCCCATTTCCCTGCCGATCAAAACGCGGTAGACCATTTTGAAGAAATCCTTCGGGGCGATCCCTTCGCTCTGACTCAGTTCGTAGATGGCTTCCGAAAGGCTCTTCTCGTCGAAGCGGTCCCAGTTTGAATCCAGCCGGCCGCGGAACCGGACCAGGGCCTGGCGTTCGACGGCCGTCAACTCGGCCGGCGCCGAATCCTCCGGCAGCAGACGGAACCGAAAGCCCTCCGGGGCATAATTATCCACCCAACACCAGGCACAGCGAGCCCGTGCGGCGAGACCCGCCAACGGCTTGCCGCCTGCCTGCTCTTCAAACCTGGCCAGCACCTTCTCCACATTACCGTTGTTAATTTGCAGCAGGTTGCACAGATGGCGAAAACCGGTTTGCTGGGGCATCTCGCCAGGCACGGCGTTAATCTGGGACAGTTCGTATATGCGGGCTTCTTTTTCCCTCCGCTTGGAAGAAACCTGCTCCCGCCCGAAGTAGATACGCTCGCAGCGATCGTAATCCTCGTAGATCTTGATTACATCCAGATCGAAAGAGATGGAAAACTCCGAATTGGGCCGCGAGCCGGCAAACATGTAGCGGACCACTTCGGGTTGGTAGATTTCCAGCACTTCTCTCAAACCGACGACTTCGCCTTCGGAAGAGGATATCTTGCCTCCCCTGCCCTTGATTCCGATAAAGTCATACTGGAAAGAGACCGGCGCCCTACCGCCATACACCTCTTTTACGATCCTGCGGGCCGTGTCGAAAGAGCCTCCTTCGGTGTGGTGGTCTTTGCCCGCGGGTTCGAAATCCACCTTTTCTTTGACCCAGCGCATGGGCCAATCGACCCTCCAGAACAGCTTCGTGCAGGCCGACTGCCGCAAGTCGATCTGCTCGCTGTGACCGCAGGAACGGCAGGCGTATTCAACCCGATAATCGCCGTCCCAAACCTTTACGTCCGTTGTGTCTCGACGGCAATTCGTGCAGAAGATCGATATGGGCCACCAGTCCTCCGCCAGCGGCTTAGTGCGGTGCTCGTTCAGTATCGATCGTATTACGTCTCTCTTTTCCAGGGCTTGTCTGATATCGTCCGCGTAGTCCGAGCTCTGATACCGCTCAGCCTGATAGATGTATTCCGGGTGGATGCCCACTTCCGGAAGCAGTTGCTCGACTTCTTTCTCGTTGCGCCTGGCATAGCTCTCTTCGCGGCCGTAAGGGTCGGGAGTGTGTGTAATGGGCTTCCTCAGGTATGTTTTCAGCTTTTCCTGACCCGGCATGTTGGCGGGAACCTTGCGAAACACGTCGTAGTCGTCCCACGAATAGATAAAACGCACTTCCCTACCCATTTCTCGCAGAGCGCGAACGCACAAGTCTACCGAGATAATTTCTCTGAAATTACCGATGTGCACCGTCCCCGACGGTGTAATGCCGGAGGCGCAAACGTAAACCGGCTTGTCGCCCACCTCGCGCACGATCTTCTCGGCATACGTGTCGGCCCAGTGGGCGCCCTTTGCTTTTCCTGTTTGATTCATAGTGGCGGGAGTATAGAAAAACCGGGCCTGAATTTCAAGCCCAAAGGCCTGTTTTCCGATAATGAAGGCGATGAAATGCATTCTGACCACAGCAATACTGCTCCTGACCTTGCTTCCTCTGCAAGGGGCTGAAGAAGGCCTCGCTTCATGGTACGGCGGTAAATTCCAGGGCCGCAGGACGGCCAGCGGAGAACGGTTCGACACGAACAAGCTGACCGCCGCTCACAAGACGCTGCCCTTCGACACCACCGTCAAAGTAACCAACCTCGAAAACGACCGCACCGTAGAGGTCCGGATCAATGACCGCGGGCCTTTCGTTGAGGGCAGGGTCATAGACCTCTCCCGGGCCGCAGCGGAAGCCCTGGGCATGACCGGCAGGGGCGTGGCCCGTGTCAGCCTTGAGTTGATCAGCCGCCCCAAGGATTCCGAGCAAGTCTACGATATCCAGGTAGGGGCCTACAAAGAAACAATCAACGCCGAGAAGGCCAGGCGTAAAATCGTCGCTGCCGGGCTGGAGGCGTTGTTCGAGCACACGGAAGCCGGCATTATCCGGGTCGTCGTGGCCGGCGTTCCCCACGGCCAGCTGGAATCCGCCAGGAAAACGCTTTCCGACGCCGGGTTTTCGCAGCCTCTCGTAAAAAAGGCCCACGCCTATCGTTAAGCCCGCCAAAAGAGCAAGACCGGTATACGATGGATAGAAGGCACGGTCATGTTTTCCTGCTACGACGGCACCTGGGCTTGGTACGATGATTTCGCCGGAGGCTTGTATATCGTAGGCACCGTCGAAGGGCACAATTGCCTGGCCGGAATATGGCCTGCTCAAGAACAGAGCACGGAAGAGCTGTTTACCAGTCAGGGAGACTTCGACATGCCGCTCTTCGATGCCTTTTTCTCCCTGAACAACCTCAAGGTCTCCACCCGAGGCACGGGGTATCGCAATCAAGACGGCTACGTGAAACCCTACTGCATAGTCCCTTACAGAGGAAGGCGTTCCCTGCTTTTCTATTGAGGGCCTTTCGGTCGGCCATGCCCTCCTCGCTGTTCTTGATGTGACGGCAAAATGCTGATACCGTTCTCTATAATGGTTGAATTACCGGCAGAATTAAAGAACGTCCTGGCTGAAGCACAGGAAAAACTGAAGGCTATATATGGAAAAAAACTCCACTTATATTGAATATCCAACGGGAAGGGATCTGGGTGTGAATGATGTAGAAATATCGGAGCTGCTTCAAAAGGCAAAACAAAGTCTCGAAGCCGCAAAGTTATTGCTTAAGGACAGTTTTGCTGATTTCTCTGCCGCCAGAACTTATTACTCCATGTTCTATTCGGTTGAAGCGCTCATGCTGTGCCTTCACGCCGCATGCTCGAACCCCGAGGCAACCGGCTGCGTTCGCAGCCCTTCTCGCTGTAAAGAAGTGCTGAATCCTCTGCTTGACACGGCGGTAGGGTCATACTAACATTCTCGAGCAGCTCGAAGCGGAAACGTTGCCTTGCCCCGGGCCTGTCATTGCCGTGCAGCACCGCCCTCCCACACGGGTGCGGTTTTACCGCGGGTGCCCTTGCCTTTGGTGTAGTTGGGATAAACTTTGAAGGAGCAGCAACTCCGTGCCGATTGACGACAGCATCAAACGCTATCAATTCGTCGCAGACAAATCCGATGATTACATCAGCTTCGTCAACAAGGACTACGTCTACGAAATCGTCAACGAATCCTACTGCAAGGCGGCCGACAAGAGACGGGACCTCATCGTCGGTAAGAGCGCTCGAGAAATCTGGGGTAGCCGGCTGTTCAACGGCGTCTTGAAAAAGTATTTCGACCAGTGTTTCACGGGGAAGCGAATTACCTATGTCGAGAAGTTCAAATTCGGCAACTCCGACCGCTACATGCAGGTCACCTACCACCCCTACTACGATAACGGTGTCGTGACCCACGCCCTGGTGTTCTCCAGGGATATCACCCAACACCGCAGAACCGAGGAACGGCTCAGGAACTTCGAGTACAAGGATCCTCTGACCGGGCTGTTCAACAGGAAGGCGCTGGACATGATCCTGGAGAAGGAACTGCACAAGGCCAAACGATCGAAATCAGAAGGCCTGAGGGCGGTGCTCTTCATCAGCCTCGAGAAATTCGCCCGGATCAACCAGACGCACGGGCATCACATCGGTGACATACTGTTGGAAAACACCGGGCTGCGCATAAAGTCGGCCCTGAGAAACAGCGATTACATCTTCCGCTTCGAAGGCAAGGAGATGACGGCGCTGCTGACGAATTTTGCGCACAACACCGACGTGGCCAAGGTGGCGCAGAAAATCATCAACACCGTGTCAATTCCCTACCGCTTCCGAGGCGCCGATATCCTGATCGGATGCTGCATAGGCATTTCGGTTTACCCGGAGGACGGTTCCACCAAGGAAGCGCTCATCAGAAACGCCACTGCCGCCATGACCGAGGCCAAAAACGAAGGTCAAGAATTCGTACTCTACAACAAGGACCTTCACCGGCGTTCCGCGGAGAAGCTCAGGCTCGAAAGTGACATGTACAAAGCCTTCGGCCGCAATCAGTTTGCCCTACACTACCAGCCCATAGTCGACAGACAAGGCAAGATACTCGGCTGCGAAGCGCTGATACGCTGGCATCACCCGGAAAAGGGCTTGTTGTCGCCGAACCGCTTCATACCGCTGGCCGAAGAAACGGGCATCATCGTGTCGATCGGCAAATGGGCGCTCTTCTGTGCCTGCAAGCAGATTCATAAGTGGGCCGCCGACTACGACATATACGTGTCCGTCAATCTCTCCGCCCGTGAATTCGAGAGCAAAAACCTGGTGGAGATAATCGATGGGGCCATAAAAAGCGTCGGCGATCTGGATCCGCATCATCTGAAGCTGGAAATCACAGAGACGGAGACCATGGCGCACCCCGAGGAAGCCATCGCCAAGATGATCGAGCTATACGAGAAGGGCATCGAGATAGCAATAGACGACTTTGGTGTCGGGCAGTCTTCCCTGAGCTATTTGAAGCGTCTGCCCGCCAAGACACTCAAGATAGACAAAGTCTTCGTCGACGACATAGCAACCAACGACGAGGAGCGGGAGTATCTATCCAGCATCATCAGCATGGTGCGCAGCCGCAGAAAGCAGGTTGTGGCCGAAGGCGTCGCCTCGAAGGAGCAGGCCGATCTCCTGGTTCAGATGGGTTGCGACTGGATGCAGGGCTTCTATTTCAGCAAGCCCGTTCCCCCCGAGCAGTTCTACGGGTACCTCGCGCAGGGCGGACACCTGCCTTGCGCGGAATCCGCCGAATAACGCCCCGATCGACACGTGAGCGCCGTCGTCCGCGTCCGAACGTATGGGCCGTAACGCTACGTGCCGGCGACTGCCAGATCCCGGATAACGGCCAGCAGCCTGCGCCCCGCCTTCCCGCGGTGGGAAATGCGGTCCTTGGCGTCATCCGCAAGCTGGGCTACCGTCTGCCCGAGCTCAGGAACGTAGAACAGGGGATCGTAACCAAAGCCGCCCAGTCCGGAGGGGGTCAGGGTAATAACGCCCTCCAGTGTTTCCTGGGCCACGAATAAGCGCTGCCGGTCCAGCACCAGGACCATGCAGCACACAAAAAAAGCGCTCCTGTCCTCGACGCTCTCCATTCGCTCGAGCAGATAACGGTTCCTCTCGTCAGCCGACAGCTTTTCCTGGCCTTCTTCCGTTCCAAAACGGGAGGAATACACCCCGGGCGCGCCGTCCAGGGCCAATACGGCCAGACCGGAATCGTCGGCCAGGACGGCCCGCTCG
>SDBV01004239.1_pt1 | contig 20763 bp, 18 predicted proteins | sample 2277081 | NCBI WGS metagenome assembly SDBV01 (sample SAMN10402039, study PRJNA504765) | marine sediment metagenome | isolation source: marine sediment core GS10_PC15, 223 cmbsf | place: Arctic Ocean: Southern Knipovich Ridge | collected 2010 | reverse complement strand
GACTTGACGACACAGTGATCAACTTATCCGTATACCTTTCCAATCGCCTCTCGACCATTGCGGCCAGACCTCTCATGATGAAATTAGAATCCTGAAAAATTAAAAAATTATGGACCGTGACGATGACCGCCGGAATATCCATATCCCTGATAGCGTAGCGACCGACTAAAGCCGTTTTGTTTCCATGGATATGAAGAATATCCGGACGAAGTGAAGATATGACCCTTTTTAGCTTTTTGACGGCAATCGCATCTTTATAAGGATTTATTTTTTCATCGATATCAACTTCGACCATAGGGATGTCAAGTTCATCCAGGCTATTCTTAAGGGTAGAATTTAAAGGAGATATTACGGTAATATCGTAACGGTCTCTATTCAGCCCGGCGACAAGATCCAAAAGGTGTGTCTGCATTCCACCGACCATCTTTCGCATAAGATAGACTAGACGTATTTTTTTTTCGGCCAAAACCTCTCCTTGAAGATCGCTAACACGCGATCATTGGGGCAACAATCTATCCGCAGTCGCTTTTATCCCGAAGTTAGCTCTGGTAGAGCTCTCCTGTAATAGATAGATAGCCGAGATCCAACCGGACACAGTTTCTATGTTATCAATAGTACTAACAGAGGCAAGCTGAAATGCGCTGACCCTTGAGGGATCGTGGTCACTCGTCTCAGCGGCTACCACTGATCGACCCGTACTTTTTAATGCCGCCAGCATCTTGGTGTCAAAGTCGTTTTCAGAACCTACTTGCGAAGCAAGAACGATATAGCCATCAACGGGCAACACGCTCTGATCGTCTATTTTAAGGAGGTCATTGTTCGCGAGGGCGGAAAGCAGCGCTATCGGTTCTCTTCCGGATGCTTCGTCGGCTATTCTCTGCCATAAATATGAGTCAAATGTCTCAACTGTTATGGAGGTGTTCGTCGCTGCCGAAAGACTGTTAATCAGGTCCGTGTTGCCCAAGTCTTCTTTCTTGATCGAGATAGTCATATGAGCTGAATCAGCCCCCGCTTTAGAAATAGCTGTAGAGATATCGTTAAAGATATCTTGTTGGTCCGGCACAAAAGATATGACTAATACTCGTTTGTCCGCGAGCCTGCCTTTTACGGCAGCCTGCCAGACTTGATCCTGGAATATCTTAAGATCGCTTAATTCACTTTCCAGTTCACCGTTTTGAAGAAGGACGCTTTCCACATCTTTATTGATACTTTCCATAAGATTGGCCTGCCTCTTAGTAAGCGCCCCGCTGTCCACCAGTAAAGAGCCTAGCAATAAACCGACTGTAAGCGCCAGAAATACAGCTCCAAGAGAAGCTATGTGATATCTCATATCAAACATTATTTATCCACCTTACACTTCTTATAGTTGTTTTTATTATAAATGAATTTCATTGCGATAAAAAACTCTTATAGACCCAACATCAGCCGTAATTTTAAAACTACAGTCCTTAAATATAATCTGACTAGCGGTGCTTGCAATATTACTACCGTTACTGTCGTAAGAGCGGCCAGTATCATCCCGATAAGATAGGAATATCTTGGACTGGCCCGGTAGAGCTGGTTTACACCTTTTGCGTCGACAAGCCGGTCGCCTACCTTCAGCCTAACTAGAAAAGTGCTCGACATGCCCTCTCGTCCTTTGTCTAGAAATTCTATCAGATGACCATGGGTGCCAACAGCTACGATCAATTCGGCTCCCAACTCATAAGAGAGTAGCATGGCCAGATCCTCGCTTGTACAAGCGGCCTTGAAAACTGTGCTCATAAGATCAAGTTTATCGAGCCTGTGTTTTCCCGGCGCCTCACCATCCATGTAACCATGAACGATCAATTCGGAACCTAGTTTTAACGTCTCATCGGTTACGCTGTCCATGTCTCCGATAATGATGTCCGCCTTAAACCCTTCGGCCCTAATAGCGTCGGCTCCACCGTCAACTCCGATCAGGATAGGGCGCATCTCTTTGATGTATGGCTTCAGCGCCTGCAAGTCAGCTTTATAATCATATCCTCTGACGACGACGAGTACATGTCTCCCGGAGATCTTTGTCGTTATATCCGGCATTTCCGGAGTCTCCAAGATCAGTTCTCGTTCTTTTTTAACATAATCCAAGGTATTGATAGCGAATTTTTCGATCTCATCAGATATCGTGGCTTTAGATCTTTCCAACTCTTCTTTGATTATTATTAAATTCTTAACATCTCCGCTGGCTATGACTTTTCCGTTCCTAAAGATCTTTCCATGATCTATCTCGATCTCGTCACCATCATCGATCAGATCGAATATTTTTTTTCCTACATTATCGACAAGATGGATACCGGCGCTACATAGAATGAAAGGACCGGTATTCGGATACCGTCCCGTACTCGACTTGTCGGCGTTGATCACTACCTCTACACCGGTTTCGATCAAAGATTCGGCCGAGACTTGATCGACATCGCTGTGATCTATTACCGCGACATCCGTTGACTTGATCCTCTTGACCAAGTCTTTTGTCTTCTTATCCAATCTTGCTCTGCCCCGAAAACTCAAAGAGTAACTCCTGTCATCTTAGAGTGGGTTAACCTGTATATGTACATGATCTTTACTTCCATCAACGTAGTCGTTTATCTGCGAGTTTATGCCAAGTGCCCTGACGCGCGCAAGCCTCGTTATCCCGGCGCTGACTCTTTGCCCTTTGATTACCGCGACATCTTTAATATGGGCTATCACTATTTTAAACCATCCATAATCATCGGCCATGATCTCTACACGAAAATCATCTTGTCTTCCGTATAGCTTGTAAGGAATAACATCGATTACAACTCCGTCTACCGGACTTAGCACGTCTGATCCTTCGATCATTGTGATATCCACAGACGAGTTCAGGGGAGTACCTCTTCCTCTTTTGGACATAATGAACTCAAGAGGCCTTCCGAGCCTTGTCTTCTCCCTTACTTCGGCTTTCGTCGGTTCTCCTCCCAATTGGTTGATGCTCGGCTTTATCGGAAGCGACCCCTTATTAAAAGATTGATGATAGCCGATTCCGCTGACATTTTGGATCGATGACGGTACGTATAAGACCAGATCGCTACCTTCCACTTTTCCAAATGGTACTTTTGAGGGTGCCTCGATCTGGCTACCGGATTTGGCCATGACTACAGTTGCGGCTTCAAGTGATCGATTCGACAATTTACTATTGATAGCGATAACAAAAAGATAGAGAAACATCAAGCATATAGCGGTTATAAGAGCGTAAAGCCGGCGGCGCTTGATCCGCCGCTCAACAAGCCTTCGCCGTTCCGTGGCGACTTCTAAACGCGTATCTTCCTGATATTGACTATACTCTACTGGAAACACTCGATGCCTTATCCGATCGGGCAACTTTTATCAATTCTCTTGCGTGTTCCACAGCAACGGCGGAATCTCCGTCTGATCCACTCATCCTGCTAAGCTCGGCCAGTCTTTCTTCATCGTTTAGCTCTCTAACTGACGTGATCGTCCGATCAGATATCTCTTTTTTTTCGACGTTATATTGAGCGTCGGCATAAACAGCGATCTGAGGTAGATGGGTAACGCATATGACCTGATGAGACTCAGCCAATGCCGACAATTTCTTTCCTATAAGCGCGGCTGTCTTTCCACCAATCCCCGTGTCTATTTCGTCAAAGATCAGAGTTTCGACACTATCTTCGCTCGACAGGACTGATTTTAGAGCCAGCATTATTCTTGAGATCTCTCCTCCGGACGCTACCTTTACAATCGGCCTTAACCGCTCACCCTTATTCGCAGCGATCATGTATTCTGCCTGGTCAAATCCGCCTGCCCGCCAATTGCCTATATCGTCCTCAGACGTCTTAATGTCCACCCGAAAATCCGCGCCGACAAGACCGAGCTCGACAAGCACTTCTTTTACTTTACTCTCCAGCAGGCGTGCCGACTTCTCTCTGCCGGAACTTAACTTCCTACCGAGGGCTAATAGATCGGACACGTCTTTCTCGATCCCATCTTTCAACTCAATTATCTCCCGGTTTGAGCTGTCGAATTTTTTTAATTCAGCGCCTAGGCTCTCCCTCTTTACTATCACGGCCTTTAAGGTGCCTCCATGTTTTCTTTTAAGGATCCCGAGTTCGTAGACGCGATCCTCGAGATATCTGAGTCTCTCCGGATCAAAATCATTTTCCTCTTCAAAATGTCTGAGTTCCGACATCACGTCTTCTAGACTAGCGGTCACTGACTCCAAAACTTCAACGGATTTCTTGAGAGCGCTGAAGAACGCTTGTCCCCTGACAAGATCTGTAGACGCCTGCTGGATAAGATCGTAGCCTCCCTTGTCATCAGAAGACAGCTTGAGGAGTGAGCTGCTAATAGCCTCTCTCACATCCTCAAAGTTCTTCAGTCTTTTAAGTTCATCTTCTGCCGCTTCATCAACTTCGATGTCGATATTTAATGAATCTATCTCGCCTAGCTGCCTTGAAAGGTCAGCCCTGTTTGAATCGATCTCATCCTCATTCTTCAAAAGCTCCGCTAAACTTTTGTCGTTTGCGACCTTTAAAGCCAACTTCTCTTTAAATCTCGCTTTCAACTCGGAAATGTCGTATCCGGCAAATCTGTCGAGGAGTTCGAGATGGACATCTGTCCGGAATAAGGACTGGTGATCATGTTGGCCGTGGATATCGATAAGACCGCTACCGGTTTTTAAGAGATCTGACCGGGTTACCAGGGAACCGTCGACATATGACCGGCTCTTTCCTTCCGATGAAACCCGGCGCTCCAAGAGAAGATCATAACTATCTCCCCGCTTATCATCCGCGTCTTTACCTGATCTATCGACGGAGAAAAGTGCCTTGACTATCGCTTGGCCGGCACCGCTTCTTACTCTGGATGTATCGGCCCGCTTCCCGAGAACGAGATCAAGGGCATCGATGATTATAGTCTTACCGGCACCCGTCTCGCCCGTAAGCACAGTAAGCCCTTTTTTAAAAGATAGATCGAGCGTATCGATCAGCGCCAGATCCCTTACTTGAAGTTCTTCCAGCATAACTTCAATCCTTTATAAAATAATCCCAGCCCTTTAGCTTCGTTCTTAAGTTAGAAAAGAAATCCGTACCGCTTTGCTTGATAAACTTGAACTTTGTCGAAGAGACGGAGATTTTGGCTCTCTTTATACCTGTTTCCATCGCGTAGCCGTCGATGCTAAGCCTGATAGGCTTTCCTCTTTCTTCTTTTGCCCTCTCTATAGTCAAGACATCGTCTGCCGACAGAATCACCGTGCGGTTAAAAAGTGAATGCGGGCAGATAGGCGTCATTACCATCAGGTCGGTTTCCGGTGATACAAACGGGCCTCCCGCGGAAAAGGAATAAGCCGTTGAGCCGGTCGGCGTGGCTACGATCATGCCGTCGAGAGCGTATCTGCTAAAAAAAGTTCCGTTTATCGTTACGTCCAGCTCAACGATCCTGTTGAATTCGGGCCCGGCAATTAAAGCTTCATTTAGACCGAATGCCTCGATCTTGCCACCGTCGACCAGCTCCGCTTCGATCTTTAATATCGACCTTTCTTCCGTTACATAGTCACCGGCAAGGACTCTATCAAGCGCTGGGTATAGCTCATCTTCCTCAAACTGCATCAAGAAGCCGATCTTGCCGAGATTAAGACCGAAAACAGGAATAGACTGAGAACCTAATAATCTTGCCACCCTAAGAGCTGTGCCATCGCCTCCCATTGCTATTGCAAAATCAGTAGACGTAAAAAGATCCTGATCTTCAACGCCATATTCCCTTTCGCCGATCTCCACTGCCTCTTTTCTTGGCAGGACTATCTCTACTTTTCTATCTTTAAGATAATTTATTAACTCCGGAAGCAACTTTGAAATAACTTCTTTTTTTAGATGAGGGATTATCGTGACTCTAGCCATCAGCTACCAACTCTGATCTCTTTTAGATCTTTATGGGCCGCCGTTACCGTCTTCTCAATAGCGTCCTCGACATCTTTGCCACTCAAGCCCGGCCCTCTTTCATCCATATATAATAAAAACTCAATATTTCCCTTAGCTCCCAAAAGCGGAGAAAAAGTAAGCGCTTTAATTGAAAATCCCTCATCGGTGATCTTTTTAGCGATTTCTAACAGCACGGACCGATGCGACTCCGGATCTTTAACGATGCCGCCTTTTCCTACTTCGCCTTTGCCGATCTCAAAATGAGGCTTTACAAGGACTACCACTTCTTTCCTCTCATCGAGACAACTCTTTACAGCGGGAAGGACTTTAGCGACCGATATAAAAGATACATCTATAACAGAAAGAGAGGCTTTTTTAGAGATATCCTCAGGCTTTAAATACCTTAGATTTGTCTTCTCGTGTACCTCGACCCGCGGATCATTTCTTAGCTTCCAGTCGAGTTGACCATATCCGACATCGATCGCGATCACTTTTTTCGCGCCCCTTCTAAGAAGACAGTCGGTGAAACCACCAGTAGACGCTCCTCCGTCAAGTACGGTCCGGTTGTTTACATCGATACCGAAACTAATAAGAGCTTTTTCCAGCTTTTTTCCGCCCCGTGATACATATTCTTTTGATTGGTCGACGACTTCGATCTTTTCGCTGATATAGACCAATTGCCCAGGTTTAATAGCTACGGTGCCGTTGACTCTGACATCTCCGGCCATAATAGCCGCCATCGCCTTTGTGCGACTGGGAAATACGCCTCTATTTACCAGCACTTGATCTAATCTTGATCTCTTTTGATTTGGCAATATACTCAATCTTTTTTATAATAGTCTCCGGTGACAGCCCTACCTCTTCGAATAATTTATCTACGTCACCGTGGCTGACAAAACAATCCGGCAGACCAAAATTTATTACCTGAACACTCTCGTTTTTACTATAGAATTGGCTGACGACCGAACCATAACCGCCAATTAAGACGTTTTCTTCAATCGTTACGATAAGTCTGTGAGACGTTGTAAGATCTTCCAGTAAGTGGCTGTCGATCGGTTTTACATACCTTACATTTACGAGTGTCGCGTCATAACCGTCATCGCTTAATCCCTTCGTTACAACTCTAGCGACCTCGACCATCCTGCCTACAGCCAGTATACAAATGTCTTTACCGGGGATCAACACCTCTGATCTGCCAAGAGGAAGAGTCATAAGGTCATCATCGAGCTTAACGCCTACTCCGGCTCCGCGAGGAAAACGGATCGCTACGGAACGGTTCAATTTTGTGGCCGTATATACCATATGCCTTAATTCGTTCTCATCCTTTGGAGCCATTATGATCATTCCCGGTATTTGCGAAAGAAATGAGAGATCAAACGATCCATGATGGGTCGGACCATCGTCACCGACAAGGCCACATCTATCGATGGCCAGTATTATCGGCAATTCTTGGAGGCAGACGTCTTCGATGATCTGATCAAAAGCTCGCTGAAGAAAAGTCGAGTAAATGGCAACGACCGGCTGCCATCCCGATAGAGACATCCCGGCGGCGAAAGTCACGGCATGCTGCTCAGCTATGCCCACATCGAAGAACCTATCCGGATATTTTTCAGCGTATTCCGTTAGCCCCGTCCCTCGCGACATCGCCGCCGTTATAGCGACAAGCCTTCTGTTTTTCTTCGCGATCTCCACCATGGTGTCTCCAAAAACAGACGTATACGTCACCGGAGTATCAATGGCGATCGGCTTCCCCGTCTCGATCTCAAACGCTCCCGTACCATGAAAAAGGTCGGGATTTATCTCTGCCGGTTCGTAACCCTTGCCTTTTTTTGAAACAGCGTGGATCACGATCGGTCCACCCACTTCCTTAGCCATCATCACGCTTTGATAAATGGCGTCAATATTATGTCCGTCTACGGGACCAATATATTTAAAACCCAACTCTTCGAATAACATCCCGGGGACAAGAGCCTGCTTTAAGCACTGCCTTAAACTCTCGCCGATATTGACCATCCGCTCCCCGACGGCCGGTATCTTTCTTATTATATGGTCCATCTCATCTCTAAACCGGTTATATTTTGGATCGATCCTTAAGCGATTTAGATACGAAGACATCGCTCCGACGTTATTATCGATAGACATCTCGTTGTCGTTTAATATCACGATCAGGTTTGCCCTTAGGTGGCCGGCTTGATTGAGTGCCTCATAGGCCATTCCACCGGTAAGCGATCCGTCGCCGATAACGACCGCTACTGAATTATCCGCGTTTTGCCGTTCATATCCGATAGCTAGACCCAGAGCTACGGAAATGGAGTTACTCGCGTGTCCGCTGTCAAACGCGTCGTGAGGGCTCTCGCTTCTTTTGATGAATCCGGAGATCCCCTTATGCTTTCTAAGGGTACTAAAATCCTCGCGACGTCCGGTAATAAGCTTGTGGACATATGATTGATGGCCGACGTCCCAGATGATCTTATCTTCGGGACTGTTGAGAGCAAGGTGCAAGCCAAGAGTGATCTCGACGACCCCTAGATTCGGGGCCAGATGACCTCCGTTTCGAGAAGTCACTTCGATTATTTCTTGTCGTATCTCGCTTGCTAGGGAGTTTAATTCGTCAGAGCTAAGCGCTTTAAGGTCAGATGGCTCATTGACTCTATCCAGTATCCTTTTAATAGCCTTCAGGTCCCGGCTATCGTTTTCTTCTTTCATATAGTAGATTCCCTAACATGCTACTAGCGATTTATCGACGTATTTATGGCCTTTGGCTATCACTTGTTAGTTTACCCCAATGACTGTCAAAATACATCCCAACACCATTAATAAATATCCCTCATTTTCAAACTTTCAATGAGCAAAGATTTAATGTGTCTTGAGTGGACAAAATTTTACTTCCAAACTGTTCAAAAACGTTTACCAATTCATCAGTCAGTCTCTTGTTTTGAAAAGATAAAAACACAGCATCGTCGTCTCCAGTTATCCATAGAGAAAATCTATCGTCACCAATTGCTATAGGTCCAGAAAAATCAAACCTTGGGCATGAAAACCGAATACGATACCCAGATTTTTCTTCAATATCCTTCAATCTGGACATATTATTTTTAACTCTTTTTTTTAGCACTTCATTATTTCCAATTTCCTTTTCTGTTGCTTGAGGTGAAAAGAGATACATTAAATCTTTTTTATGATCATCTTTTGCTCTTTCAATCCAATCCTCTAGCGTTGAAAGAAATTCTTCTTCATAAGAAACTTTGTATTTATCGTGATACGGTCTTGGACCAAGCAGCAGGGAAGGTGTTCTCTGAAAAATATATACACGTCTTTTTGCAGAGCTTATAATTTGAGTTGCAAGCTTGTAAAGATCTTTCTTAGTCCTAGCTGTTCTTGGGACTTGAGTTGCTTGCAATGACAGTTCATTTAAAATAGCTTGCTTCAAATGCTCTCTCAATTCTTTAAGAGAGTAGAAATATTTAATAAATGGATCCTCATCAACTTTACCACCATGTAGCTCGGTCATAAGCTCATTAATAGTGGGTTCATCGGCTCTTGCTCGCAAAGATCTTTTTAAAAAAACTATGACAGGTTTTCCCTTATTTCTCGCTGCTAAATATTCTTCTCGAACAGCGGGCCTAACAGATTGATCGAGTATTAGTAAAAAAAGTTCACAAGATTCCACTTTATCTAAATATGAATCCTCCAAAGATTTACTCATTGCAGGAAGTAATTCAAACATCCCTGGTTGCATGTTTAATTCATCAATTACTTCTCTGGCTATTTCGCGCTCATTTTCCAATTCGTTCAAGGCTGAACTCACGAATATCTCATATATCACTTTGCTCATTTTTCCTCCTATGTTTTCCTTTTGATAGCAAAATCTGCCCATTTCTCAAGTAATTTTTTATATTCTGAACCTGGTAATTCAGTAAGATCTTCCATTGCTGACTCATAGTAATTTTCTGCCAACCTCATCGTCTTATTGACAGCCCCAACCCTATCGATCACACTTACTAAATCTTTTATTTGCCCTAGTGTTGCTTTAGAATTTCCAAGTACCGCCGAGATTAATTTTTTTTCTGAATCAGTAGCTTTATTGAAAGTATAAAAAATGAGAAGGGTCCTTTTCCCTTCCTTGATATCGGATTTTATACTTTTTCCTAGTTTTTTTTCATTACCTTTTATACCTAAAACATCGTCTCTCAGTTGAAAGGCAATTCCGCATTTCTCAGCAAAATCGGCTAGATGTGCCGATTGTCGCGAATTGCATTTATTTAATCCTATTGCGGCACCTGCTTGAGCTGAATATCTCATAACAGCTCCAGTTTTCTTAGAAATCATTTCCAGAATTTCGGCTTCCGAAATCGCAGAAATTTCTTGATATGAAAGTTGAATATCTAAAGTTTCGCCAGACAATAATTCTGTAAGGACAGTACCCATTAAATTATCTACAAGAGAAAGTGTAACTTCTTGAGAAACTTGTTGATCTATATGAGATAAAAGCGATACTGCCCAGCCCTGTTGCAACATTCCAGTAATGATTCCAATAGAGCTCCCATAATGCCTTGCTAAAGAATGATTAATATTGAAACTTTTTTGACCTTTAATCCGAAATTCCTCGTGAACAGAGTCTACGCCTCTTCGTTTTTTATCTTTATCAAAGATATCATCATGAACTAAAGATGAAATGTGAAATACCTCTATACTTGCTGCAGCTGGAATTGATATTAAATCATTTCCCCCAACTACTCCGCACGACAGCATTACCAGTATTCCACGTAAATACTTTCCTCCAGCTTTAACATAGCTATAGGCCGCCTCAGATAGATGTTTAGGAAGTTCATTTTGAAAACGATTGTCTTCAAATAAATAGTTTTGTATTTTTTTTCGTCTAGCTAAGAACGCTTGGTTTATCTCTTCATCATCTGAAAGATTTTCAATCATAGTAAGTCATACCTATTTTTCATTTTCTATTTCCTCTTCCGTCTCTTCTTTCCAATAGGTATGATCCGTTTTTTCAGTGCAGACGTTAGCCAGTTCTACGCCTTCTTCTAAGAGGACCAGTGAATCGTCCAGAGATATCCCGTCTTTCTTCACTTCTTCGACGATCTCTTCCAGCCGCCCTAGCGCTTCATTAAAGCTTTGGTCGCCTTTTGACATTTCGCCCCTTTTATCTGACAACTTAATTTCTCTTGCTCGATTTTTGTGAAGACTTATCCTCGATACCGAGAGCTATTTTACCCAAGACCCCGTTGATGAATTTTCCGGAATCTTGCGTTCCATAAAGTTTAGCCAGTTCAATTGCCTCATTTATAGAAACGCCGCATGGGATATCGTCCTCGTAGAGCATCTCGTAGATGCCTAACCGCATCATATTTCGATCAAGCAGCGGAAGTCTCTCAAGAGCCCAATTATCGGCGAACTTTTCGATCAAAGCGTCAATCTCTTCCTTGTGGTCACTAATACCGTTTAAAATCCTATCACAAAATTCCGTGATCGACCCGCTGATTTTCGGATCGGGATAAAGATGGTTTTCGATGATAAACTGGATGGTCCGGTCCGTGATCTCTTGCTGATAAAGTATCTCGAGGATCAGTTTTCTCTCTTTTCTCCTCTTCTGCATCTTTTCACGCATTGTTGAGCCTTCGAGCAATGAAATTCGTATAAATCTCACCCTTTTGAAAAAAGGCGTTCTCGATCACCTCGAGATGAAAATCCCTGGTAGTCTCGATCCCGACTATCATCATTTCCTGAAGAGCCCTCCTTGCCCTGGCTATCGCTTCGTCTCTGTTTATATCCCAGACGATCAGCTTTGCGAGCAAAGAATCATAATATGTCGGTACCGTATAGCCTGAATAGATATGACTGTCTACCCTTACCCCGGGACCTCCGGGAGGATTATAGAAATCAATCGTGCCACCGGCCGGCAAGAAGTCCTTCTTAGGGTCTTCAGCGTTGATCCTAAACTCAATAGCATGACCATTTACTTTTATATCCGATTGAGTAAGTCCAAGTTTCTCGCCTGAGGCTATCTTGATCTGTTCCTTTATCAGATCCACGCCCGTTACCATCTCTGTGACCGGGTGTTCTACCTGTATCCGGGTATTCATCTCCATAAAATAATAGCTATCGTCTTTGTCGACTAAAAACTCGACGGTCCCGGCGTTTTCATATCCGACCGCTTCGCAAGCTGTCACCGCCGCCGCGCCAAGCTTTGCCCTTAGCCCCTCACCGACGGCACTGGAAGGAGATTCTTCAATAAGTTTCTGATGACGCCTCTGAATAGAGCAGTCTCTCTCTCCGAGATGGATAACGTTTCCGCTCTTATCGGCCAGTACCTGTATCTCGATATGTCGAGGTTCTTCAATATATTTTTCTATATATACTTCCGGATCACCGAAGGCTATCTCGGCCTCCGCTCTGGCCATTGTGAGGGCATTAAGCAGATCGTCTTTATTTTGAGCTACCCTCATTCCCCTACCGCCGCCGCCCGCGGACGCCTTTACAATTACCGGAAAGACCATGTCCTTGACAAGATCAATAGCTTCCTTGTCGTTTGCGACCGGTCCGTTACTGCCGGGGACCACGGGGACACCGCCAGCTCTCATCGTCTCTTTCGCGATCGCTTTGTCACCCATGGACTTTATTACTTCGGGTTTCGGTCCGATAAAATTAAGATCGCAGGATATGCAAATCTCGGCGAACTTATGATTTTCAGCTAAAAATCCATACCCCGGATGAATCGCGTCCGCCTGGGTCAGTTCGGCCGCTGAGATAATGTTGGGGATCATTAGATAACTATTTTGAACCGGCGGAGGTCCTATGCAGACTGATTCGTCGGCAAGTTTAGTATGAAGTGATTCCTGATCCGCCTCCGAATAGACTGCGACAGTCTCGACGCCCAGCTCCTTGCAGGCCCTGATGATTCTAACGGCGATCTCGCCGCGGTTGGCAATTAATATTTTTTTGAACAAGATTTCTCCAATTGGGATATCAGGGTCTTTTGTACCGACTTTTTACAATTATACAAAAGCCGTTAGATAGATTATATCTGACTTTCGATGAATGGACTATTTAACGGGCTCATAAAGAAAGAGAACTTGTCCAAACTCCACAGGATGAGAGTTTTCCACTAAGATCTTTCTTACTACCCCTTTGGATTCCGCGGTTATCTCATTCATTAGCTTCATCGCCTCAAGAATGCAAAGGGCTTGCCCTTCCTCTATCTCAGAACCGACTTCGACAAACGGGTCGGCTCCCGGATTTGGAGCACTATAGAACGTTCCCACCATGGGTGCGGTTACCTCTATCCAATTATCGGGTATATCCGCCGCAGCGGTTGGTTTAGGAGCAGCGACTTCTTCTTTAGAGTCTGCTCCCGCCGTAACAAGATCGACCTCAGTCGCTTGATTTAGATTTCCTCGTCTGACTGTTATCTTAACGTCGCCCTCTTCAACACGGACCTCGTTTACGTCACTACTTTCAACTAGCTTTATAAGTTCCCTTATCTGGGAGACGTCCATAGCCCCATCCTCCTTAACCGCGTTTATCTCTTCACCCATCATAAAAACAGCACCTTCAGCTCCCTTTGCGTGAGCCTCAAGAAATTTACTGGTCTCATTTGGAAACAGGGCGTATGATATCACGTCTTCCTCGTTTCTGGCCAGACTGCCTATCTTTTTAGCATAGTCTCCGATCTTTTCTTTAAGAAGGTCAGCCGGGCGGATCTCCAGTCTTTTTTCACCCTTCATTATCTTCTCTTCGATTTCGGGAGCCATCGGTCCCGGAGCCTTACCGTAATACCCTTTTACATAATTTTTCATCTCATCGGGAATAACCGACCATCTTTTACCGGTCAAAACGTTTATGACCGCCTGAGTGCCTACGATCTGGCTTAGAGGCGTCACCAAAGGAGGATAACCTACCTCGGCCCTGACTCTGGATATCTCCTCGAAAACCTCGCCAAGCCTGTCGTCCGCTTTTTGCTCTTGCAGCTGGCTGTGGAGATTAGAGATCATTCCACCGGGAACCTGGTGAGAGAATACTTTCATATGTTCAAGCGAGGTTACCCCTCTTTGGATACCGCGCCTTACTCTGACTGACTCAAAATACTCAGCGATCTCATATAGTAGGTCTATGTCGAGCCCTGAGTCCCTTGGCGAATCCTTAAGCGCTCCGACGATCATCTCCGTCGCCGGTTGAGAGTTTCCAAACGCAAGCGGGACCGTGGCCGTATCGATGATATCGACGCCGGCTTCGATCGCCTTTAGATAGTTCATCGGCGCCATGCCCCCGATGTAATGACAGTGAAGATGCAGCGGAAGATCTATCTCTTTCTTTAGGCGCTTGACCAATTTAAAAGTCCTGTAAGGCGAAAGTAGCGCCGCCATATCTTTGATACAAATAGAATCGACGCCCATCTCAGCGAGCTCGTGCGCTGTCTCGACGTAATGCTCCAAAGTATGGACAGGGCTTATCGTATAGACGACAGCTCCTTGAGCGTGCTTTCCGACCTCTTTAACCGCTTCTATGGAAGACTTGAGGTTCCTTGTGTCGTTTAGGGCATCGAATATGCGAAAAATATCCATACCGTTAGCCGCGGCCGCTTTAACAAAATGTCTTACTATGTCATCAGAGTAGTGACGATACCCTACCAGATTCTGCCCCCTAAGAAGCATCATAAGCGGTGTTCGTCTGGCGTACGACTTTATAACCCTAAGGCGTTCCCACGGATCTTCGTCCAAAAACCTGAGGCATGCGTCGAAAGTCGCTCCGCCCCAGACTTCAAGAGCAAAATACCCGACCAAATCGATCTTGGGAATGATCGGTATCATGTCTTCGATATGCATCCTCGTCGCCCATAACGATTGATGCGCGTCCCTTAACGTCGTGTCACATATTTTTATCGGTTTTTCTTGCATAGTCATCTCTCTTGCTTAGCCTACAATAATTTACTTAATCAGAATGGTTGATACGATACGTAAGTATTATACTTTGAATCTATCCGTTATTAAAGAGATACGGTCTGTGATCAGATGAAAGTTGCTGACTCTTGACCTACTATACCCTGGTAATATAGTTATTTGTCCTCGTGTCTACCCTTATTTTATCGCCTATCTGCAAAAAGAGCGGAACCTGGACGATCGTTCCCGTCTCAAGGGTTGCCGGTTTCGTTCCGCCGCTTACGGTATCGCCCTTTATGCCCGGATCAGTCTCGACGACCTCAAGTTCCACAAATGTCTCCGACTCGACCCCGATCGGCTTGCCTTCGTACATCAACATCTCGACATTAGTGCCTTCCTTAGTATATTTCAAGACATCAACAAGTTGATCGGCCGGCATCGACATCTGCTCATATGAATCGTTATCCATAAAATTGATATCATCCCCGTCGCGGTAGAGAAGCTGCATCTTTCTTCGATCGAGGATCGCCTGTTCAAATTTTTCTCCAGCCCTAAACGTCTTATCGATCACCGCGCCCGTTTTCACGTTTTTAAGTTTGGTCCTTACAAACGCCCCGCCTTTTCCCGGCTTTACATGCTGGAAATCGACGATGAAAAAGAGTGTCCCGTCCACTATTATGGCCATTCCGTTCTTAAATTGATTTGTTGAAATCATCTTTATCCCTTTCAAGAAAACAGCCAACTTTGTCTGCGATCAGTTGACCGTGTATATTTTATACTATCTATACTGATAATGTATAGGAAGGGGCAAATAAGCAGTGTCGTGCGAAGAACTTAGGAGATGAGGATATTAAGAGATCAATTGCTTTGGAATGCTTTCTTTAGGGGTCGTTGGTTGCGTTGTTGCGTTACCCGTACCTTAGATTTCGATCAACTCTTTGGTCGAGTGGGTAAGCACCTCTATGCCGTCCTCTTTCAACAGAACCATATCTTCGATCCTTACCCCGCCGTAGCCGGAGAAGTAAAGCCCCGGTTCTACAGTAAACACTTGGCCGGCCTTTAGACTTTCTTCGGATCTCGATCCGAGTGTCGGTCTCTCGTGAACTTTAAGGCCCACGCCGTGTCCGAGGTTATGTCCGAAATAGTCCGCTTGATCTTTCTTTGTAAAAACATCTCTTGCCAAAGCGTCGGCGTCACCGCCGCTGATTCCAACCTTTAGACCCTCAAGAGCTGTCGCCTGCGCTATTCTTACCGATTCATAAATATCTTTTTGCCGATCGCTTGCTTTGCCAAGCACAACAGTCCTCGTCATATCCGAGCAATAGCCTTGATAAACGCAGCCAAAATCCAGTTTCAAAAAATCTCCGGACTTTATGACCCTATCGGTTGCTCCAGCGTGGGGTATGGCCGAATTCGGTCCGCCGGCGACTATGGGCTCAAAGCTTACTTTGCTTGCGCCCTCTTCCTTGAGCGAGCTCTCTATGAAGTCAGCTAGCTCGATTTCGCTTACCCCTACTTCGATCACCTTTAGTATGCGGTCAAATACTCTGTCGCCTACTGACGCGGCTTTCCTTAACTTTTCGATCTCATTTTCATCTTTTATCATCCTAAGCGACTCCACAAGTCCGGACCTGGGCTCGACTTTTTCCAAGACGCTCTTAAGCCTATTAAAAGCGCTGACGCTCAGATGGTCGGCCTCAATAACGACATTGCCTTCCCTTGATATCTCGGCCACTTCATTAGCGATACTCTTCTTTATATTTCTTATTTCAATAGAGAGGTCCGCATCGGCCGCTATCTCTATATAACGAAAATCAGTCAGTAGGATTTGTATCTCTTTTGACAGAAGGAGGGCACCGTTAAAATTGGAATCAAAAAGGCGTGGATTACCTATCAAGTACTGTATGTTTAGTGGATCGGTGATCAAAAAATAGTCCGTGTCCCGCGGCTCGATCTCTTTTAAAAGATCGTCTATACGACTCAAGCGTTATCTTTTTTTATGAAATCAGTCAATGCGACAAAGCCCAGCAGGTAGCTGTTCATTCCAAATCCGCTTATCTGTCCCGTAGCTATGGGGGCGATGACCGATTTTGAACGCCAGTCCTCCCGTGAGTATATATTGGAAAGATGGACTTCGACGACAGGTAGTTCTACTGCCGAAATAGCGTCCCGAAGCGCGATACTATAATGGGTGAAGGCGGCAGGGTTTATGAGCAAGCCGTCGACCTCATCCTTCCCTGACTGGATCTTCTCGACAATATCTCCTTCATGATTGGATTGAAAGCATTCGATATCTATCCCGTCTGACTTAGCTCTATCCTTTAGTGCCTGATCGATCTCCTCTAAACTCGTCTGACCATAGATGTCGGTCTCCCTGTCCCCGAGTAGATTTAAGTTCGGCCCGTGAATGACCAATACCTTCATCTCAATCCTCCCTTAGCTCATTTAAGACAACTCTTATAATATCATCGCCTACTTCTTTTACTACCGGCCTGCCGATATCGCTCAGCAGTATCATCACATGAACACCGGCCCTTCGTTTTTTATCCTTCTCCATAACCTCTAGTATCTCGCCCGGATCGATCCCTTGATATGAAGTCGGAAGACCAGCCTTTGCCAATATCTCTTTGTGTCTTTTTACTAAAGCTTCATCTATAAAACCGAGACGCTCCGATATCATGGCGGCCCCGACCATGCCGATACTTATCGCCTCCCCATGACGATAATGGTCATAGCCGGAAACAGCCTCCAAGGCGTGTCCGATAGTATGCCCGTAATTTAAAACAGCCCTGATGTCTTTCTCGTCGAACTCATCGGCCTCGACTACGTCCGCTTTATATTCACAACAGCGAAAGACGATCTGCCGGAGCCCTTCAAAATCTCTGGATAAAATATCCTCTAACCTGTTATCGATTTTTTGCAACAACTCATTTCCGGAAATAAAGCCATATTTAATGACTTCCCCAAGACCGGCTTTAAGCTCCCTGACCGGCAAGGTCTTTAAGGTATCTAGATCGATCATTACAAACTTTGGTTGGAAAAAAGAGCCGACGATGTTTTTTGCCTCAGGAAGATTTACTGCCGTCTTGCCGCCGACACTGCTATCGACCTGGGCCAGTAGCGTTGTCGGTATCTGGATATAATCCAAACCCCTCATAAAAGTCGAGGCGGTGAATCCGACCAGATCTCCGACTACACCTCCACCTAAGGCAGCCACGACCGTGCCCCTGTCGGACTTGGTTTCAAGTAATCGCCTATATATTAAATGGGCGCTGTCCAGACTCTTCGCTTCCTCGCCGGTCGCCACTTCGATATAGTCCACTTTGATCTCAAGGGACTTTAGGCTCTCCATAACGCCTTTTGCGTATATCGGGCCAACCGTATCGTTACTTATAAGGACCACTTTCTCGATTCTTTTAAGATTATCTTTTACAATCGGACCGAGGCTACCCAGAAGCCCGCTGCCGATCATTATGTTGTAACTTCTCTTCCCCAGCTCAACGCTTAGGGTCAGGTCTGTTGCTTCATCCTGCATTACTTTATTGATGAGTCTATCCACTACCTTCCTGACATTTACGCCCCGGTCGACTTTGATCGTCCAGTCGGCGATGTCTTGATACTTATCTCTTCTCTCTTGGTATAATTCAGCTATTTTTTCGGCCGGCTCATCCACCTTTAGCAGCGGCCGGCTCTTTGAGCGCTTCAGCCTGGCCTGAATCATCTCCAAGGGCAAATCGAGGTAGACTATCTCAAAATTCTCCTTTAAGAAAGCGACGTTTTCATCTTTTAAAATGACGCCGCCGCCGCAAGCCAAGACGAGCTCTTTATCGTTTTCGGTATTAAATAAGACTTCCGTCTCGACCCCCCTAAAGTGGTCTTCGCCGTCTTCTTCAAAAATAGTGGGGATAGTCTTGTTCGCGACTATCTCTATTTGATCGTCGAGGTCTTGAAAATACCAACCGACCTTTCCGGCAAGAATCGGTCCCACGGTAGATTTTCCGCTACCCATAAAACCTATCAAGGCTATCTTATCTTTCAATTTCTCCCTTTATTTTCAGCCTATAATCTGTGCACCTTTGTCTTAACTCATCGATGCCGTCGCCGCCGAACTTCTTTTGGATCGCTTTGACTAGCTCTATCGCCACCATCGCCTCGCCAATGACCGCCGCTGATGGAACGGCGCAGATATCGGACCTTTCTCTCCCCGCGAGTACCGGCTCTTTAGTCTCTATATCCACACTGTTAAGAGGGGCTCCAAGGGTCGGGATCGGTTTCATCGCCGCTTTAAGGACAATCGTCTCCCCGTTACTCATGCCCCCCTCAATGCCGCCGGCCCTATTGGTCAGCCTGAAATATCCTCTCTCCTTTGAATAAGAGATCTCGTCGTGAGTCTTGGAACCGTGAAGTCCGGCAGCTTCCATTCCCAGACCTATCTCGACCCCTTTTATAGCTGGAATACTCATAAGCGCTTTAGCCAGGTTTGCGTTTAACCGCTCGTCCCACTGGGCAAAACCGCCGATACCGGGAAGTACCCCATACGCTAATACCTCGAATATTCCTCCGAGCGTATCCTTATTCTCCATAGCTCCTTTGATCTCTTCGACCATAGCGGAAGATGCCTGATCGCTAAAACATCTTACCGGTGATTCATCTATCCTTTCCAGATCGTCGGGTATAGGAGCGGTATCATCATCGGTCCTTACCAAGCCAATCCGCGTTACGTGACTGATGACATCTATGCCTAACTCTTTTAATAATCGCTTCGCTACCGCGCCGACCGCCACTCTTGCCGCCGTCTCTCTGGCGCTGGCGCGCTCAAGAATATTCCTGATATCTTTTTGACCGGTTTTTAAGATGCCGACTAAGTCAGCGTGGCCCGGTCTCGGGGCGGTGACAACCGGTCCGGGGTCCGGACCATCCTCGATGGACATCCTCTCTTGCCAGTTTTCCCAATCTTTATTATTGATCTTCAGGGCGATCGGACTTCCAAGGGTCTTGCCGTGCCTGACACCGCTTACTATCTCTACCCTATCGCTCTCGATCTTCATCCTGCCGCCTCTGCCAAAACCCATTTGGCGCCTTTTAAGATCTTTGTTTATCGCCCCGACGTCCAAACTTAGACCCGAGGGGATACCTTCGACGATCGCCACCAAAGCTGGACCGTGTGACTCCCCGGCCGTAAGAAACCTTAACATCTATCTCCCCAATCGATTTTTCAAGACTATTTTATCATAGGACGGTAGGGTAGGGAGTAAGGAGTTAGGAGTAAGGAGTAAAGAGTTAGGAGTAAGGAGTAAAGAGTTAGGAGTAAACACTGATAGCAGAGAACCGAAAGCAGAGAGCGGATTTGAAGAGGCAGGTATTGAAGATTGAAAATTGAAAAATAGCGAACAAAAAGCTGATTGTTAAAAGGGCAAGCGTAAGGCATGAATCGTAAAGCGTCAGGAGCTTTAAGTATGAAGGTGGAGTTGAGAAAGAGAGTCCGGCTGCCGGGGTAAGGAGCGCGGAGACTTGAAAAGGGTCAGAGATTACCGCGGCTAAACCGCTGCCTCGCAAAGACGATTTGTGGAAGAGCAAATAAGTACTTTTAATCATGCTACCCTTTAGACTTTAGACTGGTCTCTTCGGGCTAACTTATGTCATCTGTGTTCATTATAATATTTTATTTAAAGACTGCCTGATTTTCGACAAGAATCCGCAAGGGTAACACAGCGGATAGCTCTCAAGGTGTTATCCAAGTAAGTATTGAACATTATCAAAGCCAGAGGACGGATAAGAAATTTGCTGTCAGGCGCACTAGGTTCAGGGAGATGAGCATAGATGTATATATTGACCCGACGAAGATCAGATTAGCAACGAGCGGATGGCTCTCAAGGTGTTTTCAGGATAAGCATTAACATGGGATCAAAGCCAGAGAACGCCAAAGTAATCAGCTGCAAGGCACACGAGGATTTAGGAGG
>SDBV01004238.1_pt1 | contig 20766 bp, 5 predicted proteins | sample 2277081 | NCBI WGS metagenome assembly SDBV01 (sample SAMN10402039, study PRJNA504765) | marine sediment metagenome | isolation source: marine sediment core GS10_PC15, 223 cmbsf | place: Arctic Ocean: Southern Knipovich Ridge | collected 2010 | reverse complement strand
AAAGTCGTGGTTTTGATGTATCGCTGTTACGAAAGGCGTAGCGTCAATAAGATTGGATGTCATCATAGCCTTGTATACAAACCAGTTGTCCCAGCCGGGCCTGCCAATCGCAAAGGGCGGGAACTGATCGCATAATTCTTTGGTAAATGCAAAATAGTCGATCGCCCGCGGCATAAAAAGCTCGCCGCTGAGTTTTACTTTTTCTTTAAGGATCTGCTGATAGTTCGGGTCGTTAAAATCTATCGGATCATGCAAGTCAAGGTTCCACCTGCGACCTACCATTAGAAAGCTTGCAAATTTTTCCGAAGTCTTTACAACTGCCTGCGCAAAATCGTCCAACAGAATTATATCGCTGTTTACATAAGTTAAAATTTTGTTAGAAGCTAATATTCTGGCCCGCTGGAAAATGTCGCTAAGCAGCGGAGTGCCGAATTGATTCTTTTTAATTTCGGGGACATGCCTGACACCAAACTCGTCGGCAATTTCCTTTATGCCCTCCTCATCTCCAAAGAGAATTATCTCCGGGGACGGTTTAAAATTAATCCAGCTCTTTATCGCATTACGCTGGATAACACCGTCGTTGCCCTTAAACGCCTTAGGCGCACAAAAAAGTGTAACGGAACAACCCGCATTTACTTTCCCAAAACTTTCCGTGATTTGGGCGGGTTTGTGTACACTTCCTGACAAACCACCGCTACGCTGCACATTACCTTTGAATATGCCATAAGCCTTTGCCACGATACTCGATGCTTTCCTGCCATACTCACGGACCAACTCCTTAGCCTGTTGGCGGGCAATCGTTTCTCTGTTGTCATCTGGGCCGGGATGCAATTGGCCGGCCAGGTCCAGCAATACCCTCGCAAGATCGCCGGCGTCCTGCCTCTTGTAATAGTGCCCATACGGACAGTCCTGTTCAATATTTACCGCTAGATCGGATGCTATGACTGTCCTGCCAAGCACCCTGCAGTCTTCTATTACCGTACTCCAGCCTTCAAACAGTGATGGTTGAATGACCGCCATACTCCTTCGCATAAGTTGGATCTGGTCCTGCCTGTCGATCATCCCCAGAATATGTATCTGCTTTTCAATACCAAGTTCTTTTATCACCTTCTGTAACCTTGGAAAATACATCTTGTTCCTGAAATCATCCGTCGTACCCGTACATACCAGATTCGCCAGGATCCCCTTTTCTTTCAGCAAGCTTATCGCTTTAAAGACTGTGATATGGTCCTTATGCTCCCAAAACTGATTACAGCAAATAAGGAATCTGTCCGGCAGATCATATTTTCGCTGAACCAGCACGGGATCGATCGAATAATCTACATGCTCCGAAGACACATGGAAATGCATAACCTCAGTAACCGCTTTGGAGTTCGGAAAGCAGTTCATAAAATCTTTACGCGCATCTTCACTGCTTAAAATAACCATTTTGGACAAATCAGCTATCTGTCGATCTGCGCTTTCTCGATTTCTCAGTATCTCTTCCGGGAAGAACTCCGGAAGATGAATATACTGAAAATCAGGTATCCACGAAACCACCGGTTTGCCCTTGACATCCGGCCCTGTCTCCGGCATCATGACATCTATCACTTCAAAAATATCTTCCTGTTTTTGGCAATGCTTTAATTCAGACTTGATGATCGAAGAAACCCAATTCGGATTTTGTCCCCAATAAATAAAACCATCGACCAGATCAAAAACCTTACTGTACAAACCAAGGTCCGTCCTCCTGCCATCGCTTATAACGAGGTACACTTTCGGCCTTTCTTCTTTAGGCAAAGATGTCATAGCCGTTATCATATTTACGATATAGTTTACCCCGCCAAACCAGGTTTTTCCATAATTGGTGGGAATGCCAACTATTATATCGGATATTGTATCTTTATCTCGCACCAAAACCTCTTTAAACCATCCGACGTATTCTTCTATTCCCTCTTCCATCGAAACCGATGTGCTGAATCCAAGTTCTTCTATCCTTGAAACATCCGCCTGCCAGTTCTTCGGATAACCTTTCATCTGCTCACCGATAAACTTTATCTTATCTACAGGATATCCCATTAACTCTGCCGTTAGTCTTACAATTTCTTTGACGCTGATTTGTGTGCCCGAAGCGACATTTACGATATTGCCATTATCTTTTTCGATAATTATACCGATCAGATTTGCAAGGTCACGGACGTGTATGAAATCCCTTGTTTCGTCGCCGGTTCCGAAAAACTCTGCTTTACCATTGCTAAGTTTATTGCATACATCCCACAATAGCTGCTTTCGCAATCCGTTCCCATAACATGAAAAAATCCTTAATATCGTACTCTGCACTCCGTAAATTGTCCGGAACTCTTCGAGAATACTCTCACAACTTGCCTTGTGATAACCATACGGAGAGATCGGTCCCAATCTGCTATCCTCGCGGATCGGAAGTTTCTCCGGGTTCCCATAGACAGCCGCACTTGAAGGAAAAATTATCCTACAGTTGATACCTGTCTTGCGAATCGAATCCGCCAAATTAAATAATGCTACGGGTCCTGAGTTAAAATCAACTCCGGGATTCTCTACCGAATGCCGTACCGACGCAACGCCTGCACAATGAATACAATAGTCCGGCTGTACATCCCTGAGTACGCCTTCTAAATCTGCATTTGGCAATACCATCTGAACATACATATCCGCATTATCGTGGTAGCATACAGAATCTATGTCCAGCCCTACGACGACGTACTTGTTCTTCAAATACGCAGCCGTGTTGCTGCCTATAAATCCATTTATGCCGGTTATAAGTATTTTTTTTCGCTCTCTTGTCAACAGAGCCCTTTCCTGCAATTACAGGTGAATATATTTCTTTGCAAAAAACGAATACAGATCGTTTCCTGTCTGCCTGGCTTTTGCAGCCTCGGTATCAAATATTTTGCTGCTGTCATACGGCCTTGGGTATGTGTTTATGATCGTACCGCATGGATCATACGTCCGATCGATCGTCAAACCCGAATTCTCGTAGGCCTGTACATATTCGTTTAGATAATAACACCCCTCGTCCTTTGTAATATGATTAAATGGATGCGTCTGGAAAAAATGCTCCCGCTGCTGCTCGTTCCAGATGACATGGTCCCGCATCGAACATACGACACCGCCCGGACGCAGTATGCGGTGCACCTCCTTCAAAAATCCGGTCAGATCCCGGATATGATGTAACACCTCGCGAATCCACACCACATCAAAGCTCTGATCGCCAAAGGGAATATTTTTGCTATTTGCATCTGCCTGTTGTAGTTTAAAATTAACCCCATCGAGCCCGATCAATTTTTTGGCGGCCCCAAGCCCTGCAAGTTCACCCGATGAACTGTCAAAACCAATGACTTGATACCCGGCTCTGGCAAGAGAATAACTTGCAACGCCGTTACCGCAACCGAAGTCGAGCACCCTAACGTTTGCATCTGGTGCATGGCCCATCTCGGACAATATCCCTACTGCTTCTGCGAACTCCCCCGACGCATAAAATCTACGAGCATTTTCGGCAAAATCCGGTGTCTTGTAGCACAGATAGATCAGTTCCCTGAGCTTAGGATCGTCCCATCCCCATCTGTAAGCTACGTCATACGGATCTTGTGCCGACTGTTTTAGCCGGTTCTCAAAATCCAAATCCGTCTGCGTATCACTATCTGCCATGAGACATTTTTTCATTTTATTATTTCCAAATACAGCGATGGCATCCCACCAATTTCATTTTAATTTATTCCGTTATATAGATATTCCGTTACCGACAACGATCGGATTTACTTTCTTACCGCCTGAGGTGGCGTCAAGCATGCTTCTATATTCCTGTCGTGACGGAATACCGAACCGGCACCTTATCTCTTCTATCCTACAGACATCTTCGTTACCGAATACTTTCTCCCACAGTCCTGACTGAGGATTGTACATCTTTATGATTCTCGCTGGATTGCCGGCCACAACGCTGAATGCGGGAACATCCTTGAGAACTACACTGTTTGCTCCGACTACACTTCCTCTTCCGACATTTATATCACCGCAAACGACAGAATTAATCCCCAACCAACAGTTCTCCTCTACGATCAATCTTCCGCCGGTAGTACCCTGCTCGGTAATTGGTCTGGTTATATCGGCAAATACATGGTTAGCCTCTGAAACATATACATTCGGCGCCCACAGACCATGATTACCAATTTCCACATATCCATGAGCAGATATGGTTGCCCTGCGCCCAATTAATGTATTCTCCCCGATCCTGATCCGAACCTCACTGTCTCTATTGGCAATATTTATCCATGTATCGTCACCAATAGCACTTCCCTTACCTATCTCGGTATTGCTTATTCCTATTATCTGCACCGATTTACCAAAATGAACATCCGGATAAAACTTTTTGATAGAATTTTCTGATGATTCCTCTTGAGTTATTTTCTCATTCATCAAACCAGAATTAATATCTTTTGCTTCAGTTGGGATCGGAATATTGAAATTAACTTTTTGTTTTAGCTCAATATGCTTTCTAATGAGCCTGTCAAACTCGGCAACTCTGACGGTCATTGAATAATCTTTCAGACATCTTTCCTGGCCTTTTTTTGCAATTTCCTCTCGCTGTTGCCGATGGTCAAGATAATAGCGTATCTTGTCGACCAACTCCTTTTCATCTCTAAAGACCTCAATCTCTTTACCGATCTCAAAATAATCCTTAAGATTATCAAAATACTCCGTCAGCAAAAACGATCCACATCCTGTAGCTTCGAATATGCGCATATTCATTGTTTCATTTCGAGCCATATCTGTCGCAGATCCGCCGGTATCATTTTTTAATTCTATATCACCTCTTGCATCTATCGCGATGCGTCCGGAACGAAGCGATGAATACATATCGATCCCAAATCTTGGTCCTAAATTATATGCCTGGACATCCGGAGTTAGAACGTCCCTGCCGCAATTCAAGTAATAACCGCACGAAAACGGTCTATCCATCGATCGTGATGCCTTTGCAATTTCATTGAGATAAAAATTTCTTTTTTTATGTTGCGCCGTTGTCCAACTACCGCTAAACGCCACGTCATAAACAGGCTCTTCGAAAGGTATTTGAGACAGTATCCATTTCGGGAAACCTGGCACAAAATTTTCTACGAACCTGGCACCGAGATCGAGTGCTGTTTTTCTTATCCCAGCAAGCCCGCTAAGTATCACATCAAATTCTGACCAATCCGTTTTTTCAGGGATATTTGCTGCCCGCCACCCAACAACCAACTCCGGCTGCCATGATAACGTCCTGATGAAACTGCTGTCATACGTTACCGGATCAAGCAAATAGAGCACGTCAGGCTTTAGCATTTCTATTTGCATCCGCAGCACAGTTTTTTCCCAATCATTGCCCATTTCACACGAAATATTTTTTTCTTTTAGCCACTTTGACTGGGATACAATATCATTTGTTATCAGCAGACCGCTGTCATACCCATATTCGCTCATGTATTGCGCATTAATGTGTATCGCTCCAAAACCACTCATTATCAAAGCATTTATCGTTTCAATAAGTGACGCATTTTGTAAGCATTGGTTTCTTTTATAAAAGCTTTCCAGATAACTCTTATAAAATGGTGTTGCCTGCAAAAATTTCATTTATTTGGCCCTTAGAGCACCCATATTTCTATCTAATTATGCACATTCAGCGCGCAACGCGCACGTATACCTAAAATAAGAGCAATATTCATACCAAATGCTTAACATCCGATTTTTCATCCTAAAAGGCTGTTTTAGGGCAAAAAATCCTAGTGGTAATCAGTTCAGATTTGAAAAATCAGTGAAAACGTAAATTATTTATACGTGTTCTCAGTTCCCCTCAGAAGCGATATTTGTTACAAGCGTTACCCCGGCCTTTCTTTTTATTCCACCTTGACAACGGGCAGAGGTGCAACTCGCGATGTTGAAGTTATTTTTCTACGACCTTTCTTATTACCTGTCACAGTTTCTTTTAATATTGCGATCTCCTGAAGTATCGCAGTATCGTCGGGTCTTGCCTCGAGATATTTACTAAGCAGCTTGTCTGCATCTGACTGCGATCCCATCTGCATATAAAGACGATATATATTAAATACTGTCAGCCTATTGTGCGGATCCAGCTGGTATGCTTTCGCGAAACTCTTAAGAGCATGCGACATATCCGAATCCTGTTGATACGCAATCCCAAGATTGTTATGTGCAATAATATTTCCAGGTTCTATTTTCGTAATGCGATCGAATGCGTCGATAGAGCCTTTGATGTCACCTCTGTCAAAACAAGCGTTTCCTTTCTGGTTCTGTCTGACAACATTGCTTACAAGTTCACCGTCCACCAAGGCTATGCTTAGATGTGAGATCCATCTTATACTCTCATGGCCTCCCGCCATAGCAAGATTCTTCTTTGCCTCGGGCCCATTCCATACTTCGTCTTTTCCTCCAGACAAATGAGCATAGTCGTGCTCCTGATGTACAACTGTGACATCATCAGTTGCATCTACGACTGCAGCACCCTGCCTCAAAGCCTCGGCTACCAACCAATTGTCCCAGGCTGTACGTCCGATCGCAAAAGGCAGAATTGTCGGCCAAAGATCTTTTTTAAACACAAAATAATCGATGCCCGTAGGGCCATGCTGCTGCCCTTCCAATTTCACACGATCCAAAAGACGTCGGCTCCACTGGTTATCGTCAAAGTTGACATGCTCGGTTATACCGACATCCCAACGCTGACCTACCATCAGAAACTTCTCTGATTTATCTTCAACACTGCCGGCTGCGTCGATAAAATCGTTAAACAATATTATGTCCGCATTTACATAAGCGATAATATCATTAGATGCAGACTGCTGAGCCATGTTAAAAAGATGATCGATCTGGGGCGTTCCAAATTCGTTGCAGTTAACATCCGGTATATGTGTAAGGCCAAATTCTTCGGCAATTTCTTTTGTTCCTTTATCATTGCCGAACAAAATTATCTCAGGGCTGGGACTTAATTTCATCCAGCTTTTTATCGCATTCCTCTGAATAACGTTGGTATAGCCCTTGAATGCTTTGGGAATCGTAAAAATCGTCAAGCCTTTTTTCTTTTGTTCTATCGGTTCGGTCACTTGCTCTTGATTAAGATGCCTTCCGATGTCATCAAGCATTATATTTGTTCTCGGGTGCGGCATTTTCTGTTTTAACTCAAGCTCCAGCAACTGCATCGCAAGCTCAAACTCGCCCATCTTGGCCATGCATAGCCCCTGAGCATAAAGAATACTATATATATTCTGTGTAACGCCAACGGCTGCCCTAAAACACTCCAGCGACTTTAACGTTTGCCCTTTTGAATAAAGGTCTATGCCCTGCTGACACAAGTCCTGAGCCTGTTGACTGCCATTATTGACAACTTTGACATCCCCGACAGGGTTATAATTCATAATACCCGTTCGATAATTAAAGCTCGCAATGTCAAAGTGTTCGTCAATAGATTTTGCGTCGCGGCTGTTACACCTGAACATTGCTGCCTTATCACCATGTACGAATTCGAGTTCGACCTTATGACGATTGACCCATTCGAGCAGTGGTATGACCTCGCGGAAACCCATGAAGAAGCCGCCCTTCCAGTAGGGAGCGAAACAGCCTTCAAAAGACTGCAGCGAATCTACATGATAGGTAGTGACCTTATCGAAAAACTTTGTCACGCTTTGTGCGGTAATTTCATCCGGGCAGTACCACATGTCATCGACCATAACAATACTTCCATCCGGAAGCGATGGGACAGCATTGTTTAATACATGATCTATGATCGGGACGCCAACATGATCGTGGGCGTCGACATAGAATATAACCCTGTCCCCGGCGGACCAGAATTTCGTAAAATCTGTTTTTAAAATATCCTGTTCGACAAGTGTTACCCTTGAAAGATCGAGAGGAGCTATTTCCTTGCTCTTTTCAAGATGAACAAAACTAAGATCAACAGCGGTGATCTCCGCATCAGTTGCGGCAGCGATCCATGTACGCAATGACATCCCTGAAAGCGTCCCCAGTTCTACTATTTTTGTCGGTTTATATTCATCGACAATATTCGAAAGAATATTCAACGATCTTGCGCTTTGGTCACGAAAGTATAGCCTGTTCTCTTTTTCAGAAAACTTATCGATCCACAACTGGAATAATTCGGTCTTATCTCCGGATAATACGGTTTTATCATCCTGTGCCCCGATTGTGATATCCCCTGCAGCCGTGTCAGTTACTTCCCGAATTCCTGTCATATGCAAATGAACCTTATCAAGGAAATATCGCCCAATAGCATCGCTGGAGAAATACTTCCACGCCCTCTCCACAGCCGATTTTCGTAAATCATCGAATAACTTCGGATGGTTATAAAGATAATTAAGTTTTTCAATAAGGTCGCAGTCATCGGTATAAACCGCTTCCGGACAAAGTTCCGTGAAAGGATAATCACTTTCGTCGATTCCCGGCTTGGTCGTCATCATCATACAACCGCTTGCAAAAGACTCCCACGGACGCTTTGACTCCCACCATGTTCCTTTATTAACTCCCGGATAGATCAAAACTTTCGACCTGTTAAGAACTTCATAATATTCCTTACAAAAACCATAACGGAAATAACCCTGGATGACTTTGTCATTCACTTCTTTAGTATAAAGATCTTTTATCATTTCAGGCACGATCATCTCTCCCCTGACCTGTTCGTTAAAGATGTTACCAACTATGGATCCGTCCTTAACCGATACTTCAAGAAGTTTTTTCATATGATCACGATCTGCACCCGGACCGGGTATATGTACAAAATCAATATCCTTTTGGCTTGTCGATTTCCCCTGACAGAAAACTTTATACTCATCCTGTATCCCGAAAGGCAAATAATACGTCGATTTATCGCCGATTATCTTTTGAGATGTAAAAACCAGATCCGGCTTATAACCGTCCAACGGTTCAACCCATCTACATGGCGCATACTCGGCATCCTTTACATGCTGAGGCGGATCGATCTGATATTTTGTGCAATATAACCGATACTTTTGTTCCCAGTTATGATCTCCCTTATTATCATCACCGTCGATCAAAACTTTAAAATATGAATTTAGATCATATTTTTTGTAATAGCTCCACCTTGTTCCCCAGTGCAGGTTGCTTAATACGAAATCAAACTTCAGCCCCTCAGTTGAATCGATCACCTTATTGCAGAAGAATGAATTAATGTTGGGTTTTTTAAGTGTATAGATGCTGAATCCAAGATTGTTTAAGCCCTGGACAGCAGTCACCGTCGCAGCATCATAGGATTCCGAGCCAATAAACAAAACCGCTTTGGATGAAAACTTGTTTTCGATCTCGTGAGCGGACCTGAATATTTCTTCGAGTTTTTCCGGTTTCGAATTAATTTTGCTTCCTTGCGGCAACCCTCTCAAGAACGGATTCGCTTCATATTCCTGGAAATATACTTTGTGAGGTGACGTATACTTCATGGGCCTTTGGTGTATATCGTCGATCAAGGTCTCTTTAAATTTATTTTCTATAAATCCCCAATTTTCTTTATTTGGGTTAATGACCTGTCCGGTTTTAAACATCTTGTTGCACCATGGAATAAATTCCTTATGGTAATCGATCACAGGTTTTTCCTTATCTTTATCGTTAGTAACCATTACCACCCATCCCATATCGTGCTCTATATGGTATACTCTCATCGGACTTTGTAATATCGTCTGTCGCATGCCGGATACGCATGCCATCATTATCAACAATCCATCGATGTAGATCGAATACATTTCAAGTTCCGGATATCCCCTGAGCTGCTCCCACTTATTTTTACTCATCAGTGTAAAATCGCCACAGCCGTTTGTGTGCGGCCTTTGATCTTTACTGGTATATTCGAAATGATCCGAGCCGATCACTGAGATTGATTTTGTTTTATGAAGACCTACCACCCTGACAAGATTTTTGTCACAGAATTTCAATTGCTCATCGACACTTCCAAGCGTGGGGATTATCCTTGAAGCTACGTCGTATCTGTCTATCCGATAATAGTTATTCTCATCCAACTGTTTACTAGCTAAGAACTGTATCAATTCATTGGAGAACAGCACATCAATATTGGTTGCTAAAACGAATTTCCCCCTGGCTCGTCTAATCCCAACATTTTTTGCGATCATCTGGAACAATGGCAATTTGTCGGAATTACCAATTCTGTCATGCAGCTCCTTTGGAACTTCGATAAAGCGAACATCCAAAGGCCCGAGTTTATCCGGGAAGTCAAGAACTTCATAAAGCCGCTTTTTATTTCCCGGCGGGTTCCATTCGACAAAGATAAGCTCTGCATGAAGATCGTACCGTTTACACTGCTCTGCTAATCCGTTGACAAACATCTGCGTTCTGTGCAATGCATTGCCGCCATGGTCGTCATTTCGCGAAGTAACAATTATGCTTAAATATTTTTCTTTAACATTACCTGGCTGTTTCATTGCTTTTTGTTTATTGCTTCTTATAACCTGTTCTTTGAACTCAGTTCCATGATGACCCCAGTTCTGACCGTTAAAAATGATAGGCTTTTTTTCCGCAGTCATTTTCTTTGTATAAACTTCACGCTGCTGATTAGTCATCCTTTCAACATTACCCTGCTCCAGTCTGTTCCACAAGGTTCCGGCTTTATTACTTTCCGGTGTCCACCCGGCCCCATGCTCGATATGATATATCCTCATGCTGTCAGGCAGAGTTTCTTCGGTTGCACCGCCAAAATTGGCCATATATTCAAATATCGAATCAAGTAAAAATGAATACATGTCAAGTTCGGGATACCCTCTTAGATCGGACCAGTGGTCACGGTGCATTAGTTGAAAATCTCCGCAGGCATTAGTATTCAGCTTGGCCCACTCGTATTCTTTGCCTGGAGACATCACAGCATGATAGTCTCCTGTGACCAGATTCTTTGTACCATACATACTGTTGACTCGGATAATGTTAGCTTCACAAAAAGCCAACTGCTCATCGAGCGATCCGTCATCAGGAACTTTATTATCAACATCAAGACGGTTTACTCGGTACATCCTTCCCTTTTTCATCGAATCAGAAGCAAAAAACTTGAACAATTCATTTGAAAACAGAATGTCGATATTCGTAGACAGTACAAACTGCCCTTTTGCCCGACGTATGCCAACATTTTTTGCCATCATCTGATAAAGAGGCAGCGATGCGGCGTGTTTATATTGATTATGGGTTTCGGAAGGGACGGTTATGACCCTTGCATTACAATAATTATTATCAGCCGGCCACGATAGAACATCAGCCAAACCCGGTCTGTCAGCCGGTGGATTCCATTCGACGAGGACTAATTCCGCATTTACACGATGCCTTTTGCACTGAGCAAACAATGCGTTAACAAATATTTGTGTTCTGCGCAGTGTATCGCCGCCGTGATCGTCATTACGGGAAGTTGCTACAACAGTTAAATATTTCTCATTCTTTTTAGCTGTCCAGTCCATTGCATCGATCTTGTTTGCTCTTATAAAATCGTTAACAAATGTATGCAGTTGATTCATTTTTTCAAATTTCCCGATCTCTTTGCAAACCTGCCCGGTAACGCAATAATCGATCGGACCGACATATTTTAATCCCTGTAAAGAGCAATTTTCCAGCAAGGTCTTTTGGGGATGTTCTATACCAAAATAACCCTTCGTTTTGGCAACAACACACAGGTCCAGCGATATCCCACAGAAATAGATATGACTGAACTGAGAATAGTCCACCTCGTCGTTCAATGTATAATCGAATCTGATATGGTCGAGTTCGGTGTTTCTTGTCCCAAAGTACAGCGCTTCCTGTGTTTTGATATTGTTGTCATTACAATACTCAAGTACAGAGCAAAGATTGCCCATATTTTTTTCATAATACTCTCGCCACCCCTGAAGTGCTGCGGCGTTCTCACTCAATATCTTGTCATGCATATCGACAACTATAACCAATGCGTCTTTTTCTATTTCAGTTAAAGCATGCCTGGCATTTCCCAATGTTTTTTCAACGAAATCCTGATCGGCATAACCCCAATTCTCATCGTTATTTGTTATCGGCTGACCTTCGTCTATCATTCTTTGACACCATGGCTCGTAATCTTTTCCGCAATTCAGACTCGGACGCTCCTTTACGGTTTCTGAAATAACTTTCCAACCGGTCTCATGTTCGATATGATATATTCTCATTGGCTCAGGCAGGATCACCTGGGGCATTTTGGCAACACGCGACATGTGCAGTAAAAGTCCGTCGATATGAAATGACCACAGCGGTAATTCGGGATAAGCTCTAAATGAAAACCATTTTTCTTTTGCCATTAATGTAAAATCACCGCAGGCATTGTCATGAATTTTTGTGTCACCAGGATCATAGATAAAATGATCCGTCTGCATATCTGAAATCTTTTCGGTTCTGTACAATCCCTGAACGCGTACAAGGCTGTTTTTACAAAATTCCAACTGCCCGGAAATATCGATATCTGTTGGAATTGTCTTGTTGTAGGTGTCATGCCTGTCAATTCTATAGCAGGAGTTTTCGTCAAGCTGTTCACTTGCCAAATACTGTATTAGCTCGTCATTGAATAAAACGTCAATATTGGTAGCCACTACGAATTTTCCTTTTGCCCGGCGAATACCGACATTCTTTGCTGTCATCTGGAACAGCGGAAACTTGTCCGAATTGCCAATACTGTAATGAATTTCCGGAGGTACCTCGATGAACCGAACTGTCAAAGGACCCAAGTCATCGGGCAGATCAAGAACTTCATAAAGCCTTTTCCTGTCCGCAGGAGGGTTCCACTCGACAAATATAAGCTCTGCATCAAGCCCAAATCGCTTGCACTGCTGTGCAAAACCTTTGGCAAACACCTGTGTTCTGTGCAGAGTATTGCCGCCATGGTCATCATTACGAGAAGTCACAACAACACTTAAATACTTCTGATCAGCTTCATGTGGTTCGTTTGTATCGGCGGGTAAGGCTTGTACTTCGTCTTCCCGATGTCTGTTTAAATATCCATTAATATCTACAAATAATTTTTGAGCCTTAGGATGGGGGTGTGCACTGTTTATTTCAAATTGCAGTCCCTTCAATGCCATATCATATTGTCTCATCCTCGCCTGGCATACTGCCATTGCGTATGATACATACCTAATATTTTTCGATAAAGACATAGCTTGCTCTAAGCATTTCAGGGAATCTTGTATTTGATTTATGTCGAAGAACTTTACACTCTGCTGACATAATGCTTTTGCCTGCTGACTTGCCGGGCCGCTATCGAAAACTGTAACCTGGTTCAACGGATTATAATGAAAATTCCCCGTCATTTTGTTAAATGCATCTATGCTAAAATCAACTGCAGGATCCTTTGTTATATCCTGACCGCAGTGGAACATAACCGTCTTGCCTTTAGGGTCGAACTTAAGTTCGATCCTGTTTCGATTCACCCACTCCATCAGCGGTACAACCTCTTTGAAGCCTACGAACGCCCCTCCCTGCCAGTAAGGTGCATGATATGCCTCTAATATTTGTAAGGGGTCAACTTCCTCGGATGTGATCCGCTCAAACACCTTAGCATTTTTATTTCCTGCTATCGTTTCACTGCTGTACCATAGATCGTCGACTACCACAATACTTCCAACTGGAAGCAATTTAACGACATTTTCCAAAACATAATTCATAATAGGCACATCGTCAAGGTCATGCGCATCGACAAAGAACAGCACCTTGTCATTTGCATCCCACAATGGTGCAAAATCTACCTGTAAAATATCGCCTTCAATTAATTTTACTCTCGAAAGATCAAGCGGGATCGATTCCTTGCTCTTATGCAATTGGTCGAAACTCAGATCAACTGCTACGATTTCGGCATCTGTAGTTGCCGATATCCATCCTCTTAAGGACATTCCGGACGATGTTCCAAGCTCGATTATCTTAGTTGGATCGTGTTTACGAACAAGCTCCGTTAGAAAAGTAAAAGACCGAACGGTCTGATCGCGATAATAAATTCGCTTTTTCGTCATCGACATAGTATCTATCCATGACTGGAACATTTGCTGCTTACTTCCCGCTGTACAGCCGTGCAACTCTGGTGGTGCCATCTCCGGCAACTTCACAACATCGTTCATGGACTTAGGCACCGGTTCTTTGTCAACTGATTCGGAAGCGGCACCAAGAGACTGTTTTGATAGATCGGAGGTTTTATATGAAGGCGCCTGCAAAGAAGAGTCTGATTCTGAGACTTTAGTAAGATCGAACCAGTTAAAATTTGTTGATACCTCGCCAAAATTTGTACTCCAGTTAAGACGGAAATCAGGCCCGAGCAATGCCTTGATCTTTTCATCGTCATACCACTCTGCCCATGGTGTTCTGTCACCATCGGTTTTTCTTCCAAATTCAGCAAAATCCTTTGCTCCGCAATCAATATATCTCTCCTTCGGATATGTCAGCATAAACATCCTGCCATTAACCTTCAGATAACGCATCATCGCCTTGACCTGACGTTTCATATGTCTAAATGGTGTATGATGCAAAGATCCCATAGCAACGAATACGTCGAATTTCCGCTTAAAGTGAAATTCAAAAAGATCGTCGATATAATAATAGTCTGCATCGACACCCTTAAGGTCACATATCCGTTTTAGTAATTTCAAATTATCTTCGATAATATCGACAAAAGTAATGTGCGCACCTCGTTTGGAAAGATATATACCGTCAAAACCCATACCCGGACCAACATCGGCTATTTCCAAACCGGAAAAATCACCCGAATATTTTGACCACTGTCTCATCGTCGGGTCATTTACCTGAGTTCTGCATTGCTCCCAGTGTTCCATTAAACGATCATCTGACCATTCGAGCATATCTGTACTGTAACTCCGTCCTAATTGAGTAGATGGAACTTCTCGCCACTTATCACGCAATCCGCCCAAAAAAGATTCGAATTCTTTATCGGGTACATCACTGTCTTCAGCATTATATTTTTCATTCGCTAACGATTGACTGTTATAGACTAACAATTCATGACTGCCCGTCGTTGGTCCGTCTTGGATAAGTGTACCCTGTTCTGCTAAAAGCATTTTCTTTTTACACAAACCATCGAGCGTGTCGTCAGGAGTGCTCGAAAACTTTGTATTGCAAAGCATCATATCCAGCATATATTGTTCAACCGAACGTCCGCTTAGGATATCATCGACTTGATCGGGCAATTCGATAGGGATCCATCTTAACAGCATCGGTGAAGCATATTTATAAACCCAAACATCCGCCTTTTTATGAGATAATTTTAATTCTTCTCGACCGGAATTAAACCATTTATATTCTTTTGTATCGCAGGGCAGCGTTAATAGTTTTCTTTTCACAGGCGTTTCCACAAGGGCGATACCGCTGTATTCTTTGGCATGAATACGCCTGATCAGCTCGAAAAATTCGAGCATCATACCTGTTGATGCATCTGCATAATGATAATTCATATACGCATCTATCTGGTAGATCGGCATATGTGCTTTTGTAGTATCGCAAAACAGCGTCGTAACATGACTAAGTCCCCTGACTTCCTTAACTGCATAACTACAGAGAGCCGCAGGAATACCGAACAAGCGAAGAGTTGAGGCATAAAATCTAGAAATTGCTCCACACCATACACCCCCCTTTTCGTTTGTGATCGCATTAAATATAGAAACAGGGTCTTCATAACTAAGCATTAGCTTCTCAACAGACAGACTGGCAAATCTTGAAACCCACTCTCTAAGGATTATGGCTGCATCTATGATCTTTTTCTGAGAGAGATATTTTTCCAGTTGTGGATTTTCAGAAAGAATATATTTGGTAAGTGATTCCGTACTCGTACAATTTTCATCACTTGAACTATTTGAAACAACTTGAGGTTTACACGGTAAAGCATGCCTGGCATTTTCTAATGTTTTTTCAACGAAATCCTGATCGGCATAACCCAAATTCTCATCGTTATTTATTAGCGGCTGTACTTCGTCTTTCTTATCTCTGTTTAAATATCCATTAATATCGGCAAATATTTTTTGAGCATTAGGATGAGGGTGTGCGCTGTTTATTTCAAATTGCAGTCCCTTCAATGCTATATCAAATTGTCCCAGCCTCGCCTGGCATACTGCCATTGCGTATGATATATGCCTGATATTTTTCGATAAAGACATAGCTTGCTCTAAGCATTTCAGGGAATTACGTGCTTTATGTATGTCGAAGAACTTTACACTCTGCTCACATAACGCTTTTGCCTGCAAACTCGCCGAACCGCTATCAAGAACTCTAACTTGGTTCAAGGGATTATAATGAAATTCCCCCGTCATTTTGCTGAATACATCTATGTTGAAATTATTAGTGGAATCGTTTGCCGTATTCTTATTGCATTCGAAGGCAACTGCCTTTCCTTTACGTTCAAAATGAAGGTGAACCCTATTTCTATTCACCCACTCCATCAGCGGTACAACCTCCTTGAATCCTACAAATGCTCCACCCTCCCAATAAGGCGCATAATGTCCTTTAAACGCCCGCAATGGATCAGTTTCGTCAGATGTGATCCACTGAGATACTTCCTGAACATTACCATCCGTAATCGTTTCGCTGCTATACCACAAGTCGTCAACAACAATGAGGCTTCCCTTTGGAAGCGAGTTTGCCACATTTTCCAAGACATAATTCATGATCGGGGCATCTTCAAGATCATGAGCATCTACAAAAAACAGCACCCTGTCATTGGCATCCCATAATGAAGCAAAATTTGTCTGTAAAATATTACCTTCGATTAATTTTACCCTCGCTAAGTCCAGAGGAATAATATCTTTACTGTCATGCAAGCTGTTGAAATTCCGATCGACTGCTGCGATATCGGTATTTGTAGTTGCCGATATCCATCCTCTTAAGGACATTCCGGCGCCTGTTCCAAGCTCTATTATCTTGGTTGGATCGTATTTACGAACAAGCTCCGTTAGAAAAGTTAAAGATTGGACAGTCTGATCACGATAGTAGATTCGCTCTTTAGTCATCGACACAGTATCTATCCATGACTGGAACATTTGCTGCTTACTTCCTGATGTCCGGTTCATTGTGTTGACCTTATTTGCACCTAAGAACTTATCATCATTATCTAACTGCTGTAAAAGATTAATGGCTTCCTGGTTGCCAGGTTGTATTTTAAGCTCGGCTTCAGCAGCATCTCTTGCCTGATCAAGTCTTCCAAGAGCTTCAAGAACAACGGCACAAGATTGATTAACCCCGGCAAAGCACAACCCGGATTTCAATGGCAGTTCCACATACTCCAAAGCCTTTTCAAGTTCGACTTTCTGATAGAACATGGTGCCGATTTTAAATAATTTCCTGGCTACCATTTCTAATGTTTTTTTATCAGGTTCATACTTAAGAGCCTCTAAATAATATTCTTTAGCGTATGCAAGTGCTTGTTCTGTTGTATCGTACCCTTTATTGTAATTGCCAATAAGTGAACTTGATGCCCAGAAATATAAACCGGAATAGGCTCGAAAACGTAAAGACTTTATCCAGTCAGGAGTCGTCGGATCGTTAAAAACGCTGTCCATGATTCTCTTTTTTGACTGAACATGCAAAAGATAGGTTTTGGACTGGCAAGAACTAGAATTCGCATGGTTACTGGACTTCATTACGATTTCCTCAGATTGCATTATTTGGAATTTCATGCCAAGTTTAACCCAAATCTCATAGTCTATATTATTTTCCGGAGGATATGATAACTGAATCTGCCTAAAATACGAAGTTTTGAAAAATGCACACAAAAACGGGGGTACTATTTCAACACAAATAAGTTTCGTCATATCGAAATCATGACCACCCCTGACTGACTTGATATTTCCTTCAATATCAGTTTTATAACAATCACCATATACAGCCGCTAAATCAGGATTATTCTGAAGATTCTTTACACCCCATGACACAGCATGAGGCAGCATCTCCTCGTCAGCTAAACACGATCCAAAAAAATCTCCGTTGATTCGAGAAAGCACACGTGAAAAAGCTTCTGCACCATTGGAATCCGGCTCAGATACAAGCTTTACTTTATCACCATATTCCTGAAGTATCTCAAGGGTTCCGTCTGTCGAAGCACCATCCTGTACGATTATTTCTATATTCGGATAATCCTGCGCAAGGATGCTGTCTATTGCACGCTTAATCGACTCGATGCCATTTTTAACAACACACACTATCGAAACAAGTGGGTATTGATTGGGGGACATACTTGACATTATTTTTAACTCCCATTAGATCAGCAGTTTTTTATCCTCAAAAAATCCCCTCGCATTCTTCAGTCTTTGGGGCGTTCCAATATCTATCAGTTCTTGATTTGATATGTAACCAAAGCAATCTGCAGTTATTAACTTTGGAAATATATCATATTCAAGAGAGCATTTTTGCCCGTGTTTGATTTCAGAAAGTACGTCTTTTTGGAATAGATAAATGCCTGCATTGATATGCACATTTCCATCTCCTGCGATCTTTTCCTGAAAATCTGTAATATGTCCTGATTCATCCATACGGACAGTCCCTGCGTCATTTGCTGCTTCTGACTCGACCAGAACCATGGTCATCAAGGCCTGCCTTTGAAAATGAAAATTCAAAAACATTCGAATATCAACAGGGCAAAATGAATCACCATTTATAACCATGAACGTTTGACTCTTGATTAAAGCCTCTGCATTTTTCACCGCTCCTGCTGTTCCCAGAGGCTCATTTTCTTGCGAGATCACTATCTCAAGATCGTCATCTTTTTGTGCATAATAATTGCTAATACATTCGGACAGATGACCCGTACATAATATAAAACGCCTAAAACCAGCATCTCTATAATATCCTATCAGAATGTCCAAAAATGGGCTTTCATTAATCTGCGCCATTGGCTTTGGACGATCGCTTACAACTGTCTGTAAGCGGCTGCCCTTTCCGCCGCAAAGTATAACTACATCTATTTCAGATGGCTTCATCTAAGATTTTATCCTTTGCTTCATATAAGATTATCTGGCTCCCAAGGCTTTCAAAACCAAAAGGCACATGCAAGGCCTTATCCAGTTTTTCTTTAACAACTTTTTGTTTTTCGGGCGGAACAAACAATAACAAAAATCCTCCGCCACCGGCACCGCACAGCTTGCCCCCTATTGCTCCGGCATCGCGGGCAACGCGATACATGTCATCTACCCATCCTGTTGAAATGCTGTCTGTCAAACTGCTTTTTATCATCCATGACTCATGAAGCAGTTTTCCGAAATCTGCAATATTCTCTTTGCTACCGTTTAAAATGTTGATCGCTTCATCGACCATCTCATGCATTGCCTGCAATTCCTTGCCCTTGGAAGAAATGCTTTCGATCTGCTTAGCCGCTACATCCGAAGCCGTCCTGCTTATTCCTGTAAAAAAGAACATCAGATGATCCTGTAATAGCTGAATTTTTTCATCACCTATGGTGACCGGCTGAACAAGAAAATTCTGTTTGCCGTTAAAATCGATCCTGTTCAGTCCTCCAAATGCCGTTGCGACCTGGTCCTGAGAACCGACATTTTCTTTTATCCAGTTTTGCTCTACTTCAATCGCATTACCAGCCAGCTCCCTTTTAGTAAACATCTTCCCTTCAAGGGCAGCAAGTGTATTAAGAAAACCGACTGTAAACGCTGAGCTTGAACCCACCCCGGAACGGGCAGGTATATCGCTTGTGTGAACCATTTCTATTCCATTTTCAACACCCATAAACTTAAGACATTCTCTAACGGAAGGATGCTGTATTTCAGACACATCGTAAATAGATTCGGTCAACCTATACCTAATGAGATATTTGTGTTTAAAAAACGGCGGTAGATAGCGACAACTGACATAACAATATTTATTTATGGTTGTATTAAGCACGGCCCCGCCATTTTCCCTGTACCACGGCGGGTAGTCCGTACCTCCCCCAAAAAATGATATCCGAAACGGTGTTCTGCTAATAATCATCCTTCAAGTCCTAAATTAGAGCGCATTACATGCCTGTACTGTCACTTACATATCCTTAGTGCAAATGCCGTACCTGAAGCAAAAACCGCTGTTTTTACATGATTTAGGTCATTTTTCATGCCGTCGCTGTATGATTATTGAACATTTTAATGTCAACTCTTCGATCTTCAGCCGGGGGCGATTTTGATAGGAATATTCAATTTTGCTTGCTTTGTTTTTTGGCCTCCTTTCAGTGTCGTTTTGTGTTCGTTTTTGTTCGTTTTTGTGTTTTTTTGTTCATAATTGTGTTTTTTTGTTCGTTTTTGCGTTTTTTGGTCATCGTTTTTAGCTTAAAAACGCTGTTTTCCTTATTTTTTGGCCCAAAAATAGGGGCAGTTTTCAAAAACACGTTTTTTTCTATTTTCAAAGATCCAAACTGTAACATTTCTGTACCGTTTTTGCGCCATTCTGGCGGGTACTTGCAACGTAAGTCGCTATGACTTGATCTTCTGATCTGAAACTTGGCTTGCTTGCCTGACGTGACCTGCTGGTCGATGCTAAGGGGTAAAATGCCTGACTTATCTTAAGTCACACCCTTTAGGGTGATAACCTCTCTATCCGTTTGCTTGTATTGTAAATACATTGCTGCGTTTTCTAACGCTGTTACCTGCGACGTCTGCCGCTGTGATTATATTATACACTATATATGTAACAAGTCAAGTAAGTTTTGTACTTTTTTAACAAAAATTACAAAGTCGTTAGTCGTTGGTCTAAAGTTTGCAAACAATTAGATGGCTTTTGCCC
>SDBV01004237.1_pt1 | contig 20766 bp, 20 predicted proteins | sample 2277081 | NCBI WGS metagenome assembly SDBV01 (sample SAMN10402039, study PRJNA504765) | marine sediment metagenome | isolation source: marine sediment core GS10_PC15, 223 cmbsf | place: Arctic Ocean: Southern Knipovich Ridge | collected 2010 | reverse complement strand
GGTGAAATTTGCGCCCTCGCCAGCACCGAATATGATGCCAGGGCGTAAGATAGAAAGGTTTTTTTCTGGATTGGTAGCCTGCCAGGTCTTATGAACCTCCTCGGCGGCGAGCTTGGATATGCCGTAGGGATTATCGGGCATCGGCAGGGTATCTTCCCGTTTTTCCTCTTCGGAAGCCCCGTAGACCGCTATCGTGCTGGTGAAGACTATGGTCTTGCAGACGATCTCATCGGCAAAAGCGCAGACGTTCTCCGCCCCCCGGATATTGGTCTCGAAGTAGTCCCGGTCGGGAAAGCCGGGGATGCGGCACAGCGCAGCCAGGTTGAAGATATGGACCTGGCGACCCTCACCGATAATCTCCCGGAAGGGCTGATGGTCGATGGGCTGGCGTACGTCGGTCCGGATGTAGGTGACTTTGTTAGCGTCTTGATTGGGTGGAACCAGATCAGCCACGACCAACCGGTCGTAGTAGTGGCCATCCAGCAGATAGGCCGTGAGGTGCCTGCCCACAAAACCGGAGCCGCCGAAAACGATCGCTGTTTTGCTATCAGGCTCACACACGTAACGATCTTATCACCTTGGCGAACAGTGAAGCGAGAGTTTTCACCATCATGTATAGCTCTTTTTTATGTCAGATCGGAACGCCGCCCATGACTGCTCCACAAAAGTGGAAAATTCCTTTCGGAAACGCTCTGGGGCGAACCGCATGGCGTTAGCCCGACAGTCGGCAGGCTTGATGCGGTGGCCTTCACGTTCAAACAAGGCCACTGCCTCAGTAAGGGGCGGAACCGTCTGTTCATGGAAAAAACCCCCCGTTGGCCGAGGTTGATCCAACCGCCGAACCGTCTCAACGGCGCCACCCTTGCCATAGGCGATTACCGGTGTGCCGCAAGCCTGAGCCTCAACCGGTATAATGCCAAAGTCTTCTTCAGCCGCAAAAATAAAGGCCCTGGCACGCTGCATTCAGCCCGGATTTTTCCGGCACTATAGCGCTATCCTTGACCACTCTCGTCAATTATCCTCCAATTGATTGGCACGCCTCTAGGTTCAATGTCCTTTCCATAATTGCTTGGCAAAATGATAGACAAATAATGGATTCAGAACCAGGTATCTACGCCACAGCCGGCGTGGTTCCTGCAGAAGGCGATAAAACCATTCGAAACCCATATCCTGCATGAACCTCGGCGCTTGCTGGACTGTCCCAGCATGAAAGTCAAACGCTGCACCAACGGCCACCATGGGGGCTTGAATGCTTCCCAAATGCTGGGCTACCCACTTTTCCTGCCGTGGGCATCCCCTCCCCACAAAGACAATTTGTGCTCCCGACGCATTGATGGCTTGCACATCCCTCACATCTTCCTCGGGCGTGGCATCACGGAATCGATCCGCCTGCATTCCTGCGATCTTCAGCTGAGGGTATTTCATGAGCAGGTTTTCACTCAGCTTCTCCAGCACCTCTTGGCGGCTGCCGAACAGAAAAATAGATAAGCCTTCCTTTGCCGCGCGTTCGCAAACCCGAAGCATAAGACTGGGACCATAAACCCGATCCTTGAGTTCCTTAGCCCCGAGCAAATTAAGCGCCCAACGAACAGGCTGACCATCAGGGGTAACAATATGCAAGCGGTTGACGATTTCTGCGAAACTGGTATCTCGAAACCCCTCCATCACGCCGTGGACAGCTAGAGCCGAGATGCCAAAACTCCTCTTCCCTCTGCCAGCAGAGATGACTGCTTCGACTACAGTATAGTAATCGACACGGCTTACCCCAACACCAAGAATGACAAGCTTCTCGGGGAGGGCTATTTCTCCTGCAACCATCTATCCCGATTCATCGTAAAGATTTCTTCCAGAATGTCAGTAAGATCGCGGGTGTAGTTCCAGTTGGGGTAGTGGTCTTTGAATTTCTTAATGCTGCTGATATACCAAATGTGATCACCATTACGAGCTTTATCTGAATAGCCCACATTCATTTTATTACCAGTGACCTTCTCACATAATTCCACTGCTTCCTTCATGGAACAATTACTATAGCGCGAGCCCCCCGCGTTGTAGACCTCCCCGGCTCGTGGATTCTTAATATACTCGGCAAACATGCTCACTAGGTCATAGCTGTGAATATTATCCCTGACCTGCTTCCCCTTATAGCCGAAAATCGTATAGGTGTCGCCGGTGACGGCGCACTTCATCAGGAAGGATAAGAAGCCGTGTAGTATGGTCCCTGAATGATTGGGCCCCGTGAGGCACCCCCCCCGGAAGCTCCCGGTTGGCATATTGAAGTAGCGGCCGTATTCCTGGACCAGTATATCGGCGGCCACCTTCGAGGCGCCAAACAGGCTGTGCTTGGACTGGTCGATGCTCATGCCTTCGTCGATGCCGTCGTAGTAGGGGTGGTCTTCTTCCACTTCCCAGCGTTTCTCTAATTCGATCATGGGCAACCGGTTGGGAGTATCGCCATAGACCTTGTTGGTGGATGTGAATACGAAGGGCACTTCCGGGCAGTGCTGCCGGGCGAGTTCCAGCAGGTTCAGGGTTCCGTTGGCATTGATGGTGAAATCGGTATGGGGCTCCTTGGCAGCCCAGTCATGGGAGGGTTGGGCCGCCGAATGGATTATAGCCTTCAGTTCTTTGGCGTGGGCCTTGAAGATCTCTTCCAGCGTGGCCTGGTCTCGGATATCCGCATCATAATGAATGTACGTGGAGTCCAGTTCCCGAGACAGTCGTTGCAGATTCCACCGGGTGGAAGCGTCCTGGCCGAAGAATTTGGCCCGCATGTCGTTGTCTATGCCAACTATCTCATAGCCTCTGTCTGCGAAGTACAAAGCGGCCTCTGAGCCAATTAACCCCGCGCTTCCAGTAATCAAGATCTTCATTTATCCGCTATAGTTTCGTTATATCCAAGTAATAAAAACAAGGTTTATCAAAATTCGTTGCTGGTAACAACGCACCCCTGCATCTTTGTTGCAATGTCCACCTACACTCGTTCGGAGCGACATGCTCGTATTCGTTTTCCCTTGCCAACCCTAAGGGGTACAGGCTCATAATGGTTTAATCGATATCTCTAGGATCAGACTGCAAGGCGACGATCTACAAGCTCTTTCACCCGAATCCCATATGCATTCAAGTTAAATCGGTGTCTTACCAGTTCCCTATTCCTTTGCCCCATTTCATTTCCTAGAATTGGATTTTCTACGAGTTTTGAAATGGCTTCGGCTAATCTGGTGATATCTCCTGATTGGACAAAAAGGATGTTTTGATCATCAAAGACCTCTGCCAGCGCCCCGACTGGCGTGGTCACCACTAATAGCTGTCTGATAAATCTCCATCAACATCTGGTAGTTCTTCTCGGCGGTATACTTAGATTCATACTCCTGCCGGGCTTCCCGGCCCATCCTCTCCATCTCGGCCGGATGGTTCCAAGCCCATTTCACCTTGGCTGCCAGCTCCTCGGCGTTGCCCGGCTGGAAATGCAAGCCTGTACGCCCGTCATCTACAATCTCGCTCATGGCCCCCAAGTTAGATGCGATCACCGGTACGCCGCAGGCGAAGGCTTCGATGGCTACTAATCCAAAAGTTTCGTAGTAACCCTCTGAAGGCCAAACTAAAAACCGGGCTCCCTTCATTAAAGTCCATAACTGCTTTCTAGATAAACGACCGACAATATTAACCGAGTCCAGATTATTTTTACTGACAACAGCGTTGACTTCTGTTAGCAAACGTCCATCTCCTCTTATCTTCAGGGGAATACCTTTTAAATGCTGCCAAGCATTCAGCAATGTACGTACCCCCTTCTCCGGATCTAGACGATTAATAAAGAGAGCATAAGTATCAGAGTCGGTCCCCCGAAAGCCGGGGTCAGGGTCTATAAAGTGCGGCTTTACAATAATTTTCTCTACCGGAATACCTCCTTCAATGAATTTTCGCCGGTAGAACTCCGTGAACACAACGTAAATGTCCACCTGCCTCTGCCACGTGTTAAGCCAGCGATGCAAAGTAAGCATGGCGGCCACGCCAGCAGTCTGTGTGCGGCTTCCTCGATAGCAGGCATGCAGTATCCCAGGCCAGGGGGGGGTCTTTCCCATGCAATCTTCACAAACATGCCCATCCCGGCAAAAAGTTGCTGCTGGGCAAATCAGCCGAGGGTTATGTAGGGATTGGACCACGGGAACATCAGCCTTCTGGCATGCATAGAAGACCGAAGGCGATATGAGTGGAAAGGTGTTATGAAAGTGAACGGCATCGGGTTGGCGAGCTCTCAAGGTACGCTCGAGCTTGGCTGCGGATGAACGGGACCAGATAGTATTCAGAGCCAAAGTAGCGCGGTTCATCCCATCGATGCGACGGTTGTGATCTGTAAGTTCAACCACAACATGTCCCCGGCTACGCAACAGGGCTGCCTCAGCAGTAAAGACCACGTCTTCACCGCCTGGCTGCTGGTAATAGTTGTGAACCAACAGGACTTTCATTTCAATTCAACTTACTTTTTAATAAGCCAGCCGGTAGACATCATCCAACGAAGAGCGCAGCAGGTGAGCGGTCATGATCTCCGGCCCGGAGTAGGGCGGCGGTATCGGGCTGACGACGAGGATTTTTTTCATCGCCCTACTCTGATTCCCCCAACCTCATATACATACCTGTCACAATTCCTATACTCAACCAAAAGAAAAAGGCAATGGGCCGCAGCATAAGCAGCTCGGCCACTGTCGCATTTGATATAGCTACACCTGTGACAATGGCCATCAGGCTCAATGCAATTTTGTACCAATAGCGCTCATACATAGGGGAACGCTTAAGAACTTGTAGACCAGTTCTCCAAAAAAAGAAGAGTATTAACTCGAAAAGCACAAGGCCCACAAGCCCCAGCTCATAGATGATTTGCAGGATCCCATTATGGGGTGCCAGCATCGTACCACCAAACTTGATATTAGTTGCCCAGGCAGTACCCAAGCCATGGCCGAATACGGTGATATAATTAGGTACGTTCAGAGCATCAGTCCAAGCATTCACCCGGGCGCTAAAAGTTCCCGTGTTCAAAGCAGCTTGCAGCATAACTGAGTTAAACTCAAAGGTAAACCTATAAATGATTTCAGCACTGTACATTGTGATAAGAGGCGCAAACATAATAGCCACAATGGGCAACCACTTAGTGAACATGCCTCTACGCCTTGTGATCACTAGCCAAAGTAGAGCTAGACATCCTCCCAGCAACGCAACCCATGCCGATCTCGATATGGTCAGCGTTAGGGTTACCAAGAATAAAAGCATAGTGATCAGGCCATACCTCTTTACCCCCATTGACCTTAAGGCAATCAAACCGAATATGGAGAAAACAATATAGAACCCTAGCTGTTCATGGCTATCCAAAACAGAAAAGACCCTCATCATCCCTAGGCGCATTAAGATATCGTCACCTAACGCGGTTAACCCGCTCGCTTGCCATGCCTGTTCAAAATTGGCCATGCCATACACTCGCTGGTAAATACCGTATATAGAAGCAACTAGCGCTAAGACGATCATAAGCCTGAAGAGGCGCAGCATATCTTGACGGCTAGTGCACAAGAATTTGCCAATGAAATATGCCCCAATGTAGATGCCTGATAGTTTGAAGCCAGTTAGGCCAAGGGCGAGAGAGCCACTGGTGAAAATGGAGAGCATTGACCATGCGGCATACCCAAACACTACATAGTCCAATGGCATACTTAATAGCGGTTGCCCACGCTTCTGGATTGTCAATAGAACGTAGGCCAATGTGGCCATGAGAACGAGATCCGGTAGCGCTATCATTAAGAAATATTCATCGCGGCTGATCGAAGAGATTATAAAAGGTATCCGCTTTAGAAGGCCTGCGAAAATAATTGAACCGACCACCAACTGTAGTCCCAATTTACCGTTTGATAGGGCTACCATCGACAAGATTACGAAAGCTAAGGTGAGCATTGGCACCAGCGGATTGTGATACGTTAGAATAAAGGCCGTCGCCAGAATCAATATCCCGTATCCCAAGATGGTGGACAAGGGCACCCTTTTAAAGGGATCAATCCTCGAAATAAAGGAGCGATGTTCAGCTATAGAAACCATTCTCTACTTGCCGCAGGCTGCTGGATGGCACGAACACATCTTAATATCTAGCATTATTTTCTCAACAGAGCTACTATCATTTATCGTATTTATCGCGTGCTGTTCCGCGAAAAAGACCCGTGAGCACGGTATCCAACATTTGACCAATTACTTCCACGCTATGATGCTTATGAACGAAATCTGACGCCCGTTCACCAACTCTCGCTCTACGATCAGGATCATCTAGCAAACCGCTGCCAAATCAGGAGACGTTCGCTTACTTCTTTTTGTGAGTACAACTACCCCATGACCGAGGACTGCCAGCAATGAGCTTCTTTTCTCAGACGCACCATTGGGGAACGGCAAATACGCGAATGAGACAATCCTAAGACGTTGAGCAACGTCCTCGGGTGATAAGCCTACTTTCCACTCAATCGGTAGACCGATTGTCTGTTGTCGTAACATGTCAAAGTAAGTTTCTTGTTTGGGATCGGGCATTCCAATAATCTCGAAGCAATAGTTACGCCCCTGTTTTTCTGACAATTTTGCAAGTTGGATAAAGTCCTCTAACCCCTTTTTTGTTCGTATCAGGCCAAAATAGGCAACGGTCCTTTCATCTCGTTGTGACTCCCCGTTCGCTTTCGAGATATTACTTCCGATAGGTATAACTGCGGACCGGCGGAGGCTCCATGGAGCCCACTTGGCATAATAGTCACGTTCATACCCTATAGTAAATATCAATGACCGGCAGCGGAAGGAAAAAAGGATCGAGGCCATACGACGCAGAATATGAACGTCTATAAATTCGTGTAAGGTTACAACGGCAGGATACCTCGTAAACAGGGATATTAATTGCGGGAGGATACTCTTTCCGTACCCCACCGATGGGTATTGTATATGAACAATATCCGGTTGGCATTCCGAAATCTGTTTTAGAAAACTGCGAAAATTGTTTAATGACCACTTCGATTGTGTAATAACGTTGACCAGGACCCCTTCTGCCCTTAATGCTTCAGTGAGCCGTGCGGTATTATCTCCTACACCACACGCCTCCGGTGGAAAAGAGCCAGTAATCATGGTAATGTTCATGTTATGAACCGGGTATAAAAATCATAGGATTAAGTCGTAAAAGAGCCGCTAAGGGCTATCTTCTTCATGTAGTTTATGTAGTTGTTTATTCTGTGATTCAATGCTTTCACTTGTTCCACGGCAATAAGTTGCACCCCCCGTTATCGTTAGATATAAAAAACACCGATTAATGTAAATTGTCAAAAGGATCTTCCCTCTTTCTAGCGAAGCCAGTCATATGCTAGGCTACAAAATCCCTATCCCGGGTAATTGGACTGTGGTCCTCCATATATAAATATCGGATTCATTTTCTATCCCTTCCTAGCGCTATTCTTAGTATCATCCCCAACCTATTCCATTGTCCACGAAGAATCCGCCTTAACATTGTCACTAATAATCCAAGATAGACCGTAGGGAGGGCATATGGGAAAAACTTGCGGGTAATTAAAAGCCTATTTCTTAAGCTATAGTAATCTGCCAGGATGCTCTTATCAGCTGCATTAATTCCACTACCTATAATCGCTCCCACTTTATGGTAGACAATGCTTTTGGGTGCGAATGTTAGTGAAAATTTCTCTCGTGCTGATATCGCCCAATCAAACTCCTCATAATAAATGCAATACTCCTCGTTCAGGAGACCAATATTGCGCAGTAATGCTCTTGTGACTAGCATCGATGCTCCAACGACATAGTCCATCTTCCTTTGGACTAACTTTACATCTATGTTTTCATTTATGTTTCTACGTGCCCCAAGATGTCGCGTTAGCCCTAACCATCTGTTATGGGTTCCACCACCTAAGGCCTGAATCACTTCCGGCGCATGATAGTATGCTAAAGTGGAACCACACATACCCGCATACCTCTCCGAAGATATTTTTCTTACAATCTCAGATAGGGCATCAGCCTGAATAACCGTGTCAATATTCAGTAGCCATACATATTCGAAGTCATCTTTCTTAAGAGCATACTTCATTCCCACGTTGTTCCCACCGGCCCAGTATCTGTTATCATTAATCTGTATTAAGACCAGAGGAGCATCTTCCAGATGGTCATGATCACTGGATGCAATTTCTTCTACTTTGTATTCAAGATATGCAATGGGTTTTTTTACCGGAGGCCATGCATTCCCTCGAAGCGGATTGCTTTTTTCTATGAAAAGATTTATGTTGCCGTTAGCCCATTCTCTGATATAATGCATAGAATTATCCTCGGATCCGTTATCACAAACAATGACTTGATATCTAGGATAATCATTTCGAAAAATGCTTTCCAGGCATTCTATAGTATCCTGCCAACCGTTCCAATTAACGAGTATAATGTAGACTTTATGCATATTTGTATATAATTAATTTAAAAATCGGCACAAAGTGGATTTCAATTAATAGTTGATAGAGAATTTCATTTCTATAGTTGTACCTGAACTCCATTTCTTTCACAGGTATAAGTAGAAGTGATTTTGAATGAAGCCATGATACTTCAGCAGCCTTTATTTTGGAGAAGGACCAAATGCATTCTAGGCCGTTGATATCACGCCGACCCTTGAATAGCTCAACGCCGAGATTAATCGTCAGGTGCATCTCATACAACTTAAGCGAATTGAAGGACTTGAAGTGATCGGTGTTGAAAACACTCCCCTTTTCAGAATGCTGTCTGATCTCGGCCATCATCAGGCGCTTTTCAATATTCTGGATATTTCGACATGCGGCTTCTTTGCGGACCGAGAGAAATTCACGCAAAATGCTCTACGGGCATCCTGAACCGCTTCGCTTAACCACCATTTATCCACTGCATCCACAATCTTCGCCAGATGCTCGGCGGCAGACTCCGGCGTTTCGTGGAATATGCCGACATCTTTCAGGCGGTCATAATATGGCAGGCTGCTTTCCCTGAGAATCCACCGCTTAGTATCCCAGAACAGTAAGGTCGGAATATTAAGCGCGAGGGTCTGAAACATGGTTGTATTACAGCTGTCCACAATAATCAGTCGGCAGGTTTCCAATCGGGAAAGAAAGTCAGGCGCAATGCCGGCCCGCTCCATTTTTACACCGGGATATTTTTCCCGCCACTGCTTTTCCACGTTACAGCCATAATCGGTAGGATAAAGCCTTACCAGTAAATCATCCAGTATTCCCTTTTCAAGCGCGGCCGCGAGCCGGAACTGGTATTCCAGGTAATCCTGATTAGTTGACAACCCGATGCCATGATATCTCGGATGGTTGTTCACCACAAGTAAGAGCAAAGAATCCTTGTAAACTCTGCGCTTGATGGGTCTAACCCTCTGGCTCACGGCCGGGATCACCTTATCAGAATCGGACCAGCCCCACGACAGAAATAAGTCACTGATTTTTTTCTCGTGAACTTCGTGGTAGTGAAAAAACAAACTACCGTAGTTGCCTCCGTGCTGCATCCCCACTAACCTGGTACCCTCCTGAGCCTTGGAGGCGGCCCATATCTTGAACAACTCATCACCATACCAACAGTTGTCCGACACAATAATTTTGGGTTTATGATGAATCCGTTGCTCTTGAATGCTGGACAGCTGCCCGTACCATTCAATGAAGGTCTTTGGCAGGTTGATCACCAGGGTGTCAAAAATAAGCGCCTCAAAGGTATCCCTGGCCTTGACCTGCCTCAAGGTCCCCCGCGTTTCCATGTCCAGAGGACATTCGGCCAGATGATCCACCTTTAGATGGCTATAGGGCCATACGTTAAAACGCGACCGGAAAATTAATTTGACACGATCCACCACGTCCATTGTCGGCAAATACATGACCGTCCTGGCATTTGTATTCAGTCTGGAGAGTATCTTTAGGGCGGAATCGCGGTACCCCTTCCTGATTGTAATACGTTTTTTATCTCCGTAATTATTGGACAACCCTTGGCGTTCCCTTTCCCATTCAAACGCTGTGATGGTCATGTTCCCCGCATTTAAAAAGGAGATAACCTGGGTTGCCAGCTGCAGGTTCCAGGCGCCACTCTCGTATGAGAGATTGATAAACTCACGGGTGTCCTTGGGTGTATAGTAATTGTCTGGAGCTAAACCAAGGGCATGGCAATCGGGATAGCGCTCATATACGGCAGTGATGCGACGGTACTTGTCGTACATCCACTCCACATACCACATGAGAAATGGCCCCACGATGATCCGCCAGTATCGGGAACTGTGATTAACGCCGTGGGCCTGGTTGAGCCAGTCGCAGATGCGGGATAGTATTTCCTCATAAATACGGTAGTATTCAGCCACATGGTCCTTGAAGGTATCAGCGGTCATTTCGAGGTCTACTGCGTCCACAAATTGGTAGCCTTTCAGCGACTCGGAATCGTGGCCGGCGAAACAGAACTTCCCCAGGGGGATCATAGGGAGGTCCCTGACCCAGAAATCAGTCAAGGCCGTAGTAGCCAGGAAATACTTGTTATTCGTTGTATTATCCGTCATTTTCCCCGTGATTCGTAAAATAACATGATACTCTCCTTAAAAGACCTGTAAACCTGATAGTTAAGGTACCTTTCGAAGAGGAGGGAGATCAATAGATATGAAAGGCCACCCAACAGGGCCGGAATAACCAGTCCCCAGACATCCAAGCCGGTAAACAGATAATAACGCGCAAGATACACGGTCGCCATCATCACGCCGGTATTGAAGACGGCAAACAGGATCGGCCTTAAAAATTCGAAGGCTGAAAATCCAATTATCCTTTTGGCGCTGCGATACATCATCGGCGTCACGATGAGGGCGCTGATGAGAATCGAGAATGCCGCGCCCACAAGACCCCATTGGCGAGTAAGCGGGTAGATGAGCAGAAGGACGACAGCCAGACCAATGAAGGCGATTTTAGTGCCGATGAAAGGCTTGCCCATGGCCTGAAAGGAAATGCCCGACGGTGTGTTACTCACAAGGATCAATGAACTTATGGACAGCACCTTCAAAACAGGCACTATACCCGACCATTTCTCAGTTAACACAATGAATACAAAGTCCTCGCCTAATGCGAATATCATCCCGGCCAGGGGTGTGATTAGAAAAGTAAGGATATATAAAGTCTTAAGAAAGGCTTTTTTAAAACCTTCCAGGTCATATTGAAGCTTTGAAAAGGCCGGGTAGCCCACCTTCCATACAATTTCACCTATGTCGCGAAATATCAGCCACGAGAAGACCATGGCCCGATTGTAGACACCCAGGAGTATCACTCCAAGGTATTTGCTGACGAACATAATGAGGCCCTGCTCCCGGACGATGGCGATAACTGACGAGAGAAAGATCCATTTGCCGAAGTTGAAAAGCCCTTTCACCCGGGCTTTTTTCAGTTCCAGCCGGGGCCGATGGGGATGAAGGATATAGGAAAGCAGCAAGAAGGCCACCCTGCGTATGAGAATCCCCACCACCAAGGCCCATACATTTCTGATAACCAGCACCAGGGGAACAACGATGGCCACGTAAACAATCAGGGGCAAACTGTCAATGAGAAACTGCTTTTTAAAATCCAGATCTTTCCTGAAGAACACTATGCCGATGTTCTTCAATCCCTGGATGATGAAGGTAAGGCTTAAGACTCGCAGGACGGCGACAACCCTGACTTCATTAAAGAAGGACCCCAGCAGCGGCGCCAGGGAGAAGACCACCACAAATAGGACCACATTTCTGATAAGCTCGATGGTCCACGCCGAATTCAGATAATCTTCAGGCCGTTCCTGTTTCTGGATAATGGCCGATTCGAAGCCGGTGGCTACTGTTCCTTCGCTGAAAGCCAGAATAGCCAGAGCCGTCGCAATCAGTCCAAAATCTTCCGGCATCAATACTCTGGCAAGAATCACCTCAGCAATGAGCTGCACCCCTCTGGTGACAAAGGTGGCCGCTATCACCCAGACGACGCCCTTCTTGACTTTTTCGGAAAGGGAGTGATCTTCCAGGATCAGTCTCCAACGTGACGGCTGCTAGGCCAGCTCAACAGGCCAGCTGGACCTTTGGGTTGGTGCAAACCATAAGAACTGACAAGACTTCTCTTCGATAGATCACGCTACCGATGTGGTTTCGATGTGGATGTCTCTAACTGCGGCCTCAGCCGCCTCCCGGGCTTGCTCAGGGCTATCGCCGTGGGCAATAACTACCCCGGTACGGGCGGGATGATTGCTGACTACCCCGATAATGGCACCAACTTCGGTCCGCACCTCACAGAGATCGATGTTAGGTCTTCGGGCCACTTCCTCGACCCCGGTAATGGACACCACCCGGCCTGGCTTCGGAAACAGGTAGCGCTGAGAGATGGGGCGCTGGTACCGGGGTTCCAGGTCATCTGGGTTCACCGGTTTACCTATGGCCAGCTTGATGGCCTGCTGCACGAAATCAACTCCCGTATTCAGCGGGATTTCGTGGGTGCAGAAGTAGCCGCCACTGAGCCGGGCAGCCAGCTCAATCACATAAGGCTTACCCTCGTGCACAACGATATCCCCCTTGACTACCCCGTTGTCGATGCCCATTGAACGGGCCGCCCTTTGCACTACCTCACGTATAGCGTCCTGCATAGTCTCAGGCAAATGGCTCGGCAGGTCACCACCGTTCTCGATCATGTGCGGGGCGTAGGTTTCCAGGAGTTCATAGTTCCGGTCGGAGAACCCCGTCGTATGGGCAGTGCCATTTAGCACCATGGATTCGGTGCTTACCTGGGGGCCATCCAGAAATCTTTCCAGCATCACCCGTCCGGTGGGAGACTGCCCCTTCGCGTATTCAAAGGACCTGCTTAAAAACTACACCTTAAAGACGATTTTTCTTGTGGCCTCCTCAACCCGCTGCTTTGCCAGGTCATAAGTATCGGCTTCGCAGATGATGGTTCCGCCACGGGTAGTATGGTTCTCTATGGACTCCTGAACTTCTCTCACTTTACGGTAGATGTCAAGATAAACCAAATAATCAAGAGATTTCACCTCCTCGATACCGGAAATTTCTTTTATAGTGCCCACCGGCGGGAAGAAGTATCGAACCCCCAGATATTTCTTATGCTTAGGTCTCAGGGAATTGGGATCAATAGAGTCACCAAGGGCCAAACGGATCATAGCGCCGACAATATCCACGCCATAGGCCATAGGGATATGATGGGTTGCCAGATAATTTCCGCTTAACCGGGCAGCCAGCTCGATGATCTGCAGACCATTCGACGAAATGACAATGTCTCCCTTGGCAGGTCCCCATTCTATACCTAAAGAAAGTGCGGCCCTTTCAATCAGTTGTTCGATTTCGAGCAGAATATCGCCTTCGAATCTTGAAGGGATAACGCCGCCGTCTTCGACAATAAAAGGTGTGGTATCTGGCAGATTGTCGTAATTACGGTCTCCGAAACCCACCGCATGATAGGAGCCCTCGAGCATCAATCCTTCCACGCTCAACTGGGGACCTTGGGCGTATTCTTCCAGGAGCAGTGTCTTATTTTCAGAATTTTCAAGGGCAATAGCCCAGGCTTTTTTCGGATCATAGGTGCCATCCAGGTATAGAACTCCTCGCGAGCCGCGGCCATCGCTGGGCTTTAATATCATAGGATGAGAAATGTCCTTGATTTTCTGAAGGAAATCCTTTTCCCGGTCAAATACGGCAAAGGCAGGGGTAGGCACCCCGGCTTGCTTGAAGGCTTTCTTCATCAGGATCTTGTTAGCCGCAAGTAGGGCACCTGCCGGTAGAATGCCTGGTAATCCCAGCCTTTCTGCTACTCGAGCGACGGTTAGCGGTACGTCATTGGCTACCGTCATTACGCCATGAATGGTATGCGTTTTGGCGAAGTCTGAAACCTTTGCTACCGTTTCATCCACGTCGCGGGTGCTGCAAATCAGCCGATGATCAGCCAATGCAAAGGCAGGTGCCTCCGGGTTCATGTCGGTGCCAACCACCGTCAAGCCCATTCCCTTGGCCTGTTCGTAGGCCCGGACCTGCTCATATCCGGCTCCAATGATTAATAACGTGCGCCTAGTCAATGTCGCCTCGCCAAATCTTGGTGTAGAGATTGAAAAGATCCCCTTTCGTGACAGGCCGGGGATTGGTGTTGATGGCCCCGATCTGAAGGGCATCGTCAGCGAACTTCTCCAAGTCCGACTCGGGGATTCCGTAATTCTTCAACGCCAGATCAATTCCGAATTTATCCACCCAGGTGTGGAGTTTCTCGACCAAGTAAACTGCATCTCCTTCTCCATTACCAAACAGCCTCGCAACCCGCCTATATTTCTCCGCCACAACCGGCTGATTGAATCGGATAGCCTGGAAGGTACACAACAGAACAGCTAACCCATGCTGCAGATTATGGTGGGCCGATAGGGGATGACTCATGGCGTGAGCAAGATTCACATCTGCCAAACCAATGGAAAGGCCCGAAAGTAACGAGCCCCAAGCCATATTGATCTTGGCCTTAATATCATCCTGGTGCTCCCAACTTTTTTCCAAGCTGTTAACAATGTACGTAAGTGAAGAGTAGCCAAAGTATTCGGAATGAAATGTGCTGTTTCCTGAAGTGTAACCTTCCAGGGCCTGACCGAAGGCATCAAACCCGGTGATGGCCACTAGTCTAGGAGGCATCATCATCAACAGCTGAGGATCGATAATACATAAAACGGGATAGAGTTTGGGACTGCTCACCCCTTTCTTCACACGAATTTCTTCATTAGTGATAACGGCGTAAGGAGTGGACTCAGAAGCCGCGCCAGAAGTAGTCGGGATGGCAATGATAGGCAGGGGATCATGTTCTACCTTTTTTGCAGGTCGCTCTTTTAAATTGATATAATCCCAAACCATACCACCGTTGGTAGCTTGAAGGGCCACTAACTTGGCCGCATCAATGCTACTCCCTCCTCCGATACCCAGCACGGCGTCTGCCTCACACTCAGCACGCTGAACGCAGAGACGATCCACATCTACATCCGTGGGGTTGGTGGATATTCCATCAGAAAATGAGCATTCAATACCAGACTTACGAATTACGACAGCAAGCTCGTCCAACACACCTGCCTTGCGCATGCTCTGCTTACCGGAAACAACGTAGAGGGAGCGAATTTCCATCGGTGCTTCGGAAACGACCTTCCGAAAGCCTCCTTCTTCAATGATGACTCGTGTGGGATAATAGGACCGAGAGATCATGTCAGGATCTGTTTAAAGACTTGCACAACAGCCTCTTCATCCATCTCGTACCGCTTGAATAGTTGCTCCGGTGCTCCACACTCAGCAAAAGTCCCTCGTAGTCCCACTCTTGCCACCTTAGTAGGCCGGTACTCAGACATGATTTCGGCAACAAGGCTTCCCATCCCTCCATAGATGGAATGGTCCTCTATGGTTAGAATGAAGGTCACTCCCTCAGTAAGTTTAAGCAAGGTATCCACGCTAACATCAGTCAGGCTGCTCAGGTTGATAACCTTCGGCCTAATTCCCAAGGTTTTACCCAACATATCTCGGGCCTTCAAAGCTATGGCGATCATCACACCATTCGCGAAAATAGCATACTCCTCGCCAGGGGCTATCAGTGATGGCACGCCATATTGCCAGTAATAATCTTTCGGATGCACAGTAGAAACAGGACTTTTCCCAACCTTTATCACCACGGGTCCATGGATTTTTATAGCCCAATCCACCATCTGGACCATCTCTACAACATCGGCTGGTTGGAGAAGCTTGATATTCGGGATGCTCCGGAAAATGGCAATATCTTCGGTCAGTTGGTGGGTGATGCCATCCGATCCCGTATCCAACCCGTGATGACTGAGGATAAATTTGACATTGAGATTTGGGTATGCCACAGCGTTTCTGACCTGATCCAGTGCCCGCATGGCAATGAACATGCCATATGAGTGGACGAAGGGAATCAGTCCCATGGTAGCCATGCCGCCTGCCGCTGAAACCATGTCCTGTTCCGAGATTCCAAAAGTGAACGCCCGATCAGGAAAGACCTGTACGAATTGATCAAGCATAAGGGGTTCCCGGGAGTCGGAGTCCAAACAAACGATCCGGTCATCCCTTCCTGCCTGCCTAATGAGCTCTCTCACATAAACCTGACGCAAATTCATCGGTTCCATGGAACTTTATGCCTCTATTTCAGCCAGCGCTTGTTCCAGAATGTCCGTCGTGAACTTTTTGCCCCCTGTATGCCAGGTATTGTTGCCTTCCATGAAGGAAACCCCTCTACCTTTGACGGTATGGGCAATAATCACCTTGGGCTTTGTATCTGTTAAAGTGGCCAGGGCTGCAGACAGTTCGTTGTAGGCATGGCCATCGGCTTCGGCCACTTGCCAGTTGAAAGCCCGCCACTTGTCAGCCAGAGGCTCAATATCCATAATGTCAGCAATGGCTCCGTCCTGTTGAAAGCCGTTGTAATCCAATATCAGGACAACGTTATTAAGAGAATTATGTCCTGCGGTCATGGCCGCTTCCCATACCTGCCCTTCCTGGATTTCACCGTCCCCGATCAGAACAAAGAACCGGGGATCGTCTTGTTTTAGATATCTCCCGGCCAAAGCCATACCAATAGCGGCACTTAAGCCCTGGCCTAAGCTACCCGTTGTGTAATCGATGCAATCCAGAACGTTATAATCAGGGTGGGTCTGCAGCCGGGTATTAAACAGGCGGAACCCTAGCAATTCATCCCGCCCCACCCAGCCAAACTCAGTTACTACAGAATAAAATACTGGCACTGAATGCCCCTTGGACAAGATCAGCCGGTCGCGCTTAGGCCATTTAGGATCATCGGGCTTGATACACATCTCGCGATGCAACAGCCAAACAAGAATTTCCACTGAAGACAAGGCACTGCCGGGGTTCCCGGAACCGGCGTTCTGGATCATGCTCAGGACATCCCGGCGGGCCTGCCGGGCGACTCCTGCCAGGCGGTCAGTATCGTTGGATGTGACCGTTTTTACTACTCTCATTTAAACTTAATAGTTCACAATCCGGTCAATCTGCACCACTTCAGAAATCAGCGCGTCCAGATTAGCGAGGGGAAAGGTGCCGGTAGCGTCGCTTTTAGCCTGGTCAGGACGTGGATGGATTTCTAAAAAAATGCCGTCCACGCCGCTGGCCGTTGCGCTGCGAACTAAGGGGCGTATGAAATCACGATGAACAAATTTGGTACCCGTGGTGATGGTATCATTGCCATGGACACTGTGGGAAGCGTCGTAAACTACGGGAAAGCCAAATGTGGACATAACCTGAAGGGAGCGCATGTCTGAGATCAGTGTCTGGTAGCCAAACATGTAGCCCCGCTCTGTAGTCATCACTTTTTCATAGCCGGCGTCTCTAAGGCGTGTGAGTACATTATTGGCTTCCCAAGGAGCCGTGAACTGGCCTTTCTTCATATTGATTGCCCTACCGGTCTCTGCGGCGGCAAGGATGAGATCAATCTGTTTAGATAACAAAGCGGGGATCTGTAGAACATCCACTACCTGGGCAACGGGACCGCACTGCTCTCTCTCATGAATATCAGTAAGAATGGGTGTCCCAGTCTTGGCCTTGATCTTCTCCAGCGCCTTCAGTCCCTTTTGCCATCCTTCACCCCGGTACGAACCTTTGATGGTTTTATTGGCCTTATCATAGCTGGCCTTGAAGATATAGTTGATGCCGTACTTGGTGCAGACCCGGCGGGCCTCGTCAATGATTTCGCAGCAGATCTCCGGGTCCTCAACGATACACGGACCAGCAATGAGATATAACGGATGTGTACCGCCAACTTTAAAGTCAGCAATTTCAAAACTATGGATGCCAGACCTTTTCTTTCGTGGATATAGTATGTCAGCCATGGAGAATCTCACGAATAATGTCAAATAGTTGGACCTGATCAAACTCCGCCGGGTGCTGCTTCAAGGGCCGGAATTTGTATGTCAGTACATTTTCCAGGAGCTGCTGGGCAAAGCCATCCTTCACGGATTGGAAGCCCTGCAGGGGACGGTTTAATTCCACCCCGGCAACCAGCTCCTCCACCCTCTGGATGAATCCTTCCGCCGCCGCTTTGGGCGTCGAAGCGCGTTCGGCGAAGACACGTTCATTGAGCACAGCCAACTTCTCGATCATATGCGGCCAGCTCTCTCTCAGAACTGGAAGGATAGTGATAGTGACTGCGAGACCATGAGGCAATTTGGTCAGAGCACCTAAAGGTTCGGCAATGGCGTGGGGGGTGGTTGTCCCACGATGAGCTATAGCAATGCCCGCCAGCGTACTCGCCCAGGCCATGTTGCTGCGGGCTTCCATATTCTCCGGCTGACAATACGCCACCAGCAGGTTCTCGAAGATCAGCTGCATGGCCTCAGCCCCCGCCCACTCAGATACGGGTGACTCTTTGGATATATTAATACATGATTCAAAAGCGTGAGCAAACGCATCCACACCAGTAGTGGCAGTTAAGGGAGCGGGCATGGACCCACTCAGGCTGGGATCGACTAGGGCCACGGTGGGGAAAATAGATGGCTCCTGGATTGTCCCCTTCTGCTTGGTTTCCTCATTGGTCAGCACCGCATAGGGGGTAACCTCCGAGCCGGTCCCGGAAGTGGTGGGAATGGCGATGACCGGAAGAGGCGGGCGTTCCATCGGCACAGGCGGACGGTTGGACAGGTTCGCGTACATCCAGATGGGCTCTGGGTTCACTAGGGCGATGGCCAGCGCCTTAGCCATATCAATGGCGCTGCCGCCTCCCAGGCCGATGATGCAGCTGAATGACGCCCGCTTAAGTTCAGCTGCCGAGGCATCAATGAATTCGCAGGATGGCTCGGATAAATCGAGCAAGAACCGGGTAACTGCCACCCGGCATGATGTCAGCAGGGATTCGACCCGGTCTGCGTGATCGGTAAGTTCCGATGCTGTTACCAGAAGCGCATTATCGCCATAGGCAGCAATGAGTTCAGGCATCTGGTCAAGAACACCTTCTCCAGAGTATATCTTGGTTGGCAGGGAGAATTGAAACATGTAGATGATTTTCAGTCAGCGAATTTAGTTTAAAAATATAACCCGCCGTTCACACTAATGGTCTGGGCGGTGATGTAGCTGCTTTCATCGGATGCCAGGAAGACGACGGCCCAGGCCACTTCCTCCTGAGTACCCAGCCGCTTGAGGAGGATCCCCTCAGCCGCCGAGGCCACCGCGCCGGACTTCAGGCCCGCGTCGGCCATCTCCGAAGCGATGAGCCCCGCCGCCAGCGTGTTGCAGCGAACGTTGTCCCTGGCGCCGAAGCGTGCTATGACCTGCCCCAGGGAAATGAGTCCCGCCTTGCTGGCGGCATAGTGGGCGGTACGGGGACCGCCATACTGACCGCTCACCGAGCCGATGTTGATGACTGATGCACGTTCAGCCTTCCTGAGCAGGGGCAAGGCTTCCTGAGTGCAGACGAATGGCCCCTTAAGGTTGACGGCCAGAATGTTGTCCCAGTCTTCGTCGGTGATCTGGTCGAAATCGGTGGGCTTGTTGATGCCGGCGTTATTGACCAGGATGTGTAGTTTTCCGTAGGTTTTTTCAATCTGGCCCATCACCGCCTTCACCGTGCCGCGGTCGGTGACGTTCAATTGACAAGCAGCGGCGGTGCCCCCGTTGGCTTTAATCTGAGCAATGACCTCTCCGGCTTTCTCGGCTTGGGTGTTGTAGGTAAGGGTCACGTTAGCCCCTTCAGAAGCCAGGCCCACAGCTATGGTCTTGCCGATGCCCCGGCTGCCGCCCGTTACCAGCGCGATTTTGCCTGCAAGCCTCATGACACCCGCTCCAGAAGTCCCTTAACCGCCCTTACTATGCTGTGCTTGTCGATGCCGTACTTCTCGGCCAGTTCATCCGGTTCGCCTGATTCGCCGAAGACGTCGTTAACCCCAACAAAGGCCATCGGTGCCGGGCGAGTCTGTACCAGGACTTCGGCCACGGCACTGCCCAGTCCACCAAAAACGTTGTGATCCTCGGCCGTGACAATGCCTTTGGTCTCTTCCGCGCACCGGACGAGCAGATCCTTGTCGATCGGCTTAAGGGTAGACATATTCACCACCCGGGCCGAGATACCTTCATCGACCAGGATCGCCGCGGCTTCCAGGGCGCGGGCTGTAGTGACCCCGCATCCTACGATAGTTACATCGCTGCCGTCTCGCAGAACCCGACCCTTACCGATCTCGAAGTTGTAGGACTCATCCAGAATACGCACGGTCGGGCTGCGTCCGGTGCGCATATATACCGGCCCTTCGTACTCCAGAATAGCGGCCGTAGCTTGTTCAATCTCCAGGGGATCGCAGGGAGACAGCACCACTATGCCGGGAATGGCCCGGAAGGCGGCCAGGTCTTCCAGACATTGGGCTGACGCGCCGTCAGGACCCACGTCCAGGCCGGGATGGCTGGCCACCATTTTCACATTCATATTTGCATAAGCCACCGACAGCCGGGCCTGTTCAAGGCCCCGCAGCATGAATACGGCGAAAGTGGTTACAAAAGGGATTAGCCCTGTGGCTGCTATACCGCCGGCCACGGCCATCATGTTCTGCTCGGCAATGCCGAACTGATAAAACCGGTCAGGATAAGCCTTGCGGAAATGGTGCGTGCCGGTACCTCCAGCCATGTCGGCGTCCAACACTACAAAATGGTTATACTCATTGCCGAGCTTCACCAGGGCCTTGCCGAAGGCTTCTCGGAGAGAATCGCCCGCCGAGCCGAGGAGCTGCGGAGCTCTA